>ERZ1673749.348-NODE-348-length-57151-cov-6.302018_pt1 | contig 57151 bp, 75 predicted proteins | sample MGYA00580204_ERZ1673749 | MGnify/ENA primary metagenome ERZ1673749 (study PRJEB41218, sample SAMN15661745) | gut metagenome | host: Homo sapiens | place: Canada: London | collected 2015-08-20/2019-03-30 | study: EMG produced TPA metagenomics assembly of...
GCCATGACCCGTGAGCAGGCCGCCCAGATGGCGTTCCAGACCCTGACCGCCGACACTGTGTACTACACCAACAAGGGCACCACTGTCATCGGCTCCGACGGCATGCAGGTTATCGTGGGTGCTTCCGCCCCCGTGAAGGTCGCCAACAGCACGACCGATGATTACCGCACCGTGAAGGGCGACAAGGACGAGGTGCAGCAGTTCTGCGAGAAGTACTTCTCTGACCTGACCCTGAACAGCAATAACCACGACGATTTCGGCCGTCCCTCCGACCAGTGGAAGAACGGCACCAAGGAGATCGGCACCTATGCTTCCACCGCCGATGCCTCTTACTCCGAGAAGGTCAGCTCCAAGACCCTGTACTCCGACCTGGGCCTGGATAAGACCACTACTGTGGATGTGACCGAGGACGGCAAGGCCAATGGCACCTTCACCATCGAAAAGGGCAACAGCGACGACGAGCTCGGCGGCAACGGCGTTCTGGTCGAGGCTTTTGTGGACAACGACGACAACGTGACCCTGGTGGTCATCAACACCTACGTGGGCGAGATCTCCAAGGTTACCGCCGCGAAGGACGGCGATGACCGCTATGTCACCGTGGACGGCAAGAAGTTTGAGACTGAGTCCTTCGAGAAGGACGACGTGGTTCTCTACACCATGGCTGATGGTGAGATCCAGACCATGACCCTGGCCGAGGTGGTTGAGGGCGTCGAGGTCACCAAGACCACCGGCGATTCCAGCTTCGTGGCTGACGGCGAGACCTACAAGTACAGCGCGAAGATGTCCAATAAGGGTGATGTCAAGGTCGACAGCGTGCTGGACCTGTACCTGGATTCCTATGGCTATGTCATTAAGGTCGACGTATCCAAGGCCTCCAGCGACTACGCCTACGTCGTGAACACCGGTGCCGATGAGGGCCGCTATGACGACGAGAGCTCCTACTATGCCAAGCTTCTGCTGGCCGACGGCACCGTGGTCGAGGCCGAGGTCGATGAGGACTGTCTGAGCGGCAGTAACTTTAGTGCAAAGGAAACCGCTCTGAAAAACATGCGGGGCTACATCGTAGAGTACAGCAAGAACTCCAAGGACATCTACACCATCAAGGGCGTCAGCGATTCCAGCCTGACCAAGGGCAAGAAGGTCGAGATCAACAAGGGCGAGTCCGCCATGACTCTGGACACTAAGACTATCTACGCCAACAGCAAGACCGTCTTCCTGGTGCAGACCGGCACCGGCAACAAGGCCACCTATAAGTCCTACACCGGCTATGCCAATGTTCCCGACCTGAAGGACAACAGCGGCAACTTTGTTTACTACTGCAAGAGCGGTAGCACTGTGGCTACCATGGTCTTCATCTCCGATGTGTCCGCCAGCTCTGACGACATCGTATATGTCCTCAGCTCCAAGGCCGGCACCAAGGTGAAGGACAGCGACAACACCTACTACGAGTACAAGGCTGTTGTCAACGGTGAGATCACCACTGTCAAGATGGATGAGGAGCTGAAGGACAGCTATCCCAGCGGCAATGTCCTGAAGACCGATATTCTGCTGAACGTTATCGCCTATGCGGATGCTGAGAACGAGATTCTGGATGCCTCTGCCTGCGAGGAGTACAGCAAGAAGGATACTGACGACACCTATCAGCTTCCCGGCGTGGAGGTCAAGGCTGAGGCCGAGAATGGTATCATCGACCTGGGCGACCAGAGCTACGCTGTTTCCGACGATGTAGAGGTCTATGCCGTCACCAAGGGCAAGAAGATCGAGACTGGCTCTCTGAGTGATGTGGAGAAGGGCATGACGGTTACCGCCATCGTGAAGAACGGCGAGATCGTCACCATCTTCTACGGCTCCACCACCTCCTCCGGCAGCGACAAGGCTGAGATTTCCGGCAGCGGTGTAAATACTGCTACCGTTGTTAACGCCTCTGATCTGAGCAGCGAAGCCAATGGTGCCTATGTTCTGACCAAGATGCCTGAGGATAAGAAGGATGACATCGGCGGTGAAATCACCGACAACATGTTCTTCACCTTCCGCATTACTGACAAGGATGCTCAGGATGTTGCTCTGTCCATCAAGAACAGCAAGGGTAATCTGATGTACAAGGAAGATGCCAAAAGTATGACCACTGGTTTCCATTACTTCTATGTGCAGGTCATTGGTGAAGGCATCAATAATTACTCCAAGGGCTATGAGATGAGCGATAAAGCGCTTATCAATGGCACTTATACTTGGACGATTGTCAATACGACCACCGGCGATGAGCTGATTGGCGGTACCTTCACTATCCGCTGAGTTCTGATCACCAAACCCCAAGAAGCAAGGAGGCCCCGGGTATTTCCCGGGGCCTCCTTGCTTTCTTGGTATAGCGCCGCGTAATAATAGGTGGTTCCAGCCTCATTGAGCTGCTGGTAGTCGTGATTGTAAAGTCCTCCCCCCAGCTTCCAGCTCAGGCCGTCTTGAGTCCACTCCACCTCAAGCAGCTCTCCATCGCTGGTGCTGAAATTAACCGCCTGCGTGTTCCCCCTCAGAAAGACAGCGTGGCGTGAACCGCAGCTTACCCAAAGCGCCTTGGCTGGAATCCCCAGTGTAAGTGCGGTAGGCTCGGACGGGCCGCAAGTTCCCGTACCCACATAAGAGCCGAACAGAAGGCTGCAATCTCCCCGTCCGGCGAGGCCCGCGTCAATTTTCTGAAAATCCTCGTTGAAGTCTCTCCGTAAAAAGCTGTCCTCCGGTTCCCACTGGTGCAGGTGATAGTGCGCTGTATAGTTTGCCATCTATATTACCCCCTCCGCAGACAAGGCCACCCCCGCGTCCGGTAGACAGCCGGACGCGGGGGTTCCTTTCCCGCAGGGGCCGCGTTTTCCAGTACAGCAAAGGCACTGCCCGCCCCCCCTGCGGGAGGAATGAAAATGGCAGCTTATACGGAACACTATCACCTGCACCAGTGGGAGCCGGAGGACAATTTCCTGCGCACGGATTTCAACGAGGATTTCCGTGTGCTGGATAAAGCACTGGCCTTAAAGCCTGAGATTCTAAGTGGAAGCTATACAGGGGATGACGCCCGAAGTCGGGATATTTCGCTGGGGGTATCGCCCCGGGCAGTCTTTGTGGTAAGGCAGGACGGCGCAATGCAGTCCGACATGTATACCTATGGCGGACTGGCGCTGCAAGGAGCACCAGTCACCATGCGGGATGGAAACCTGGTGGAGATCACCAGCAGCGGAATACGGGTGGCCCGCGGCGACCTGATAGAGGGCAGATTCTACGCGGACGCAAACCAATCCGGAATGAGCTACTACTATATAGCTTTCTACTAACAAAAAGAGCCGCCCCCAATCGGGGGCGGCCCTCTTCGTTTGATTTGCCTGTGTCTAGCAGACTATATTACTGCTGAACCCAGCCAGTCGCAGTAGTACCGCTCGTATCGGTGTAGTAAGAACCCCAAACAAAGGTCTTATTCTGAAGATCGCTGGCACCACTGCAGGCAGTGGAGGCGGTAGACGCATTGCCATCATTCTTAAAGAAGGAACCATAGGGCATAGCGGTCATCGTGGTAGCAGCGTCGAAGTTGACAGTCACACCAGTCTTACCGCCGACGATCTTAGCAGTACTGGAAATATTCATGGTATCCTTAGCGCCAAACTTGGTATTGCTGTTCACGGTAATGGTGCCAGAGGTAGCCCCCAGCTCCCAGCCGCCGTTAGAAGTCTCCTTAACGGTGACCTCGGCATCAGCAGACAGGGGAGCGTCAGAACCACCAATCAGCTTACCGTTGGGGACATTCATCACACCGCCAGCCTTTACCGTAACATCCAGAGTAGCCGCAGACTCGTTGCCCTTTACATCCAGAGTAGCGCCATTCTCAACCGTTACAGTGAGCTTGTTGGTAGCGTTAGTACCAGTAAGGGTCAGAGTCTTGCCAGCAGGCACATTTACGCTCTCAGTCTTGGAAATCTTGCTGGCATCCAGGCGGACATCAGTATACTTATTCCAAGCATCGTTCAGGTTGGAAGGGTCCGTCACAGTGATGACGCTGTTAACCGCGGGGATGTTGCCGTAGGTGTCAACCACCAGCAGCTTCACCTCGTCGCCGGCGCCCATCACATAGTAGGCGTTGGCCTGGTAAACACCGGACTTATCAGTCTCGATGGCGATGGTGGGCACCGCGCCCGCAACGCCGGCCTTGTCATCGCTGTTGATGCCGATGATAACGGTATCTTTGGTGATATCAGCGTCGACATTGCTGCCCTTGTCGCTCAGAGAAGCGTCGGTGAAGCGGATATCGCCGTTCTTCTCGTTGTAGGCAATGATGGCGGTACGCAGCAGGTTGTCGACCTCGGTGACAGTGTAGCTGCCGTCCTTGTTCTCCTCGTAGGTGAAGATGTCGCCCTTGGACAGGGAAACCTTCTCGTCGGTCATGATGTCCTTGTGCTCGGTGGCGCCATCCCAGAAGGTGAAGGAAGACACGGTCTCGCCGTCCTTGTTCTTGGTGGTGGACACGGCGCTGGTCACATAGCCGTAGTTGCTGGTGATGGAGTTGACCTTCGCGTTCAGCTCCGCATAGGCCAGAACCACGCTGTTGTAGCCGGTGGAATTGTCCTTGTTGGCGTAGGCATTGGAAATGCTCTTCACGGAAGCGGAGCTGTACTTGGCAAAGTCAGAGCCAGTCATGGTGGAGAACTTGCCGGCGTTATCTTTCACGAAGATCACGGCGTCGTCCGCGATGCTCTCGCCGCCAATCTTGCCCTTGCCGGAAGTATTGGCATAGGTGTTAGCAACAATCTTGTCAAAGCCGGCCTTGTCGGCATCGGAAGTCTCAGCCTTGGTCAGGACATACTCGCCCTTCTTGACCTCGTAGGTCACCAGATCGCCAATATTGGCGCGGCTGGAGGTTCCATCATACGCGACATCAGTGGTAACCGCCTTGGTGGTGCCGTCGGCAAAGAGCAGCTTGGCCTGCTCGCCGTTGATATCCTTGTCGATGTTCACGATCAGAGCGTAATCCTTCAGCTCGTGGCTGGAGGTGACAACCTCGGACTTCACGATGTAGCCGTTGAGCACAGCAGCCTTCACGGTGCTGTCCAGAGCCAGATCCTTGTCGGGAGTGGTGGTAACATAGTTGTACCAGGTACCGTCAATGCGGACGGAGTTGCTCTTGGTGGCCTCGATCTTGCCCTTGACCGTCTCAGCCAGGACATAAGTATCGGTGTCATCCACGGTGTTGGCGGCGTCGCTCTTGATGACATAGTCGTTCTTGGCCATGTCGTCGTAAGCGTTCACGTCCTCAAACTTAACATTGGTGTTAACATCGGTGTTGAAGGACTTCTCGCCCACGTAGGTCACCTTGGCGGCGGTGAAGGGGACGTAAACAACGGTGTCGATCTTGCCGTTGTCGTCGTTGTCGTAAGCCTTCACAGCGGCGGCCTTGTTGCCGCCCACATTCAGGCCGTCAATCAGCTTACCGGTGTAGAGAGCGGTGGTGGTCACATTGCTGTCCACCTTGTAGGTGGTGCCGTCAATCTTGACCTCGCCGTTCTTGACAGCCTCAACCTTACCGGCAGTGCTCTCCACGATCAGGGAGCTGTCGGTGGAGGCATAGACGCCGTACACATTCTCGCGGTCCTTATACAGAACCTCGACCTTCTGGCCGATCAGGTTGCTGTAGTCACCCTCGACCTTGGTGTACTGGCCCTTGGTGGTGATGCCGTTCATGTACAGGGTGTAAGTGCCCTTGCTGTCCTTCTCCACGTCGGTCAGCACGGCGTCGCCGTCGGTGATCAGGGACAGGTACTTGTGGCCCATGGTCTCGTCGGCGTACTTGGTCACGGTGTTCTCGCCGTAAACATTCTGGGTCTTCTGCTCCAGAGTGTACTTGCCAGTATCAAGAGTGGTGCCACTGTTCGCGTCCTTCAGAGTGTCGATAGCATCCTGACGGCTGTTGTAGACGGAGCCGTCCAGAGCCTTGACGGCATCGTTAACAGAGCTGTCCTTGATCTTGACAACCCACACGCGCTCGGTGCCGGTCACGACGGACTCGGTGCCGGTGTAGCTGTACTGGCTGGTGGTGTAGTTGCCAGCGGCGTTCAGCTCAACCATGTTGGCGTCCAGAGCATTGTAGATCATCTGGGCGGCATTGTCACGGGTCAGCAGGGTGTTGGCGTTCAGATTGGCCAGTTTCTTGTAAAGACCGTTCTGGTTGGCCAGCACGTTGGTGTTGATGGCCCAGTCGTTGCCCACCAGGCCGGACTTCTCGGCGCTGTAGCCCAGCACGCCCAGCAGCATCTTGGCGGCCTCGGTGGCGCTCACGGTGCCGGTAGGATCAAACTTGTTGTTGCCGCGGCCAGCGATGATGCCGTTGGCGGCGCAGTACTCAATGTAGGACTCTGCCCAGGTACCCTTGATGTCGGTAAAGGTGGGGGTGTCCTTGACGCCCAGCACGGGATCCACACCGCCGTTGATGGCGACGCAGAGCATCTTGGCCATCTCGGCACGGGTCACGTTGCCGGTGGGGTCAAAGTAGCTGCCGTCTTCCTTACCATTGATGATGCCCAGGGCAGTCATGGTAGAAACGGCGTCCTTGTTTACGATCTCATCCGCATCGGTGAAATCGCTCGCGTTCACCGCGCTGGCGCCAACACTCATCATGCCCACGAGCATGACGGAGGCCAGAGCCAGGCTGAGAGTCCGCTTGAGGTTTCTCATGTTTGGAATTCCTCCTTCTAAATTTTGAGCTTTCGGGGCATCCTACTCACGACTGCGCGTTTCAGTCAAGTACGACGCCCCTTACAGGGAAGGAAACAATGCAGTTTTCGGGGGATAGGGATATAAAAGGCGGGGAAACAGAATCAAAAGGTTACTATGGTAGACGTTTGGTAGACAATACGGGAGCGGGAAAAGTGAAAACGCCTTGGAACCCAAAGGATTCCAAGGCGTTTCTGGTAGACTTTTGGTAGACAAAAAGTAAAAACACAAAAGAAAGGTGGACGGAAATGGGCCACTTTTTCGGGGATGCGGAGTGGAGGTGAGGAGGGAAACGCGTGAAGAACGAGCGGGCACGGCTGCTGCGGAGGATGGAGCGGCTGGCAGGTTGCAGAGTAAATGACGCGGTAAAGCTGGCGTTCCTGGACGGAGAACAGCTAGGAGAGATCGACGGGCTGGATCTGGGAGCGCTGAAGGAGTTCAAGCGCAGCGGAAACGGCGCGGTGGAGCTGAAGCTGGTGGATCGGGCGGCCGTGCTGGAGCGGCTGGTGGAGCTGTCCGGCGACCGGGAGGACGGGGCGGAGGAGTTTTTCCGGGCGCTGCGGGAGAGCGCCGATGCGGTTTAGGGCCTTTTCCCGGCAGCAGAGGCGTGTGCTCACCTGGTGGTGTTCCGCCGAGGGGCAAAGCCGGGAGGCGGTTATTTGCGACGGAGCGGTACGCAGCGGAAAGACCCTGTGCATGGGGCTGGCCTTCTTCCTGTGGGCCACGGCCTGCTTCGACGGCATGGCCTTCGGGCTGTGCGGCAAAACCATCACGGCGCTGCGGCGCAACCTGCTGCGGGAGGTGCTGCCTACGCTGGGGGCGCTGGGGTTCCAGTGGAGGGAGCAGGCATCCCAAAACCGGCTGACGGTACGGCTGGGCGGGAAGGAGAACACCTTCTACCTCTTTGGCGGCAGAGACGAGGGAAGCGCGGCCCTGATTCAGGGCATCACGCTGGCGGGGGTTCTGCTGGATGAGGCGGCCCTCATGCCCCGCTCCTTCGTGGAGCAGGCCTGCGCCCGGTGCTCCGTGCCGGGGAGCCGGATGTGGTTCTCCTGCAACCCGGAGCACCCGGAGCACTGGTTTTACAAGGAGTGGATTTTAAAGGCGGAGGAGCGGCGGGCGCTCTACCTCCACTTCACCATGGAGGATAACCCGGCGCTGACGCCTCAGGTGCGGGAGCGGTACGCGCGCAGCTTCAGCGGCGCCTTCTACCGGCGGTTTGTGTTGGGGGAGTGGGTGGCCGCCCAGGGGCGGGTATACGATTTCTTCGACGAGAGCTGGGCGAGGCCCGTCCCGGTGGGCGGCATGGAGCGGTGGTGCATCTCCTGCGATTACGGTACGGTCAACCCCACGTCCCTGGGGCTGTGGGGGCTGCGGGGCGGAGTGTGGTACCGGGTGGCGGAGTCCTACTATGACGCCCGGGCCGAGGGGCGGCAGAGAACCGACGGAGAGCACGCCGACGCCCTGGAGCGGCTGGCGGGGGGACGGCCCATCTGGAAGGTGGTGGCCGACCCGTCGGCGGCCAGCTTTATCGAGACCCTGCGCCGGCGGGGATGGCGGGTGGAAAAGGCCGACAACGACGTGTTGGCCGGTATCCGAACCACCGCCGAACTGCTGCGGCGGGGGAGGCTGGTGATCTGCCAGGGCTGCGCCGACGCCCTCCGGGAGTTTACCCTCTACTGCTGGGATGAGAAGGCCGGGGGCGACCGGGTAAAAAAAGTCCACGACCACGCCATGGACGACATCCGCTATTTTGCCGCCAGTGTTGCGGCGGGAGAGCGGGGGTACGTTGGAGGCCTGTGTGTGGAGCGGGGGCGGTTTTAGCGCGGAGCGCGCCGCGGCAGAGGATGGGAGGAGAGCATGGGTATATTTGCAAGGAAAAGAGAGAATGGGGCCGGGGCGGCGGTGCAGATCCGGGAGGCGGGACGGCACCCCTTCGGCGTGCTGGACGGGTATGTGCCGCTGAGCCAGGGGGAGATGGAGCTCTACCGGAGCATACGGGAGGCCGTCCCCATTGTGGACGCCGCCCTGCGCAAGCTGGTGCGGCTGGCGGGCGGGGTCAAGGTGTCCTGCCGGGAGAGCGCTGCCCAGGAGGGGCTGGACTGGTTCCTCCAGCATGTGAACACCGGGCGCGGACAGAGGGGTATCCAGTCCTTCCTGGACGGCTATCTGGACTCCATGCTCACCTTCGGCCGGGCGGTGGGGGAGATCGTCCCTGACCGGCGGGGCCGGGAGATCGCGGCGGTGCTGTGCGGCAACCCGGCGGACGTGGAGATTCGGGAGGGGGAGTCGCCGCTGGAGTTTACCCTGTGGGGAAGGAGTGGGGACGGGCAGCTCCGGGAGCTGCCCCGGCAGGAGCTGCTGCTCTTCACCCCCTTTCAGCCGGAGGTGGGCAGCCCCTACGGCGTGAGTCTGCTGCGGTCCATGCCCTTCCTGACCGGAATCCTGCTGAACATCTACCAGGCGATGGGGATGAACTGGGAGCGGATGGGCAACGTGCGCTTCGCGGTGGTCTACAAGCCGGGGGACGCGCCCCTGGAGCAGTCCATGGCCCAGGAGCGCAGCCGCCAGATCGCCCGGGAGTGGTCCGCAGCCATGGAGGCGGGGCGGGACGGCCGGGTGCGCGATTTTGTCGCCGTGGGCGACGTGGACATCAAGGTGATCGGAGCGGACAACCAGGTGCTGGACAGCGAGGTGCCGGTGCGGCAGATTCTGGAACAGCTCGTGGCCCGGACGGGCATACCGCCCTTCCTGTTGGGATTGAGCTGGTCGTCCACCGAGCGGATGAGCACCCAGCAGGCCGACATGATGACCAGCGAGCTCACCGCCATCCGGCGGGGGCTGGAGCCTGTGGTGGAGCGTATCTGCGAGCTGTGGCTGGCCCTCCACGGGTACGACCGGAGGGTGACGGTGGATTGGGAGGACATCAACCTCCAGGATCTGGTCGAGGAGGCCCGGGCGGAACTGTACCATGAGCAGGTGGAGGAGCTGCGATTGGCGCGAGAGGGCAAAGAGGGCTGAAGAGTGCCGGCGCGGGCAGAGGAGACCAGATCGGGGCCCCCGGGAAAGTGCGGAGCACTTTTCTGGGGAGAGGAGACGCAGCGGAAGGAGAGAGCCGCGCCGCAAGCGGCGCGGCGAGGGATCTGGAGCGTGCGGCGACGAGGTCGAGGAGGCCCGCGCGGAGTTGTACCGCGAGCAGGCGGAGGAGCTGCGATTGGCGCGAGAGGGCAAAGAGGGCTGAAGAGTGCCGGCGCGGGCAGAGGAGACCAGATCGGGGGCACCGGGAAAGAGCGGCGCGTCAGGGATGCCGCGGCCTACGGAGGGAGAGGGCGGCGCGTCGGGGTATAGGGCGCAGAATAAGATGAGGGGAGCGATGGGATGAACGTAAACAAGGAGGCGGGCGTGGACTGCGGGCTGGAGCTCAGCCCGGAGGAGATGGAGCGCATCAACGCCATGAGCAAAAAGAAGCTGGAGCCCGGGGAGGTATACGCCTTCGCGGTACGGCTGTGCGACAACGAGATCGACCGGGACAACGAGCGGTTTCCGGCCGCCACCCTGGAGGAGCTGGCCCCCCTGTTTGTGGGCAGGAGCGGTCTGTTTGACCACCAGTGGAGCACCCGGAACCAGGCGGCCCGCATCTACCGAACCGAGGTGGTGCGGGAGAGCTGGATGACGGAGGCGGGCGAGCCCTACTGCTATCTGAAGGGCTGCGCCTACCTCCTGCGCACCGAGGGAAACCGGGAGCTGATTGCCGCCATCGAGGGGGGGATCAAAAAGGAGGTCAGCGTGGGCTGCGCGGTGGAGCGGTCGGTGTGCTCCATCTGCGGCGAGGAGTTCCACACCTGCCCCCACGAGAAGGGGGCGGAGTACGGCGGCAGGCGCTGCTGGGCCGAGCTGGTGGGGGCCTCCGACGCCTATGAGTGGTCCTTCGTGGCAGTGCCCGCCCAGAGAAACGCGGGGGTGATGAAGCACATGCGGATGGAGCAGGAGGCCGCCCTGGGGCGGAAATACCTGGAGAGCCTGCGCGGGGAGGTGGCCCGCCTGGGCGGCCTGGCCGGGCTGGGGCTGGAGCACGCCGTGCTCCGGGGCATCGCGGACAAGCTGGGCTATGACGAGCTGCTGGCCCTCAAGGGCGCGCTGGAGCGGCAGGCCGAGCGGGTGTTCCCGGTGGAGACCCAGCTGCGGTATGGCGGCGGGCGGGAGAACGACGGAGTGCGGGACGGGGCATTTTTGATCTGAGCGGGCCCCTGCGCAGAGAGGACAGAGGAGAAAGGAGAAGGCAGAATGAGCAGGATTTCGTTTGAGGGGATTGGAGAGGTGGCTGCCACCTTTGCCTGCGGCGAAGGGGTAAAGGCGGGCCAGGTGGTGAAGCTCACCGGGGACGGCACCGTCGGCCCCTGCGGCGACGGCGAGCGCTTTTGCGGCGTGGCCCTGAGCGCCGGGGAGGGCTTCGCGGCGGTACAGATGGGCGGGCTGATCCGGGTGGCCGCCAGCGGCGGCGCGCTCAGTGAGGGGTGGAACCGGCTGCTGGCCGACGGCTCCGGCGGCGTCCGGCCGGACAGCGCCGAGACGCCCATCGGCGGCGAATATCTGGTGGTGCGGGCGGAGAGCGGCGGCGCCGTCATCCGCCTGTGAGAAAGGGAGGTATGGAAATATGGGATATCGTTTTGACAACCTGAGACTGGAAAAGGGCATGTATAACGAGGCGGGCCGCTCCTTCACCCAGGTGCTGGAGCGGGAGGACCCCTCGGAGCAGTATAAGGGCACGGCGCTGGAGGGGCTGGACGCCTATCAGCGGCAGCTCAAGCGCTTTGACATCAAGGTGAAGGGCGCGGGCAGCGACGCGGTGGAGAAGTTCTTTGCCACCAGCCAGTCCGCCGTCCTCTTCCCCGAGTACATCGCCCGCTCCGTGCGGCAGGGCATGGAGGAGGCCAACCTCCTGCCCCACATCACCGCCGCCGTCACCCGGTTTGACGGCATGGACTACCGCTCCATCGCCTCGGTGCCGGACGACGACCAGAGGGCCCTGCGCTGGGTGGAGGAGGGCGCCGCCATCCCCCAGACCCAGGTGAAAACCCAGGAGAATCTGGTGAAGCTCCACAAGCGGGGGCGGATGCTGGTGGCCTCCTACGAGGCCATCCGCTATCAGAAGCTGGATCTGTTCTCGGTCACCCTGCGGCAGATCGGCGCCCACATCAACCGGATGCACCTGGAGGACGCCATCGAGGTGCTCCTCAACGGCGACGGCAACGACAACCCCGCCGAGGCCTTCACCGTGGGTACCGATCCCATCGGCGGCACCGCGGGCACCCTCACCTACGATGAGCTGGTGGACTTCTGGGGCCAGTTTGAGCCCTATGAGATGAACACCCTCCTGGTCAGCGGCGACATGATGCGCCAGATGCTCAAGCTGGAGGAGTTCCAGAACCCCCTGACCGGCCTCAACTTCCAGGGCACCGGCAGGCTGGACACCCCTTTGGGCGCAGCTCTGCTGCGCACCTCCGCCCTGGGCGGCGGCACCCTCATCGGCCTGGACCGCCGCTACGCCCTGGAGATGGTGCAGGGCTCCGACGTGCTGGTGGAGTACGACAAGCTCATCGACCGACAGCTGGAGCGGGCCGCCATCACCAGCATCTCCGGCTTCGCCAAGCTGTTCACCGGCGCGGCCAAGGTGCTGAAGCTGAAATGACGGAGCAGATTATGGACATGGCCCGCAGCCTGGGGCATGTGGACGGGGGACAGGAGGAGGCGCTGGAGGCCCTGTGCCGTGCGGCTCAGGCGGAGCTGGCCGGGCGGCTGCGGCCGGAGGTGCGGTCGGAGGACTGCGAAGACGCCTTTATCCTGGCCTGCGCCTGGCTGGCCCTGGCGGGGCTGGCCGCCGGGGAGACCGGCGGCGGGCGGTTCACCGCCGGGGAGGTCACCATTCAGGAGGGGGACGGGGCGGCCCGGGCGGCCGCCCTCCGCCTCCAGGCCGAGACGGTGCTGGGCCCCTGGCTGGCCGACCGGGGCTTCGCCTTTCAGGGGGTACCGGGATGACCGGGGCTTGGGGGCGGATTCTGGCGCAGTACGGGCAGAGCGTCACCCTGCGGCGGGGGGAGGAGGAGCGGGGCTGCCGGGCGTTTCTCCAGCCGGTGCGGGAGCGGCGGGAGGACTGGTACCAGGAGCTGCCCACCCCGCTGGGGACGGTGCGGCGGGATCAGTGGCTCTACCTGGGGCCGCCGGAGCTCTCACTGGAGGAAACGAACGGCCTGTGCGTGGAGTGGAACGGGCTGCGCTTTGCGGTGCGGGCGGCCCAGCCCGTCTGCGTGGGGGAGGAGACGCTGTACTGGTGGGCCCTGCTGGCGGTGGAGGACGGAGAGGCGCAGACAGAGCAGACGTGAGGGGGAAAACACTTGGATTTTCAGGCGGTGCGGGAGCAGATGGCGGCGTTCCTGAGACAGCAGGGGGTGGACGCGGTATGCGCCTACCCGGAGGAGCGGCGGCGGCAACGGAGCGGGCCGGTGGCCGCTGTGTCCCTGCGGGCCTGCCAGGGCGGGCCGGGCGGCTTTCGGGATTACCTGGGAGAGCGGTACGACGAGAGCACCGGCCAGTGGCAGGAGCTGTACGGCCGCCGGGTGACCCTCACCTTCGGGCTGGACCTCTATGGAGAGAGCGCTGGGGAGCTCCAGACGGCCTACGACCGGATGGCGGAGGCCTTTCAGTGGGAGGGACCCGCCGGGTTGGCGCTGCGGGAGCTCTCCTGCGGGGAGACGGAATTTGACCGGGCGGCCGGCCTCTACCGCAGGGCGGTGACGGCGGTGTGTCAGGGATACCTGTACGCCGTAGCCGACGAGGGCGGCACTTTCCTGGACTTTGTTGTGAGAGGAGAGGGACATCTATGAGCGTGACAAACCATGAGCGGCCGGGGGTATACTCCCGGTACGACGCATCCACGGTGGTGAAAGGCCGCGGCGGCGGCGGCGGGTGCGTGGGACTGGCGGCCCTGTGCGGCACAGGAACGGCGGGAACGCTCTACACCTTTAACCGCTATGAGGAGGCGGTGACCGCCTTCGGCGGAGAGGAAACGCTGACGGAGCTGGTGCGGCTGCTGTTCCTCAATGGCGCGGCCCAGGTCAAGGCGGTGCCGGTGGCCGAAGAGGCGGGCTACAAGGCGGCCTTTTCGGTGCTGGAAGCGGCGGAGGACATCGCAGTGGTGGTGTGCGACAGCGGCGAGCTGACCGTGCAGCAGGCCCTGCGGGACAGTGTGAAGGCCGCCTCTGAGGCGCGGCGGGAGCGCATCGCCGTGGTGGGCGGCAAGGCGGGGGAGAATGCCACAGCCCTGGTTCAGCGGGCCGAGGGGCTCAACAGCGAGCGGGTGGTGCTCACCGCCCCGGTGGGAGAAGGCGGCGGCGCGGCGGTGGCCGCGGCAGTGGCGGGAGCCATCGCCGGGGAGAGCGACCCGGCCATTCCCCTGGGCGGCGCGGAGCTGAAAGGAGTGGACGGGCTGGAGGCCCGGTATGGGGATACGGAGATCGACACCCTGGTGCGGGGCGGGGTCACCCCGGTGGAGCAGGCGGCCGGGGTGGTCAGCGTGGTGCGGGGCGTGACCACCCGCACCAAGACCGGAGAGGCGGCGGACGCCACCTGGCGGGAGCTGACCACCATCCGCATCGTGGACGACGTGATCCCCACCGTGCGCGACGCCCTGCGTGCCCGGTTCCGCCGGGCCAAGAACACCGAGCAGAGCCGGGGAGCCATCCGCTCCCAGGTGGTGCTGGAGCTGGAAAACAAGCTGGCGCGGGAGATCATTACCGGATACGGCGAGGTCTCCGTAGAGGCCGATGCGGACAACCCCACGGTGTGTCTGGTGGATTTTTCCTTTACCGTGGCCCATGGGCTCAACCAGATCTGGCTGAGCGCGCATATCACTGTGTGAGAATGGGGGAGGAAGGAACATGAAGGTTGCGGGATTTCCAACCAGCAGCGACATCTATCTGGAGGTGGACGGCAAAAAGGTGGCGGTGGTGCAGAGCTATACCGCCAAGTCCAGCCGTACCAGCCAGACCGTGGAGGCCTTCGGCGAGGACGAGCCGGTGGCCACCATACCGGGCCAACGTACCCACGTCATCGAACTGACCCGGCTGTACGCCACCGATGAGGCCATCCGGGACGGGCTGAACTTCCATGCGCTGGAGGACTTCAGCCTGGTCATCTGCAAGCCGGACCGGAAGATCATCTACTCCGGCTGCCAGTGGAGCTCCATCGGCGAGACAGGCGCGCTGGGGGCCATGGTGGTGGAGAAGATCACCATCGTAGCGGCCAGGCGGATTGAAACGGCGGTGTGATATGCTGGAGAGACGGGAACGGCTGAAGCTGGAGGACGGGAGGGAGCTGCGGCTTCTCTCCGCCCTGGAGGTGCTGGAGGCCCGCCGGGAGGCGGAGGGGCTGGCCCGGGGGGAGGCGGAGGCCGCCCTGTGCGCCAACGCCTGCCTGCTGGCCCGGGCGCTGGAGCGGGGCGGACAGCCGGTGTTCGCGGACGGCGGGGCGGCTCTGGCGGGGCTGAGCGCCCGGGAGATCGGGGCGCTGGCGGGCCGGTGGGCCGCCTTTGACCGGGCGGAAAACCCCTCCCCCGAGGACGGGGAGGAGCGGCTGGAAGGGTTAAAAAAAGCCTGGAGCACGCGCCCTATGAGCGCCTTCGCTGGCGCGTGCTCCAACGCTTTGGCGCGCTTCCGACGGAGGAGCGGGCCAAACAGATGAAGGCGCGGGACTATCTCTGGTGCGCCCTCCACCTGGCGCTGGACCAGGAGGAGGAGCTGGCGCGGCTGTGTCCCGCCTGCCGAAGCGAGGCGGCGGAGGAGCGGTGCCCGGCCTGCGGCGCGCTCCGGACAGAGACGGCGGCGGGGCAGAACGCGGCCTTTGACGAGGCGCGGTTTGAACGGCTGAAACGGGGGGAGAGCGGTTGACGGACTATATCGCGGTATTGCTGGCACAGCAGGAGGAGCAGGAACAGGGCGAGGCCCCGGAGCTGGAGACCGGCCCCCTGACGGTATGGCTGGAGGAGAATACGCGGCCCGCAGAGGCCGCAGCAGCGCGGCGCAGAGTGGAGCAGGACGAGGCCGGCGCGTGTGCCGGACCGGGTGCGGTGATAGGGAACCGATATGTGCCGGAGGCCCCGGTCGGGGACTCCAGCGGACAGCCATCGGACCGGGGAGCGAAGCAGTGGGCAGACGGCCTCCAGACCGCCGGTACGTTGGAGACGGCGGGAAAAATGGGGGAGCGGACGGCTCAACCGGCCCGGCCGGAGCACACCGCAGAATACCGGAGCGGGTCAGGGGTGGCCTGGCTCGACGGTCTGGTGCGCAGGAGCATGGAGCGGGAGTGGAGCGGCGGAACGGAGAGGCGGGTGGTGACGGTGGAGCAGTACGGCGGAGCGGTGGGCGCTCCGGCGGAGGCCGAGGCGCTGGACCGGCTGTTTCGCCGGGACGCCCGGCGGTACGATGGGGGGTTTCGGCTGCTGTGAGATTGGCTTCCATGCGGTACAAGGACTATGTATGGCCACACAACCCGCGGGTTTACACCATTGAGTATAAACGGACCATGGGTGCGCGGAAGGTGCCCTTCGGGCGCTACCACCTCCAGGATCTGGGCCCCGCCCAGCGGGTCATGCGGGGCGAGGGGGAATTCGTGGGCGAAGGGGCCTACGGGGAGTTTAAGAAGCTGGCTACCGTGTTCTACGCCGGTGGGCCGGGGCTGCTGGTTCACCCGGTTTGGCAGACCTCCAACGCCTACTTTGTGGAGCTCTCACTCCGGCAGGAGCCCAGGGCGGACTATGTGGGGTATTCCTTTGCTTTCTGGGAGGGATACGACGGACACAGCACCGGCGTACAGGTGACCGGGGGCGGAGGAGAACCGGAGACAGGCCCGGCCGCCGGTACGGCGGGGGAGCGGCGGCACACGGTGCGCCGGGGGGAGACCCTGTGGGGGATCGCCCGGGATTACGGACTCAGCCTGACCGAGCTCATCGCCCTCAATCCCCAGATTAAAAATCCAAACCTGATTCTGGCAGGGGAGGAGGTGCGCCTGGCGTGATGCGGGGAGAACTGCTGTGCTGGGATGGGCGGCGCATCCGCCTGCCCGACGCGGTGGAGTGGCGGTTTCAATACGGCTGTGGCACGCCCTGCGACAGCTTTCAGCTCACCTGCCTGTGGGAGCCGGACAACGGGAACGACCTGGCCGAGGCAGTGAGCTTTACGGCGGAGGAGAACGGGGAACGGCTCTTCACCGGCGTGGTGGACGAGTGCGAGCGGGGCTGGGACACCGCGGGGGGCACCCTTACCGTGGCGGGCCGGGGAATGGCCGCCCGCCTGCTGGACAACGAGGCGCTGGGGGCAGACTACCAGGTGGCCACTGTTGAGGATATCCTGCGGGACCACGTGGCCCCCTACGGCATTGAGACCGTGCGGGGGGCGGAGCTGCCGCCGGTGCCGGGCTTCTCGGTGGACGCGGGGAGCAGCGAGTGGCAGGTGGTCTATGAATTCTGCCGCTATTATGGGGGAATTGCCCCCCGGTTTGATCGGCTGGGGCGGCTGGTACTGGCCCCCTGGGAGGAGGGGCGGCGGCTGGTGCTGGGGGCGGACGCGGCGGTGACGAGCTTCCGCCTGCGGGAGCAGCGATACGGGGTGCTCTCCGAGGTGCTGGTGCGGGACCGCACCACAGAGGAGGTTCAGCGGGTGGCGGACGAGGACTTCCTGCGCCGGGGCGGCCGGTGCCGCCGTGTGCTTACCATGCCGGGAAAGAGCAGCTATCAGGCCATGCGCTATTCCGGGGCGTATCAACTGGCCCGCGCCCGGGAAGAGCTGCGGCAGGCAGAGCTGGAGCTGCCGGAAGCCTTTGCCGCGTGGCCGGGGGAGCTGGTGGAGCTCAACCTGGCCAAGGGTACGGGACGGGGCCTCTGGCGGGTACGGGAGAGCGTATGCGGCCTGACGGCGGCGGGAACCTACACCCGGCTGACGCTGGGGGAGCCATAGCGGAGGAGTGGTTTTATGTGGATTTCGGAGCAGGGGCGGAGAAGGACAGAGCCGGACGGAACAGCACTGGTGGGCCGGGTCACCTTGCCCGGCGACCCGGCCGGGGTGTATCTGGCCGGAGAGCGGCGGGAGCTGCCCGTGTTTGGCCCGGGCGGCTATGTGTGGCGGCCGGAGGAGGGCGAGCAGGTGCTGGTGCTCAAGACCGGCCAGGCGGGAGAGGCCCCCTGTGTGGCCGGCCAGGCCTGCGGGCAGGACTGGAACCTGGCGGCGGGCGAGGTGCTCATCTACAGCGGTTCGGCCTCCATTCGCATCGGCGGCGGGGATATCCGGCTGACCGGAGATGTGCTGGTCAACGGCAAGCCGGTGCTTACAGGGGAGGGCTGAGCGTGGAACTAATGGTGCGGAACGGCGACTACGTCAACGACGGCGCGGGTGGCTTCCTGCGGGCGGAAGGGACGGACGAGCTGCTGCAGCGGGTGTTGTGGAAGCTGTCCATCCCGCGGGGGAGCTTTCCGCTGCTGCCTGCGCTGGGCAGTGAGCTCCACCGGCTCGGCCGGGCCAAGCCCGCTGAGCGGGCAGGACTGGCCCGGCAGTATGTGGCCCAGGCACTCTCCGATGAGGCGGAGCTGTCGGTGGCCGGGGTGGAGCTGTCGGCCGGGGGAGAACTGACGGTCGAGCTGGACTGGCGGGGCGAGGCGCTCCGCCTGATACTTGGGACGGGAGGCGTATGACGGGATGACGGTGGAGGAGCTCTACGGGCAGATGGTGGACACCTTTCAGCGGGAGACGGGGCTGGCGCTGGCCGGGGACGGAGACATGGCGGTGCGGCTTTACGCCGTGGCGGCCCAGCTCTACGCCCTGTATGTGCAGGCCGACTGGGTGGGACGGCAGTGCTTCCCCCAGACGGCCCAGGGGGACTACCTGGACAAGCATGCTCAACTTCGGGGGCTGGAGCGCCGGGCGGCCACAGCGGCGGTCGGGGTGCTCTCCTTCGAGACAGACCATCCGCCGGAGGCCGATCTGAGCATCCCGGAGGGGACGGTATGCATGACAGCGGCCCAGGTGCGCTTTGAGACCACCGAGGCGGGCGTATTGAAGGCGGGGCAGACCTCCGCCCAGGTGCGGGCCAGAGCGGTGGAGCCGGGCGCGGCGGGAAATGCGGCGGCCGGGACGGTGCGTGCCATGGCGGTGGCGCCGGTGGGGGTGAGCCGGTGCACCAACCCCGAGGCCTTTTCCGGAGGACTGGATGCCGAGGGGGACGAGAGCCTGCGGGAGCGGGTGCTGGAGACCTTTCGGCGGATGCCCAACGGGGCCAACGCCGCCTTTTACCAGCAGGAGGCCCTCTCCTTTCCGGAGGTGGCGGCGGCTACCGTGGTGGCGCGGCCCCGGGGCGTGGGGACGGTGGACGTGTTTCTTGCTACGGCGGCGGGGCTGCCCGACAGCGGACTGCTGGAACAGGTGGCGGCCCATCTGGAGGAACGCCGCGAAATCGCCGTGGATGTTCAGGTGAAGGCGCCGGAGGTAAGGACGGTGGATGTGTCGGTTCAGGTGGCGGCCCGGCCGGGGGCGGACTTTGACACCGTCCGGCAGGCGGTGGAGTCCGCCGTACGGGGCTGGTTTGACGGGCGGCTCTTGGGGCAGAGTGTCCTGCGGGCCCAGCTGGGGGCGCTGATCTTCGGGGTGGAGGGCGTGGAGAACTACGCCCTCACCGCCCCGGCGGCCGATGTGGCGGCAGCGGTGGACGAGCTGCCACAACTGGGCACACTGACGGTAGCGGCACTGGAGGGGACGGCATGAGCTACGGGGCATACCTCAGGGAGCTGCTCCGGCCCCTGCGTATCTATGGGCTGGAGGGCACCGCCAATGGCGGTGAGCTGGAGGCCCAGGGGAAGGCGCTGGATGGGGTGGAGGCCGCCATGGAGGAGGTACAGCGGGAGATGCTGATCTGCACCGCAGAGGGACGGGGGCTGGAGGCCGTCGAGGCACTGCTGGCCCGAAAGCCGGTAGCTGCCAGCCTGGAGCGGCGGCGGGCGGCGCTGGCCGCCCTGCTGCGCATCGGCGGGGACAGCTTTACCCTGACGGCGATCAACGATAATCTAAAAGGCTGCGGCCTCAACGCCGTGGCCAGCGAGACGGAAACGCCCGGCGTTGTGGAGGTGCGGTTCCCCGATGTACCAGGCATCCCGGACGGGTTTGAATCAATGAGGGCCATCCTGGAAGATATTCTGCCCTGCCATCTGGACATACGGTATGTCTACTGGTACATCACTTGGGCCCTCATGGAGGAGCGCTTTGCCACCTGGGGAGACATTGAGAAGCTGGGGCCCACCTGGGAGGAGCTGGAGAAGATGGTGCGGGACTAGCCTGCCTGTCGCATAAAAATGCCTGGAACCATGCGGTTCCAAGAAGGTAAAAATCAAAAAGCTAGAAATATCAAGGCCCGCAGCCGGTTTTTTGCCGAGCCGCGGGCCTGTTTTCCCTTATGTTTTCCCTTACGCGCCAAAATTGGCCTTTATGAAATCCTCCATGCGGGCGGCGCTGTCCTGCCTCATGCGCTCCGTGAAGTGACCGTATCTATCCAGAGTAAAGGCCGCGCTGGCGTGGCCGAGGTTGCCCTGGATGGTCTTGATATCATCACCGGCCCGAATAGCGTTGACGGCATAGGTGTGCCGGAGGTCGTGGAAACGGACACCAACCAATCCGGCAGATTTTAAAGCGGCACGAAATTGGAGGCCGACCGTGGACAAACAGAGGGGGCAACCGATATCATTGGTAAACACAAATTGGTGGGGGTTATCCCATAAGGGGCCAGCCAATAACTGCCGTTCAGCCTGCTTCCTTCGCTGCTCCTTTAGAGTGCTGAGCACTGAAGGCGCAGGCGTGATTGTCCGGCTTTTCCCACTCTTTGGAGAGATAAAAAGGCCGCTCTTTTCTCGGTGCTCGGGCCGTACAAGCTGCTTATTTATCAGCAAAGTTCCATGCGTAAAGTCCACGCAGTCCCAGGTCAGGCCCAGCAGTTCCGAGAGGCGGCAGCCGGTGAACAGGGCCACGGAGACCAGTCGCTCTAAACGGCTGCCCTTGAGGGCCTGGAGCAACGCTGCGGCCTGTTCGTCGCTGAGTGGGTGAATCTCCGTGCGCTCTGTCCTGGGGAGTTCACAGTCCGCGGCCGGATTGCGGGATATGTACTCCAGCTTGACCGCCTTCTCCAGAGACTGATGCAAGACCTTATAGGCCAGCCGGACGGAGGCTGGGGAGAGTGAGCCCAGACTGTTGACAAACTGCTGGATCATGTGTGGGCGGAGATCAGGGAGAGACACCGCACCGAGGGCCGGCTTGATGTGCTTTTTTATGAGGCTTCTGTATTTGGTAGCGGTGGCGGGCTTCACGCTGCCGAGATACTCCGCTGCCCACACATCGAGCCAGGAACCAACCGTCATTTTGGCTGGGGTGATATAGGTGCCCGTGTCAATAGCCGCCGTGGCGGCCTTGAGCTTTTGGGCGACCTCCTTCTGCGTCTTGCCGGTGATGCTCCGCTGCACCTGCCTTCCGGTGCCTGGGTCTCGTCCTACTGTGTACCGCGCCTCCCAGTAGGTATACTGCTTCCCACTGCGGGTCACGGTCTTTTTACGAATGGTGCCGCTTCCGGCGGCTGACTTTCTCGCCATTGACTTTTCCCCCTATTCTGTTAAAATAGAAGGGCAGAGCGCCCGCAAAGCAATCTGCCCCCTCTATGGCCGTCCCTGGTGTTCCCGCACCGGGGGCGGTATTTTTATTGCGCTTTTTTCAGCTCGGCCAGCTCCTTGCTCATGGAGCGGATCACCTGTTTCAAGAGAGCCACGTCGTCCTCTATGGCCTCAATTCTGGTCATAGGGGTGAGCTTTGCCTGCACGCCTTGTAACCCCTCTGCCAGCAGGTCAAACTTCGGCATGACATCTGTATCGAAATAGGCAATCATACGATTTTCAGATGCCCGGATGGATGCGTCAATCATGGTTTGGATGGACTGTAAGTCTTTTTCGTCTAACATGCGTAAAACCTCCTGACGGTCATTGGGTGACACTGGTGGTTATAATGTAATGCTTCCGTCCTCATTGACGGTTTGCCCCAGATACCGAACTACACGTTCAGACTTTGGCTGCTTCGCAAGTTCGTTTTTTAACTTTGCTATGGAGACAGCATTATTTCCTCCCCAGGCAGCGGCATCTGCCAGAATCACAGTTTTTGGCTCATTTCCGTTGGAAGGCAAATAGCTTATCGCTAATGTTGTTTTGATTTTCTGCTTTCCGGTGGCGCTCATTCCTCCCAATAGCGCACCAACAGGGCCGAATAGAAGCCCACCAACTACGCCACGGCCCAAAACAGACTGGTTTTGCAGTTCTGACGTTTTCACCTGATCCAGCGCCAGAATATCAGATGTGCTTATCTTATAGTGTTGTATGATCTCATCTGCGCCGAAGGTTTTCAACTTAATGCGATACAAGGAAAGAAATTCTCCTTCCAACACGACCCGGAAAACAGAGTTTTGAGGTAAATCCCCAAGACCATCCAAGTAGTCAAATAAATTTTTTGCAAGAATCTTCGCCATTTACACTGCCTCCTCTTTAGATCCTTCTAGATGCAAGATTTCATGGCACCTATGACATCAGGTATATCCGGAAGTTTTTTGGTAGCGCTGTGATTTCTAAAACTATTTCCTGGCATCAAAAATACAATTCTGCTGCTAGATTCCCGTGTGTGTACCAACAGACAGCTTTGCGCATAAAATCCTCTGGGACTCCAAAATGTTCAGCTAAAGAGTAAATGTCCGTGTACCCATCGGCTACAGCTTCATCTAAATCATCCTCTGATATGTAATTTTGAACGGCCCACTTCCAAGCCTTATACTCGTGTTTCTCAACCAAATCGAATGGACTACATACCTTATGCGTGGCTCCTGTGGACGCATGGCCGCCTTCGTGAGCAACGACAGCAGCCTCATCTCTGGAAGAAGGAATATTGTCGAAGTCCATAAATATCCCATACGTCCCGCCCACTTCTAGAGTGACAGCCTTATCGTCGTCCAAATCCCACATATAGAATTTAGTTCCAGACTGGCTGAGTTTCCGATAAAGCGCTAAGAGCCTATCCATAGGCTATTACCCTTTCTCTTTTTCGATGTCCGCTTTCATAAAACGGGCCATCTCAAGGAGCATTTTTTTCTTTTCATCAGGGAGATCTTTGGATTCTTCATAAAAGGCATAGGTGAAATCATCAAAGCCTATCTCGCGCTCACCCTCCTGGGTGGGCGCCTTTTTTGTTTCTGTGCCAAGGAGATAATCGATCGATACACCAAAGAAGCCGGATATTTTAGTCAAATTATCGGCCTTTAAGGTCTTTATCCGGTCCATCTTCAACTCCGTAAGGTTTCCACGGCTGATCCCCAGTTCATTACACATTTTCCCAACACTGATATTTCTCTCTTGGCACAGATCGTAAATGCGATTGTACAAATCAGACATTTTAGGCCCTCCATTTTTGTGCACAAAATGGAAGCTCTTATTTTTGTACAAATACAGGTTGACTTGTACAAGTTCTTGTACTATAATCAAGCCATGACAGGTACAAAAAATAGTGCTTATGTTTGGTGACACTTATATATTAGTACAAGATTTTGTACCTGTCAACTTAATTTTTTAAGAAGGGAGGAATTTTGTCACTATGGCTGAATATACGGGCTTTGGTTTGGAAGTTAAGACGAGACTGATTAAATCTCCCGTAAAAACACAAGCGCAACTTGCCAAGCAAGTATCAGAACGCACCGGTCTTTATGTAGACGACGCATATATTTCAAAGATCCTTACCGGGCAGCGAAACGCCCCGAAGATCGTCCGAGCTATCCGAGAAATTCTGGATCTGCCGGAGCAGGGACAGGATACCACAACCGGAAAGTAATAAACAGGACTATTGGAAAGGAGAACATCATGGACGACATCAAGAACTACAACCCCGCAGAAGCGGAAACCCTGGACAGCCGCGAAGTGGCTGAGATGGTAGGCAAACAGCATAAGCATCTTCTTCGAGACATCAATGGGTATATCGAAAACATGAAACAGGGCACTGAGCCCAAAGTTGGGCTGAGTGCGGCTGAGCTCAAAATTGAGCCGAGCGAATTTTTCATCCCCAGTACTTATACCGATAGCACCGGTCGGGAACTCCCTTGCTTCCTCGTTACCAAGAAGGGGTGTGAGTTCATCGCCAACAAGCTCACCGGTGAGAAGGGGACGAAGTTCACTGCCCTGTATGTAACCCGCTTCAATATCATGGAGGAGCGCGAGAAGGTCGCTATCGGCGGAAAGACCGCAAAGAGCGGTAAGACCCCGGAGGAGCTGGCCGCCGCCGACAAACGGGCCACGGCGATGCTGCTCAACGCCAAGAACCGGGCGGCGAGTTTCCTTCAAAAGCTCTACGACCGGGCGGGCACCAAGCCAGAGTATCAGGCAATGGCTCTCAGCGATTTCTATTCCGAGGATGGGATTCACCTCCCCCGCATGGCATTCCAGGACATGAAGCATACCTACGACAAGAGCGCTATTGCCGAAAAGCTGGGCGTCTACTCCAAGGCATCCGGCGGCAAGGTGCCCCATGCCCAGGCCATTGGTGCGATTATCTCCACGCTGGATATCTCAGAGGACGAGCGCGAACGGCTTCCCTACTGCAACAACGGGCACGACGGCGTAGATTACCAGTATACCGAGAGCGTGGTTGAGAAGGTGCGGACGTGGATTGAGGCACACGGCAGGCCCAGCACGATCACGGTCAACGGGAAGAACTACGCGGTGGTTTACAGGGAGAGGTCATGAATCGGAATGAATAAAGAGGCGATTGATTTCAAGGTGTATGAATACCTCGGACGTGCGGGCATTGCAAGTGTCCAGGGTAACAGAGGAGAGTTGAGAAGGGATATGCTGTCCCTATTAGTTCTATACCGGCTCCGCTCCAGAGATGCCAGCCAAGAGCTTGCAGAGAAGTGGGCTGCTATCCGCGCATTGGATAGGAGCATGAAGAAAGCGGAGTCCGCCGGTATATCGTTCCCTCTTGGTACACAGCGCCTATCAAAGTTACGGGAGGATTACCGTGTAGCGGAGAGCAGATTTGCGGAGATAGGTCAGTGTATTGCGATTGCTCTGGATTTGTGGCAAAGTGCTGGGGCTACCCTGGATGACCTGTGTAATCTCTGCAATTGTGACCCCGTTCAAGTGAAGGAGAATCTCCACCCAACGGAGAAACTGTTTTCCGAGATGGTTTTTGTCCACAATCTGGATTATAAAGACCCTCGCAACGTTGGCTGGATTGAGGACGAGGTAGACGCCCCGCTGACGCACGCCGTCAAGGCCCATTGGATTGACCTGGTGCGCCACACCGAGTCAGGCAGAAAAGCCGCTCATGAAGCGTTTAAGGCGGTGTTCCCCGAGATAGCAGAAAACGCTCTAACCGTTGTCACTGATGCAGATGGCATCCAGCATTTGATTGATAAGGACGGAGTAGACGTCGGGACGGTCGACGAATAAGGATAGGAGGACACTATGGAAAAAATCGCGTACAACGTCCAGGAGGCCGCCGCTGCGCTCGGCCTGTGCGCAGACGCCGTATATGACTTAGCGCACCGGCCGGACTTCCCGGCGGTACGGGTCGGGAATCGGATTTTGATCCCCTGTGAGAGCCTGGCCCGGTGGCTGGAGGCCCAGGAAGGGAAGCAGCTATGAAGCGGGCCGTCCTGGAGCGCCTGGCCGCTGTGCTCGTCCTGGCGGCCTGTATCTGCGCCGAGTGTATTCCCCTGCTGCTGGCGCTGGTGGCTGCGGCGGCCCTGTGCGTGGGGCTCGCAAATTCACAAGCGCTTGTGAATTTGCGCAAAAAAGAGAGGCCGCCGGTGCTGCGAACACCGAACGGCCCAAAGAAAAAAGTTGATCCGCCCTTATTGTAGAGGGCTCAAAGGAGATTGTCAAGTATGAGCAGCTACATAATCCCGGGCCGCATCCGGCCAAAGCCTATCCGGCCCGGCTTGACCAACCTGGAAGACATTGAGGCCATCATTGCCGAAGTCCCTTGTGCCATTCTCCCGGTCGTTGGTGACTGTTTGGAGGGCGTGGACGTAGTAGGTGGCGGATGGGTGGCGGTAGATTTCACCCGGCGGCCTGCGCCCCCCAGGTATAGGAGCAAGGGCGGCGACGGAAGCTCCGATCTCTGCCTCTGCTATGCCACGTTCCCCGGAGCGCCTGGCCCTATGGTCATGTATAAGGAGTATCAGGGCGTATGGGGTCCCTGGCAGATGGTGGGCACTCGATATAAGTCAATGTGGGAAGGCGGCAAGCTGCGCCTGAACTGCGGCATGGTGGCAAAGCGTATCTTCGGCGTAATTGTGGCCTCCTACGACCAGGATGGGCGGCTTCTGTGGCAGAGGAACCCCGAGGAGTTTCCCGAGGAGCTGGGCACAGCGCCAACCATTCATGGTGATGTAGAGCCGTACCAGGGGGTGAGAGCATGATTACATTTCCAACCACGGTGGAGACTTTTGTCGCCTGCAATGGGGAAACGGTCGCTGACCTTGATGCTACCACGATAGAGCTCCTTGACTACTGTGTCAGTATCTTCAATGGCGCGTTCTACGCTGGGACCAAAGGGGAAGCACCTGTTAATATCATAAAAGATGCTGCAGAAGACTATGCCCAAACGGGGATGCAACAGGACTTTGAGAATCCGAAAATTAAATGCTTTTATGCCAGTTTGCAACGTATGTGCGATGAGGCATGGAAGCAAGGGGCCGCAAAAGCGGAAAGAAAGGGGGTGCAAGCATGAACCGCCCTTTGAATAAGGAACAGGTCAAGGGCCTGTTTGAGCAGGAGGCCGTACTGATGGGCACAGAGGATCAAGTTCCATACTTCCGGGTGGCGGCGCTGTTTGGGGAAGACGCCGTAGAGCACGCCCGCAGGATGGGTACCAGCAGGCCCGGATTCTTCTTCAATGGGTACGGTGTTGGAGACTACACGATGGAGGCCCTCACCCTGCGTGGATTTCAAGCCGCCGCCAGTTTCTACAATGTTCAACTGCTAAGAAAGGAAATGCCGGCATTAGATGAGGGATAATCTGGCCTATGAAATCAAACGCCTATTGCCTGCGGTGGCTGTTTTTTCGGCGTATGGTCTTCCCCCGAATCGGAGCGGCTTTGTTCAGTGCCCCTTTCACCAGGGAGATCGGCACGCCAGCCTGAAGGTCTATTCCGGGAATAAGGCTGGTTGGCACTGCTTTGGATGCGGCGCCGGGGGCAGCGTTATTGATTTTGCAATGCGTTACTTCGGCATAAGTTTTCGAGAAGCGTGTCTTCGGCTGAACGAGGACTTCCATCTCGGGCTCTCTGATAATAAGCCGAGCCGGGCGGAGATTTCTGCCCGGCTCCAGGCAAGAGAGAAGGAAGATGCAAAAAAGGAGGCGGACTCGGCTGTGTACTACCAGGTAGTAGAGGAGCACCGCCGTCTGCTGGCATTAAAGAAGGCACTGGCCCCCAATCGGGACGCTGCTGACTACATTCATCCGCTCTATGCAGAGGCGGTGAAACGGCTTCCGTATCTGGAGTGGTGGCTGGAAGAAAACATTGAAATGGGAAGGTAAAACAAATGGGAGACTGGACTTACGAAGCTAAAGATTTTTTGACGCCAGCTCCTTACGAGGCACTGTATCAATTCCATGGCCAGCCGTTCGTCCACGAGACAAAGCTGCAGGAATTGTCTGTGTACGCGGCCAGTCAGGGGTTCCGCGGGTTCAAGTCAATGTATAAGAAGTACATCGAGAGCTTAAAAGCCCAGGCGGGGACGGTATACGTGGATAATGTCACGAACTTTACCGGGCAACCCCTGGAGCTTAACGCGGGAGACTGGGACGCCACTGACCTGGGCGTATACCGCCGCAATGGGTTTGCGGACGAGCTGGCATGCCCCCACCCCATCATGCCAGTGGAGCGCCTGATTAACATTGACACCGGCGAAGAAAAGCTGAAGCTGGCCTTTCGGAAGGGGACGCTATGGCGCAGGCTTATCATCAGCAAGACGATACTGGCCAACGCCAATAAGGTCACAGAGCTGGCCGGCAGCGGGATTGCAGTTACCAGCCAAAGCGCCCGGGCATTTGTCCAGTACATATCGGATTTGGAAAATCTGAACTACGACACCATACCGGAGCGCAAGTGCATCGGCCGGCTGGGCTATATCCAGGACGAAGGCTTCTCCCCCTTTGTAGAAGGGCTGATCTTTGATGGCGATGCCAACTTTAAGGCGTTGTTCTCTACTGTAAGGCCGCACGGAGAGGAACAAAAATGGGTTGATGTGGCGCGGGAGGTGCGCGGCATGTCTACCACCGCCAGAATCATTCTGGCAGCATCCTTCGCGTCGGTTCTGCTGGAGCCGCTTAACTGCCTCCCGTTTTTCGTTCATCTGTGGGGAGTGGATTCCGGCACCGGCAAGACAGTGGCCCTCATGGTGGCCGCCAGCGTATGGGGAGATCCGGCGGTGGGCAGCTACGTCAAGACCTTCGACGGTACAGTGGTGGGGCTGGAGAAGACGGCCGCATTTCTTAATAACCTGCCCCTGTGCCTGGATGAATTGCAGTTGGCGAAGGACGCAAAGGGGCGAACCCATTTTGATGTCTATAAGCTGGCGCAGGGCGTTGGGCGTACCAGGGGCAACCGGGCCGGCGGCGTGGATCTGACACCCACATGGCGGAACTGTATTCTGACGACCGGAGAATCCCCCTTGACCGGAGTAACCAGCGGGGCCGGCGCGGTGAACCGTGTCATCGACATTGAGTGTAAGGCATCCAGCGTTGTGGTCCGGGATGGCATGAGGATATCCGGCATCGTCAAGCGCAACTACGGATTTGCCGGACGCCGCTTTGTAGATGAACTGTATAAGTATGGGATCATCCCCCAAGTGGAGGAGCGATATAAGGACCTGTTCAAGCTCCTATCCGACCGGGATACAACTGAAAAGCAAGCTATGGCAGCGGCGGCGATCATCTGTGCGGATGAACTGGCCTGTGCCTGGGTTCTCGGCGGTACAGAGCGGCCTTTGACAGTGGACCAGATATCGGAGTTCCTGGCCTCCAAAGCCACTGTAAGCGCCGGAGACAGAGGCTACAAGTATCTTTGCGACTGGGTGACGCAGAACAGCAACAAGCTCTGCACCAAATCTGAAAACCCCAATCAGGAGGTTTTGGGCGCATTGGAAGACGGGCGCGCCTATATCATACGGTCTGTATTCGAGCGTATTCTACAGGATGCCGGATACTCCACGGCCGCTATGATATCGTATCTGAAACAAAACAGTCTGATTGTCACGAGAGGGAGGAACAACACCCGGGGCAAACGCATTAACGGTATTCCGACGGAGTGCTTCTGCTTGATTTTGCCTCCCGTGGACCTGGATGGAGAAGACGACCCGGACGAGCTTCCCCTGTGAGGGACACACGGGACAGCAAAGGCCGCATGTCCCACGCCATCAACCCGCTGCGGCTGTAAGGCTGAACCAGTCTCTGGAATAGGCGTGGGACTGTGGGACAAAAAACACAGTCCTATATAGAGAGAATTATATACATTCAGAATTTACCAGTAAAATGAAGCCGCGAAAAAACGCGATTTGATGTCCCACAGTCCCACGGTTTCAGAAAGACGCTGTCGCCCTAGTGTTTGGCCGCAGAGCGTTTTGTCCCACGCTGTCCCCCGGTCCCACGGCAGCGGGTTCCTAAAAATTCGCGCAGGAGGTTCCTCATGGGTAAGGGCAATACATTGAACGAGAATAGTTCACTTCGAGAACTGCTGAACCAGCTTGTCAATAGTGAACACTGGGTAAAAGAAATTGTCGCCGCCTATCTCGGCGTAAAGCCGGAGCAGGTGGTCATCACAGTGAAGGAGGCGGACAGGTAATGACAGTCAAAGAAGCAGCGAAAGCTATCACCGGAGTAGAAAAATTTTATATTGCGTGGGATGGAGCCATGCAGAACTTTATTCCTGACGATGAAATTATGCTTAAAGCATATGGCGGATTTGTTGTCAAAACGATCGATTTCGTAATTGAACCAGGTTCAAAGGGTCATGTAGAAATTGTGATTGCTACGCGGCCTGTAGTTGAAGGGGAGGCCGCAGAATGAACGAACTGATGGTTTTTAATAATCCCGAGTTTGGGACAATCCGTACTATTGAAGAGAGTGGCAAGGTGCTGTTCTGCGGGAATGATGCGGCAAAGGCGCTCGGATATAAGCGGCCGAAGGATGCTGTTTCCGCTCATTGCAAGGGGGCGGTAAAACGCCGCACCCTTACCAAAGGCGGAGAACAGGAGATGCTTTTCATCCCCGAGGGCGACATCTACCGCTTGGCCGCCAAAAGCGAGCTTCCCGGAGCGGAACGGTTCGAGAGCTGGATCTTTGACGAGGTGCTGCCCAGCATCCGCAGGGCCGGCAGCTATAGTTTTCCTGTGGTGCCTCCTATTGTCGAGCAACGGTGCCTGACTACGGATGACTATTTGAAGGCCGCCGCCATTGTGGCCGGATGCCGTAATGAGCGTATGCCCTACGTGCTTGGTTTTCTGAGACAAGCCGGGTTCTCTGTTCCAGAGGTACAGGACCGCCGCCGGGAACTTGGAGGGGAGCTGATGCAGGTGCTCAACGAGGCGACGAACGTCCACGGGTTCTCAACCAGACAGCTCGGAGCTCTGACGGGGATTGACTTCGGAACGATCAGCGCATACCGTCGGGGGCGTCACCGGCCAAATGAGACACGGGCCGAGTACATCATCCAGGTTGTCCGGCGGGCTATGGAAGACAGAGTGAACGAACGTCCGTAACCGCCCGCCTGAGTGCGGACAGATGCTTGCTATGCAGGAGGAAACATGAATCTTAGACCTTATCAACAGGAGTGCATCAACACCATAGAGAGTCAGAAGCCCGGAGCGTACCTGGTGCAGATGGCCACTGGGATGGGGAAGACAGTAACCTTCGCCAATATTCCGAGGCATGGAGAGCGGATGCTGATTCTCTCCCACCGGGAGGAGCTGGTGGAGCAGCCCCGAAAATACTTCGACTGTTCCTACGGCATTGAGCGGGCATCCAGCCGCAGCCACGGCGAGGAAGTGGTTTCCGCCAGCGTGCAGAGTCTTGTCCGCCGACTGGACAAATTCACACCTGACGAGTTCGGTCTGATCATCTGCGACGAGGCCCACCACGCAGCGGCCAGGACCTATCGGGATATCTTCGGCTACTTCCACCCGGAAAAGCTCATAGGGTTCACTGCCACGCCTAACCGGGGCGACAAGGTACGCCTGGATACAGTGTTTCAGGACATCATCTTCCAGCGTGACCTCCGATGGGGCATCCAAAACGGATACCTGTGCGACATCCATTGCCGGCGAGTGAACATCGGTTTTGACTTGTCCGCCGTCCATACCAGGCACGGCGATTATGCCCCGGGTGAGCTGGACGAAGCTATGGAGGGCACGGCGGACGCCATAGCCCAGGCATACCGGGAGATGGCCGTGGGCGCAACGCTTATCTTTGCCGTGTCTGTGCACCAGGCGGAGGAAATTGCACGGCGGATTTCGGGCGCGGTGGTGGTTACCGCCAACACAAAGGACCGGGCATCTATCATCCAGGCGTTTACCGCCGGGGAGATTCCCTGCATTGTCAACTGCATGGTGTTCACAGAGGGGACCGACATCCCACGGGTGGAGACTGTAATCGTCGCCAGACCGACGCAGAGCGAGACGTTATATGCGCAGATGGTTGGCCGGGGACTCCGGCTTTATCCGGGCAAGGAACGGCTGGAGCTTATCGACTGTGTAGGAATCACCGGCCGGGCATCCCTCTGTACAGCGCCGTCTCTCTTGGGCATCGACATGGAGGCGGTGCCGGCGAAAAAGCTGGAGGAGATAGAGGGGATGCTGTTTGAACTGCCTGACCGCGTTGCGGCGGCGATAGACGCCCCCGAGAGCTGGATTAAAAATGTCGAGCTGGTGGACCTGTGGGCCCAAGAACAGAGGTACCAGCTCCACGATGTCAACTGGTTCAAGATGCCTGACGGGTCTCTTGTTTGCAGACTGATGGGCCGAGAGTTCCTTTCGATACCCTGCCCGGACGCTTTGGGAATGGTGATGTTCGAGAATGGCAAACGGATGAAGATGCAAGAGGCCCTGGACTCGGCTTATAGGCACCTTGTTCATGATTATCAGGATTGTAAGTATTTATGGGATCTCGGCGCCGTGCGACGTTGGGGCCAGGGGCCAGCCACACAAAAACAACTGGAGATTATTCATAGGCGGTGTAAGGGCTTTGATGCGACTGGCCTGACCAAAGGAGCTGCATCGCAGATTTTAAACAGATTATTCAGCGAACCGACAAAAGGGAAGGGGCGGAGACGCGCATGAAAATCAGATGCTCAAACGCAGCCGACCGGGACACGCTGGTGGTTATTCTGGCCAGAAACGGCTATACAGTCCGGCAGGTGAAGGAGAAGGCACCAGGGAAGGGCGTGTCCTCCTACTATGTGGAGGTTGTAGAGGATGGTGCATGAATCGAAGCATCAGCAGGCCGTGATTAAGTGGAGCCAGCAGTCCTCCATACGTTCCAAGTGGCCGGAGTTGGCCCTGTTGCATCACATCAAGAACGAGACCCGGGAAGGGGCAAAACAAATTGCCATCGACAAGGCTATGGGGGTCAAGAAGGGTGTGCCGGATTTGTCCTTGCCAGTCCCGCGTGGACAGTATCATGGATTATACATTGAGATGAAGAACGAAGCGGGCCAGGCGGGCAAGGAACAGAAATGGTGGGGTGAACGCCTGACAGAGCAGGGATACCGATGGGAGGTATGTCAGGGATGGAGGAGCGCAGTACAGACCCTGGAGTGGTATCTGACCTTGAAAGATTAGCCATGCGGGGAGAAGAGATGCCAGATGGCCTGTCGCTGGCTGATCAGGAATTTTTTCAGGGATTGGCCTACATATACGCCCGGTATCGTATGAAGGTCATAGACAGGGCAACCGGGAGCAGGGAGAAGGGAAAACTGAGACATGCCTATGAGCAGAGGAAAAACTTAGAAGAGTTTCAGAAGAAATTAGCTGATAAGCGAAGTAAAACATTGCGAGAAACGGAGTCGGCTATAACCAGATACCGGAAAGAGCGGACGCTGGAGGCTGCAGACATACTTGCCGACATAATTGACGGGGCGACGCTATGACCGTCAGTGGGCCACCAGAAAGAGAGGGAGATATGAGTAAACCAAGATACAGATGGTGGGGGTATATAAAATCCATCATACGAAACTATCCGGCGCTGGAGGGGCGATATTGCCAGGGAACTTCATTGAAGGAGCGAATGGCGGTCCAGCGTTCCATTGAACAGACGGAACGAATGGAAAACGGAAAGGAACGGCTGCAAGTGGTGGATCTGGTGTTTTTCAAGCAGACCCACACCCTGGAGGGGGCCGCGATGATGGTGCCTTGCCACTATGAGACAGCCAGACATTGGCACAGCGATTTTATAAAACTGGTAGCCAAAAATTTTGGCCTGCTGGAGTAACACGCACTTAAAAAGCCAAACACTTGATGTAGGATGGAGGCGTGGAGGTGTATACCTCTGCGCCTCCTTTTCTACCGCCCGGCACCGAGGCGGGTAATATCGGGCCCCTACGCTGCTGCTTACTGCACGAGGTAGGCGGTGGAACCAAAAAACGACCGAGAGGTGGTGACATGCCGAATGAACAGAATCTTATACCGATGGATCAGCGAAGCCAGAGCGAAGCGAGAGAACTCGGGCGTGAAGGTGGTCGTGCATCCGGCGCGTCACGGCGGCGAAAGCGTAGCCTGAGAGAAGCGGCAGACCTGTACCTCTCTCTCCCGGTGGCGGACAAGCGGGCATGGAACAAGCTGGCCCGTGACGGCGTAGAACCGGAGGATGTGGATAACCAGATGGCGGTGATTGCGGGCCTGACCCTAAAGGCGGCCAAGGGCGACGCGAAGGCGGCAAAGGTGCTGTTTGACTTGTTGGGAGAGCAGGGGGCGGCGGGCGCCGGCGGTATGCAGGACATGGACGACGATCCGATCACCGCGTCGCTGAAGGAGGAGATGGGAAATGGGCTTCTCTGAAAAGCAGAGGGAGATTCTGCGTTTCCCATACCGGGACTATGATGCGCTTATCTGTGACGGCGCGGTGCGGTCGGGAAAAACCTCAGTCATGTCGTTGTCCTTCTTCCTGTGGGCAATGGGACGTTTCAACGGCTGCGCGTTTGCACTCTGTGGGAAGTCGGTAGGAGCGGTGGAGCGCAACATTGTGACGCCGCTTCTGGCGGTGCAGTATTTGCGGCAGAACTTCACCATTTCCTACAGCCGCTCCGGCCATGTAATTACGGCCCGGCGTGGGGTGCGGGAGAACCGCTTCTACCTGTTCGGCGGCAAGGACGAGAGCTCCTACACGCTGATTCAGGGTATCACCCTGGCGGGGGTTTTGCTGGACGAGGTGGCCCTGATGCCCCGCTCTTTTGTGGAACAGGCCATGGCCCGGTGCTCCGTGACAGGGGCAAAGCTATGGTTCAACTGCAACCCGGAGGGGCCGCAGCACTGGTTCCGGCAGGAGTGGATTCTAAAGGCGGAGGAGCACAAGGCCCTCCATCTGCACTTCACCATGGAGGACAACCCGGTGCTGGACGAGGCCACCCGGGCCAGATACCGGAGCATGTATTATGCCGGGGTGTTCTACCAGCGGTACATTCTGGGCCTGTGGGTCATGTCGGAGGGGCTTATCTACGACATGTTTGACCAGACAGAGAATGTCTACCGGACGCAGGAACGCCCGGTGGATCTGGAATGGGTTTCCCAGAGAACCGTGGCCTGTGACTACGGTACCGCCAACCCTACGGTGTTTCTGGACATCTATGACCACGATGGAGTGATCCGGGTGGACAGGGAGTACCGCTGGGACAGCCGGAAGGAGCGCCGGCAGAAGACCGACCAGGAGTATGCCGACGACCTTCTGGACTTTCTGGGCAGGGAATGGTGCGCGGTGATCGTAGATCCCTCGGCGGCCTCGTTTATCGAGGAACTGAGGCGGCGGGGGGTGTATGTCATCCCTGCGGAAAATGAGGTGCTGGACGGCATACGCAAGACCGGAAGCCTGTTTCACCGCAGAAAAATTCTGGTCAGTGAAGCCTGTGCCGGCCTGCTGGACGAACTGGGCACCTATTTGTGGGACAAGAAGGCGGGCCAGCGGGGGGATGAGAAGCCCCTGAAGGAGCGGGACCACGGGCCGGACGCCCTGCGCTATTACATCAATTCACTGCCGGACTGGAGGTTCGAGTAAGTGTCCAGACGCAATAAAAGCCGCCCCAGGGGCGCACAACCAAATACCGAGGCGGTGAGCGTACAAGACGCATTTTCCAACCCGCTGTTCCGGCTGGGCTATGGCTCCCAGTCGCCGCTGGAGGCCACAGAGTATCCGCTGACCCGGATGACGGACAACTACGCCCTGCTCAACTCCCTCTACCGGGACAACTGGGTAGTACAGAACGTGGTGGGCATCATCCCGGACGACATGACAAAGAAGTGGTTCGCTCCCGCCGGAGCGGTGGGGCCGGAGCACCTGAAGGAACTGGATCGCGTTCAGCGCGTGACGGCGCTCCGGGAGCGGGTCAACGAGGGACTGCGGTGGGGCAGGCTGTACGGAGGCGCCGCCGGACTTATCATGATCCGCGGACAGGAGGGGATGCTGGGCCAGCCACTGGAGCTGGAGAGCATTTACCCCGGTACCTTCCAAGGGCTTTACATACTCGACCGCTGGCAGGGCGTGGTACCCGGTATGGAGCTGGTATTCGAGGGCGGAGAGCCGGTGCCCGCCTATTACTCCATCACCGACGCCAGGGGGAACACGGTGGCGAAGGTGCACCACTCAAGGCTGGTGCGGTTCACCGGCCGCGACCTGCCCTTCCTGGAGCGGGTGGCGGAGCTGTACTGGGGAGAGTCCGAGGTGGAGGCCCTATACAATGATGTGGTTAAGCATGACAACGTGGCCGCCAACATGGCCGCGCTCACCTTCCGGGCCAACGTGGACACCATGGAGGTGCAGAACCTGGACCAGCTCTTTTCCGTTACGTCCGGGGAGCAGCAGAGGCGGTTCTGGAATGTGATGCAGGCCCAAAGCGTGATGAAGTCCAATTTCGGCATGCAGTTGGTCAACCGGGGTGACCAGATTAAGAATACCCAGTACACCTTCACCGGGCTCCAGGAGGTCTACGACTCCATGTGCCTCGACCTGTCCGGCGCGTCCCGGATTCCGGTGACCAAGCTGTTCGGACGCTCCCCGGCGGGGATGAACGCCACCGGGGAGAGCGACCTTCGGAACTACTATGACTACGTGGACACGCTGCGGGAGGCCAAGCTTCGGCCCATTCTGGAAAAGCTGCTGCCGGTCCTGGCCATGTCAGCCTGGGGGGCGGTACCCGACGGGCTGGACATCACTTTCCCGCCCCTGTGGACTCCCACGGCGGCCGAGGTGGCGGAGATCGCGCTGAAAAAGGCCCAGGCCATCCGGGATACCTTTCAGGCGGGCCTGTTCCGGGCGGACACGGCTCAGAGGGAGCTCAAGAAGCTGGCGGACGAGACCGGGATGTTTGACAGTATTTCCGAAGAGGAGATCGCGGCCAACACCGGGAAAACCTACCAGGATGTGACCGCCCTGCGGGATCCATTGGCAGGGCTGGGGTACGGAGGGGAGATATCCGCCCCTTTTGAGGGGGCCGCGCAGGACGCGCTGACATGGGATTATTCGCCCAGCCAGCCAAGGGATAAAAAAGGGAGATGGACAAGCGGCGGCGGAAATAGTAAAATTGGGAAAACAAAGTACGCGCCGTCAAAGAGGGCGAACAAGCGGGGGAAAACCGTCTCAGCCAAGACCTTCGGTATTCTGCGGGGTGAGTTCAATACCAAATATCCGGGAGCCAAAACGGGACAACAAGGTCAAGTCAGCTATAAGGGCAAGCGGTATTGGCTTGAGGCGGATGGTAGCGGAAGTGTGATCGTTAAAAAGTCCTGGAAGGAGTGACGCTTGTATTATGGGGGAGAATGGACATTATCAGTTAATAGCGGCCCTGCGGCCCTTTGTCCATGAAGAGGAATCAAGAATTGAATCTTTTTTGGAAGAAGATTTAGAGTGGTTTGTTGAAGCGATAGAAGCATTTGGCGTGGAAGATTTAATGATGCAATATATAAAAAGAAATCCGAATGCTACCACACAAGAGCTGTATCATTATTTTTCTGATAATACTGGCGACTGCCCGCCAGGGCAGGAAGATATTTGGGAAGACAACGAGAGGGAATAAGCATGGCGAAAGACGATTACTTTGTGTTAGTCAATAAATTCCTGCGTTATCTGTATAAATGCCTGAAACAGAATATAGCCCCTGACTGGAATCTGCTGGCCCCCAACACAAAGGACTTCCCAGTCCACGAGGAATACTTCACCTACATGCTGGCCCATCTGCTGGCAGATGGATACATCGAGGGGATTGCAGAAGTCCGGAGAATTGGGAGCCCTGTTCAGTTCAAGGAAACCAGCGGCCTAAAAATCACTCCTGCGGGCATTGAATACCTGGAAGAAAACTCCACCATGAAGCGAGTGACGGAATTTCTTGGGCCGGCTGGTGAGATTGCGGGAACAGTCCTTTCTAAGTTCTGGTGATACTCTATGCCAACGCTGAATCGGGCGCCGAATGAGAAAGAGCTGGAAACGCTCGTCTCCATCTATCTAAGAGCGGAGACCGCCATCATCAACGAGATTGGGCGGCTTCGCTCCCAGGGCCTGGTGGATTACCACGCTGTGGCCGCCCTGGAGCGGGTGCAGGCCATCCTCCGGCAGATGGAATCAGACTGCTGGGAATACGTCCCAAAGATGATTGAAAAGCAGTTCTATGTCCGGGTGCCAGAGGCCCGGAAGGCCCTGGAGGTGCCGGAGACGGCGGCCAAGCACGCCGCAGGCTACGCCAACGCGGCCGTGCTCACGGGTGAGCAGCATGCCATTGTGGACCGGCTGGCGGCAAACTTGATGGGGGAGATTACCGACGCCTCCATGACTGTGATGGCTACCCTGCAATCCGCCCTGATTGGCCGTGTGGAGCCGGATGTATACCGCCGGGTGGGGCTGGAACAGGTGGCGGCGCAACAGGCCGCAGGACGCGGCGTGAACGCCTCAGTGCCCGCCTTTGTGCAGGCGCTCCGGCGGGAGGGCGTCCGGGCCTTTACTGACAAGGCGGGCCGGGACTGGAGCCTGCATACTTACTGCACGATGGTCTCCCGCACCACCTCCCGGCAGGCGGAGGTGCTGGCGGTGCTCACCGCGGACCCGGAGCACGACCTATACATGATATCCAGCCACGGCACCACCTGTGCGCTGTGCGCGCCCTACGAGGGCCGGGTATACTCCCGTAGCGGCACAGACCCGGACTTCCCACCCCTGGCGGCGGCGTTCGGGAAGGTAGACCCGGCGGGGCCGGACACACTGGCCAACACCTGGCTCAACATCCACCCCAACTGCCTCCATGTGCTGCTGCCCTGGACGGCGGCGGGCCGGACAGATGAGGAGATCCAAAAAATAAAGGATTTCTCCAACCCCCGCAAGAACCTGTTCAGCCGAGACCCGCGGTCGGAGAGCCAGATTGCGGCTTACCGCAAAAAAGAGCGGGCCCGGGCCCAATGGCTGGCGGATTACCGCCAGTGGGAACGCTACCGGGTGACGCTGGGGAACCGGGTGCCCGGGAGATTTGAGACCTTCCTGCATCAGAAGCGGGAGGACGGAGAGCGGTACCGTCTGTGGCGATTGGATTACCGCAGGAGGGCCGGGCTTTTGGAGCATCCAGAGCGGGCACTTCCCGGAGCAGACAAAGCCAGCGCCGCAGACGCCAAATTTACAGGGTATTTTTTTAACCCGGAAAGCAGAGACGGGTATCCAAAGGGGGATGCATTTTCGTCCCGCTTAGGCTATAATAAAGACAACTGGGAAAAGATGCGGGAAGAAATTCTGGATGCAGCAACAAGGTATCCCTCTGTACTCAAACGGGAGGATGTTCATGGAAGGCGTTATGAACAGTTGGTTGTCCTGTATGGACGTAAAGGAAGCCCTGCGAATGTACTGCTTGCCTGGAATGTCAGACCGGATGGAACAACCCACTTTGTAACAGCTCATATGGAGAAGATATAAATGGCAAAATATCAGCAATATGAATCTGTTTTACTTAAGGATGGCCGGATCGCCACAATTGTGGAGGTCTATGAGCCGGGAGCCTATGATGCCGATATTGGGGATTCTCCCGAAGATTGGGCGACGGTTTATGGTATCACAGATGATGAGATTGAGCGGAAAGCGACCGAACAGGAGATGGATAGGAAGTACCGGGAATCCATGCGGCAGCTAAGGGAACAGGGAATTTTGGAGTGAAGGAAAATGACAGAGCAAGTGATACGGGCCATTGAGGCCGCGCTCAAGCGTGGACTGCGGGTGGAGTTGCTGCTGGACAAGGATGGAACCATCAAGGTGCAGACGGTATCCCGCAAGAAACTGAATATTGTTCCCACGCCCTGAATGGTGGGCGGGAAGAGCTGAATGGAGCTGACAGGAGAAATCCTGCCGGCTCCTTTTTTATTTGCAAAGTGAGGTGACGGCATGACCTATCTGGAACTGCTGCAAAGGGCGCTGGCCGAGGAGATCGAGGCCACGCGGCTGTATCTGGCCTGTATGGCCCTGGCACTGCGGGAGGATCTGGGGGTGCTGCTGGAGATCAACAAGGACGAGACCGACCATGTGGCGCTGATTTCCTCCCTGATCTCCCGGCAGACCGGCCGGGACGCGGACTATGCCGCAATGGTGCCGGGGGTGGACTGATGGCGGTTGCGTACTATGGCTCCCACATCTCGGAGCACCTAGTCAAGACGCCGGAGGGATACCTGATCTGCTACGATGTGCCGATCAACCGGACCGGCACGCAGATGTATACGGCGGGAGAGCTGGGGCTGGAAGGAGAACCGGAGCGGCCAGTGACCGTCTACCGCCTGGAGGAGGACGTGTTCTCTCCGGCGGCACTGGCCAGCCTGGAGGGAAAGGACATCACCAGGGGGCACCCGGCGGAGATGCTGGCTGCGGAGAACCAGGCTTCCTACTCCAAGGGGCACCTGGAGCATGTGCGCCGGGATGGGGACAACACCGTGGCCGACCTGATTATCAAGGACCCCGGACTGGCTTCCGACGTGGAAAGCGGCGTGCTGAGGGAGGTCTCCTGCGGCTATTATTGCAGGTTTGAACCATACCTGGACGGATACCGGCAGACAAACCTGGTGGGCAATCACGTGGCGGTTGTGCCGAGAGGCAGGGCGGGCCACAGTGTTGCAATAAAAGACCACGCCGCCGGAAAGGCGGAGAAAGGACTGAAACGAATGAAAAAAGAGACCAAAGAGGCGCTCTACCGGTTCTTCGGCCTGGCGGCAAATGACGCTGCACCGGAGGAGCTGGAGCAGTTGACCCGCGATGTGAGTACGGTCGCCACTGCGCTGGACGCCGAACCCGCCGCAAAGGCGCCGGAGGCGGAACCCGCTGGTGATGCAGCCCAGGCTTCTGACGAGATGGTGGAGCGCGCCCCCAAGGGCGACGACATCGGGAGCAAGCTGGACCGCATTCTGGAGATGCTGGAGGCGAAGGCCCGGGGAGGCCGGGGAGAGCGGCCCCTCCACGATGAAGAGGACCTGGACGACCTGATTGAGAAGCTGGCCGGAGAGGAGACGGTGGCGAAGGAGAAGGCGGTCACTATCCCAGCCGAAGAAATGGCGGACCAGTTGATGGAGCCCGGTACACGGGATGCGGCTGTGGCCCTGCTCAAGAAGGTGCGCCCCGCTGTGGCGGCCATCCAGAACCGGGCCGAGCGCGCCCGCGTGGTGGATGCGCTGCTCTCCACCATCCAGGGTCCCGATGTGATGAGCGGGATTGTTCAGGCCGCCCGGGACAGCGCACAGAAGGCCGCCGACACGGCCAGGCGCACCAGCTATGAGACTGCCTGCGCCGAGGCGCAGGCCGCCTATGCAGCCCGTAATCCCCACAAGGCGGGGAAGGAGGGGGAATGATGCCCCTTCGTCCTCAGACCATTGGCCGGGATATGTCCCATGGCTTTTCCGGCAGCTATGCCAGACAGCCGGATATGATCGTCACCACCGCCCCTTTGGGCGGAGCGGAGGACATACCCTTCGGGATGCCCCTGGTACGGGGGCAGAAGGGCGAGGTGATCCCCATGGGGGCTGGAAACACTGGAAACCAGTTCATCGGCGTGGCCGGCCGGGAGGTCAAGTCCGCGTCCGAGTTTTACAGCCAGAATGAGGGGCGGTACGGCCCGGGAGAACCAGTCTCCGTATTCCAGCGAGGGTGCATCAACGTAAGGTGCCGGAAGGGCGCTCCGGCGGTGGATGGAACAGTCTATGTCCGGGTAACTGCCAGCGGAGGCTATCAGCCGGGCGACTTCGAGGCGGAGGCGGACGGGGAAAACACTGTGGCGCTGGTCAACGCCCAGTGGGGCGGCCCGGCGGACGGGAATGGCGTGGCCGAGCTGCGCATTGCCTATGTGGGGCCAGTGCCCGCAGCGCAGGGCACTGCGGGGCCTCAGGGCCCCAAAGGGGACCCCGGCCCACAGGGGGAACCGGGACCGCAAGGGGAAACTGGGCCGCAGGGGCCCGCAGGACCGGAAGGCCCCAAAGGGCCAAAGGGTGACCAGGGGCCGGCCGGGCCGTCGTATACACTGCCCGCTGCCGCCGCAGCCACCCTTGGAGGCGTGAAGCAGATGGCCGCCATTGCGGACCTGAGCGCAGCCCCCACGCAGCAGGATTTCAACAACCTATTGGCCGCGCTCCGCACCGCGGGGATGCTGGCTACATCGTAAGGAGTGAATATTATGGGACTCAACCCCCAGGTGATCGGCAAGGAAATGCCCCACGGGTTTGCGGGCTGTTACGCCCGGCAGCCTGACATGATTGTAAACACGCGCCCCGCCGGAGGCGGCGCGCCCATTCCCTTCGGCACGCCGCTGAAATACGACGGAGCAGAGGTAGTCCCCATGGGAGCAGCCGCAACCGCGGCCCAGTTTGTGGGCGTGGCCGGAGCTGAGATCAAGAGCGCGCTCACCTATCTGGACCAGAGTCAGGGCCAGTATGCCCCTGGCGAGCCGGTGAGCGTCTTCCAGCGCGGGGCCATCAATGTGAAGTGCCAGCGCGGCACTCCCGCTCTGGGCGGCGCGGTCTATGTCCGCATCACCGCTAACGGCAGCTTTTCCACCGCCGCTGTGGGAGGCTTTGAGGCAGAGGACGACAGCGGCAAGGTGGTGCAGCTCACCAATTGCCAGTGGGCAGGGCCCGCCGATGCCAACGGTGTCGCGGAGCTGCGTATCCTGACCATGAACAACGCCTGATAGGAGGGACATAGAATGAGCTTTCAGAATGTAGGAACCTACAATGCGGGGGTGTTTACCCCCAAGGCGGCCGGTCCCGCCCCCGTGGGCGGCGTGCCCGTCATGGACGCCGACGGCATCGCCTCTGGGGGCGCCTTTCTAGTGAGTGAGCTGGAGAAGCGCGACCCCCTGATCCGCAAGCCACTGACCAGCTTTACCTATCCCAGGGACATCGTAATCCAGACCGGCGGCGGCTGGGTGGACTACGTGTCCGCCATGAGCGTGGCCTATGGTATCACCGGCGGCGCGGTCAACAGCCCCGTGACGGCCGGCGGCGCCAACGGCATTCCCGTGGTGCAGGCCAGTGTGGACAAGGGGGTATACAAGGCCCACGTGTTCGCCGCCGCCCTGCGGGTGATGTTCCAGGATATGCAGCGGGCCAACTACATCGGCCGCAGCCTGGACAACCTGCTCCAGGACGGCGTGAGAATGGCCTACGACAAGCACATGGACGCCAATGGTTATGTGGGTATCGGGGACTACGGGACCACCGGCTTGGTCAACAACCCAGACGCCACCGAGACCACCGCCGTCAACGGCGCAAAGGGCACCGCCGCCTGGGCCACCAAGACCCCCCAGGAAATCCTCAAGGACGTGAACGACGCCATTACCTCTGTGTGGGCCGCAAACGAGTACGACGAGACTGCTGTGCCCAACCACATCCTCATTCCCTATGAGCAGTACAACTACATCCTCACCACTATGGTTACCGACCTGGCCACCGAGACCATCTATGACTTCCTGCTGAAGAACAACGCGGCGGCCAAGAACGGCGGCTCCCTCTTCATCGGGGCCACCCGGTGGTGCAAGGGCGCGGGTACCGGGGACAAGGACCGGATGGTGGTCTATGTGAACCACGAGCGCTTCGTCAAGATGGACGAGCTGGTGCCCATGAGCCGCATTATGTCCGCCCCTAACGTGGCCAATGTGTGCTACGACACCGCCTACATGGCCAACCTCTCCGAGGTGCAGATCTTCTACCCCACCTCTATCCTGTACGTGGACGGCATCTGAGGAGGGCGCGTATGTTTGTACTGAGCAAACGGAACATTGTCATTCCCGCCCCGGACGGCTCTGCTGCCGTCCGGCTGCGGGCTGGCATGATGGAGACTGTGCCCGGCTGGGCGGCTGAGACGGACTATTTCCGGGCCCTTGTCAGAGATGGAAAAGTTGTGCCCTCCGGCACTTCCGACAGGGAGGGACAGAAAGCGGCGGAGAAAAAGGTAAAGACCCGACGGGGCGCGGAGACCACCGAGGAATAGGAGGCGGGAGCCATGTTCTACTGGGGCCAGCCGCAATTTTACGGTGTGCGGGCCGCGGCGGCCAATCTGGGCAACAGCGCGGGGAATTACACGGCAGAGCAATTCCAGGAGGATTTCCCGCAGTTCTTTACCGGGTTGGGGGAGAGCTTGCTGCCCAGGACCATGCTGGATGAGTTCATCCGGCAGGCCAATGCTGCCATCCAGCCGGACAAGTGGCTGGACGGATGGCGGTACGCCGCAGGGCTGTATACGGCCCACTATGCCACGCTCTACCTGAAAACCTACGCGCCCTCCAGCGAGACGCCCGGGCAGGCCGCGGCCACCGGGGCGCTGGTGGGGGTGGTGGCCTCGGCCAAGCTGGGGCAGGACAGCGTCACTTATGACACAGACGCCCTCACGAAAGCGACGGAGGACTGGGGCGACCTGAACGCCACCCAATACGGGCAGCTTCTGGCCACAAAGGCCCGGCTGGTGGGCATGGGAGGGAGTTATGTCTTATGAATTTCCGCGACTGGTACACCGATACCGTGGACATCTGGCGGGTGGTTCCGGTACAGGATGGGAGCTTGACACGCCACGAGCGGAGAGAGCTGTACCGGAATATCCCTTGCCGCCTCTATCAGGTGGAAGCGCCGGAGGTCCGCATGAGCCAGGCCGCGGCATCAGCAGACCAAAAGGACTGGCTCCAGTGTGACAACGAAGTGGACATCCAGGCGGGTGACGAGCTCATCATTCACCGGGGGGCGGTTCTCGGCAAGAGCATCCCGGACATACGCGCCTTTGCCTCCGGCCCCAACCACTTTTTTGAGCCCTTCGGGGCTATCATGCCGGGACTGGCCCACCAGGAAATCCGTCTGCTCCAGCAGGAGCGGGTGAAAGGCGGTGTGGAAGATGAACCTGGAGGAGCGCATAAGGCAGCTCAGACAGGCTAAGACGCAAATTCCGGGTATTCTGGCGCGGGCCGGAATGAATGCTGCCCTACGGGCCGTGGAAAAGGCAGTGGAGGAGACGCCGCCCACCGTCAACAGTCTGCGCGGAACCAACACCCGCACCGGAGAGATGAAGCAGCACTGGGTGACCGACAGCCGTCCCAGACCGGTACGGCAGGGGGACAGCTATGTGTCGGAGCTCAACAACGACAAGCAGTACGCCTCCTTTGTCAACGACGGGCACCGGATGGACCGCCACTTTGTGCCTGGGCTGGTCATCAATCCGGGCTCCGGGCTGCTGGAATTTAACCCAGACGGAACGGGCGGTATCGTGGTAGGTACCCGGACGGCCTATGTCCCCGGCCTGTTCATGGTAGACAAGGCGGTGGAGGAGTACCGCCGGGTACTGCGGGAGGAGTTGAAGGGATTGGAGGAGCTGATGGAATGAACCTGACTGTAACCACCATCGCCAAATCCTTGGCGGACTACCTGGCCCCCTGCTTCCCAAGTGTGGCCTTCTACGAAGACCCCAACCAGCAAGGCAGTATTCCGCCCTGCATGTTTCTCCAGACCCGTTACAACTATACAACCCTGGAGACCGGCGGGCTCTGGAGGCGGAGGCTGGGGCTTGACCTCACCTATCTGGAGGATTACAACCTGCCCGATCTGCAACAGCGGTATCAGCGCGCGGGGGAGACCCTGGATCTGCTGATGGAGACATTTCCTTATTCCGACGGGGAGACGGCGGGAACCATCCTGCTGCGGGCCCATGAACGGGAATGGCGCGTAGATCTGGACGCCCTGCACTATCGCTTCGAGCTTCTGGAGCGGGTGAGCATCCCGGAGGAGTATGTCAAGATGCAGACGATGGACTACGACGAGGAGGTCAAAAATTGAGCGCCAAAAAATTCAAGCGCGAGGTTCTTTTGAGGGCCCCCCGCTTTGCCAAGTACCAGCAGGACTTCCTCGGGGCAGTCCTGTGCAAGAGTGAGTACACCATCGCCGAGGCCGAGAGGGCGGTCAAGGCATTCTTCAAAGACAAGGAGCGTGATTGACATGGCAGGAGGCACCTGGACGAACCAGAACAAGATTCGGCCCGGCGTATACATCCGGTTTACCTCGGACCGGGGGCTGGGGCTCACGGTCAGCGACCGGGGCGTGGTAGCCATCGCGGAGGCCATGAGCTGGGGCCCGGTGGAGACGGTGCAGGAGATCGAGGCCGGGGCCAATATGACCCCCTACACCGGGTATGACATCACCAATCCCAAGAACCGGTTCCTCAACGAGATCTTCAAGGGCACCAACCGGACGGCGGCCCCCAATAAGCTGCTGCTCTACCGCCTGGGGGCCACCGGGCAGAAGCAGGCAAGCGCAGAGGTTTCGCCCCTGACGGCCACCGCAAAGTATCCCGGGGTTCGGGGCAACGATATCTCCATCGTCATTACCGAGCTGACTGACCCGGAGGATGCTTTCGCCGTGTCCACGGTGGTGGGCGGGGAGATTGTGGACCAGCAGACCGCAAAGACGGTGGAGGAGCTATCCGCCAACGACTGGGTGGCCTGGAGTGGTACCGGAGCCCTGGCCGCCACGGTGGGAAAGGCGCTCTCCGGCGGCGCCGATGGTTCTCCCGCATCCGCCGATTACACCGACTTCCTGGCAGCCATCGAACCCTACAAATTCGACGTACTCATTTACGACGGCGCCGACACCACCGTGCAGGACGCGATGGTGGCCTTTGTGAAGCGCCTGGCGGCGGAGGAGGGGGCTTATACCCAACTGGTGGCCGCGGGGCTCACCAACCCGGACGACCGCTTTGTGGTCAACATCATGAGCGGCGTTGTGCTCAGTGATGGCACCGCACTCACCCCCCAGCAGGTGACCTGGTGGGCCGGCGGGGCCCTGGCTGGGGCCCAGTATAACGAGTCCCTGACCTACGCCGCCTATCCCAACGCGGTGGACGTGTCCCCCAAGCTGACCAACTCCGGGTACATCGACGCCCTGACTGCCGGCCAGTTTGTCCTCTTTGCCGACGACGGGGTGGTGAAGGTGGAGCAGGATATCAACTCTCTGGTGACCGATACCACCGATATCACCGGGCCCTATCACAAGAACCGGGTGATCCGGCTGCTGAACACCGTCGCCAACGACATCTATCAGCAGTTCTCTGACGGCTACATCGGCGTGGTCAACAACAACGAGCAGGGCCGCATGATGTTCAAGAGCGCCATCGTGGGGTATCTGCTGGACATCCAGGCCAATAACGGCATTCAGAACTTTGAGGCCGAGGACGTGACCGTAGAGCCCGGCGAGGCCATTGACGCCATTGTGGTCAACCTGGCGATCCAGCCGGTGGACAGCGTGGAGAAGATCTACGTCACCATCACCGTGAATTGAGGGAGGTGCGAATATGGCTTATCTGCTGGCAAAAGACACCGTCACCGGCGCGGAGGGCTCCGTGGTGGTTACCAAAGAGGGCCGGAACTATGTGGTGGCCGGTATGCGGAACATCACCACCAATGCGGAAATCCAGAGCAGCGATATGCGGGTCATTGGCACCCGCACCATCCAGGACAAGCCCAACGGGGCCAAGCTGACGGGTACCGGCAACATCTACTACGGCACCAACCTGTGGACGGACATGGTGCTCCAGTACATCCAGACGGGCGTTATGCCGGAGTTTGATATTCAGATTACCAACTCCGATTCCGCTTCGGCGACACTGGGCTCCCAGGTTATGGCCTATTACGGATGCCACCTGACCGGCACCGTGCCCCTCTCCGTTCTGAACAGTGAGGAGACCATGCTGAACTATGATTTCAACTTCGCCTACACCCGCGTGGCACGGCTCCAGGCGTTCAACGATCCGGCCCAACTGGGTAATTAAGGAGGAACCGATATGAGTAAGCTTTCCGCATTTCTGCATCCCGTCACTACCTCGGAGGAGAAGGAGGTTGTCATCTCCAACCGCTTTCAGGACGAAAGTGGCAAGCCCGTGCCCTTCAAGATCCGGGCGCTGACCCAGGAGGAGAACGACGCCATCACCCGGCAGGCCACCCGCCGCCGGAAGGAGGGCGGACAGACAATCGAGCAGTTGGACAGTGTGGATTTCACCCGCCGCATGGTGGTGGCCGCCACGGTGGAACCCGACTTTTCCGGCAAGGAGCTGTGCGACGGGTGCGGCGTCCTGGACCCGCTGCTGGTGCCCGGTAAATTGCTGCTGTCCGGCGAGTATGCCCGGCTGGTCAAGGAGATTACGAAGCTGTCCGGCTTTGCGGAGCAGGAGGATGAGGTAAAAAACTGATGGACGGGGCCGGCTGGGACACGGAGATGCTGGTGGCATATTACTGCTTCGTGAACCTCGGCTGGGCCCCGTCCCGGTATGACGCCCTCCCGTCCAGGGAGAAACGGCTGGTGACCGAGTTCGCCCTGAAAAGCATGAGAGACCAGAAGGAAGCCCAAGACCGGGCGAATCGGAGGTGAGAGCATGGCCGCAATTCGAGAAACCCTGATTCTGGAGGATAAATTCACGTCCACCATGACCCAGTGCTTACAGGTAGCGCAGAGGATGGCAAACATGCTGGACGATGTGCGGGCTTCCACGATGAATGTGGAAACCGCCGCTGCGGCCACAGCTGTACAGATGCAAGAACTTGCGGGGAAGATGACGCAGACCAACAGCCGGGGGACATCCCTGCTTGGTACGATCCGCAACCTCGCAGGCACCTTCTTGGGTATGCAGTCCGTCCGCTGGCTGGTAAACACCTCCGACCAGCTCACCAGCATCAACGCCCGGTTGCGGCTCATGACCGGCAGCGCCGAGGCGGCGGCCGCAGCCCAGGAAGAGATTTATCAGGCGGCCATGCGCAGCCGTGGAGCCTACGCCGATATGGCGGACTTTGTTTCCCAGCTCGGCACGGTAGCCGGGAACGCATTTACAGGAACGGACGAGCTGGTGGCTTTCGCCGAGCAGATTCAAAAGCAGATGGCGATCTCCGGGGCCTCCGGTGCGTCTGCCCAGGCCGCGCTGGTGCAGCTTACCCAGGGCCTGGCCTCCGGCACCCTGCGGGGCGAGGAGCTCAATTCGGTGCTGGAGCAGACCCCCATGATTGCCCAGACCATCGCGGAGTATATGGGCGTCACCATTGGGGAGATGCGGGAGCTGGCCAGCGAGGGAAAGGTCACCGCGGAGGTGGTCAAGAACGCCATGCTTGGGGCGGCGGAGGAGACCAACGCCCAGTTTGAGCAGATGCCCATGACCTGGGCGCAGGTGTGGACGATGTTCCAGAACGTCGCCATTCAGGCCCTTGACCCGGTGCTGGATGCAATCTCCTGGCTGGCAAATAATATCGACCTAGTGGGCCCCATTATCCTGGGACTGGGTGCTGCGTTCGGCGTGTTCCTTCTGGCAGCCAACTGGACCAACATTTGCACGGCGGCGACTACGGCCTTGACAACCGCACAGGAGATGCTTGGGGCGGTCATGGCGACCACCTGGGGGCTGCCGCTTATCATCATTGCGCTGGTGATCGGGGCCATTTACGCAGTGACGGCGGCGGTGAATCACTTCGCCGGGACCAGTGTGTCGGCCACTGGAATTATTGCCGGAGCAGTGCTCACAGTAGCCGCGATTATTGGAAATACAGTCATCGGATTGCTCAATGGAATCATTCAGGCTGTATGGTCTATCTTTGTGACGCCTTTTCTTGGAATCATCGAATGGGTCCTGAATGTTACGAACGGCGGGTTTGATTCGTTCGGCGGGGCAGTCGCCAATTTAATCGGAAATATTATCTCCTGGTTTCTAGATTTGGGCAAAGTTGTGACGAAGATTATTGACGCCATCTTCGGAACAAATTGGACCGCCGGCCTCACTTCGCTGCAAGACTCCGTCCTCAAGTGGGGCAAAAACGAAAACGCTATTACATTGGACAGGAATGCACCGACGATTGATTACCGGTTCAACTATGGAGACGCTTGGAACACGGGCTATAACTGGGGAGCCAATCTGTTCAGCGGAAATGGGAACGACGCCGTTGGCGCGGCTCTTTCCGGCGTGCCCTACGACGAGCTCTCCGGCCAGTTGGGCGATATCGCCGGGAGCGTAGGGAGCATCGAGAAGTCGGTCAAGATGAGCGACGAGGACATCAAATCCCTGGTGGACGTGGCGGAGCGGCGGTATGTGAACAACGTCAACCTGACGGCGCAGACTCCGGTGATCACGGTCAACGGAGCCAACACCGGGCGGACCGCCGCCGACCGCCAGAGCCTCGCCAATGCCATCCGGGACATTCTGATCGAGCAGACCGCCTCCGGCTCCACGCGCAGCACGGCGCGGCCCGCAAGCGGATAAGAAAAGAGGAGGCCGGTATGTCCGTCAATAACTTCGGATTGTTTTTCACGCGGGACGGTACGGTCATCCGCCTGCCGGTGAACCCGGAAAAGCTGCCCGTGGCCCGGGACAACGACAACAGCGAATACAACGTGCTGGGCATCGGCCCCATCATGATCCCCCGCATACCCAAGCTGCGGGAGGTAACCATTTCCTCCTTTTTCCCCGGGCGGGAGTTCTCTGGAAGCAATCAATGGGGCGCCTTCCACCCGCCTGAGTATTACATCCAGTTCTTTGAGAGCGCCATGAACGACAAGGCGCCCATCATCTACACCCCTGTGCGGTACTATGAGAACGGGGAGCCATTCATGACTGGCGACACCGGCTTTGAAGTGCTGATCACCCAGTTCAACACCGAGGAGCGCGGAGGGGAGACCGGCGATTTTTACTACGATCTGACTCTGACCGAGTATCGGGATTATACCCCGCAGTCTCTTTCTGCACAGAGCGGCCGGCAGCCCGCGGGGATGCCGGTGGAAGTCACAGCGGAACCCTCCCGCACAATCCCGCAAGGACAGCTTTATGCTGGTGCGGCGTGCATTGCCAACGGCTCCTATTTTTACACCAGCTACGGGGATGAGCCCCACGGCACGGCCTCCGGACGGAGGGTATTGGTGTCCCGGATTGTAGATGCCACCCGCCCCGCCAGCGTCCACATCACAGACGAGGCCGGGAATCCCCTGGGCTGGATAGACAAAAACGCCCTCCAGGTGGTGAGCGATACGTGAAGACAGAGCTGATTATTGCCAACAAGTCCGTCGGGAAGATGTGGGAGATATCCAACTCCGTGCCGGAGGTTACCTGGAGCACGGAACGCACCGGTTCGCCGGGCACACTGAAATTCAATGTGCTGAAAGCCGGGGATCTGAGCTTCGCCGAGGGCGATATCGTCCGGTTCTCGGCGGACGGCCAGCTCCAGTTCTACGGCTGGGTATTCACCAAGAGCAAGGACCGCTGGGGGGAGATTCAGGTCACATGCTACGACCGCATCCGCTATCTGAAGGCCAACGCATCCTATAACTTTGAGGCGCAGACCGCCGGGGATATGCTCCGGCAGATTGCCGCCGACCTCCAGATTGACGTGGGGCAGGTAGCGGATACGGGGTACGCTATCCCGGACTTCTATAAGGAGGACGAGAGCTGCCTGGATATCCTGGGGGAGGCCATCCAACAGACCCTGCTCAACACCGGGAACATCTATGTGCTGTTCGATGATGGAAACGGACTGGCCCTCCGGCAGCCCCGGGATATGGTCTCCAACGTGGTCATCGGCGACATGTCCCTGCTGACCGACTACACCTACAAGACCGACATCGACGAGCAGACCTACAACCACGTCAAACTGGCCCGGCCCAACGAGGAGACCGGCAGGGCGGATGTGTTCGTAGCGGAGGACAGCGCCACAATTGGACAGTGGGGCATGCTCCAGCTCTACCAGACGGTGGATGGCACCATGAATGACGCGCAGGTACAGGCCCAGGCCCGGGCCACCTTGTCGTGCTATAACCGCCGGATGCGGACGTTGAAGGTATCCTCCCTGGGGGTGCCCGGCCTGCGGGCGGGACAGATGGTGCTCATGAAGGTGCAGGGTCTTGGGGATATCAATCTCGACCAATACGTCCTTTTGGAGAAGGTGACCCACACCTGGGCAAATGACGACCACACAATGGAGTTTGAGACCCTGGGGCTGGAACATGTGTAAGAGGTGAGTGCGTGGATCTGAAAGATGTTCTGTACCAGATGATGCAGGAGAACACCGCCGCCGGGCAGCCAACAGACCTGCGGGTGGGCACGGTGACCAGAGAAGAACCGCTGGAGATTACCATTAACCCTGCCACATCTCCCCTGAGACGGAGGCAGCTCTGCCTCACTGAGCCGGTGATTGAGAAGAAAATCCCGGTGCTGGCCCACAGGCACCGGATTCAGACCCTCTCCCACACCCATGCCAACTCGGCGGGCACCACCACCACGGGACTGGACGGCTCCTACCTGGGGGAATACGCTCTGGTTTCTGAGGGGGCGGACGCCACCCTGCAGGGGGAGGACATTGTGTGCTGGGAGGACGGGAAGAAGCTGCCTGTCAAGGACGGTTTTATTATCCTGAACCGCAGGCTGGAGGAGGGGGACAGAGTGCTCCTGCTGCGGGTACAGCACGGGCAGAAGTTCATCGTCCTGTCCCGGATTTTTGAGGAGGAAGCCTGATGCCGACTTTGCCTACATCCGCTATCGACCTGTCCGCCGGGGTGTCCTTCGTCTCCCAGCCCTCCAGGACGTGGTATATCAACAAGGAAACCAACCGCATCCAGGGGGAATGTGACGGCTGGTATTCTGTCCGGCAGGCTGTGGAGGTCATTCTCAATGTGGAGCGGTTCCGCTGGCAGATTTATTCCCCCTACTCCGGGATGCAGTGGGATGGGCTCATCGGGCAGGACCCGGGGTATGTGGCCTCGGAACTTCAGCGGCGTATCACCGAGGCGCTGAAAATGGACGACCGGGTGCGGGGGATATCCAGCTTTACGTATGCCGTGGAAGGGGATATGTTGAGGGCCTCCCTCACCGTGAACACAGTATATGGAGAGATGCAGACCAGTGTGGAGGTGGATATCACTTGATTGACTTTACTCAAGAGACCTATGCCAGCCTCCGTCAGGAGATGCTGGACCGGGTGCCCGATACTTATGACAAGCGGGACACGGCCCCCATCCCCACGGCCATCTCCCCGGCGGCCTACACCCTGGCGGGGTTCTACCTCACTCTGGACCGGGTGCAGCGGGCGGCCTTCGTGCAGACGGCTGTGGGGGATTCCCTGGATATGCTGGCTGTGATTGGCGGCCTGACCCGATATCCGGCCTCCGCCGCGGTACGCCTGGGCGTGTTCAATACCTCTGTGCCCATTGGAGCCCGGTTCTCCACCATCAACGGAGCGGGCTCAATCAACTTTACCGTAACGGCGGCAACCGATACGGGGAACCAGTACCAGCTGGCCGCGGAGACCCCCGGCGCCATCGGAAACGAGTACACCGGGCCCATCCTGCCGATTACCGCCATTCCGGGGCTGACCAGTGCACAGATTACGGATATCCTGGTGCCTGGTGACGACACAGAGACCGACAGCGCATTTCGGGAACGGCTGATTGAGGCGCTCAATAACCGTCCCTTTGGCGGCAATATTGCCGACTACCGCCAGAACGTCCTCGCCATTGACGGCGTGGGCGGGGTGCAGGTATACCCCACCTGGAGCGGCGGTGGCACTGTGAAGCTGTCCGTTCTGGGGGCGGATTTCCTGCCTGGCTCATCCACACTGGTGGAGAAGGTGCAGAATGCCATCGACCCGCCCCCCAACCAGGGGCTGGGGCTGGGCTTGGCCCCTATCGGGGCAAAGGTGACGGCGGTGGCCCCGACAGGGTTGGCGGTGAATGTCTCCGCCACCCTCCTGCTGGCCGCCGGATATGCCATCGGACAGGTGCAGGAACCGGTGGAGCAGGCCATTGAGACATATCTGCGCAGCGTGCGGCAGGGGTGGGACACCAACGTGTCCGCCAACAACGTGTCCTACGCTGCCGATGTGTACGTGGCCAGGGTTACCGCCGCTATCGTGGGGGTGGCCGGCGTGGTCAACGCCACCAACGTGCAGCTCAACGGCGGTACGGCAGATCTCCTCCTGACGGAGACGGGCGAAACCCAGCAGGTGCCCGTGATAGGGACGGTGACGCTGAATGAATCCAATTGAGCTGGATACCAGCCTGCTGTCCCTGCTGCCCCCGTGGTACCGGGAGGTGCTGGACTATCAGCAGATCTGCTTGACCGAACAGCAGCAGTTTGAGGCCCTGGCGGAGGAAATCGTGGGTGTGGCTGACAATTTCTTTTTCCAGACGATGGACGAGAGGGCGGTTGGCATGTGGGAGCAGGTATTCCGAATTGTACCAAACCCACAGGTGGAAAGCCTGGCATTCCGAAGGACCCGCGTGCTCAACCGCATTTCTACCCGTCCGCCCTATACCCTGGGATTCCTCTATCAAAAGCTGGACGAGCTGATTGGGCCGGGTGAATGGAAGGTCACGGTAGACTACCCAAACTACACACTTTATATCGAAAGCGCGGCCCAAAACCAGAACTACGCCACTGAGCTGGCTTTCACCATCAACCGTATCAAACCGGCGCATATCGTGTGGGTCAACGCCCCGTTTGTGCGGACGGGGCTGCTGCTCTCCGAGATAATTTCGTCCGCGCAGAGAATTTATAACTACAGGCTGGGGGCGTGGGAGCTGGGGCGGCTGCCCTTCGCAACCGACGGCCCGGAGGGAGTGATTAAGATGCCTGAGACGCCATCCATCCAGCAGGCCCTCTTGGCCGGTGTGGCGAACTTCGTCAGCGGCGATGTGGCCTCCGCCCGGGTCAACGGAACAGTTGCGATTACCGGACTGACCAAGACCGTGGAGGGGTCGGAGCTGACCGTCACCTATACCATCATGCCGTCCCAGGCCACAGAGATCACCGCCCTGGAACTGCTGGATGCAGAGGGGAATATCCTCACGTCCTCCACCGTGTATATCCCTGTTACCACGAATGTGGTCTTGAAGCACATTATCCCCGTCGCGGAAGGAGTGGTAAGCAATGGCTGAAAATCCGATCAAAACTCCGCTTCCGGCAGACTTGCCGGAGGACTGGACCGGCGGACAGACCGTGGCCCCCACCGGGGCAGAGGTGGGCTTGAGCGAGCAGCACGGCTACAACTACCTCATGGAGCAGGTCAACGCCGCGCAGACGGCCGCTAAAGAGATCGGAGAGGCATTTTCGGGACTGGCGACGCTGGGGCCCGATGGCAAGGTGCCCGCCGGGCAGCTCCCTGACATAGGTGGATTCTATGAGGTGGAGGAGGCGGTGCCTCCGGCCTCCCGGAAGGCAAATACGCTCTATGGCCTGATTCTGGCGGACTATGCGGGAGGTGAGGGGTAAATGGCACAGACACTTGGAAATGTGGCAGTTGGGGCTATTGTCAAACTGAACGAAAACGGCTCTCCTGTAGAATATTTGGTTATCCAGCAAGGTAAGCCGCCGGATAGTATGTACGATGAAAGCTGTGATGGAACATGGCTTTTACGGAAAGATATTGCCGAAAACCGTGTGTGGAATGCTGATGACTTTAACCAGTTTGAAAACTCCGATATTCAGGTATGGTTAGACTCTACTATGTTTGCTAGATACGACTCCAATATCAGAAGCGTTATTAAACAGGTAAAGATTCCATACCGAAAGAATGGGGGAAGTGGGGGAATTGACCAAACCGGTTCAAACGGGTACTCTTGCAAGGTTTTTCTGTTGTCATGCTATGAGCTAGGTGCAACTAATGCTTCGGGTTATTATTTTCCGAATGACGGAGCCAGACTTACCTACTTTCCGTCTGGATATGAAACATTTGCGAATAAAAAGCGGGTTGCGTATTTGAACCAAAAGGCTGCAATCTGGTGGCTCCGCTCTCCTATGACTTATGACAAGGAAGAAGCGTATTACGTAAACACCTATGGTGACTTCCATCAAGGCAGAACCCATGAAGCATTTGGCGTCCGCCCCGCTTTGATAATGCCAACGACACTATTGGTATTGGATGACGGGATGGTTTCGATCACTCCTCCGTCTCCTGTCAGCATTATGGTCCCAAGTTATACTATGGCCGGTAACGGGATTGATATTACTTGGAGTTCTGTAAACAGCGCAAAAACCTATAAGCTGGAGCGCAATGCCGATAATGGAGGCTGGACGCAGGTATATGAAGGAGGCAACCTGAACTATACGGACGCCGCTGGGAATTGGACAAGTGTTCGGTACCGTGTGTCTGCTAGTATCCTCGGCTCCTACGGAACCCCAAAGGAATCAGATATCGTGCAGGTTATCCCCGCGTCCGCCCTCGTGATCTCCGGCACAGATGGCAATCTTGGCACCATTAAAGCCCCAGTGACATACTCCGTGACCTCTGACACGGGGAACCAAATTACAGTGACGGAAATCATCAATGGCCACGAGCGCACGCTTACCCCGGCCAGTGGACAGGCAATTGTGATCCCCGTATCGATGCTCGACCCTGGTGCAGGGGCAATCACCATCAAGGCCAGCGTGCAGGCCACCAGCGGCACGGTGAATCAGACCCGGAGCTGGACATACACCAAGACGACCCTGGCGCTGCCTGTTGACCCGTACCGGGTGGAGCGGATGCAGGGCAAGGAGTGCGACATCTTCCCGCAGACGCTGGCTGAAGCGGTTATGATGCCGGATGGGTCGAGTGTGGCGGACAAGCTCGGCGGAGCGACCCTTGAAGGCGCAGCGGTTGGAGCCTTTACGAGCAGCGTTACCTTGCCGTTCACGCCGGATGCGGTATGGGTTATATACGGAGGAGAAGGGGCCAATAGTATTCCGCCGTTTGCCATGCTATATCCAAAAGTACGAGCCCAAATTTCCACAGGGAATAACAGAAGTCAGTATGTTACATGGGATGGTAGCACAAACATAAATTCAACTGGCAATCCGGCACAGCCGCTCAATTATGTAGCATTGAAATTCGGAGGTGCCTCATGACCATTATAGAGATTCTGGCCCGCGAGGACGGCTCCCACAACATCCAGTCCCGCCACGGCGCCGCCAGGGTGTGGGAGGATGGTTACATAGAGGTGCCCTCCCACCTGGAGGCCGCCGTGTGGGCGACCTGTGGCTGGTGTGACCTCCATATTGAGGAAGGCAGGCTGGTTGGTGTCACACCCACCGAGCGGCCTCCCGAGCCGGAGCCTGAACCTGAGCCGCCATCTGTAGAGGAGCGGGTGGCGGCCCTGGAGGAAGCTCTGGCGCAGACTGATGAAACCGCTATCGCGCTCTTTGAGAGCCAGGCCGAACAGGAATCTATCAACGCACAGCAGGACGATGCGTTGCTGGATATATATGAAATGCTGGGAGGTTAAAAGCAATGGCAGTAAAAGCAATCGCACACAGCTACTGGCGCAGTATCAAACGGGGGGCACGGACCTTTGATGGCGTCCTTGACCCCGTAAAGGAGGACGTACGCACCCTGGCGCGGGCCGACGTGGCCGATGGCGTCATCACACAAGAAGAGTATCAGCAGTACATTGGAGAAACCTACGAACCCGCCACCGAAACCGTTTAAACCGGCCAAAGGCCGTAAATAAGAAAGGACGAATGAACATGATCACCGAACTGAACTTTGCCAAGCTGACCCCGGCCTCCTTCGCGTTGGCCAACGCCAATGATGTGGATGCGGGTGTGGGGCGCTCCATGCTGCTCAACAA
>ERZ1673749.352-NODE-352-length-56984-cov-9.037679_pt1 | contig 56984 bp, 44 predicted proteins | sample MGYA00580204_ERZ1673749 | MGnify/ENA primary metagenome ERZ1673749 (study PRJEB41218, sample SAMN15661745) | gut metagenome | host: Homo sapiens | place: Canada: London | collected 2015-08-20/2019-03-30 | study: EMG produced TPA metagenomics assembly of...
CGAAGGATGAGGACGGCAAGGACGTCCCGGTTGAGATTGACGACAACGGCAACGTTGTTGTGACGCCGGGTACCGATGTTGATGGTCCGATTACGGTGACCATTGAGGATCCGGATCTGCCGGACGGCAAGGTTGACGTTGAGGTGCCGGTGAATGGTCACGAGAAGGACAAGGACGATAACGGTTCTGATCAGCAGCCTGGCGATGAGAAGACCGAGGTTGATCCCTCTGATGTGAAGCCTGTTGATCCGACTGATGAGTCGCAGGATACGGGTGTCAAGGTCACCAACCCGGACGAGGACACCAAGATTTCTGCGAAGGATGAGGACGGCAAGGACGTCCCGGTTGAGATTGACGACAACGGCAACGTCGTCGTCACTCCGGGCGAAGACGTTGACGGCCCGATCACGGTTGTAGTTGAGGACCCGGATCTGCCTGGTGGCAAGACCGAGATCGAGGTTCCGGTTGAAGGCCACGAAAAGGGCGTCGACGACAACGGCAAGACGACCACCGCGAGCGAAGAGGATCCGTCCTACGGCGACACGACCACTGTGAAGCCGGGCGAGTCCGCGGACTCGACGAACCCGTTCGGTGAGAAGGGCGCTCCGGAGGGCACCACCATCACGGTGAACACTCCGAAGGACGCTACCGGCTGGGAGTTCACGGGTGACGAGAACGGTGTGATCACCGGCCAGGCTCCGAGCAACGAGGAACTGGCGAAGCAGTTCGCCGAGCTGGGAACAAAGGACTGGGACAAGGTCGTGGAGGCCCTGACCCCGGTTGCTGAGCCGAACGTTGGTGTCGAGTTCGAGTACGCGGACGGTTCCAAGGACACCGCAGATGCGAAGTTCCAGCTTGTCGGCCAGGACGGCAAGTCCATCCTGGATCCGGAAGGCGACGCTGACGGCGACGGTGTGTCGAACAAGGAAGAGGCCGAGAAGGGCTTCAACCCGTTCGACAAGAACAGCACTCCGAAGGACGCTGCCCCGGCACCGACGCCGCAGGGTCCGGCTGATCCGGGCAAGTGCGTCGCTACCGCGGTCGGCTTCGGTCTGCCGCTGTTGGCGCTCATCCCGATCGGCCTGGCAACTCAGCTGTCCATCCCGGGTCTGACGGACTTCGTGGAGAACGTGTCCAAGGACCTTGAGCGTGCAAACGCTCAGATCCAGAAGAACCTGGGCATGTTCAACCCGGAGACTGCCAAGGCACTGTCCCAGATGAATGCACAGCTGCGTAAGGCAGGCTTCGACCTGGCTACCGTCGGTGCTGGTCTCGCCGTGATCGCTGCTGGCATCCTGGCTGGCACGCTCATCTACGAGAACTGCGCACCTGGTGATGCGAAGAGCTCCATCAAGGTTGATTCCCTGAAGGGTTCTTCCGGCAAGACCTGGACCTCTTCCAAGAAGGACCAGAAGTAAGCCAAGCGTGACCGCGCTGCGCTGACGAAGTACCGTCCGCAGCCGGTCAGCGGCGAAAACCCGGCCCGACACTCCCTACCACGGGGGTGCCGGGCCGGACGTATATTCTTCAAGCAATTGGTGTGATCTATGCTGAATGGCACAGGCCAGCAGAGCACATTGGGGCGTTGCACGTCGCGATTCGTCGGTACACTGGTCACTGTTTTATGGCAACTCGAACCAGGTCATCGAAACGCCTGGATACGAAAGGTGGATTCATGGCGACTAGCCGCTCACTGCTCATCACCGCAGCCAATTGCACGCTTGACGACGTCGACGTTGCAGCCCTCGCCGCAGCGCTCGATGTGCGCGCCGCCCACGTCGAGGGCGAGACCCTCGCGGAAGCTTATGGTCAGCAGCTGCTCGCGCAAGGCGACGCGCTCATCTTGGGCAGCGGCGACTACACCTTCGACGCCGAGGTCGCCGCAGCGTACGGTGTGCCCGTCGTGCTGGTGACGCCCACGCCCGAGAAGACCAGACACGTGGAGGCTGTGTTTGGGCAGAAGGGGGCGGTGCTCGCGGGCGTCGTGAAGCAAGGGGCCCTTGACGCGGCAGCGCTGCAGGTTGATGCCGAGGCTGCGCCCGTCATGAGCCCTGAGGTTTTTGAGTCTTGGCTGGTTGGCCGCGCGAAGGAGAACCAGGCGCACATCGTGCTGCCGGAGGGCGAAGACGACCGCATCTTGCAGGCGGCGCACCAGCTGCTGGCGAATGACGTGGCCAAGCTGACCATCCTGGGCGACGTCGACGATATTGCTCGACGCGCTACGGAGCAGGGGCTTGACCTGTCTAAGGCGCAGCTGATTGACCACACGAAGTCCGACCTGCTCGATGAATTCGCCGCCGACTTTGCGGAGCTGCGCAAGAAGAAGGGCATCACGCTCGAGCAGGCGCGCGAGACGATGCAGGACATCTCCTACTTCGCCACCATGATGGTGCACAAGGGCCTGGCCGACGGCATGGTTTCCGGCGCGGCGCACACCACCGCGCACACGATTAAGCCGTCGTTCCAGATCATTAAGACGGCCCCGGGTGCGTCCGTGGTGTCCTCTATCTTCCTCATGGTCATGCGCGGCCGCCTGTGGGCATTCGGCGACTGCGCGGTCAACCCGAACCCGACCGCGGAGCAGATCGGCGAAATCGCCGCGGTCTCGGCGGACACCGCCTCGCAGTTCGGCATCGACCCGAAGGTGGCGCTGCTGTCCTACTCCACCGGCTCCTCCGGCGCAGGCCCGGACGTCGAGCGTGCTGTCGCGGCGACCGCGAAGGCGAAGGAACTCGCGCCGGACGTGGCTATTGACGGCCCGCTGCAGTTCGACGCGGCCTGCGACCCCGGAGTGGGCGCGAAGAAGGCCCCGGACTCCCCGGTTGCGGGTCAGGCCAACGTCTTTATCTTCCCGGACCTGGAAGCCGGTAACGCTGGCTACAAGATTGCGCAGCGCACCGGTGGCGCGCTCGCCGTTGGTCCTGTGCTGCAGGGGCTAAACAAGCCCGTCAACGACCTGTCCCGAGGCGCGACTGTGCCGGACATTGTCAACACCGTCGCAATCACCGCTATTCAGGCAGGAGCAAAGTAAATGGCATACGCACTGGTTATCAACTCCGGTTCTTCCTCCATTAAGTTCCAGATCGTCGATCCGGCATCGAGCGCCTCGGATGACCCCTTCGTTTCCGGGCTGGTGGAGCAGATCGGTGAGCCGCAGGGGCGCATCACCATCAAGCACAACGGCCAGAAGTACGTCGTGCAGCGTTCCATCCCGGACCACAAGGTCGGGTTGGAGGAGAGCTTCGGCATCCTCGAAAGCAAGGGAATCGGGCCCACCCAGATTGAAATCAACGCAGTCGGGCACCGCGTGGTGCACGGCGGCATGGTCTTCTCCGAGCCCGAGCTGATCCTGGACCCCGTCGTGGAGATGATCCGCGACCTGATCCCGCTCGCTCCGCTGCACAACCCGGCCAACATCGACGGCATCGAGGTTGCCCGCGAGTTGCTGCCGGACATCCCACACGTGGCCGTCTTCGACACGGGCTTCTTCCGGCACCTGCCGCCGGCCGCCGCGCTCTACGCCATCAACGCTGAGGTGGCAGAGAGGAACCAGATCCGCCGCTACGGCTTCCACGGCACCTCCCACGAGTTCGTCTCCGGCCAGGTGCCCGAGCTGATTGGTCTGGACCCGCTGCACACCCGCCAGATTGTGCTGCACCTGGGCAACGGTGCGTCCTGCTCCGCCGTAGAAAACGGGCACGCCATCGATACCTCGATGGGCCTGACCCCGCTCGCCGGCCTAGTGATGGGTACGCGCTCCGGCGACATCGACCCCGGCATCATCTTCCACCTGGTGCGACAGGGCGGGATGACTATCGACGAGATCGATAACCTGCTCAACCGCCAGTCCGGTGTGAAAGGCCTGTCTGGGGTGAACGACTTCCGCGAGCTGCGCGCGATGATCGAAGAGGAAGACGGGGACGCTTGGCTGGCGTACAACGTCTACATCAACCAGCTGCGCCGGTACATAGGCTCCTACATGATCGCCCTCGGCCGCGTCGACGCCATCACGTTCACCGCAGGCGTGGGCGAGAATGACCAGCAAGTTCGCCTCGACGCGCTGGACAACATGGAGATGTACGGCGTGAAGGTTGATCCTGAGCGAAACGCGCAGCCAAACGACGGCCCGCGCGTCATTTCCACCGACGATTCCAAGGTGAAGGTCCTCGTCGTGCCGACAAACGAGGAGCTGGCGATCGCACAAAAGGCCAACAGGATCGCGCAGCAGATGGCCTAGGGGCCTCGTCGCATGTTGGCGCGGGTGTGATCTGTCACGCACATGCCCGAGTCAACATTGCGTTTTGATTACCTGTCGGTAAAGTAAGTAACACATGGGCAAATCCTTGTAGATGCATAAACGCTTGAGGTGTGCCCATACCTAACCCGCGCGCGGCAAACACTCGTGCGCGGTGGACGAAGGAGGGCCACGAATGGGCAGCACTGGAAAGCGCACCACCGCGCGCCGCGGGATGACGCTCGCCGCGTACGCAATGGGCGCGACACTTATTCTGGTGGGGGTGGAGCCACTCGCTGCCCCACACGCACTTCCAACTGCAGAAGCCGCCCCTAAACGCACAGATGCGGAACGCACCAGCATCAGCTGGGATACCCTGCAGCCTCGCTTCGGCGGCTCCGCATCTTCGGCACCCTCCGTGCGTAAATCCGGCCTTATTGGCGCCGCCGGCACGCCACAGCAGTGGGCGTTGGCCGAAGACTTCACCGTCCCGGAGGGCTGGGAAGTCACGCTGCAGGAAGACGGCAGCCTTGACGTCGCCCCGCCGTCGCCCTTCACCGCGGAGATGGTTGATGAGTTCGACGTACCGGTGACCGTGAGCTTTGCCGACGGTTCGGCCGGCGAGTTTTCCGCACACGTGGAGCTTGCCAACGAGCCCTACCTCATCGCCCCGGGCGACAAAACCTACTGGTCCGGCCGCCTCATTCTTCCGCTGTACCTGCGTGCCGTACACGTGCCCTTCGGCGCAAAGCTTGAGATCGACGGCCTGCCCGACGGGCTGTGGACCACCGTCCAGGCCCCGGGTCTGAAGCACAGCGTCTACTACTACGTCAACGGGCGCCCGCAAGGAACGGGCGAATACCCGGTGACGCTGCGCGTGGTGGACCGTAACGGCAACCCCGTAGAGAACGGGGAGGGCCCGCTCGAGACCTCGTTTACCATTACTTTCCGCGACCCGGCCGACCTGGAGCCGCAGGATGCCGAGCTCGTCGAGGTGCCGGATACGCCGATTGTTGCGGGGAAAGAGGTCCGTATTCCGGTGGCGTCGGAAAACGCTGCCTCGGTGGAGGTCAGCGGGCTGCCCGAGGGGCTGGACTTCAACGGTGAGGAGCGCGTGATTGCCGGAACCCCGGCGGCAGCTGGCACCTCGCACGTGACCGTCGATGTGATTACAGAAGACGGCGAGCGCCTCGTCGACAACTTCGACCTCGTCGTCGAAGGCGAGCCGGCCGAGTCTAGCGAGCCGACGGAGCCTCCCGCCTCGAGCGCGGAAACGCCGGCACCATCGACCACACCGGCACCGTCGAGCACGACGCCCGCCAGCTCGACTGCACCGTCGACCCCGGCGAAGCCGCCGGTGGAACCGGTTGATCCCGAAGATCCGGTCGAGCTGGACCAGTTCGACTGGGATGAATATGAGATCGCCGCCGGTGCCGAAGACGCCTTTGAACCGGCGCGCGCCGAAGCAGGCGTGGTTGTTTACGCCACCAAGGGCGCGCCCGATTGGGTCACCGTGTTCCGCGGCGGCCAGATCTACGCGCAGCCACCTGCGGGTACGGCCCCGGGCGTCTACGACGTGCCGGTATCAACGTCGAACGGTGAAGACGATGTGATTCGCATCCGCGTGATTGAAGCTGCAAACGATGAGCAGCGCTACAACCCCACCTACACGGTGGCGTACGTGCGTGCCGGCGGTCGGGCTACGTCGACGCCACCGCGTGCCTCCTTTACGGTGAACAACTCCGCCTTTGACAACCAGCCTTTGCCCGCGGGCACGCGCTTTGAGGTTGAGGGCGAGCACGTGAGCGTCGATAAGCATGGCGCGGTGACGTACGCTGCGCCGCTGGACGCACCGGTGGGTGTGGCCGAGCTCGTGCACGTCAACGTGATCTACCCTGACGGCTCGAGCGAGCGCACCGTCGCGCACTTTGAGGTGCTCAAGGCACGCGAGGCGGAGCAGCACGCGCCGGCGTACGAGGAGAAGCAGGCGAGCGCCGGCGACACCATCACTGTCCGGCAGACCAACGCCGACCTCCCGGAGGGCGCGGACTTCAGCCTGGACCCCAGCGCCAACTTGCGGGGCTGGGACGTGCGCGTCGATCCTCGCAACGGCGAAGTGCGCGCCACCGCGCCGCAGGACGCAGCGCCGCTGGACGCCACGGTACGTGTTACCTACGCCGATGGCTCGGAGGCAGAAGCACCGCTGCGCATCGGTGTGCGCGAGCAGGCCTCGATGGCGCAGGGATCCGACCTGCACTACGAGGACGCCTACGCCGACGCCGACGGCAACATCAGCCTGAAGCCCAGTGGGGACGTGCCGGAGGGCATGGAATTTACCTCCTCTGGGGCGAGCCCTGTGCCTGTCGACGTCGACGAGCGCACCGGCGTGATCACCGCGCGCCTGCCGGAGGAGGCGGCACCGGGTGCCTCCTTCACCGTCGGCGTGCGCGCCGAATTCCCGGACGGGTCCGAAACTTCACTCGACGCGGTGCTTTCCACCGATTCCGAAGCCCGCCACGCCGACATCACCTGGGAGCCGTTTGTGGTGCCCACGGGCGAAGTCGCGGTGACCGCGAAGGCGAACGGCGTGCCGGAGGGCACCACGTTTGCCCTTGCCTCTACCTACACAGAGATGCCGTGGCCGGCCAAGGTTGACGAGTCGACCGGCGAGCTGACCGTGTCCGCACCCGAGGGCGCACAGCCCGGCGACAGCACCAACGTGCTGGTCAAGGCAACGTTCACCGACGGGTCCTGGCGCCTGCTGTCCACACGAGCAACGGTGGTCGCCGCGATGTCCGGCGCAGTGCCGAGCGACTTCGGCACCGCGCAGATCCGACCGGGCCAGACCGCCACGATTTCGCCCGAGTTCGACGCAACGGCGTTCTCGTTGGTCGAAGCGGTACCGGGTCTGCGGACGCGGATCGACGAGACCACCGGCGAGCTGACCGTCGAAGCCGTCGACGGCGCCGAACCCGGCGAACGCAACGTGAAGGTCCGCGTGAGCTTTGCCGACAACACCGAGGCGGTGACGAACGCCACGGTCACGGTCCTGCCGTCGGAGACCCAAGGCAGCGCGGATAACGGCGCTGCGGTGCCGCCTGCCGCGTCGTCAAGCGCTGGCGTGGCCGCGCGGATGGTCGCGCTCGCCCTTGGCATCATCGCCACCGTCGGTGGCCTTGGCTTTGGGCTGTACCACAACCGGGAGTTCTTCCGGACGTTCCTGGTAATCCCGCTGGGCTAACCTGGGATTACCACGTTGTCTACCAAACGATTCTTCCGCACCGCACGCCGAAAGGGGATGAGCATGCGCCCACAGACATTGCCGGCTCTTCTTATCGCAACCGCGCTCGGCGTCTCTTGCGTGAGCGGCCCGGGCACGGGCGTGGCAGGCGCCGAGGTCACACCACGAGGTTTCTCAGTGGAGGTGACTACCGGCGCAGAGTCCGGGGTCCACACCGTGGACGCGAGCAAGGGCCGGGTGTCCTGGCTGTACTTCAACCACGCCAACCCGCAGGTAAGCCTGCTGCAGAACGCGCTGTACATCGACGCCGCCGCTGGCGGTATCCCGGTGGTGTACGCAGCAAAGGACACCGAGGTCGAACATGCCTCCGCGTCGGGCGTTGACACGGTCACGCTTACCCACGTCGACGACTACGCAGAAGTCGAGATGGTACGCACCTTCCGCGTGCAGGGCGATACGGTGGACCTCGATGTGCAACTGCGCAACCTGAGCGAAGAGGACCGCGAGATGTCCGTATCGCTCGCGCACGGCACGCTCGGGACGAGCTACACAGCGCGCGGCTCCCGCGACGGCGACGCGCTCGACATCGAGGTGGGCGAAGCGTACCGGCTCAAGGCCGAATTCCCGTCCGCCGTTGGCATCGGCGCAGGCGCTGACCGGGACGCCGCGCTGGAAGACGCGGCACGCGACCAGTGGGACACCGCCGAGGCCAAGGACGCCCGCTTCCAGGCCGGCGAGTTCGCCGACGTCGTCGCCCCGGGCGAGAGCATGCACGCGCACCTGAAACTCAGCGTCGAAATGGCGGAAGCGCTCAGCGACAAGGACGGCGACGGGTTCCCGGACCGGTGGGAAGAAGAGGGCTTCACCACCTCCGACGGCACCGAGTTCCCCCTCAACGCGTGGGGTGCGGACCCGGAAAAGCCGGACCTGTTCCTACAGCTCAACTGGATGAAGTCCGAGTGGGAGACCCTCGGTTGCGCGGCGCGGCACCACTTCGCGCCGACCCCGGCCGACTTCGCCGCGTTCACCGAATGCTCGCGCGCGAACACGAACACCTACCGCCCCTCCCGCGAGAGCCTGAACCAGCTGGTCAAGGTCTTCGACCGCCAGGGCATTCGCCTGCATATCGACGCCGGCGAGTACTACACCAACATCCCCGGCTACACCGAGCACTACGGCGGTCCCACGGAGGACTACGAGAAGTACTACTTCGCCGACGTACCGGACTCGGTGGACCCGAAGGCGTTCTCCGGCATCAAGCTGCAGCAGGAACGCGACCGGCTCTTGGGCCCGCGTGCCGACGTCTTCCGCGTCGGCATCATCGGCGGGCAGCAGTCGCCGGACAACTACTCCTCGGGCACCGGGCTGGTGCGCGACGGCGCCTTTTACGTGGCGAAGAACGACCTCATGACCTCGCAGGAGCAGCTGCGCAACACCATCCTGCACGAGTACGGCCACAACCTGGGGCTCACGCACTCGGGCGGGTTCTTCGTGCAGCGCCCGCAGTCGGACTACGTGCCGAACTACCGCTCCGTGATGAACTACCTCTACCAGTTCGCCCACTTTGACTACTCGGATACCCAGTCGCGGCCGGACCCGAGCGCGCCACTGCCGCGCGCCTGCGAGAACGGCAGCGCCCGGTGCTACAACGGCGACTACGACATCGACCCCGACTGGGACAACCTGGAACTGATCAACGGTCGAGTCGGCTCGGCACAGGGCACGACGGGCACGAGCGGCGGTACCACCGGCACCGAAAGCGGCAGCCAGGAGGACACTCAGCCCAGCGACAAGGACCCGGAAAGCACCCACCAGAGCGACGTGACGGTCCGCGATTTGGAGAAGAACGCCGCCCAATACAATGACGGCAAGGCCGGGTTCCGCGTGCTCAGGGACCCAAACAACCCGAACGTGATCGTGGCCAACCGCTCCGACTCCACCGTCGAAGTCGAGGTGTCCAACCTGGGACTGCGCCCGCACAACTACACCGTCGAGGTCATCTACCCCGGCGGCAAGTGGTCCGAGACGATCGAGGTCGCCTCCGCGCTCACCGACGCCTCCAAACACGCCCTCACCATCCCCATCGCCAACACCACGGGCTACGACCAGGCCACCATGCCGATTCAGTTCCGGGTCTACAACCAGGACGGCCGCCTCGTCGCCGACGAGACGCAGGAATTCTCGGTGCTCACCTACACCAAGGCCGAGATGCAAACGCTTATCGACGAGCTCGCGCGCACCGGCTCCCCGCTCCTCGCCGAAGCGCAAAACGCCTTCGGCACGCCCGACCCCGGGCTCCGCGGCGCGGCAGTCACCTCGCCCGTGCCGACCCGCCCCAACGACACGCTCACCACGCCCACCCGCAAGAAGGGCGTGACCGACCTGGGACCTGCGAAATCCACCAAGACCAGCGAGCCCGCCGCAACGCCGCGCCCCACCGCGAAGGCCCCCGCCCAGGCTGCCCCGCAAGGGTCGAGCACCGCAGGTACTGCCATCGGCGTGATCCTTGGCTTGCTCACGGTGCTGGGGATCGGCGCCGGCGTCGCCGCGCAGGCTGGTCTGTTCTAGCTGGGTTTGCTGGCGTTAGCTGGCTTTGCTGCGTCGCCAGTCTTCGCCGAACTCTGGGCGGAGGTGGGTGGCGGGGGTGAGCGGGGCGTCGAGAAGCGAAGCGTGCTCTTTTAACTCGCAGATCCTGCGGATGACGGCCGCTTCATTGCGCAACAGCTCGCGCGGCGTGACGCGGACGACCGCGTAGCCCTGCAGCCGGAGCCAATTCTCGCGCTCCAACTGCTCGAGGGCGGCCGCCTGGCCGTTGTCCGCGAACTTCGCATCGCCGTCGACCTCGATGACCAGCTGATCCCACATGAGATCCGGCCGCGCGTACGGGCCGATCCACATCTGCTCCGCCGCCTCGACGCCGTGCTCGCGCAGCACCACACGCAGCAGGGACTCGTACGGTGACTCGGACTTCGTCGAACACCAGTCAAACGCTTTGCGTGCGCGGGCGATGCCGCGCTTGCCCGCGAGCCTGGTCACCACGTCTTCTAGCTCCGCGCGGATGGATCTGTGCTCGCGGGGATGCGCCTGGTAAAACAGGGAATCCATCGCGACGACGCCGTGGCGGACACCGTGCAGCCGGGCGACGTCGACGGCAGTGCGCGGCGGAGTGGTCGTGCGGATGGTGTCGCCGGGCAATGCCGAAAACGAGTAGTAGTCGGTGAGCGGGATACGCATCGACCGGTACTTCACCCCCTTTGGCCACTGGGTCCTCCAGGGCGCAGGGTGCGCAGGATTGGCCAGTGTGACTGCGTCCTCGGCGATTGGAAGAGTCCAAATTCCACTGACGATCGCCGCCGATCTGCCTACCAGCACTGCCTTGTGAGCCGCAGTACCCGCAGCGTAGGTACGCAGAAACTCCCGTTCATGCTTCTTAAGCTGGCTCCAGTCCGACTCCGCGATGAACTTCGAGGCAGAAAGTTGTCTACAAGTGGTCTCGTGAGCTTTTCCGGGCCGCACGAGAAGCGCGATCAGCGCACGCCTATCCATAAACACCCCCGTGTATCGTTGCGCGATCCCCCCGGATCACACTGTGCGATGGATTGTAACGCGTGACGAAGGGCGGAGCCACTGGGCTGGGCTAAACAGCGCAAGTTGGAACTCGTTTATCGCCGAAAAACCGGGATAATCGATCTGCAACTTGCGCTATCTGCGGGAGACGGTCTGCGGGAGACGGCACGAGTCGAGGCGGGGCGGGTAAGACCCAGCCGCCAACCCCCTAGAACCACGTCGCGGGGCGGACCTTGTTCGCCATATCCACGAGCGCGAAGCGGTGCCGCGCGTAGGGGGCGACGCGTGCCTGCTCGCGCAGCGTCATGGCGAGGCCGCGACGTAGTTCCCGCAGGCTGAAGGTGTACTCGAAGAGCGGCATCGTGGAGTCCGCGTGCCGCATCCCGTTCGCGCGCAGGTAGGTGAGGGCGGCGCGCAGGACGAACACCTTGATTTGCAGGAAGCGCGGTTCGGTGTTGGGGATCTGGTCGAGGCGGCGGGCGGCGCGTCGGATGCGGGACTCGGTGAGGTCGCCGGAGACCAGGCAGAGGATCGAGGTGAGCTGGGCCATCCGGTAGTGACGTGAGGAGTTCGGCACCTTGTCCAGGGCAGCGACGGCGAGTTCGACCTCGCCCTCGTTCATCAGCTGCCGGGCGAGCCCGAAGGCGGAGGAGACCGTCGTGGGGTTGGTGACCCACACCAGGGAGTACAGCCGCATGGAGTGGAAGCGCAGCATGGCCGGGTCGTTAGTGACCAGGCCCCAGTCCTCGGACATGAGGTCGTGGGCGTGGAGGTCCTCGAACACGCTGTTGTCCACGTCGTCGAGTTTGGTGCGGAGTCCGGCGGAGGCGCGTGAGAGGGCGTCGTCAAGCAGCTCCTCCTCGTGGAGGCCCGCTTGCTGGAGGAGCAGCTCATCGACGGCCGCGATGGCGAGCTTGGGGGCGGGCTCGCCGGGGAGGAAGCTTAGGACGCGGTCGAAGTCGCGCTGGGCTTCGTTAAAGTCGCCAAGCAGGGTGTTGACCACGCCGAAGTACCAGTAGAAGCGCCAGTTGCCGGACAGGCGGGCGCGCATACTGGCGAGCCACGTTTGCGCTTGCTCGGTCAACCCGAGGTCCAGCATGGAGCGCACCACGCCGAAGGGGATTTCCAGCGACTGCTGGTATTGGTCGGACTGCATCGCCTGGCGCAGCGTCTCCAGCGTTTCCTGCGGCTCGGTGTAGGAGGAGCCTTGGAGCATGCCGGCGCCGACGTCGTCGCGGTTGATCAGCGGGGTGGGCAGCGCGGAGACGACTTCCTGCGGGGTGATTTCCACGGTGCGGGTGATGCCGTCGATGAGCTGGTCGGTGCGGAAGACCAGGTGCTTGGTGCCGAAGGTGGTACGTTGCGGCGAGAACTGGGATTGCTGGGCAGGGAAGGTGCGGCCGTCGCGAATTGCCAGTACCTCGCGCAGCACCCCGAGCAGCTGCGCCTGCAGTTCCTGTACCGAGTTGTAGCGCTGCGCGGCGTCGGGGTTGCAGCAGCGCGCGATCACGCGGTACAGCGAGATGTAGCGGCGGAACAGCGGTTCTTGGGTGGGCGTGGGGATGACGTGCTCGTACACGCCGTCTTTCTGCGGCAGGTCAACGACGAGCGCGGCGAGTGTGCGGCCGATGGTGTAGATGTCGGAGGCGATCGAGGGGCCTTCGGTGCCCACCTCCGGCGCCTGGAAGCCGCGCGTGCCGTAGATGAAGCCGTAGGCACCGATGCCGGAGACCGCCCCCAGGTCGATGAGTTTGACCTGGTCTTCGGTGACGATGATGTTGTCCGGCTTCAGGTCGTTGTAGACCACGCCGCGCGAGTGCAGGTAGCCGAGCGCGGGCAGGATCTCCAGGATGTAGCCGATCGCTACGTCGGGCGGCAGGACGTGGTGTTCTTGGGCGTTGCGCTGCGCTCTTAACGACGGCCCGCCAACGTACTCCATCACAATGAACCCGCTGGGCACACGGGGATCGTCGATGAAGTTGAAAATCTTCACAATACCGGGGTGCGTGATGTCGGCCAAGAACTCGCGCTCTGCCGCCGCGGCTTCGGCCTCGTCCCGGTTTTCTTGCGAGTGCAGGCCCTTGAGCACGACGACGCGCTCGGAGACGTTGTGGTCTTCCGCAAGGTAGATCCAGCCGAGCCCGCCGTGGGCGATCACACCCAGGATCTCGTACTGGCCGGCGACGATGTCGCCCGGGTGCAGGGTGGGGGCCGGGATGCCCTTCTCCACCTCCGCGGGGCGTGGATCTTTCAGCGCGGTGCGTGGTTGTGTTGGCTCGACCCAGGGCAGTTCCACCATGCCGTCGGCCACCACGCGGTTTTCGCGCGGGGTGCCGCGCAGTTCGCGGAAGGTGTCGAGGGCCAGTCGGCGCGCTCGCGCGGCGGTGTCCTCCTTGACGGAGCCACGGCGCAGGTCGTCGAGGTCCTTGAGCAGGCCTGCCATCTCGCCGAGTTCGGAGAAGTCTGCGCCCTCTGAATCCTCGTCGTCGGCGAAGGGGTCGAAGGGGACTGCCTCGGTAGCTGGGTCCTCGTCGGCGAAGGGGTCGTACGGGACCGCTTCGGTGGCGGGGCCGGTGGCGTCGTCGCGATTGGTGGGTTCGGTCACTGCTCCTCCTCGCGGTACATCAACGGTGGCGGGGTCGGTTCGGCGAGCGAGTCGCCGAGCCATTGCTGGTGCATGCGCGTCCACGTGCCGTCGTTGCGGATGCGCTCGATGGTGGCGTTGACCGCCCGGACGAGATCGTCGTGGCCCTTGGGAATGCCCACGGCGTAGAGCTGGCGGGCGAGTGAGTCCGGCAGGATTTCGGTGTGCGGGTCTTGGGCGGTCATGCCGGCGAGGATGGCGTCGTCGGCAAGCACGGCATCCGCCTGGAACTGCTGGGTCGCCATGAGGCAATCGGACCAGGAGCGCGTGCGCAACACCTCGGATTCGGGCGCGACCGTGCGTGTCAGGTTGAGCAGGTTCGTGCCGTCGACGATGCACACGCGCTTGCCCGCCAACCCCTCGAGCGTGTCGATGCCGCGGTCGCGCGGGGCGAGCACGCGTACGTAGGAGATCATGTACGGGGTGGAAAACGCGACCTTTTCGGCGCGCTCCTCGGTAATGGACATGGTGCGGATGACCACGTCCACCGCCCCCGATTGCAGCATCTCGGCGCGGGAGGCGGATTCCACAAAGCGAAAGTCGACCTTGTCCGGGTCCCCGAGGATGTCTTTGGCGATTTCGTGCGCGAGGTCGACTTCGAATCCGCGCAGGTCACCGGCCGCGGTGTCGCGGTAGGACAGGAGATACTGTGATTGGTCGATGCCCACGAGGAGACGGCCGCGCTCGCGGATCTTGTGCAGGGCGCCGCCGATCCCATCCTCTTCCTCCAAGGGGCGCAGGGAGCCGGGCCAGTCGAAGTCGGCGCTGGAGAACTCGCCGGCCGGCGGCACGCCGACCGGGTCCACGATCGCGCCGGGCGGCAGCGGCAGCCCCTCGTAGGTCAAGGGCGGGTCCTGCGGGGGCGGCGGTGGGGTAGTGGTCGCGCAGCCTGCGAGCAGAAGCGCGCTGGTGAGGGCCATTGCTACGTTGCGCATCACATGTACTCCGCAATCCGGTGACGGATACCAATCCAGATACACAGCACCGCCAACAACGACAGGAGCGCCACCGCGCCGGAAACCAGCCTGGTCGCGTCGAGCGAGGCCGTGATGTACTCGCGGGTGGAACCACGCGAGATGGCAATGAGGTCCTGCAGGTCCGAGTCCAGCTGCCGGTAGGCGGTCGCGCCGACCTCGCCGGCACGCGCCGTGCCGCCAGGCTCGCCCTCGTCGCCGGGCTCCTGCCCGGTCAACAGCACGACGGCCTCCTGGTACTGGCCGTTGTCGATCGCCTGCAGAAGCGCCGCGTGGTTGTCCTGCCACTCGGCCAAGGACACGTGCGCGGAGGTAATCAGGTGCTCGGTCTCGGCCGAGGCGGCGCTGCCGTGGCGCTCCGAGTACTCGGCGAGCACCACGTTGGTCGCGCGCAGCGCGTCCACGATCTTTTCGTGCGTGGCGTCAAAGGAGCGCGAGGACTGCGCGACCGACTGGCGGCGCAACAGGGCGAAGGTCTCGTCCGTGCGCGCCTCCTGTGCGTCGATCCGGGCGGCAGTGAGCTGCTCCCAGGGCTCGGCGGCGCGCGCGAACCCGACGAAGCCGGACTGCCACAGCTGCAGGTTGGACACGCTTACCCACAACACCGCCACCAGCATGGACGCCGTGGCCACGAGGAAGCCCTTGTTCAGGCGGCGGCGGAACGTGCGCCACAGCCACCACTGGGCGGCGACGAGGAAGATCAGGGCGGCAAAGAGCCCGGATAACGGGATGAATTGGGGCGCGGAAAGGCGGGCCATCTCGCGCGCGACTTGGCGTTGGGTCAGGGTGTAGAGGCGGTCGGCGTCGTCAAGCATCTGCTCCCTCATGATGCCCGAGGCCTCTGACATGTACGCCACGCCGACCGGGTTGCCCATGCGCTGGTTGACCAGCGCGCGCTCCATCAGCGCCGAGTAGACGGGGATGTGGCGCTGGATCGAGGAGACGAGGTCCAGGATCTCCTCGCTGTCCTGCGCGCTGTCCGCCTCGACCGAGCCGCGGTAGACGTCGTTGGAGGCGGTCACGGCGCGGTCGAGCGAAGCGAGGTAGAGCTGCCGCTCCTCCTGCGTGAGCATGCCGGGCTGCACGAAGCCCGTGGTGGCCACGGTGTCGGCCTGCGAGAGCGAGGTAAACAACAGGTGGGCGGAATTGCTCATCGGCTCGGTCGCGGTGACCAGCGTGTCCAGTGAGTCTTGCCGTTTGGACATCGAGGAACTCATCGCCATGCCCGCTGCGAGCAGGGCGAAGGTGAGCACCAGCATGATCACGACGAGCTTGCCAGGCGTGGTGGCCACGAAGCTCGCGCCGCGCCGGGCTAAGCGCGCGGGCCCGGTGGCGTAGTCGCGGATGACCATGCGGAACGTGCGGCGGGTGGGGGCGCGCTCGAGCTCGTCCAACCATGCGTCGTCGGACGTCGAGGCGAGCCCTCGCGCCTGATCGTGCTGCACGTTTCGGGACATTCTCCAAGAATAACGTGTCTGGCTACAGTGGGTGGCATGCTTGGCGACGGAAACGGATGGGTCACCGGACCCAACGGCGAAAAATACTGGGGCAAATACGGTGCCGCGGGCCTCTTCCTGCAGGCAGGGGAGAAGATCCTGCTGCAGCACCGCGCCGCGTGGACGGCCCAGGGCGACACGTGGGGCATTCCCGGCGGTGCCCTCGATTCGCACGAAACGGCGACCGAGGCCGCGCTGCGCGAGACGGTGGAGGAGTGCGCTATCGATCCGGCGCGCGTGCAGCCGTTCAAAGAGGTCGTCACCTTCGAGGCGCCCGGCTGGAACTACACCACCGTGCTCGCCCGCACGGTCGACGGGGCTCCGCTACCGGTGAAGGCGAATGAGGAGAGCGAGGAACTTCGTTGGGTTCCGCTGGACGCTGTGTGTGAACTGCAGTTGCACCCGGGGTTCGCTGCCGCGCTGGAGGAGCTCATCGGGCATACTAGGCCGCATGATTGAAGTTCAAGGACTGACCAAACACTACGGTTCGGTCCGGGCGGTCGATGACCTCACGTTCAGCGTCAAACCGGGCGTGGTCACCGGCTTCCTGGGGCCAAACGGGTCGGGCAAATCCACCACAATGCGCATGATGCTGGGCCTCGACACCCCCACCCAGGGCACCGCGCTTATCGACGGCGCCCCCTACCGCGACCTGCCTCAACCCACCCACCGCGTGGGCGCGCTTCTCGACGCCAAGGGCGTGCACCCCAACCGCACCGCCCGCAACAGCCTGCTGTGGCAGGCCCAGGCGGCGGGGCTGCCCACCACGCGCGTGGACGAGGTACTCGGTCTGGTTGGCTTGAGCGATGTCGCGGACAAGCGGGTCGGCGGCTTCTCGCTGGGCATGGGCCAGCGCCTCGGCATCGCCGCCGCGCTGCTCGGGGACCCGGAGTACCTGATCTTGGACGAGCCGGTCAACGGCCTCGACCCCGAGGGCATCCGCTGGGTCCGCGGGCTGCTGCGCAGCCTTGCCGACGAAGGGCGCACGGTGTTTGTCTCCTCCCACATCCTCGCCGAGATGGCGCAGACGGCCGACAACCTGGTGGTGATCGGCCGCGGCAAGCTTGTCGCCGATACCTCGGTGGCCGAGTTCATCTCTTCGAACTCGGCGGTGACCACCCTGGTGCGCACCGCGGACGAGGCTGCGCTTGAGCGGCTTGCCGCAGCGCTGGGCGACGTGCACCGCGGCGTCGATGGGGCGCAGCGGCCTGTGCTGGAGGTACCCAACGTGGCCAGTGATGAGGTCGGGCGCATCGCCTTTGACGCCGGCATTCAACTGGCCGAGCTCACCGAACGCCACGCCTCGCTCGAGGACGCGTACATGCACTCGACTGAGGGCCACGCTCAATACATCGCACCGGAGGGACCACGTGCTTAACCAGATCAACGCTGAATGGACCAAACTGCGCACCACCCGGTCATTCTGGGTTTTAACGATTGTGGCGCTGGTGCTCTCGCTGCTCTACGGCATCCTCATTGGTTGGTCGTCCACCTTCGGTGCGATGCCGTACGCGCCGCTGATGACGGTTTCCATCGTTGCGCTGACGCTGTCGATTATCACGATGGTGCAGTCCGCCATGATGGTCACCACCGAATACCGCTTTGGCATGGCCAGCACCAACTTCCGCATCGTGCCGAAGCGCTGGCAGCTCGCGGTGGCGAAGGTGCTGCTCGGGGCAGTGCTGGCCTTCGTCATTGGGCTGGTGAGCATGGTGCTCGCGCTGATCGCCGGTGACCTGACGGCGAACGTGCCGGCGAATTGGGCGACGAACAACTTTACGCAGCGCTCGCTGTGGGCGGTGCCGCTGGGGCAGGCGCTCATCGTCGTGCTGACCCAGGGGGTGGGCTGGCTGGTGCGCAACACCGCCGGCACCATCGTCGTCGGCCTCGGCCTGTTGCTGGTGGTGGAAAACGTTGTCCGCATCCTGCCCAAGATCGGCGAGAAGGTCAGCGAGTACATGCCCTTCGGCAACCTGATGAGCTTCATGCTCAACCAGCCCGGCCCGCACGAGCAGTTGGGCGTCTCCCTCGCCATCTTCTGCGCGTGGTCCGCCGTCCTGTGGGCAGTCGGCGTGGCCGTGCTGCACAAGCGCGACGCGTAAAGAAGCTACTGCAGCGCGGAGGTCAGCTTCATTACGTTGTCCACGTAGCGGCGGTACCAGGGGCGCCGGTTCCACCGCTCTGGTGTGAGCTCGCGGGAGACTGCAAGGTAGTTTTCCGCGAGCTTTTCTAGATCCCGGATCAGCGAACCCGCCGTGACAAACAGGCTGGACTCGTAGTTTAAGGAGAAGGAGCGGATATCCATGTTGGAGGAGCCGACAACGCCGACGGCCTCCTGGGTCTGCGGGTCCGCCAGCGCAAACTTGGTGTGCAGGACGTACGGGGCGGGGAATTCCCAGATGTGCACGCCGGCCTCCAAAAGCTGCTGGTAGTAGGAGGACTGGGCGTGGTTGACCATGAACTGGTCAGCCTTCTCGCCCACCAACAGGTCCACGCGGATGCCGCGGTAGCAGGCCGTAGTCACGGCTTCGAGGAGGGACTCCTCCGGCACGAAGTACGGCGAACACAGGATCAAGTGCCCGCGGGCATGGTGGATCAACGAATTGAAGCTGCGCAGGTTCGGCTCCGTCTGGTAGCCAGGCCCGGAGGGCAACAGCTGCATGAGGTTCACGTCCTCGCGGTGCGGGGTGGGCAGCGGCGCCGGTGCATTCAGCTCGATCAGCTCGCCGGATTCCGTGTACCAATCCACGGCAAACAGCGAGACCATGGAAGTAACGATGGGGCCCTCCAGCTCGATGAAGATGTCCACCCACTGCCGGCCCGCGCGCCGGTGATTCGGCATGAGGTAGCCGCGGTCGATCAGGTTGAGCGAGCCCATCAGGCCGACGCGGCCGTCGATGACCACCAGCTTCCGGTGGTTGCGTAGATCGGGGCGACGGAAGCGGCCGCGCAAGAGATTCAGCGGCAGCATGAGGTGCCAGTCGATACCGATGTCGGTGAGTCGGCGCTTGAGCTTGCGGAACTCCGGGTACTTCATCGACCCGATATGGTCGAAGAGCAGGCGGACGTGGACACCGCGTTGCACGGCGCGCTCCATCGCCTCGAAGACGGGGCCGGTGGTTTCGTCCCACGCCACGGCATAGATTTCGACGTTGACGTAGGAGGTCGCTTCGTCGATAAGCGAGGCGAGCCGCTGCATCGCCAGCTCGTAGTCCGCCCAGGTGTGGCGCACGCGGCTGTACTGGGCGGGGAAGCCCGTCAGCTCGCGGTTCAGCCGCAGCATCGAGGCGACGTCGGGGGAAAGCCGCGCGCCCTGCGGGTAGTCGGGCGTGGTGGTGTAGACGTCGTTGAGCAGGTCCGTGGCTTGCTGCTGGATGCGGTGGCGGCGCCGCGAGACGAGGGTCGAACCCATCAGCAGGTACAGCGGAAGGCCGACGATCGGCAGGAGCAAAATGAGCAGCAGCCACGCGTTCGCCGAGGACGGGCGGCGGTTTTCCGGCACGATACCGATCATGACGAACTTGATCACGTAGTCGATGGCCATGGCCGCCAACTGCCAGTACGAGACGTCGAAGGAGAAGCTCATCGTACTTGATCGTAGCCCAGCCCGCGGGTGTCAAAGTCGGCGATCACCGGCGCGTGGTCGGAGGCACCGGTGCCGCGGCGCTCGTCCTCGTCCACCCACACGCGGGTGGCTTTCGCCGCAAGCGGGGCGGTGGCGAGCAGGAAATCGATGAGCATGCCTTCGTTGCGCTGGAAGCGCGCCGACTTGTAGTCCCAGAAAGAATAGAGCTCCTCGTGCTCCAGCTGGGTCAGCCCGGTCTCGCACAGCATTTGGAACGCGGCGCGCTCGGGCTCGGTGACGTGCGTCTTGCCCTCGAACCAGTCAATGTCCCACACGTTCTCATCGTGCGGGGCGATGTTGAAATCGCCGGTGAGCAGCTGCAGCTCGCCGGGGCGCACCGTGTCCTGCAGTGAGTAGAGGAACTGCAGCTTGTAGTCGTAGTGCGGGTCGCCGATCTCGCGGCCGTTGGGCACGTACAGGCTCCACACCTCGACGCCGCCGCAGTTCGCCCCGACCGCGCGCGCCTCGCGTACCGGCTCGCCCTTCTTGGCAAAGCTGGGCTGGCGGTCGAAGTGGTCGCGTACGTCGCTCAACCCCACCCGCGAGGCGATGGCGACGCCGTTCCACTGGTTGTAGCCCACGTGTGCGACCTCGTAGCCGGCGTCGTGGAACGCCTGGTAGGGAAATTTCGCGTCGGCAGCCTTCGTCTCCTGCATGGCCAGCACGTCGACCTGCTGGCGGTCGAGAAAGGCGACGATGCGCTCGGCGCGGGTGCGCACCGAGTTGACGTTCCAAGTGGCGATTCGCATGCCACCACTGTAGCGATGCTTCTCGACGCCGCGACGCCCTAACCTACCCACCGCGCGTAGCGATGCCGGTGGTGCTCGATAAAGCCCAGCTTGTGGTACATATCCAGCGCGATGGTGTTGCTCTGGCGGCAGTGCAGGTACGCGGATTCCGCCCCCTGCGCCGCGCCCCAGGCAAGCAGCTGGCGAGTCAGCTGCGTGCCCAAGCCTTGCCGACGGCAATCCTCGGCCACCTCCACGGCAGAGTAGCCGAGCCACATCCGCCCGTCGTCGGATTCGGTCAGCGTCGCCCGTGTCACCGCGACCGTCCGGCCGTCGCGTACAAGCTGGGCGAAGGCGAGCTTGCCGTCGATGTGCGCGGCGAGGTCCAGCACCGCGTCCTCCGGCAGTGCGGTGCCGCGGAAGTGGTACATCTCGAGCCACTCGTCGCTGGGGTACGCATCGACGCGCAGCTGCGCGCCGGTGTCTGCAGCTGTCTCGGCCGCGGCACACGGGGCGGTCATTACCAGGATCTCTTCGCCCAGCTCCCAGGCTTCGGGGTGGCGCTCGATCAGGCGCAGCGCCGGCTTGCCGATGCGCTCCGGCACCAGCAGCTGCAGCGGCACGTCGTGGGCGTCGTAAAACGTGCGTAGCGCGTCGAGCGGCACCGGCTGGAGTGCGGCGGAATGCCCGATCGGGGTGGCCGAGTTGGAGCGCTCGGCGATCTCGGCACCGGTGCGGGCGAGCCAGCCGTCGATACGCTGCTGCTCCTGGCCGGGGAATGCGCGGGCGGTGGCGGCCTCGATGGCGCGGATGTCCGAATTGCGCACGGTGCGCGGCGACAGCTTCTTGATGATGTGCAGGTTCCGGATCTCCACCGCGTCTTTAAACGACGGAAAACCACCCACCTCCTGCGGGCGGATCACCAAAGGCTCGAGGCTGAGCACGTGCCCGATGACGTCGCTGGCCATCTCGCCGCGGCGCTGGCGCACCACCACCCGGTCGCCGACGGCCACCTCGTCGGAACGGAAAATGCGCGACATTAGGCGGGGCGGCGGACCAGGAACGCGCCGGCAAGGGTGAGCAGTACCGCCAGCACAATCAGGTTGCGCATCGGCGTACCCGTCTCCGCCAGGTCGCCGTCGCGCTCATTGTCCTCGGTCTCCGAGGCGGTGCTCGTGCTTGACGATGTCCGCGTCACCGTCGACGACTTCGAACTCGCCGAAGTGGTGCGGTTCTGCAGCACCGCGGTCGCGGACGTGGTTTCCGAAGACGTGCCCGTGGTCGTCTCGGCTGCGGGGCTGGTGGTTTCGGCGGAGGAGCTCGAGGACGCGGAGGTGGTCGACTCAGACGTGGTGGACGAGGAGGTCGTCGACGAGGAACTCGAGGTGGTCTCGGAAGTGGAAGACTCGGAAGCGTCCTGCATCACCTCAGCGCGGTAGTACGGCCGCGGCTCCTCCGGCGTGGTCACCTCTGTGGTGGTTTCCTCGGGGGTTTCCTCTGCTTCTTCCTCTTCCGGCAGCCCGAAGACGATGCGCTTGTCGCCCTGCTCGGAGCGCTCAATCGCGTCCGAGGCGGTGGTGCCCAAGAGGCCACCAAGCCCGCCGATGACACCCGGGAGGTAGACGGCCTCGTCGTCGCCTAAGGTCTCCTCGCGCAGCTCACGGACCGTCGCCTGGTCCTCGCGGATCGCGTCCTCGGCCTTGGTGAAGGCCTTCTTCTCCTGCTCGCTCAGCTCGCCATCCGAGGCGTTATCCTTCGTCTCCTTGCGCAAACGTTCCAGCTCGTCGGCGGCGTCGATGAGCTCGGTGCGCCACTCTTTCAGCGTCTTGCGGTAGGCGTCCTGCGCGGCGACGAGTGCTTCCTCATCCTCGGCCTCCTCGGCGGCCTGGATGTCCTCCAGCTGCGTTTCGAGGGTGTCGGTGTAGGAGTCGTGGAGCTCGTGGACGTCGATAAGCAACTGCTCCACTGGCTCCTGAGCCCACGCGAAAGGCGCGGACAACGCGACAATGAGCGTGCCGGCGGCGAGAGCAGAAGAAGTACGCATAAAACCCTTTCCCGACTGGCCTAGTGGCCGAACGGATCCTCATCAGTGCCCGGCAACCAGGTCCGGCCAGGCTCGGTCCAACCGTTCGCCTTAATCGCGCGCTTCGCCTCGCGCTTGTAGCGGCCAGTCAACACATCGGTATACACCTTACCGTCAAGGTGGCCTACCTCGTGCTGCAGGCAGCGCGCGAAGAAGCCGGTGCCCTCGACCTCGACTTCGTTACCGTGCTCGTCGAGGCCCGTGACCTTGGCCCAATCCGCGCGGCCGGTGGGGAAACCCTCGCCCGGCACGGAGAGGCAACCCTCGTCGTCCTCGCCGTCATCGCGCGGCATCGTCTTCGGGATCTCACTGGTCTCCAGTACCGGGTTGATCACCGTGCCGCGGCGCATCTCATCCCCATCCGGGCAGTGGTACACGAAAAGGCGCAGGTCAACGCCCACCTGGTTGGCGGCAAGGCCGACGCCGTTGGCGGCATCCATCGTCTCGTGCATATCCGCGATCAGCTCTGCCAGCTCCTCCACAGGCTGAGTCACCTCGCGGGTCGGGTTGTGCAGGACAGGGTCGCCGTAAATCACGATGGGTCGAATCGTCATGCCTACTATATTAAGCATGCCTGCGACCCTTTCCGACTCGGACCGAACACTCCTCGACTTCGAAGCCCGCGCCCCGCGCAGCCTCGGCGCGAAGGAGGAAGCGATCCGGCATGAACTGGGGCTCACGCCGACGCGGTACTACCAGCGGTTGAACTTGTTGCTGGAGTCGCCGGAGGCGTTGGCGTACGCGCCGCAGCTCGTGCGTCGGCTGCGGGCTTTGCGCGAGCGGGGGTGAGTGGGGGTGTTTTCTGGTGGCCTGGCGGGGTTGTTTTGCCTGTGAAGTTTGCCTGGTCTGCACTGCTAGAGCTGGGGCTTGGGAACTCCTTCCAGTTTTACTACGGTATTGCCTTCCAGGGGCGTGACCACTGCTTATATGTAGCGATGCTGGGTTGGGCGGGCTGGGCGATGGGAAGATTGAATAAAAAGCCTATACACTGTAGTGGTGTGGGTCATTTTGGGTCTTGGGGCAGACTTAGGAGTTTTTAAAAGTTACTTGGACAAAGCGGGTGGGGACGGTTAGATTTAGGGTGTTCTAAAAGTCGGGTCACTGACGTGTGCGTGCGGAGTGATGCTCTCCCAAGCGCACTGAGGGCCCCGAGCTACCCCCTTCGGAAGGAAGTCAAATGGCAATTGCCCTCAAGAAGACCGCCGCGATTGCGATTGCTGCGGGCCTGACCATCGCCGGCTCTGCTGGTATCGCCGCGCAGGACGCGTTCGCACAGGACAGTGTTCCTACGGTCGCGCAGAAAGCGCCGGCGGCAGATGGGATCGGGAAGGACCCGGCCAACCTGACGATTCACAAGCGTGTGAACCCGGGTGATCTTCGCCCCGCTAACGGTGAAAAGGACAATGCCCCAGGTGGTCAGCCGCTCGTAGGCGTTGGCTTTAGTGCCCAGAAGCTCAAGGGCGACATCACTGATCAGGCAACGTTTAACAAGATTGCCAAGATGACCCAGAACCACCAGCTGCCTAAGGCTGACGAGCTCGAAGGTGAGGTTATCGACCTCGGTAAGACTGGTGCTGACGGTGCTACTACGCCTAAGGAACTCCAAGTTGGCGCATACCTGATCACCGAGACCACTGTGCCGGAGAATGCCGGCGAGGCCTACGTGAAGGCTGACCCGTTCATCGTTTTCCTGCCGATGACCACTCCTAACGGTGAAGGCTGGAACCGCGATGTGCACGTGTACCCGAAGAACTCCATGGCGAAGGTCACCAAGACCGTCGTGGACGACAAGGTGAACACTGAGGTTGAAGGTCGCAAGGGTGAGAAGCAGGTCACCTACACCCTCGATGGTGTAGTGCCGGCAACTCCTGAAAACTACGAGATGACGAAGTTCAGCATCAACGACTCCTACAACAGCGCTGAGCTTCGTAGGGACTCGATCGAGTCTGTCGTGGTTAAGCGCGGCGACAACGTAGTGGCCACCTTGAAGGAAAACGAAGACTATACCGTCAAGGAGAACACCGGTGAGTTGGCACCGAAGGGTGCTGACGTCAAGGAGAAGTACGACAAGGGCTTCGAGATCATCCTTACTGATGCTGGGCGCGCAAAGACCAAGGCAAACGATCACGTCGTTGCTACGGTGAAGGCGACCTTGCTTAACGCAAAGGCTGATGGCAAGACCGGTGACCAGGACATTCACAACGCCGTCAACGAGACCGGAACTTTTGAACGTAAGCCGAACACTGGCACGGGGTTTGAGCCGAAAGAGTGGGAAACCCCTCACGACGAGGTCGTGACCTACGTCGGCAACATTGAGATCTACAAGACCGGTGAAGTCGACGGTGAGAAGAAGCCTCTCAAGGGTGCAAAGTTCGACCTGTACCGTTGTGGCGACGCTGACAACGTAATCCAGTCGGGTGTTTCTGATGACAATGGCCTAATCAACTTCGAAGGCCTGCACGTGACCAACTTCCGTAACAACGAAGATGCTCCGGCAGACCAGATCTTCGAGTACTGCGTCAAGGAGACCGAGGCTCCTGCCGGGTACTCGAAGGATCCGAACGAGCACAAGATCACCCTGACCAAGGACGACCGCAAGACCCGCAATGGCGAAGGCAACTACGTAGCAACCGAGAACGCGCTCCGCATGAACGGTGTGTCGGTGAACAACGTCAAGTCCACCGTTCCGCTGCTGCCGTCCACCGGTGGCATGGGTATCTTGATCGTGGCCCTGGCGGGTCTCGCGATCATCGGCGGCGGTGTCTACGCGGCACGTCGCAACTCCCGCACCGCGTAAGTGATGTAGGAACTACCCCCGATCCAGCAGCGCTGCCCGAGCCACAAAGCCGAGCGGCGCTCGTGGCGTGTGGCCTCTCGGCGAGACGGCCTAAAACTCTCGCCCAAGTTTATTAAGGGGACGCGAATATCTAGGCGTCTTGGACGGAAGGAAGACGCGGTGGCAACAGAAGCGAAGGCGAAGCATCGGCGTGAGCCGGGGCAGCAATCGTTCTTCAAGCGCATGGCGCTTCCCGTCATCCTTGTACTGGTGGGAATTGCGGTGCTGATGTATCCGGTCATTGCGACGCAGTGGAACAACCGGGTGCAGGAGCAGGTAGCGAAAATCTACGAGGAAGAGCTGCAGCAAACACCGGTTGAAGACGTAAATAAGGCATTCGAAGCTGCGAAAGCGTACAACAAGGCGCACACCGACGGGCCGATTTTGGACCCATGGCTTGCGCGTATCAGCGAAGACAACGTCGACTACAAGGAGTACGAGCGTCAGCTGGAGGGTGTGTCGGCGATGTCGCAGATCGCGATTCCGGCGATTGACGTTCGCTTGCCGGTCTACCACGGCACGGCGGAGGACACCCTGCAGAAGGGGCTCGGCCATCTGTATGGCTCGGCGCTTCCCACCGGTGGCGAGGGCTTCCACTCGGTCATTACGGGCCACACCGGTCTGACCACGTCCACCCTGTTCGACAATCTTTCGGATGTCAAGGTCGGCGACGCTATCTACGTGTCCACGTTCGGTGAGCGCATGAAGTACAAGGTGTACGACATCGAAGTAGTGCTACCTGATGAGACCGACAGCTTGCGCGCCGAACCCGGACGCGACCTGCTCACGCTCATCACCTGTACGCCGTACGGCATCAATTCCCACCGACTGCTCGTTCACGCGGAGCGAGCACCCATGGACCCGGACGAGGCCAGCATTCTCGACGATTCCACCTCCGCTTTCCAGTGGTGGATGTGGGCCCTCGGCGGAGTGTCCTTGCTGGTCCTGTTGGCACTTATCTGGTGGATTTACCGCGAAAAACAAAAGAGTGACCGTTCCGGCGCTGTGAACGAGGAGGATCTGTCCTAATGCGTGTGTCTCAACTACTGGCAGCGTGCGGAGCCGCCGCATTGCTCGCTACGGGTGCCCTGACACCTGCGGTCGCCGATGTGCGTCCAATCAGCGGTAACGACGCCAATCTTGATCCGTCAATCATCGACAAGGACAAGCCGATCCAGCTGCTGCTCAAGAAGCAGGGCACCAACCCGTACGACGATGTACCCGCAGGCCAGAAGCCTCCCGCCATCGCAGGGGCGAAGTTCACTCTGTCGAAGGTGAAGGGCATCGACATCACCACGGAGCGTGGCCGCGCTGCGGCCAAGCGCACCTCGCTTGACGACGCACGCGCACTCGGCCTCGACATCATCGCCACAAAAGCCACAGATCAGCGCGGCGAAGTCGTCTTCGAGTCGTTGAACCCGGGGCTGTACCTCATCGAGGAGTCCGCTCCGGACACGAAGTTCGAGTACCACCTCAGTAGCCCCAAACTTCTTCTGCTGCCGCTTCCCGACGAGCGCGGCATCCGTTACGAGTACGAAAACGTCCTCGTGATGAAGTGGGATTCGGGCTACGGCACCCCGCCCCCGTTCGCACCTCCAGAAACACCGTCGACCACCACGGTGACAACCACGCCGACGGTCACTCCCACCACCGGTATAACGACCACTACGGGGCGGACCACAGAGCCGACACCCCCGACGGCAAAAACGACCATCAGCACCACCTACGTCACGACCCCTCCAGGCGGAACCCCGACGACGGTGACTACCACGTTGCCGTCAACGATCGTCACGACGAAACCGAATGGCGTGGTGACCACCGTCACCCACCCGAACGCGGTGCCGGAACGAGAACGCGGGCCATTGGCCTCCACGGGCGCGAATGTGCTGTGGGCCGCGGCACTAGGCGGCCTGCTGATTGTGCTGGGGCTGTTTATGGCGCGGCGAAATAAGAACGAGACACGGTAGAGAAGCGGAACTAAGGAATGAGAAAGATGCGAAACATTTTTAAGCCCGCAGGGGCACCTGCGCAGCGCCGCACCCGTGGACTCGCCGCGATCTTGGCTTCCGTGGCACTCACCGCCGGCCTGGGCGCGTACCCGGCTGTCCAGGCGCAGGAGACTCATGAGTCACCTGCGCCCGCAACGGTCCCGGAAGGTGACATCGTTACGGGCGACGATGGTTTGCCCGCGTACAACTGGATGGACAACGAGAAACCGACCTCAAATGTTGATGCCTCTGTGTCCGCGCCGGCTGCTCCTCCTGCAACGCCGACTCCTGCAGCCACATTGCCGAGAGTCAACGCACCTGCGGCGACAAACCCGGTAACCGTTGAGCGCAAGGGTGACGTCGACCACATCACGGTTAACGATCCCGAAGGCGAAGCGTGGGAATTCGGAGGCAAAGCGTCGAAGGAGAACATCTTCGCGCTGAAGCGCGAGGGCAAGGGCGAGATCAAGGAAGTCTTGTCCGTTACTGCTGACGGCCGCAAGCTTGAGGCGTATGACTACGGCTTCCTCAACTCCGAAGAAAGCTCGTTCGTGGCGTTCGACCTCCAGGCTCTGCACACGATCCCTCCGATGGTCGTTGAGATCGAGGTCCGCACGACCGATGCCAGTGAGTACGTGATTGCAGAGAGTGACGAGGTCCCAACCGCGCACGAGCTTGCAAGCAGCGGATATGGCCTAACTGATCAGGAATCTGGGGTTATGGATCCGGCAGTCACAGACATGTCTCGTGCGGCTGTGCTTCCTGCTTCGAAGGTGCGCCTACAACTAGGTGCCTTATCGTACGTACCCATCAGTGGGACTGTTCCACCACGCGGCACAATCAGCACACAAATCGGTGGCGAAAGAACCCAACAGAACATTTATTTAACTGAGGTGATATTGACAAGCAACAGCAGGAATGCCAACAATGCATCGCTGGCTGGACCAATCACAATCTCAAAGAACGGGGGCACCGAAAAATGCACAGTCCCGCAATCTGCGGTGAAGACACTGAATAGTCGCTCGACCTCTAGAGGTGAAATCGTAGACAAGATCTCGGTTGACCTTACCGGTTGCAAACCGCAGATTGTTGTTTGGGAAGGTGACGGTAACAGAATCAGCGTTACATTCACCGGACCTGGAACGGGCAACGTTAGTAGAGACTATTCCATGGAGCTGTATGGAGCACTTTCGAAATCGCAAAGCATAACTATTGGTCAGGGTGATCCAACTACGCCCAAGAACTATCGTCCGATCCCTAATGAAAGGGGCTACGATACGTGCAACTATTCGAATGGGCTCTTGGTAACGCGGACTTGGTGGGATAACACACCTGCTGGCGGCATGAAGTTCAAGGTCGCCGAAATAGAAACTGGTTTACCAGACCTGCGTGACCAGATTGACGTTCACGACCCTCGGTTCGGTCTGAGCATTGGTCACGACCAGCATGGTTGGACCAAGCTCGAGTACGGGACTGACTATACATTGTCAATTGACGGTGGCAGCCTTTATTTTGTTCTTAACAAGGAGCAGCAGCGCAAACCTCGAACGCAGGAGGGATACGATTTGGAGGCTCGAATCCCCCTCGCGAAAGCTTCCAATAATTGTAGGCTCGTGATGTGGGATCAAGATGCTCCTGGGTGGTTGGACCGCGAAGCTCCTGCTCTTCAGCTGGATGTACCGGAGACTCCAAGGGAAAAGCTAGATTGGTTACCTGCCTCTGCTCAGAACCCTCAACTGCCTAACGATGTATGTATAGCGAAAAACATCGCACTCGTATTTGATACGTCTGACTCCATTGGGCATAACAATGGTGTTGAAGCGAGTCGTCTGGCCGGGCGTGAAGTCATCAAAGCTTTGCAGGGCACAGACAGTAACCTTGCTATATACAACTTCGCCTCGGATGCCCGCTCAATCCCAGATATGTCGACTGGAAAGCTACGGACTAACAACGAAGAAGACATCAAAAAGCTCAACGACGCGGTAGACGCGATCGCACGGCCGTTTACACGCAATGGTCGCGGTGGTACGAACTATGAAGCTGGCTTAGCTCAGATCCCCACGGGCGAATTCGACGTTGTCTACTTCATTACGGATGGACTCCCCACTACAAGCTCACGAGATTATCCTGGTCACGGTTTCGATATCGGTACCTTAATTAATCAGAGTGATCTCTCGCTGGCTGTTAAGGAAGCAAACCGCTTGAAAGATGGGGGTACCCGAATTGAGACAGTGATGGTTGGATTCGAACCCTTCAACGAGCATATTCTCAAGGACGACTACTTCGGAAGGCCGAATGTTAGTAAGCAGCCTGAAAACTGGCCCAAGCAACAGGGGTATGGTTACCCTTCGCACTATGCTTCTGGCGGATCCGTTCGGGAAGGGCTTGATGGGGGCGGTTCGATTCTAATGTGGGATACGCCATATCAAGAGAATGCGACTCAGTATGATATTACGAATCAGCCTGAGATTTGGCGTGCCGGTGTTCGTAACACTCGTTCGATGGGTGCCGACATCTCCAGTGACGATGCAGTGACTACGCTGACCAGCTTTGACCAGTTGGCGCGAGTTTTGAGGCAATTGGTCGCAGAAGGCTGCTACTCAGTCTCCCTCGAGAAAGTAGATCACGAGAACGCGGCACAGCTGCTTCAGGATTATCGTTTCGAGCTGCTCGAAAATGGAGCTGAGGGAGAGCCATTTTTTACCTTCACAGAGAACACTCCTCGCGCTAACAACCTAATAACTGGCAGGACTTATCAGCTTGTGGAACGGAAAGCGCCCGCCGGGTACAGCCTGCTGACACAGCCTCTCCGCTTCTCTGCGGTCGGAGATGGATCCGGAAAGCTAGAGCTCCAAGTAGATGGTGGCATTGAGCAGCACCCTGAACTCGAGGTTGAATTGGCGAATGATTCTTTGCACGTGACGTTTAAGGTGGCTAATATCCGCCAGGGTGACCTTCCGAAGACCGGCGGTGCTGGATTACAACTCCCGCTCCTGCTTGGTGGCGCAATTATCGCCGCGGGAGTGCTAGTAGGTCGTCGTAAAGCTGCAGCATAGGCGTAGTGTCGCATGTCGAGAGGCGGGTGGAAAGGGCTTCGCCCTGGGTAATGTGGTTGCAGTGGCAAACTCTATTTCGTCCAGCGACTGACCACCGATGGGGCGGAGCCATTGCAAACCGTCTGCCTTCGCAATCGGCCCCAATCTGCTTGTTGGGACACCGTGTTTTGATGGTGTCCGGCTACCTCTAATTAAAGGGAGTGTGGTGGGCGCGTGTGCTCCCCCCGTCCACGTCGGTGTCATCACCGCCTCGACAGGTCACGACCTTTTTGGGGCTGTCAGATGCGGGTTTTTGGTACCGGTGTTCCGGAGACCCGGTACTGCCGTGTTCCGGGTAGTTGGTACCGGGGCCGGGCCGACGGAGTCGGCCCGGCTGTTTGCTTTATTCGTCCGGATCTATTGGGGCGGTGGCCTTGCGCATGTCGAAGTCTCCGATGCGTATTCGGTGGCCGTTGTTGAGGCGGCTAACGAGTGAATCGGCTCCGACTCTGTCGGGGAGCTCTTCGACCCAGTAGGCGGCGGCCGATTGGGAGGAGATCAGTGTTGGGAGCCGACCGTCGCGGTCGAATATGATCTTGCTCAGGTCTTCTTGCCCACGCTGGTTGACGCTCATGGTCATAAAATCGTCGATGATAAGGACATCGACATTGATCAGTTTCCGCATCGCATCGAGGTAGTTTTGGTCAGTCGGTGAGAAGACCGCCAACATGTCTACGAGTTGGTCCAGCCGGTAGTAGGCCACGGAGTATCCGGCTTGGCATGCGGCGACGCCGATGGCGCAGATTATGTATGTTTTCCCTGTTCCGGTCGGTGCGAGGATGTGAATGTTGGTCGGGTTTTCCCGCCAGTTCGTTGCCGCGATTCGTTTCAGTTGGCGCATGTTGATACCGCGCTGTTCTGCCCGGGTGACTTCAGCAAGGCTCGCATCCGGGTATCGGAACTGTGCCTGGGTGGTGGCCTTGGCGATGTTGCGTTGTTGCCGTTGTGTGTAGGCCTCTTCGACTGCGGCGAGGAAGATGTCCTCTGGTAGCGCATCCGCGTAGGCCTCGTCGTTGACAATCTCGTAGAAGACATCAGCGAAGGTCGATACGCGAAGCTTCCGCATTTTTGCCCGTATTGTTTCATCGTCGATGCTGCTCATGGTTCACACTCCTTCTAGTTTTCGTAGTGGTCAGCAGGCCGAATGAAGACGGCATCAGCTGCGTCGCCGGTAAGCGGGGCGGTTGGACGTTGTTGATTCTTCGTCGCGGGTTGTGTCCTTCGCCCTGGTGCAGCGGGGTGCTGCTGAGCGTGCGCAATGTCAGTCTGGATGCGCTTGATCACAGCCATAGTTGGAGCCAGCTTCTTTTCTAAGACCTGCTGGCATGCGGGTTCGAGGGTGGCTTTGCTGTGCTTTTTGCCCAGGTTGGCCAGCACGTTGCGTGCTTGGAGAAGTCCGCGGGGGACGGCGGCACTATTACGATCGAGGATCATCGCTATGACCGTGTGCGTTGCAGAACCGAACGACGAGGCCCAAGCCAAAAGTTCGTCGCGGGTGAGCGCCTTGTGGCCTTCGTCGTCGCCGTTTGGCCCATGGTTGGGATCGGTGGAGTACCGGTATTTAAATCCGTGAAGACGTGTGTGCTCAGCAACGAGTTGATCACCGTTGAAGATACTCACCAGTTGCGGGGTGAGCCTGACCGTCACTGCTTGTCCCACCAGCTGAAACGGCACCGAGTAGTACTGGTAGTCACAGGTGATGTGCCAGTTACGATCGACTTTGCACCGCTTGTAGGACACTTCCGTAAACGGTGTCGGCGGCAGGTCGCGCATCATTGGTGCTTCTTCTTGTTCGAAGCGCATGCGCCGTGTTGTGCCATCAGCCCGCGTCATTGCGCTGTTGATATCTGCAAGACGGTCAGCGATCGCCTCATTGAGTTCGTCGAGGTTGTAGAAGACCTCGTCGCTGAAGTATCCGAGTATTTTGGTGTAGGCGATTTTCACGGCACGTTCTACTGCCGCTTTGTCGCGTGGCCTGCCGGGCCTCGTCGGCACGATCGTGACCCCGTAGTAGTCGGCAAACGCTGCGTAGCGGTCAGTGACCATCCGGTAGCCTGAATGCTTCTTCGGCCGGTAGGTCGCCGTAGAGGCATTATCCGGCACGATGACCGCCGGTACTTTGCCAAGATAGTTCAACGCTTTGACGTGGCATTCAATCCAAGCCGGCATCTTCTCGTTCGCAGCAGCATTAACGTACATCAGCCCTGAGTACGGGGTTACCGCGACAAACAGCGACGCCTTGAACGCGATATCACCACTGGCCTGATCCACCACCGGCACTTTGTCACCGGCCCAGTCAACGTAAAGCTCTTGCCCCGGCTCATGGGTGACGACTTCGACGAGATCGTTGGCACGGAGAAATTCATTGAGCCCACTGCAAAACTGGGAGTACTGGTACTTTGTCTTGTCCGTCGGGCAAGGCTGCGACAAGTAGTCCATCCACAGCTTGTGCCTGGTCACGTGCTTTTTGCTTTGGAGCTTGCGTGCGAGGGCTTGAAAATCAGGCTGGTCGTAGGACATCGTCCGCTTACTCCGGCCGTCGCTGAATCGATCATCGAACCATCCCGGTGGGAGTTGACGGAAACGCTCTGGCGTTAGTGCCTCATCAGTGATGACTTTCTTTGCGTGGGATACTTCTCGTCGTGAACATCCCAATGCGTGTGTGATCTGCGCGTAGCTTGCACCGTCAAGGCACATCGCGATGATCTGTTTGAAGTTGGCCACAAGGACCGGCTCCTTCCAAGTAGATGTTGACGCGACACCAGCGGATTGTGGTGTCGCCAGCATCAACTATGAAAGAAAACCCCTTGCAGTACCGGGTACGTGGAACACCGGTACCAACTACGCGGACTCGCGGTACCAACTACCCCGAATCGACAGGGGCGTGTATCGGTAGTTGCGGGTTTTCAACATTCAACTTGAGCCGGTACTCCGAGAAGATGCCGCATGTTTTCTCTAGTCGGCAGGGGGCTGCGTTTCGAATATGGCAATTTTGCCTGTTGGATGGCACGTACAACATCCGCCATTTCGTCGAATTTCATTGTCACGCGGCCGTTGGGTTGTTAAGGATGGCACCACTCCCCGGCGTGTCAGGGCCGGATATTCCCTCAAGTGGTACTTGAGGGTCTAGAGTGGCGGATGTGAATACTGTGAACCCTGGTGATGGACATCGCGGACGAGACGAGTTTCCGCGCGAGAGCGACGAGTACCGTGGCGCCCACCGCCGCGCCGACGAGCCGGACGAGGCGTACGAGGACTATGAGGGCTACGAGGATTACGCCGACGAGCCCGAGTACGTCGAGGCTGAGCCGGTCGAAGAGGCGGGTGCCGGTTACGTTTCCGCCGATGAGGCGCGGGAAGGTTCGACTGCGGTAGCTGCTGGCGCTGGCGCAGCGGCAGCAGCCCCGGCGGCAGCGCGGCTGCCGAAGCGTGGTCTTGCAATGATTTTGCTGGCAGTGGGCCTGCTCCTGCTGCTGTGGGGCATCTTCGCGCTGGGCCAGGGCAAAGACTCTTCCGAGAAAGCGGCGCAGGAAACTCAGGCGTCGCAGCCTGCAGACAACGGCACAAACAATGACGCCAACGCACCTGGTGCAAACAATGACGCGAACGCTAACGGCGCAAACGCCAACGACCCGAACAACGCAGCCGACAACCCCGCAGACCGCGAAAACAACGGCGACGCAGCCAACCCCGACGCCGACCGCGAGAACAACGCCGACAACCCAGACGCCAACAACCCCGACAATCCAACGCAGCCGAACCCGGCTGCACCGGATCTGACGGCGCAGAACGCGCAGGTCTACGTCTTTAACAACTCGGGCGTTCCGGATTTGGCGAACCAGACCGCGGGCAAGCTTGACGGCCAGTACAGCGTGGCGAACAAGTCGCAGGACGCTGCCGCGATGAATATGCCGGAGCAGACCTTCGGCGTGTTCCCGGAGACCTTCGTCTTCTACAACCCGCAGGTCGCGGGCGCGGAGCAGGTTGCGGCGGATATCGCGCAGCGCGTCGGCGGCACCCCACGTGCGACGAACGACCTGCCTGGTGATGACACCCAGCTGCCGTCGGAGGCGCTGCAGAACCGCCACGCAATCACGGTCGTCCTCGCCGGCTAAGCAAAGCCAGCAACCCAAACCTGAAACCAAATTCCCGCGTTTTGTGCCCAGCAACCTAGACTTGCACGCATGGATCCTTATCGCGATTTTGCACGATCCACGGCGCCGACGCTCGGCGTGGAGTGGGAGGTCGGCGTGGTCGACCCGGACACGCGCGACCTGGTGCCGCACGCCGAACGCGTCATTGAACAGGTGGAGCGGGAGCACCCCGGCACCCACCTGGAGCGCGAGTTCCTGCAAAACACGATCGAGCTGGTCACGCCCATCTGCACAAACACGCGCGAGGCGGTCGATGCCCTCTCTACGGACCTGGCAAAGATCCGTGGTGCCGCGGAGGCGCAGGGTCTGAAGCTGTGGGCCGGCGGCGGCCACCCTTTTTCCGATTTCCGCGAGCAGCCTTTAAGCCCCAAGCTCACCTACAAAGAGATCATTAACCGTACGCAGTACTGGGGGCAGCAGATGCTGCTGTGGGGCATCCACTGCCATGTCGGCATTAGCCACGAGGACCGCGTTTGGCCGATCATCAACGCGATCATGACCAAGTACCCGCACTTGTTGGTCATTTCCGCTTCGAGTCCGGGGTGGGACGGCATCGATACCGGCTACGCCTCGAACCGCACCATGCTGTACCAGCAGCTTCCGACTGCCGGCATGCCGTACCAGTTCCGCGACTGGGACGAGTGGGTGCAGTTCATGCGCGAGCAGCAGACCTCCGGCGTGATTAGCCACACCGGCAGTATGCATTTCGACGTCCGCCCTGCCGCCAAGTGGGGCACCGTCGAGGTGCGCATTAGCGACGCCACCTCCAACCTGCGCGAACTCGCAGGCATCGTCGCGCTCACGCACTGCCTCGTGGTGTACTACGACCGCATGATCGACGCCGGGGAACAGCTGCCCACGCTGCAGCCGTGGCATGTCGCGGAGAACAAGTGGCGCGGCGCGCGCTACGGGCTCGACGCGTTGGTGATTACCAGCCGCGATACGGATGAGCGATGGGTTACCGACGAGCTGGACGACATGCTGGTCGAGCTGCGGCCGATCGCCGAGGAGCTGGATTGCGTCGACGAGATCGAGATCGTCCGCGAAATCATGGAGCGCGGCGCGGGTTACCAGCGGCAGCGCAAGATCTACCAGGCCACGGGCGATTGGAAGCGCGTGGTGGATGCGACCTGCGACGAGATGTTTGCCATGCAGCCGCCGCGCTAGCGGCAGCGCTTAGGGGTCAACGCGCTTGGGGTGGTAGTCGGCGGGGCGGTCGTTGCGGCTGAGCTGGTCGTCGCCGCCGTAGAGGCCTTCGCGGCGGGCGACGCGGCCGAGGCGCTGCGCGGTCACCGGGTTCGTCATGAGCGCGAAGAGCACGAGCAGGACGAGCATGCCTAGGTCGCCGCGGTGGTGGACGGAGAAGTCGGGCGAGTTGACGAGCCGGATGAAGGTGCCTACGAACATCAGCAGCAGGCCGGTGGTCTGCGGCTTGGTAATCGCGTGGACGCGCGCCATGGTGGACCCGAAGCGGACGGTGCCCACGGCGGCTGAAAAGACCATGAAGGCACCCGGGAGGATGAACAGGAGCGACAGGGCGTCGAAAAGCAGGTGCCAATTCATAGCGAACCATCCCTCTTGCGGAAGCGGGCGACGGAAATCGAGGCGATGAAGCCGAGCAGGGCGATCACCATCATGACGTTGACCACGGTGGTGTCCAGCGTCCAGCAGATGTAGAGCGCCAGGGCGCACTGGAGCGAGGCGGTAATCGCGTCGTTGCCCAGCACGCGGTCCATGGAGTCGGGCCCGACGATGACGCGCCAGGCCAGCAGGGCGAAGCCGACGGCCAGCAGCACTGCGGCGATGCCGAGGAACACGTTGTACACGGTGGGATCCATGGGTTACCTCCTGCTTTCAAAGATCTCGATCATCTGGCGCTCGAGCTTGGCCACGTTGGCGATTTCGCGTTCGATGGCTTGCTCGTTGTCGGCGTCGAGGACGTGAATGGTCCACTCACGGTCGGCCAGGTTGATGTCGGTGACGGAGCCGCCCGGCTGCAGGTTATAGGCGCAGGTGGCGAAGTAGAGGACGAGCTCGCTGCTCAGTCGCATGGGCACGTTGAGGATCGCGTTGCGCGGCGGCTCGGCGGGTCGCAGCGCTAGCCAGGCGACCTTAGTCGATGCCACGGCGAGGTCGCGCAGCCACGAAAAGACGAAGAGCACGAGGCGACCCCAGTGGATGTGGTAGCCGTGGTTGGGGATGCGCGGCAGCGGCAGCAGCAGCACGATCGCGAGCGCGAGCCCAAGACCTGCGGCGAAGTTGCCCCAGCTCAGCTCGCCCATGAGCAGGATCCACATAAACGTCAGCCACACCACGAACCAGGGGCGGAAGCGGTGTTTAATGCCGGTGAAAAGTTGCTGCATTTAGTGCTCACCTCCGGAGGGGCTTGTGCTTGTCGACGCCTCGCTGGCGCGCACCGGCGTCGGCACCGTTTCCGTGCTCACGCCCTGGGTGGGCTCGCTGGTGGTGCCGTCTCGTTGACTGCGGTGCTTGTACAGCGTATCCGAGCTGCCGTACTCGTCCTGCGGGGTGACAAAGCGCTCCGGCCGTCGCGTCGGGTTCTCCGGCTCGTCGACCTCCCCATCTACGCCTGCGCCGGGCATGGTGTCCAGCACGGCGCTGCGGTAGATCGAGCTGTCCTGTGCGGACTCGGCGGCGCGGTCGGTGATGTTGGAAATCGGGCCGGCCAGGAAGGTAATGGCAACGGACGCGGCGACGAGCAGCGCGGTGGACAAAAACATGCCGGTGGGTACGCGGCCGACGTCGTCGCGGTCGGCGAACTGGGTGGTCGCGTCGCGCTCCGCCAAGGTCGCGGGCCGGGCCATGGCCACGTCGCCCTCGGGGGCGTCGGCGCGGTCGCGCAGGAAGCCCTTGGACCAGACGAGGATCATGGCGTACAGGGTCAGCAGCGAGGTGATCACCGCGCCCGCGATGAGCACCCAGGCCAGCCAGGAGCCGTCGGCGGCACCGGCCTGGATGAGCATGACCTTGCCCAAAAAGCCCGAGAACGGCGGGATGCCACCCAAGTTGAGCGCCGGAATGAAGTAGAGCAGCGCGATGACCGGGGCGGTGTACAGCAGGGAGCCGAGGCGGCGCAGCTGTGCGGAGCCGGCCTGGCGCTCGATGAGCCCGACCACTAGGAAGAGCGAGGTCTGCACCAGAATGTGGTGGACGGCGTAGAAGATCGCACCGGACAGGCCCGCCATGGAGCCCAGTGCGATGCCGAAGATCATGTAGCCGATGTGCGAGACCAGGGTGAACGACAGCAGGCGTTTGATGTCGTTTTGGGCCAGCGCGCCCATCACGCCGACGATCATGGTCAGCAGCGCGACCCACATCAGGAGGGTGTCGAGGGTGCCGTCGGTAAAGACGGTGGAGCGCATGCGAATGATGGCGTAGACACCCACCTTGGTCAACAGGCCCGCGAACACGGCCGTGACCAGGGAGGCGGCGGTGGGGTACGAGTCGGGCAGCCAGGCGTCCAGGGGGAAGACGGCCGCCTTGATGCCGAAGGCCACGAGCAGGGTGGCGAAGATGGCGGCGCTGGTGCCGTCGGGGATGTCCTCCATGCGGAGTCCGGCGTGTGCCATGTTCACGGTGCCTACCGCGGCGTAGACCAGCGCGAGCGCGAACAAGAACACCATGGAGGAGGCCATGGAGACCATGACGTAGCCGATGCCGCTGCGCACGCGCCCGGGCGAGGCTCCCAGGGTGAGCAGGACGTAGGAGGCGACGAGGAAGACCTCGAAGCCGACGTAGAGGTTGAACAGGTCCCCGGCCAAAAACGAGAGGTTCACGCCGAGGCAGAGCAGCATGTAGATGGGCAGGAAGACGGCGACTGGGTCGTCATCGTCGCCGTCGCGAAGCCCCTGCGAGATGCCGTACCACATGACCGCGAACAGGACGATCGCGGAGACGAACAGCATGATGGTGGACAGTCGGTCGGCCACGAGCGTGATGCCGATCGGCGCGTCCCAGCCGCCCATCTGCACCGTCTGAATGCCGTGGACGTCCGCGACGATGATCATCGTGCCCGCGATCACCGCCAGCGCAAACAGGGTGAGCAGGGCGATCGCGCGCTGTACTTGGACGTGTTTGCCGGTGACCAGGATGAGTGCTGCGGCGATGGCGGGCATGACCAGCGGCATGACGATGAGGTAGGGCATGGCGGTAAGCGCCGCGTCGGCGAAGTCGAACAGGCTAGTGCTCATCGTCCGCCTCCTTCACCGGGGTTTCGAAGGAGCGGGGGCCGAAGGAGTCGCCGGTCTCGCTGGGTTTGCCGGTCTCCGGGTCGTCGGAGCGGTCGTGGTCGGGCGCGGCCGCGGGCAGCGAAGGCCGCGCGGCGATGGCGCGGTCCTCCTCGTCGCGCTCGATGACGTCGTCGGTGCGGTAGCGGTACTGCCGGTAGGCCAGCGCGAGCATGAAGGCGCTCATCGCCATGGAAATCACAATCGCGGTGAGGATCATTGCCTGCGCGAGCGGGTCGGCGCTGTCTCCAAACAGCGTTGAGTCGCGCCCGAGAATCGGCGGCGCGCCGGCCTGCCCGCCGGACTGCAAGAGCAGCAGGTTCGCGCCGTTGCCGATCAGCAGCACGCCCATGATCATGCGGGTCATCGCGCGGTCGAGCATGAGGTACACGCCCGCCGCGATGAGCACGCCGGAGCCAATCAAGAGGAAGAGGTTCGCTTCCATCTACTCGCTCCTTTCTGTATTGGGCCCTTTGCTTATCGACGCCTCGCCTACCTCTACCGCACTCGATCCCGTCGTGGAAACGGCGGCCCGGTCCGAGGCGCGCGCCGCCCTGCGGCGGGTCTGCAGCCGGCGGCGCAGGGCGTTCTTGGCCTGCAGCTGGCGGGCGCGGTCGCGGGCGCGCTGCTTGCGGGTGTCCTCTTCGCGGTCGAGGTAGGCGCCCATGGAGCCGAGGATGTGCATGGTCAGGCCCACGACGATGAGGTACACACCGGCGTCGAAAAGCAGGGCGGAGGGCACGTCGAACTCGCCGATCAGCGGCAGCGATGCGGTGGCGTAGCCGGACATGAGCGGCGGGTTGCCGGCAAACATCGGGACGACGACGCAGGTGGCGGAGAGCAAGATGCCGGTGCCCAAGAGCTTCGCGGGGTCGACGGGTAGTGCCTCCTCGATTTCGGCGCGGCCGCCCGCCAGGTAGCGCAGCGTGAACGCGAGGGCGGCGACGAGGCCGCCGGCGAAGCCGCCGCCCGGCGCGTTGTGGCCGGAGAAGAAGAAGTAGAAGGAGAGCAAGATGATGGACGGGAAGAAGATGCGGGTGACAACGTCCACCATGATGGAGCGGTTCTGCGCGCGTTCGGTGTCCACGCCCGAGGCGAGCCAGCGTGGCTTATTCGTTGACAGCGTTGGGCGTCGGGAAGCGCGGCCGAATTTGCCGGTGCCGAAGATGAGGCTGGCCACGCCGGTCGCCGCGATGACGAGCACGAGGATTTCGCCGAAGGTATCGGCGGCGCGCAGGTCCACGAGCAGCACGTTGACGGTGTTGCGGCCGTGGCCGATCTCGTAGGCCAGGTCCGGCATGTGGGTGGAGATCGGCTGGGCTTGGCGTGCGGAGATCGCCGTCATCGCCACGATGACGACGGAGACGCCGGTGCCGATGGACAGCCAGGCGCGCAGGCGGTTGTCGTCGGTGCGCGGCTCTACCTCGGTGGGCATCTTGCGCAGCACCAGCATGAACACCACCATCACGATGGTCTCCACCAGCGCCTGCGTCAGCGCGAGGTCGGGCGCGCCGTGCAGGGCGAAGATGAAGGCCATGGCGTAGCCGGTCAGCCCCACCATCACCACGCCGGAGAGGCGGTTGCGCTGCAGTGTGGCGAAGACGGCCATGGCGCACATGAGGCAGACGACCATGCCCTGCCACGGGGAGTCCCACAGGATCATGCGGATGTCGTTGCTCTCGCCGAGGATCATGGCGCCGAGGGGGACCACCATGAGCGTGGCGAAGATGACGGCCAGGTTGATCGACAGCGAGCCGCGCTGCGTCGATGCGGTGAGCTTGAGCGAGGCGTTGCGCAACACGCGCAGGATGGCGTCCCAGAGCTCGTCGGCGTCGCCAAGCGCGGGCTTGGCAAAGGCGGCGCGTTTGATCAGCTTGCGCTGCCAGAACACGATCGCGCCGGCGGTGACGATGACGGCGGTGAGGATCAGGGGTGTGCTGATGCCGTGCCACAGCTTCAGGTCGTGGCTTTCCGCGGTGGGGAAGCGCACGTTGAGGTAGGTGTTGATCGCGTCGGAAAGCCAGCCGGGCAAAAGCCCGAAGGCGATGGTGGCCAGGGTGAGCAGGGCCGGGGAGATCGCGAGCCGCGGCCCGATGTGGTGCATGTCGGCGACGGCTGGCGAGACCCCCTGATCCTTGTGCGCCTCCTTCGTGGCGAAGGCGCCCCAGAGGAAGTACAGGGAGTACGCCATGGTGAGGATCGAGCCGACGACCAGGGCCACCAGGGTGAGGTGGCCCGGCATACCGTGCAGCAGCTCCTCGTTGAGGATCGCCTCGAGCGCGGCCTCCTTGGCGATGAAGCCGAACAGCGGCGGGATACCCGCCATCGACGCCGCCGAGACCACTGCCAGCGCCGCGATGAACGGCTCGCGGCGCGCCAGTCCGGACAGCTCGCCAATGTCGCGGGTGCCGGTGGTGTGGTCGATTGCGCCGACGATCATAAACAGCGTCGCCTTGAACATGGAATGCGCAAAGGTGATCGCGAGCCCGGCCATCGTCGCCTCGCGCGAACCCACCCCGATCACGGCGGTGATGAAGCCCAGCTGGGAGACGGTGCCGTAGGCCAGGATCAGTTTGAGGTCGCGCTGCTTGAGCGCCATCCAGCCGCCCAGCAGCATGGTGAACAGGCCCGTGGTGATGACCACAAGGTGCCAGGTGTTCACCGCAGCCATGTCCGGGGCGAGGCGGGCGACAAGGTAGATACCGGCCTTGACCATCGCCGCGGAGTGCAGGTAGGCCGACACCGGGGTCGGGGCGGCCATCGCGCCGGGCAGCCAGAAGTGCCAGGGGGCCTGCGCCGATTTGGTCAGTGCGCCAAGCATGATCAGCACGATCGCCGTCGAGATCGCCGGGGTGTTCTCCAAGTCCGCGAACTGGGAGATCTGGCTGAGCCGCCAGATGCCCGTGTTGAAGCCAAGCAGGTTGATGCCCACCAGCATGGCGAGCCCGCCGAAGGTGGTGATCATCAGCGCCTGGATCGCCGCCCTGCGTGACGACGCCCGCTCGCCGTAGTAGGAAACGAGCAGGTAGGACAGGATGGAGGTCAGCTCCCAGAACACGTACATCAACAGGAAGCTGTCCGAGATGACCAGCCCGTACATCACGGTGGCGAACATGGTCAGCTCGCCGCCGAACTTGGCCAGGCGGCGCGGGTTGGAGTCGAAATAGCCCCAGCAGTACAGCAGGACCAGCGCGCCCACACCCAGGATGATCAGGCTAAACAGGCCCGCCAGCGCATCGAGACGAAAATCGAGGTTGAGGTTTGCCGACGGCATCCACGGGTACCGGGCAACGATCTCGCCCTGGTTTGCAAACACGCCGCGCTGGAACAGGCTGACTACCCACACAAAGCCGCCGAGGGGGACCGTGGCTAATACCGCGAAGGCGGGGCGCCCCAGCGTGCGGATGAGCAACGGGGCGCAGGCCGTGGCGACAAACAGCGCGGCGAGCAATGTGAGCACAGTGCGGACCCCTCCTTGGGCAGTTCGGATCGAGTTCTCAAGCCGGGCCCGACGTTGCAGTGAAGCAGCGTACGAAGAACGTAGAACTACACCTGAGCAGTACCTGCGGCGCTGCTCGTTTGCGAAGGGGCGCGTCGAAAGTAGATAGGCGCGGCCAATGTGCCCAACTGTACCGATAAGGTCACAAATTCGCTACTAGCGTGTTACTTGCCGTAGATCTGCAGGAAGCGGGCCTCTGCGACGGCGATACGCTCGATCTCCGTGGGGTCGACGGACTCGTCCACGCCGTGGATGCCGCAGGCTGGCTCCTCCACACCGAACAGTGCGATCTCCGCGTCCGGGAACTGCTCCTGCAGCGTGATGGTCAGCGGGATCGAGCCGCCGGAGCCAATCGCGGTGAGCTTATCGGTGCCGTAGGCCTCGCGCAGGCACTCGCCAAGCTTTGCGACGGCCGGACGCTCCGGATCTGTAGCAAACGGCTCGTTGACGCCGCTGATCTCTACGTCCACCTTCGCGCCCCAGGGGGTGTGCGCGTGGATGTGCTCCTCCATCTTCTGGGCCACCTCGGCGGCGTTCTGCCCGGCGGGCACGCGCAGGTTGAACTGGGCCTCGGCGCGCGGGTTGACCGCGTTGACGGCTTCGGCGACCGGGGTAGAAGTAAAGCCGATCATGGTCACTGCGGGGCGTGCCCAGCACATGTCGGCGGGCTCATCCTCGACGGTGCCGAGCAGCTGGACGCCGTCGAGCACGCCCGCGTCGGTGCGGAAGGTGTCGCGCTCATACGCGTCGCCGGACCACTTGGTGGTGGTGTCGACGCCGTCGATGGTGGTGCGCCCGTGCTCGTCGAAAAGCGAGTTGGCGATGCGCACCAGGGCGTGCGCGGCGTCCGGGGCCGCGCCGCCGAAGCTGCCGGAGTGGATCGCGCCCTCGAGGGTTTCCACGGTGACCTTGATCTGGGCACCGCCGCGCAGGGAGGTGGTCAGCGTCGGCTCGCCGACGGCGGCGTTGCCGGAGTCGGCGATGAGGATGACGTCTGCGCGGAAGATCTCCGGGTCGGACTCGATGAGCTTGACCAGCCCGTCCTCGCCGCCGAGCTCCTCGGAGCCCTCGACGACGACCTTCAGACCCAGATCCGTGCCGCCGTTGGCCTCGAGAAGACGCAGTGCCTCGAGGTGCATGGCCAGGTTGCCCTTGCAGTCGGCGGCACCGCGGCCGTACCAGCGCCCGTCGCGCTCGGTGAGTTCGAACGGGTCGTTGGTCCACGCGGCCGGGTCGCCGGCGGGCACGACGTCGTAGTGGGAGTAGAGCAGCACGGTCGGTGTATCGCCCACCGGCTCCTTGACGGCGACGATCGTGTCAGCGTCGTCCACAGTAGGGTAGCGCGTGACCTCAAGCCCCGTTTTCTCGAGTGCAGCGGCGGTCCAGGCGCAGGCGGCCTCGTGCTCGTCGGCCAGCTCCGGGGTGGAGTGAGGCGAGTTAAACGAGACCAGTGTGGCCAGGTCGGAGAAGATGCGTGCGCGGTCTGGTGTGAAGTCAGTCATACCGGTGACGCTACCAGTGGGGGCACGTGGACGTCGATAAGCAAAGTGTGCTTGCACTCGCCATGGGCGAGTGCTAAAAATGGGTGCTAGCACTCGGAGACGCCAAGTGCTAAGCGGGTGAGGCTGCACCACTCAGCAGCCGTGCCGTCGCGGGCGCCTGCTTGAACCGACGAATTGAGTACTCGTTCCACAATATATAAGGAGCAACAAACTCACATGGCAAAGACCATTGCATTCGACGAGGAAGCACGCCGCAGCCTCGAATCCGGCCTAAACACCCTGGCAGACGCCGTCAAGGTCACCCTTGGCCCGAAGGGGCGCAACGTCGTCCTGGAGAAGTCCTGGGGCGCGCCGACCATTACCAACGATGGCGTGACCATCGCGAAGGAAATCGAGCTCGAGGACCCGTACGAGAAGATCGGCGCCGAGCTGGTCAAGGAAGTTGCGAAGAAGACTGACGACGTCGCCGGCGACGGCACCACCACCGCAACCGTGCTCGCCCAGGCGCTCGTGCGTGAGGGCCTGCGCAACGTGGCCGCAGGTTCCAACCCGATGGGCATCAAGCGCGGCATCCAGGCAGCGACCGAGGCAGTGTCCAAGCACGTGCTGGACAACGCCAAGGAAGTAGAGACCCAGGAGCAGATCGCGTCCACCGCTGGCATCTCCGCGTCCGACCCGGAGATCGGCGCCAAGATCGCCGAGGCGATGTACGCCGTCGGCAACGGCTCGGTAAACAAGGACTCCGTCATCACGGTTGAGGAGTCCAACACCTTCGGCGTTGACCTCGAGGTCACCGAGGGTATGCGCTTTGACAAGGGCTTCATCTCCGCCTACTTCGCCACCGACATGGAGCGCGGCGAGGCAGTCCTGGAAGACCCGTACATCCTGCTGGTCTCCTCCAAGATCTCCAACGTCAAGGAGCTCGTGCCGGTTCTGGAGCAGGTCATGCAGTCCGGCAAGCCGCTGCTGATCATCGCCGAGGACGTCGAGGGCGAGGCGCTGTCCACCCTCGTGGTGAACAAGATCCGCGGCACCTTCAAGTCCGTCGCTGTCAAGGCTCCGGGCTTCGGTGACCGTCGCAAGGCAATGCTGCAGGATCTGGCTATCCTCACCGGCGGCCAGGTCATCTCCGAGGAGGTTGGCCTCTCGCTCGAGACCGCGGGCGTCGAGCTGCTCGGCCAGGCACGCAAGGCTGTTATTACCAAGGACGAGACCACCATCGTCCAGGGCGCTGGCGACCAGTCCCAGATCGAGGGTCGCGTCAAGCAGATCCGCGCCGAGATCGAGCACTCCGACTCCGACTACGACCGCGAGAAGCTGCAGGAGCGCCTGGCCAAGCTGGCCGGCGGTGTGGCAGTGATCAAGGTTGGCGCTGCGACCGAGGTGGAGCTGAAGGAGCAGAAGATGCGCATCGAGGATGCGGTGCGCAACGCCAAGGCTGCTGTAGAGGAGGGCATCGTCGCCGGCGGCGGCGTGGCACTCCTGCAGGCCGCCAAGGAGCTCGAGGGCGACCTCGGCCTGACTGGCGACGAGGCCACCGGCGTGAAGATCGTCCGCGAGGCACTGTCCGCGCCGCTGAAGCAGATCGCGCTGAACGCTGGCCTGGAGCCCGGCGTGGTTGCCGACAAGGTGGCTAACCTCCCGGCAGGCCAGGGCCTGAACGCGGCGACCGGCGAGTATGTCGACATGGTCGCCGAGGGCATCAACGACCCGGCCAAGGTGACCCGCTCCGCGCTGCAGAACGCTGCGTCCATCGCTGGTCTGTTCCTGACCACCGAGGCCGTCGTGGCTGACAAGCCGGAGCCGGCTGGTGCCGCAGGCGCTGGCATGGACCCGGAGGCCATGGGCATGATGTAAGCCTGACTGGCTTCGAGCCCCCGCGGGATACCCCCGTGGGGGCTTTTTCACCCCCGGAAGAGGGGGCTATGCCTGTTGTGTGCGGGCATTGCTTATCGACGCCCCACCCCCGCCCGTTACGACCCTCACCCAGAGTTTAGGAGGCGTTAACTTAGGCGGACAATAACACTTGTATAACGGCGCTGGTCGTACAGGAACCTGGGAGAAAGGTTGCCAAACCGTAAACAAAGCTGGCAGATGGGTGACGCTTGGGCGAGGAAAATACTTCTGCAAAGCCCTTGCGGAAGCTGGAAGCTGTGGCAAAATACTTCGTGTGATGCCCCACAGAGGGTGTCAGGACACTGTCAATCTCGAGCCAGACACTCTGGCACCTACACGTAAGGGGAAAACAATGGGTGACCTCTCTACCATCGTCGACATGCTGAAGGACTTCAGCAAGTTCGGCAAGAACATCGTTGAGCTGTTCCGCGGCATCCCGGACCTGTTCATCAGCCTCGGTTCCCTGGGCGACAAGGCTAAGGAACTCCCGAACGACGTTTCCACCAAGTAGTCGTTCCTTCGCGCGCCGTTGAGTGATGGCGCGCGCCCCATTCACATCAACAACTGGCCCTTAAACGGGACACTCACACAAGGAGAACATCGTGGAAGCACTTGCAAACTGGGCATTCCTGTCCTCTGACGCACACGTCGCTGGCGCACTGCTCGGCATTCTGAAGCAGGTTGCAGGCCTGGCAGGCAACCTGGGTGACCTGCTCAGCCTGGTCGCGTAAGCTACGCCGCCAACGATAACCCCGCCATTGTGCGGGGTTGTTTTGCGTTTGGGGGACCTTTCAGGGGGAGCAAACGCACACCACCCACCCCGCTTGCGTAGTTACCGAACACGAATCGGGGGTGGGCGCTAAACTCGAGAGTATGGCTGACCATAAAGATGATGAACTCCCGATGATCGACCTCGCGGAGGTTGAGGGCTGGGTCGTTGACGATACCGATGAAGACGATCCGGTGCTGCTGATGCCGGATGGCACGCCGATCCAGACGTGGCGTGAGAACTACCCCTACGACGCGCGTCTGACCCGTGACGAGTACGAGAAGGAAAAGCGCGCGCTGCAGATCGAGCTGCTGAAGTGGCAGAACTGGACCAAGGATACGGGCCAGCGTCACATCATCATCTTCGAAGGCCGCGACGCCGCCGGTAAGGGCGGCACCATCAAGCGCTTCAACGAGCACCTCAACCCGCGTGGTGCCCGAACTGTCGCGCTGGAGAAGCCGAGCCCGCGCGAGTCCACTTCGTGGTACTTCCAGCGCTACATTGAGCACTTCCCGGCTGCCGGCGAGATCGTGTTCTTTGACCGCTCCTGGTACAACCGCTCCGGCGTCGAGCGCGTCATGGGCTTCTGCACGGAATCGCAGCACGCCGAGTTCCTGCGTGAGGTGCCGATGCTGGAGAACATGATTCTGGGCTCCGGTATCTCGCTGACCAAGTTCTGGTTCTCCGTGACCCAGAAGGAGCAGCGCACCCGCTTTGCCATCCGCCAGGTGGACCCGGTGCGTCAGTGGAAGCTGTCGCCGATGGACTTGGCCTCGCTGGATAAGTGGGAGGACTACACCCGCGCCAAGGAGGAGCAGTTCCGCTACACGGACACTGACGAGTCCCCGTGGATCACCATCAAGTCCAACGACAAGAAGCGCGCTCGCCTCAACGCTATGCGCTACATCCTGAGCAAGTTCGAGTACACGAACAAGGATCACGATGTGGTCGGCGAGCCGGACCCGCGGATCGTCAAGCGCGGCCGCGACCAGATCGGTGACTAGTCTTTAGCGCTGTACAGCCCGGCTCTCCTGCGTGGGGGCCGGGTTTTCGCGTTGGGGTGGGCTATATGTCGAACCCTCCTTGTCGAACAAGTCCAAAAATCGCGGGATTCTCGACAAGGGGGGTTCGACAAATGGGCCGAGCCGGGCTAAACAGCGCAGATCGGAACTCGATATTCGCTGGAATTTCCGGAACTATCGAACTCCTACTTGCGCTATTTGAGAACCCCCACCGGAAAACCGCTACTCCTCGTCGGCGAGGATGGCCTTGGACAACTTTTTCAGGCTCTTGAGCTGCTTGTTGCTAGAGGCGTCGAGGGCCCGGTCCTCGGCGTCGGCGACTTCACCGGCGAGCATTCCCAGGGCCTTCGTGCCCTTCTTGGTTGCAGTGACGATCTGGCGGCGCCGGTCTTTAGGATCGCGGTCGCGTTTGACCCAGCCGAGGTCTTCGAGCGAGTCCACGAGACGAACCATGTCGGAGGCGTCGACGGCGAGCAGGCTTGATAGCTGTGATTGCGAGAGCGCGTTTTCGGCCACGCAGGTGAGCACCCAGAAACCCCGCATTGACACCTCGTGCTTGAGCAGTGTGCGCTCCACCTCGTCTTTGGTGTGGCGGCGAACCCGCTCGATCTGGAAAGACGGGGACTTAATCAGCGCACTGGGAAGCTCGTCGTGGGAGGCCATACCCTCATCCTAGGGTTAGTGGGCCGCCCCAAACAATTACAGGTGGCCGAGAGGGGCACGCGTACCCCCGAACGTCACTTTTCGGTGGGCAGACCTGCGGCGATCCAGGCGTCGGTGCCGCCTTCGACGTTGATCACGTTGTCCCATCCGAGGGCTTGCTCGAGGTACTCGGCAACGCGCAGGGAGCGGCCACCGGCCTTGCAGATGACGTAGATGTCCCGGTCGGGGTCGATGTCGCCGGTGTTGCCGACGATGGACGACATGGGCATGCTCACGGCGCCGGTGGCGTGGATGTCGGCGTATTCTTCGGGCTCGCGGACGTCGATAAGCTGGGCGCCCTGCGGCACTTCGGTGACTTTGACTGACTGCATGGGCACGATCCTATACGCTTTGCTGCATGAATCTAGACCGCCGCCCGCCACAGTGGGTGTTTTGGGTGCGGCGCGCCGCGGTGCTGGGGATGCTGGTGGTGCTGCTGATGGGCATTGTGGCGCTGGTGTCGCGATGCGGGGGCGAGGAGCCGGCCCCGCAGATGCATGTGGGGCAGTCGCGCCCGGTGGAGCTGCGCATTCCCGCGATTGGGCTGGACGCTGAGGTGGAGCCGGAGGACTGCCGGGTCAAGGACGGGGCGCTCAACCCGCGCTCGATGTCGAAGGCGTGCGCGTACACGTCGCCGGATAAACCCTACGAGTTGCCTGGGCCGGGCGCGGGCGATCTGGCGGTGATCGCGGGGCACACGGGTGCGGGCGTGCCTGGGGTGTTCGATGCGCTCTATGACAGTGGGGCGGACGCGTCGCGGGTATCGGTTGGCGACGTGTTGTACCTGCGCACCGAGGATTCGCGCGCGGCCGGCGCGTGGCTGAAGTACGAGGCGACGGATGTGCACGCGCCGCAAAAGGCGGGGCTCGCCGACGATGCCTCGATCTGGGGCACGGGCCCGATGCCGGGGCGGCTGCTGACTATTTCGTGTATTCAGCCGCCGAACCTGCTGGCAGATGCCGTGCGCAATGCGGTGGTGGGTTGGCAGTTCGTCACCGTCGTGCCCGAGGCTGAAATGCTTGCCGACGCCAACGTTACCAATGTGTGACGTGTTGCCCCTGTGAAAAGGGTGACTTCGTGTGTAAAGTCTAAAGGTGAACTTGAGAGTGAGTCTTTCTCGCACGACAGGAGACCCCTATGCACCGCACATCGCTTACCCTCGCCGCCGCCGGTTTCGCCGGCGCACTCGCCCTTTCCGCCGCGCCGCTCGCGGGAGCGCAGGACCTGCCCGCCGAGGTGCAAGACGCCTTCGGCGCGACCTACTTTCTCAACGAGGCGGGCGACTACTACGTCGCAGACGCCGCCCAGGTCGCCGTACCCTACGCCCAGCTCAGCGCCGCTGACCAGGAGCGAGCGGTGGACGTGACCCGCGCCGCCATCGCCGGGCTTATCGACGCTCCCGTGGACGCCCCGAAGACCGAGGCCCCACAGGGCGATGCAGTGGCTACCCCGGTGACGCCCGAGGGCGACGGTGTCCCGCAGGAGAAGGTGCTGGATGCCGATTCCGTCGACCCGAGCAACCCGCACCCGGTCGAGGCTGGGCTGGTTGCCCTGCCGTCCGTACTGAGCGTGAACGGCGAGACCTTCTACCTCAACGCCGATGGCGAGACCTACGTCAGCGACGTGGCCCGCGTGGCCGGCGCCCCGACGCCGGAAGAGGTTGAGGCCTCCGCGAAGCTCATTGCCGAGCACTCCGGCGAGGTGCGCAAGCAGGGGCTGGAGGAGGCTCGCGCGGGTGGGCAGGACGCGGAGACTGGCGAAGCGGCAGGTGCGGCCGATGCTCCGGAGGCTCCGGCTGCTCCGGCCGTTGAGGTACAGCACCAGGCTGCGCCAGCGCCAGCTGGGGTCGCAGCCGAGGGCGTGCAGGCCCGCGGCATGGCCGCAGAGACTGGTTCTAACTCGGTGCTGCGCGCACTGGTCGCCCTGGTTATCGCCTCGGGGCTGGGTGCCGCCGTCTTCCTGGTGGGGCGTCGCTACCTGATCTAGCGGTGTCGGCTGCGTGAGGCAGTGGTGAACAGGGGCGTCTACAGGCGCTCTCGCATGATTGCGGGAGCGCCTTTTTTACGTGTCGGCGTCTATCGGGAGCGAATAGCTAACCCCAGAATAAACCTGTATTCTTTCTAAGAGTCCAGTTAGTTATTTCTTATGAAAAGGTCGTAGTTCTCACCGTGTCTCCCCGTAAACTTCTTGCCACCGCGTGCGCCGTTGCCCTCGGCGCTGGCTCGCTGTTAGTTAGTGCACCGTCTGCGGATGCGTACGAAGGGGAGATTAAAAACCCACGGGATGCACGTTGCATGACCGCAATCAGAGAGGTGAAGCAGGGTAAGGAAATTACCGACGTTAACCGGTACTTCTTCGGCCCTCACCACAGCAATATCCGCGGAAACACGCTGAAGATCTACAACACCACCCCCTACGGCTCGCACCTGAAGGAAGCGATGGACGCGTGGATCGACGCTACCGGGGGACTGCTCCGCGTCGAGTACGTTGACCACCGCGACCCAGAAGCGGTGACGGTCGAACTCGGTCCGATTGGTGGCACGGTGATTGGTCGCCAGGAGGGGACGCCCGGAAACAACCCGCGCGTCATCCTCAACTCATCGCTGTATGCAAACCCGGCAAACATTCACCACGCAAGCATGGTGATGACGATCGCCCACGAGATGGGGCATGCAATGGGGCTTGCGCACTCGTGCGTCGACACGCTGATGAAGAGCGGTTCGACCGGAGGGAAGTTTGCGACTTTACCGACGAAGTTCGATGCACAGGTGCTCATTCAGACCCACCCGGACCTCAAGCGTCTGAACGGTCAGCCGATGCCGACCGCCACGCAGGAACCGGAGCCGTCGCAGGAACCGGAGCCTGAGCCGACGCCCGAACCTTCACCTGAACCGGAGCCGACCACTGAGACCACCGTCGAACCGTCTCCGGAACCGGAGCCGACGACCGAGACATCCGTCGAGCCCACGCCGGAGCCATCACCGGAACCGGAACCAGAGCCCACGCCGGAACCGACCACCGAGACGTCCGTCGAGCCATCACCGGAGCCGACCACCGAGACGTCCGCTGAACCAACGCCGGAAGCGACGTCGACGCGGCAGGAGCAGACGACGGTGGCGTCGTCGTCGACAAGCGAGCGCCCCCGCGTAACAACGAGTGCGGCGCCGACCTCGATTACCGTGCCGAAGCCAGAGACGCTTGCGGAAGCGAAGCAGGCGGTCGCCGAGTACTCGCGGAAGCACCGCAACGCCGTGATTATCGATGACCGAGCGCTTGCCGACGTCTACGAGGCCGCCCTCCGCGAAGCCCTCGCAAACAAAGCCGCATTGGAGCGGAAACTGGCCGCGCCGACTACGACGGCGGCCAGCACAACCTTGCGGGCCTCCACGACGGCGACCGCGGTGTCGTCGACGACGATGCCAACGACGCGGGCTATCACGACCAAGGCGCAGCCGACGGTCTCCACGACGACGCGACTGACCACGCGCACCAGCCGCCCGGCACCGACAACCACAACGCAGGCCGTGACGGAGACGACCTCTGCCGCAACGACGGCGACCTCGCGGGCAACAGCAACGCCTGCAGCTGAGTCCGCGCCGGCCACGACGACTTCGCAGAAGCCTGCGGAGCGCACGACGCCGGTAACGACGCGCCCGACTTCGTCTGCGGCCAAGGTGACGACGTCGCTTAGGGCGTCGACGACGCTCACCCCGGTCGACGTGGAGGAGCCGACGCAGACCGAGCCCAGCATGAGGTGGACAACCCGCAGCGCAGCACCCGCCGAGACCACCACGGTGACGACGACGCCGTCCAGCACCACCGCAGCCCCGGTTGAGGCGGAAACCGAGACGACTACCGCCGAGGCTTCTTCCGCAACGGCGACGGAGGTGACCGCTACCTTCGAGACGACTACGGAAGCTCCTGGTCAGGACGAAGTGTCCGACAGCGCAACTGGGTCGGCCGAAGGCTCCAGCTCGGGTATTATCGCCGCGATCGTGATCCCGCTGTTGCTCGCACTCATCGGCATCCTCGGAGCCGGCTGGGCCTGGGCCGGTGACATGATCCCGGGCGTTCCGGCACCGAACTTCTAAGCGCGCCCCAGCGCCGAAAAACCAGGATGGTAACCAGTAGATGGTGATCAACCGAGTAACGGCTCCCGGGCACGCGGCTGCTACTCGGCCGATTACCATCCTTACGTTCCCATCCTCTGGTTACCATCCTCGGGTCCGCAACGTGCTCCCCAAAACCGCCCCTGCAACGTAACCCCCACAAACAGCAAAGGCCCGGGCCGCCAAAAACCGGCAAGCCCGGGCCAACCCCCAACAGAAGCCCTACTTCTTGTACGCCTCGATCGCGTCCTGCAGGATCTTCTCGGCCTCAGCCTTGTTGCCCCAGCCGGAGCCGGAAACTTCCTTGTTCGGCTCGAGGTCCTTGTAGTGCACGAAGAAGTGCTCGATTTCGTCCTTGAGGAACTGGGAGACGTCGTCGATGTCCTGGTAGTGCTCGTAGCGGACGTCGTCGATGACGCAGAGCAGCTTGTCGTCGCCGCCGGCCTCGTCGGTCATCTTGAAGACGCCGAGCGGGCGCGCCTTGACGGTCACACCGGGGAAGACGGGCTCGGGGAGGATGACCAGTGCGTCGAGCGGGTCGCCGTCGTCGGCAAGCGTGTGCTCGATGTAGCCGTAGTCAGCGGGGTAGGCCATCGGGGTGAACAGGTAGCGGTCGAGGTAGACGCGGCCGGTTTCGTGGTCGAGCTCGTACTTGTTGCGCGAGCCCTTGGGGATTTCGATGATGACCTCGGTAGCCATGTGTTGCTCCTTCTAATCGTTGTGGTTCGGCTCCCCATCATACGTGGGCTAGTGTTGGTGCCGATGAAAGTATGGTCTTGGGTAGTCGGCGCGCTCGCGCTGGCAGCGGTCGGCACCGCGGCGGGCTTCGGCATCGCGGCGCAGCGTGAGTTGGCGTCGCTGGAGCACGCCCCGGCGTATTCGCTCACCGCCCCGCCGCCACTGCTCGCGCCTGCGCAGGGCAGTGACATCGACGAGCAATTGCTTATCGACGCCCTCACGCCCGCCGCTTCCAACCCCGACCTCGGCACCTTCCACGCCCGGATCTCCTCCGTCAACACGGGCGAGGTCGTCCTGGACCGCAACGCGGACGTGCCGCTGCGGCCCGCGTCGGTGACCAAGATCCTCACGTCCGCTGCGGCCCTGTACCAGCTGGGCCCGGAGGACACGCTGCCGACTGCGGTGGTGCGCGGTGCTGAGCCGGGCGAAGTGACCATCCTGGCGGGCGGCGACGTATGGCTGGATGCAGAGGCGCTGGACGACCTCGCGGCACAGATGCAGGGGGAAGAAGTCTCCTCGGTGACCATTGACACCTCGCTTTGGGAGGGCTTTACCGAGTTCCCCGAAACCTGGGACCCGGAAAACATCGACGCGGGCTATGTGGCCCCGCTGCAGCCGGCGATGCTTTCCGGCGGCCGCATGGACGGCAACACGGAAGGAGACGTGCCGCGCTCCCACACGCCGGCGCTCGAGGTGGCGCAGGCGCTGGCGAACCGCCTCGGCGCGGAGCACGCCGCGGTCGCGGACGGTCCCTCCCCGGCAGACGCGCAGGTGCTCGCGTCGGTGGAGTCGCCGACGCTGACCGAGCGGATGCGGGTGATGATGCGCAACTCGGACAACGTCTACGCCGAGGCCATCGGCCGCGAGGTGGCGCTCGCGCGCGGCACCACGGACGCGCCGCAGGCAGTACTTGACACGCTCGCCGAGCATGGCCTGAATCTCAGCGGTACCGAGCTGGCCGACTGCAGCGGTTTGTCCGATACCAACCGCATCGCGCCCGCCCTCCTCGACACCGTCCTTATGCAGGCCGCGACCGAGGCGCCGCTGCGCGACCTGCTGGACACCCTGCCCGTCGCCGCCGGCGAGGGCACGCTGGAAACCCGCTATGAGGATCTCCCCGGCCGCGGCTGGGTGCGCGCGAAGACCGGCACGCTCGACGAGACCTCCGCGCTCGCCGGCACTGTGACCAGCGAGGCGGGCAACGTCTACACCTTCGCCTTCATCTCCAACGACTCCTCCATTCTGGAGGCCCGCCGCGGGATGGACGAGCTCGCCTCGATCCTGCGCGACTTCTAAACAATGGCAACGCAGCCCTTTTGGCCCCGCACCTGCCCGCACTTCCTCGCTTGCCGACGCGCCGTGCGCGCACACCGCACCGACGCAGAAGTCACCATCGGGCTTTCCGGCGGGCCGGACTCCCTCGCGCTCGTCGCCGCCGCGGCCGCAGAACGCATCCCAGCCCGCGCGGTGGTCGTCGACCACGGGCTGCAGGCCGGCTCCGCGGACGTCGCCAGGCGTGCCGCCGAGCAGGCCCGCGCGCTCGGCATCTCTGCCGAAGTTGTCACGGTAGACGTCGACAAAAGCGACAACCTCGAGGCCGCAGCCCGCGAGGCTCGCTACGCCGCGCTCTTCGCTTCCGACACCGAAGTCTGGGTGGCGCACACCGCCGACGACCAGGCCGAGACCCTGCTGCTGGGTGCCCTGCGCGGCAATCCTGCCGGCATGGAAGCGCGCGCCGGGCGGCTCGTCCGCCCCTTCCTCCACCTGCGCCGCGCGGACACCGTCGGTGCCTGCGCCGAGCTTGGCCTCGCCACCTGGGAGGATCCGATGAACCGGGACCCGGCGTACCGACGCGTCGCCATGCGCACCCAGATCATCCCGGCGCTTTCCCAGCTGCTGGGCGGCGACGCCGTCCCTGCGCTCGCGCGCACCGCCGACCGGATCGCGCAAAGCAACGCCGCCATCCGCGAGCTCGCCCAACCCACCGGCACCATGCGATGCGAGGAGCTCGCAGCGCTGCCCGTGGTGCTGCGCCGCTCCCGGATCCACGCCTGGCTGGTCGACAAGGACATCCACCCCAACGGCGCCCAACTCGACGCCATCGAGCGGCTGGTCACCCACTGGCACGGACAGGTCGGTGTCGATATGGCGCGCGGCGTGCGGGTGCGCCGCGTCGACGGCGAGCTCGAACTTACTGACCGATGACCTGGGCCTTGTTGTCGCGCAAGGTGAGTAGGTGGCAGTATGAAGGAGTTGTAAGCCAACAGGAGATGGAAGGGCCCAACAATGACCGAGCTGCACACCGAAAAGGATTTCAACGTCCCCGCCAACCGCTACGGCGACGACGTGGAGGCCATCCTCCTGACCGAGGAGGCGTTGCAGGACCGCATCCAGGAGCTGGCCGACATGATCTCGGAGAAGTACAAGGATGCGGAGCAGGACCTCATCCTGGTGTGCGTGCTCAAAGGCGCGGTCTTCTTCCTCACGGATTTCGCCCGCAAACTTTCCATCCCGGCGGAGATGGAGTTCATGGCTGTCTCCTCGTACGGCAACTCCACCACCAGCTCCGGCGTGGTCCGCATTCTCAAGGACCTGGATAAGGAGATCGCCGACCGCGACGTGCTCGTGGTCGAGGACATCATCGACTCGGGCCTGACCCTGTCCTGGCTGCTGAAGAACCTGCGCGGCCGCGGCCCAAAGAGCCTCGAGGTGATCACGCTGTTGCGTAAGCCGGAAGTGCAGACGGCGCAGATTGATCTGCTCGACGTCGGCTTCGACATCCCGAACGAGTTCGTGATCGGCTACGGCCTGGACTACGCGGAGCGCTACCGCGACCTGCCGTACGTCGGCACGCTGCACCCGCGCGTGTACTCGGACGAGGATGCGTAACCCGGGCAATTTTCTAGTGAGAACAGGCTAAACCTAAAAACTGTATGACTAAGAACAAGAATGTGTTGCGGTGGGGCATTTTCGCCGCCGTCGCGCTCGTCCTGCTCTACGTGCTCACCCTCTTTGGTGATGACACCCGCAATTACCAGCAGGTCGATACTTCCGTCGCTATCCAGCAGCTTCACGACGGCAACGCGAAGGACGTCCAGATCGACGACCGCGAGCAGCGCGTCCGCATCGAGCTACGCGAGCCGATCACCGTGGAGGAGCGCGAGGGCGTCGAGGCGGTGTCCGCGCAGTACCCGGCGCGTACCACCCCGGAAATTTTCGCCGCCGTGCGCGAGTCCGGGGCGGACACCTACAAGACGAACGTGACGCAGGAGTCCTTCCTGCTGTCCATGCTCGGCTTCATGCTGCCGATGATCATCGTCTTCGGCCTGATCTTCTACCTGATGTACCGGATGCAGGCCGGCGGCGGCATGTTCGGCATCGGCGGGTCCAAGGCGAAGCAGCTGACCAAGGACAACCCGACCAATACCTTCGAGGACGTCGCGGGCGCGGATGAGGCCGTCGACGAGCTACAGGAGGTCGTCGACTTCCTCATGGAGCCGGGCATCTACGAAAAGCTCGGCGCGAAGATCCCCCGCGGTGTGCTGCTCTACGGCCCGCCCGGTACCGGTAAGACGCTGATCGCGCGCGCGGTGGCGGGCGAGGCCGGCGTGCCCTTTTACTCCATCTCGGGTTCCGACTTCGTGGAGATGTTCGTCGGCGTGGGCGCCTCGCGTGTGCGCGACCTGTTCAAGCAGGCCCGTGAGAACAGCCCCTGCATCATCTTCGTCGACGAGATCGACGCCGTCGGCCGCCAGCGCGGCTCGGGTATGGGCGGCGGCCACGACGAGCGTGAGCAGACGCTGAACCAGCTGCTGGTGGAGATGGACGGCTTCGG
>ERZ1673749.357-NODE-357-length-56541-cov-5.850742_pt1 | contig 56541 bp, 51 predicted proteins | sample MGYA00580204_ERZ1673749 | MGnify/ENA primary metagenome ERZ1673749 (study PRJEB41218, sample SAMN15661745) | gut metagenome | host: Homo sapiens | place: Canada: London | collected 2015-08-20/2019-03-30 | study: EMG produced TPA metagenomics assembly of...
ACTTAGTTCTTAGCTTGTCAAGAACTTTTTTAATTTATTTTGTTGACCCGTTCTTCATAAGAACTGCAGCAACTTTTAAATCATATCATGTTCTTTCTTGTTTGTCAAGAACTTTTTTAATTTATTTTAAAATACATTTTTCAAATCCCTTTGAAAGCTCTGTATTTCTCTCTGTCGCTCACAGACAGCTTAGATATAATATCATGCTGATTCTTAACTGTCAACACTTTTTTTATATTTTTTTCGTTTTTTATATTTTCCTTTATTGTTCTATCTATAATATCATTCGGAAAAGGTAAGCAAAAAGGTATCTTGCCAAGAAATCCTTAGACCCCTTCTAACAAGATACCTTCTATTAATTTAATTCTGTAATATTTTTTCTGTCTCTGATCGAACCTGCTGCTGAATCATCTCTCCTAATGGATTCGTATCAACCATTGTCTGCATGAGCTCACTTCCTCCAATGATCTGATCATATTCCGTCTGCATTCCAATATGTGGCATCAATGAAATAAAAAATATCAATACCATGATAATTAAACTTCCCTTTATCAATCCAAGTACTGCTCCAGCTACACGGTTAATAAATCCAACCCCCGGTATACGGCTGATTTTATTAATAAATCGTACAATAATAGAAAATATCATCTTACATACGATCATTAATATAATATATGAAATCATATATGCAACTTGATCCGTTACAATCGTTCCCTGAATCTGTGGTACATTTTGAATCACAATATCCTTGAAATATGATGCTCCTTCATATGCGATTGCAAATGTAAGAATCCACGATGCAAGATTGAGCATACTTCTCATCAGACCTCTTCGATATCCTATTACTACCTGAAAAATCAGATATAATCCAAATATACCTAAAACTATTTCTCCCATGTGTACTCCATTTCTAGCGTAACTCAAGTAAATTAATATTGTCTTCATATGTAATTAAATATCTTCTCTTCTTTCCTGTTAATGATACATTTGAAATCCTTTTCTTAAAATCTTTCTGATACATCTCATGTCCTGCAAAATTTAGAACAGAAAAATGATAATTTCCTGCAAGTACTATTTCTTTTTCTCCCAATAATAATTTTGTATACTCAGAGGAGAACTCATGTTCCATAACACTTCGCCCATTTTTATTGTAAACAACCGCCTGATATTTTTCCTGTGCTGACTTTGTATCATTTTCAAGAACCATTGCTATATATTTATCATTTACCGCAATACTCTTGATCGTCTTACGAATCTCTACTGTATTATTCTTAGAAATTGTCTTTCCTGTTTTAAAGAATATAAGTTTGTCATCTGCTGCTGCCACTACCTTGGAACCACTCATATAACTAACTTTTGAAATTACACAATCTTTGAAATCAAAGCCTCCGATCAGCTGATCACCTTTTTCTTCACCTGTCATTCCAAAATTATAAAATGCTATTCTACTCTTTACATTGATTCCATCTACCACAAGATAACTTACAACCAAATTCTGTCCATCCGAAGACAGTGCAATATCCATCGGATATCCATTCTGGCTTGCAGTTACTTTAATGCTCACCAATTTCTTCTGTGCTGCATCATATAATTCAATATAATTTCCCTTATCACCATGAAGCATCAATGCGATCACGCCTTGTTTTGCAATCTCAACATCAACAATCGGATAAGAAACACTGAATTTTTTCATCTGACCATCATTATCAAGCAGTGCGATCTCATTTCCATTCTTTGATGCTATTACAATATAATTTCCACAATAGGATGCTTGTGGATTTTTAATTGAATATGTGCGATTCCATTTTTCATTTCCTTTTCCATCTAGGAAATAAATTCCATCTTCACTGTAACATATCGTTCCTTTTTTATAAGAAAATGATTGAAAAGATTCCGTCAAATCTTTCGAAATGGTCTTAACTACCTTTATATTATGATATGTCCGGTATCGATACGCTAAAATACTGCATAACGCTACGATCATAAGTGCGATGATCAATCCAATCCTGTATCTCTTCTTTCTTTGTTCCAGGATTAACGCATTTTGAAAATTCTCATTTGAATTAATGTAAACAGAAAATCCTGATTTTTTCTTTTGTTCCATAAAATCCCTTTCTTCTTTATGATCGTTATGATTTCTGAACAAAAATTAGTATACATTATCCTATGAAATGTGTCCAGTGTCCTTACCTTCTACGATTAACGTAACACTGGTATGATTAATTTCTGTCCCGGATAAATTTGATTTTGATCATTCAGAGTATTTGCCGTCTTGATTCTTTGTACTAATTTTTGTGTCCCATATACTTTTCTGCTGATTGATACCAGTGTCTCTCCTTTTTTCACCGTATATTTATAATATTTATATTTTGAGACATTCGTCTTTTTCACAGATGTTGCTGCTGTCGACTTTTCTGTTGTTTTTTTTACTTTTGTTGTATTCTTTTTATTTTCAGTTGATGCCCGAGTATCCAGTATTTTCGTAACTGTTTTTTCCTTTGTCGTCTCACTTTTATCTTCCACCTGATCTTTTACACCTTTTCCCATTGTATTCACTGCCCCATTTACTACGTCACGAAAGTTAATACTCTGATCTTGTTGAGCATAATAATACATACTTCCGCCCATGATCATCATGACTACAACAGCTGCTGCCGTAGAAAACGTGCGAAATCTTCCTTTTCTCTGGCTGCTTTTTGTTTTTCTGGAAACTTTCTCACGAAATTGTCTGATCAATCTTTCATCCCTCATATTTTCCATCATTTTCTCATAATTTTCGGATTCCTGCATTCCTTCTCTGCGTTCTGCCAGATATTCACGCATCATCGGATTCTTGTCATAATATATGTAGTAACCACTTTGCCTTACAAGATCTTGTCCACGATATACATAAAATGCATCTTCATTTTCCAAATCATCGATCATATAAAGTACTTTTCCTTCCCCTGGAAAATTTTCAAAATGTGTTTTTTTTATCTTATCATTTAATCGTACCGAAAATCCCATTCTCAGCAATGCCCATCCGATCACTTCTAATCCAGGAAATAATCTGTCTTTTTGCTGATAAATTTCTCTCCATACTTCATCGTTAAATACAGTTTCATCCAAATCAAGTTCCAGATTCTGTCCCTCAATTGCTCCCTTTACATAAATAATAGTATCGTTTTCTACCATTTCCTTCTCTCCAAATAAAATGGCTCCTCTTACATAAGTATTCTTGTCCGTTGATAATGAATTCAAAAATGTTATTACATAATCTTCAATATATACTTTTGTATGTCCAACCGGACTCCCGATCTGACGAATGTTTTTGGGCAACAACTGCTCTGTTTTCACGAAAATTCCTCCTTTTTCTCTATCCTTTCAAACAAACCTTACCACGATCATTTCATATTTTTTATCAAACTGCGTCGAAGAAATCACAATTTTTTTCTACATATTTTTTCTATGTTTTGGATACACTAGAAACAAATCATAACGCAGGAGGAAATTGCTTTGAGTTTAAAAAAAATAAATTATTATCAACCGAATGATTTTTATGCTTTATCAAGATTTCAATCTGACTTTCTCAAACATTTACAAAAAAAATGCAAAAAAAATCAGCCACTGGTCTTAATCTGTATTGGTTCAGATCGTGCAACCGGTGACTGTCTTGGTCCTTTAGTTGGTCAATCTCTTATGGATTTCCCTGTATATTCTGTTTATGGTACTCTGCAATTTCCTGTTCATGCTAAAAATCTTGATAAAACCATGGAACTGATCTACAAATTTCATAAAAATCCATTTATCATTGCAATCGATTCTTGTCTTGGCTATGCGGACCATGTTGGATATATCACACTTTCTTCTATGCCACTTTGCCCTGGTCGTGGTGTTTCTAAACATCTGCCCCCAATTGGTGACATTTCTATCACTGGGATCGTTGATAGATTTTCTGAATCAAGTCATGAAACAATTCAGACAACAAGACTGCAGACTGTTTTTTATTTAGCTTCTTTCATTGCAAAAGGAATTCAGATTCCTAAATTTCAAGTTTCATATCCCCATCTTTGATCAGCCCTTTTCTCCTCATTGCCTCTGAAATAAAATAAGTAAGAAATGCTGGGGCGATGATCAGCATAACAAGAATCATAAGAATGGTGATTGTTGGGGATGTATTCGTAATCATTGTTTTGTATGCCATAATCGGCCCCACAAGTCCTGCTGTTCCCATTCCAGATCCTATCGCATTGTTTGTCATTTTTAATACAACTGTTGAAATTGGTCCAAGAATCGCACTTGTGATGATCGTTGGCAGCCATATTAATGGTTTTCGTACAATGTTTGGAACTTGCAGCATAGACGTTCCGATTCCCTGTGCCAAAAGTCCTCCAATTCCATTTTCCCGGAAACTTGCTGTTGCAAATCCAATCATCTGTGCACAGCATCCTACCGTTGCCGCTCCTGCTGCTATTCCTGATAGATTTAGAATAACTCCTAATGCTGCAGAACTGATCGGCAGTGTGAGTGCCATTCCCATCAGAACAGATACAATGATTCCCATCAAAAATGGCTGTTGTTCCGTTCCCCAACGTATCATCTCACCAATTTGTTTCATCAGATCGGAGATATATGGCCCAACCGTCAATCCGACCACTCCACCTCCAAGAATCGTAATAAATGGGGTTAATATAATATCAAGTTTTGTTCGTCCTACAAAAATACGTCCAAGTTCAATTCCAATATATGCAGCAACAAATGCTCCTAATGGTTCTCCTGGCCCGCTTAAAGTGATCTTGCCATTTGTGATCACACTTCCATCTAGCAGCCCTGTTGCAAATGCTCCGATCATTCCTGCACTTGCGGCTGATGCACATACTAATGTCTCCTCACCAAGCTTACATGCTACTCCGATACCAATCCCCGCACCTGTCAGAACTTTTGCTATAGATGCAGCCATTACGATCATATGTCCAATGTCTCCTCCTACAAATGTTCCAATCTGCTCCAGTATCGTTCCTATAATTAATGTTGCAAATAAACCTATTGCCATTCCTGACAAACCATCTATAAATATTCTTTTTAATATTTTCATACTTATCTCCTTATACAGACTTTTTTTAAGTATAACATACTAATAGTTCTTTACAACAATCAAAAATACTCCTATACTAAACCAAAAGATTCAATTTAAATTTATTTCAAAGGCAGGAAAATTATATGTTTCGTATGTGGGGAAAGATTTTTCATGAAAATCGTATGTTAAAAGACACCGTTATTTGTATCGATACCGATTTAAATCGTACACGCAAGGTTTATCAGGCATTAGAAGAGATATGTTATGAATTTGATCTATCAAAACCTCTGTGGCTAGAAAACAACAAAAATGATTTTATCCGCCATTCTAAAACTCGCTTTACTCATGACAGTTTTGTTGAAGATATTGATTTTGACTACCTCGAAATCCAAGTAATTGAAGAAGACTAAATATTTTGATATTTTTCTTTAGAAATTATTTACACAACGTCCGTATTTTATTATACTTAATCTATAAATAATAGTGCCCTGGGCCCTTGATCTTATCATGTAAGGAGACATTTATATGAAGGGAAACGGACATTCTAAAAATAAGCAATATACGTCTGAATATATTGCACTTTTATATCAGAAATATTCATACAAACTATATCACAGTGCTTTTCGTTATACTTCGAATATAAGCACTGCAGAGGATGGTGTGCAATTAGTTTTTGAGAAGATTCTTTTACATCCCAAGACCGCCCTAGAGGTTCCTGAGGATGAGATTCTGTATTTTCTTTTTGCTGTACTTCGCAATGTGATGTATACAATTACCAAAGACGAAGCTAAGAATTCTCATTTTCCACTGGGATATGATGAAGATATTAACAATTCTCCAGATCTTACAGATTCTGAAGATGTTTTTATTCGTGTCATTCACACAGAATGTATCAAAAATATTTTTTCTAAACTTAAACCATCTCTTCGTGATACTATGATCTTTCATTATTGTTATGGTTTTAAGTATCGTGAGATTGCAGATATATTTCATATTTCTGAACGTGCCGTAAAAAAACGTATTGCTACAGCTAAGAAGCAAATCAAAACGATGTTTCGGAAAGAGGACTTCCTATGAACAATAAGGACAAAAAGATTATTGAAGAACAAGATAAATTATTAGATCACCTCATTGAATATGCTGGCCGCCAATATATTGATGAAGAGATCAAAAAATATGAAGAGCTTCCTGAATTGGAACCTTCAAAAGAATTTGATGAAAAAATGCACAAAATGTTTCAAGATGCTTATAAACGAGAATCTCGTCTTGAGCACATTCAGTTGGGCAAGAAAATAGCAGTGATTGCTGTTGCAGCACTTCTTGTTGTTTCTGCTGCGGCTATGAATATCAAGGCGGTTAGAGAACCTGTATTGAATTTTGTATTCCATAGAAGTGTTAATGGTAACAAAACAAATGTTAATTCACAGGATAATACAAAAGATCATTATGATGTTTCTTTTAAATATATCCCTGATGGTTATAAACAAGAAAAAGTTACTTATTCTATGAATAATGATCAAATTAGTTATCAATTTTATAACAATAAATTAAAAAAAGATCTATTTATTAATATTCAGATAGACCAAGATTATGATTCTTATGTAAATCAATCTTCTCTTTCTAAATATGACAAAATCACATACGAAAATCATACTTATTATTTTCTTTCTGGCGATACTAATACTTTAATTACATATAAAAATCACAGTATTATTTCTATAATGTCATCAGAAACCAAAAATCAACTATTAAAAATAGCAACATATTTAAAGTTTAAAACAAAATAATAAATTTAAAAATCAGTCGTAATGAATAATTTACATCGACTGATTTTTTTATACCATTTTTTACTAAAAATCAATTTTAGCATTTCTTCTTTCTCTTCCTATGTGTAACACACTATACTTATTTCATATTTTCAATATTATTTTATTTTTAAATTTTTTCATTCTTTTTAAATTATCTATTTCTACATATTGGTAAGGATAGAAAGGATTACCTTATGAAAAAATTTTATAAACTCTTATTTATACCAATCTTTTGTCTCGTCATGCTATCAAATACTACTTCCACTGTTTCTGCTGCAAATAACTGGGCTGGTTTTCAACATGTTACAATTGGATTGTCTTTCAAAAAGTGGGGGTTAGCATCTTTCTATACCACTGTCATTCCAAGCAAAAGTTCTTACTATTCTAAAATTAATATGAAATTGCAACGATATTCTGGTGGTAAATGGCATACTTTAACTAGTGGCACTAATGGAGATACTAGTATTAATATGTATAGCCGTGGCTATTATGTAACAAAAGGTTATACATACCGAGTTTACAGCACTGCCACAGTCTACAAATCTAAAGGCGGTAAAAAAATAAACAGTGATACTTTCATCTACAAAAACAAATATTAAAGTTCTAAAAAACTAATCAATTATTCACATAATCCTTACTCGTCACAAAAAAGGCAGGTTTTTCCTGCCTTTTTGACGTTCCCTCGAAATCTTTGTTTACAGCCTCAAAATTTTTTTGCCAAAAAGTTCCCTTTTTTTCTAAAACGCTAGTTTACAATATGTAAGAGAGATATGGTAAAATTTTTATTGCAACTGTTAACCATTAAGCACAAATAATAACAAGCAATCACAAAAACATAACGAAAACCCTATTTTTGTTTACATTGACGTGATTTATTAAATTGAATATAAATTTCAATTCATATCTTAATACCATCTACACTCTCTTACATGACAAAGCAGTGTGGAAACTCATCACTTTCACACTGCAAAAAACGATCGGAGTTTTCCACTTCTCCGATCGTTTTTATCGTACTCTATTTTGTTTTGGTTGTACTTCCGAATCCGCCATTTCGTACTTCTGTTACATCATCGTCAATTGTAACGCCATACTGCATAAAGATTCCCTGTACCATACCTGTTCCCTGTTCAACAGAAACTGTTTTTCCTTCATTACTGTCATTTGTTAATTTTACGAAGATATGTCCTTCATTATCTGAATAAAAATAGTCACTGTCGATAATTCCAACTGTGTTATTCATCTGCAGACGGAATTTAAATCCAAGACCGCTTCTTGGAAAAATATTTAATACCCAGTCTTCTTCGATAAAGACTCTGATTCCTGTTGGAATCTTAATTGTCTCACCTGGTTTTAATGTAAAATCAACCGGACTAAAGAAATCGTATCCTGCTGATCCTCTGGTTGCTCTCTTTGGAAGTTTGATTCCATCGTAAATTGCTTTGATTTCTTCATCTGAAGTTCCTAGAAAACTGTCTTTCCAGCTTTCTTCAAACTGCTCAAAGCTTACTTTATGAAACTGTGCAATTTTGTTCATCTGTATCTCCTGTAATCTTCATTCTTTATATTTCAACGCCACTTATTTTATCAGACTCATCTGTTTGTTTCAATAGGATGAAAGTTTTTTCAATGATTCAAACTGATATCCTTCTTTCTTCAGATTCGTGATCACTTCATCCAATGCTTCCGCATTTGACTGTGAGACGTTATGCATTAATGGGATGGCTCCATTATGTGTGTATTTCTTAAAATGTTCCACTACATATTGCTTCCCTGGTTGCTTATTAACATCAAAGTCCACATATGCCATACTCCAAAATATCGTCTTATATCCCATTGATTTTGTTAATTTTAAAGTCTTTTCATTGTATTCCCCCATTGGAGGGCGAATGAAATGATCCATCTCATATCCTGTTGCCTCTTTACAATACTCAGCACAATCTATAATTTCCTGTTTATTATCTCTGTCTGATAATGTTGGCATACTTTTGTGATGTACCGTGTGGTTTCCAACAATATGTCCTTCCTTCTTCATCCTCCTTACAAGCTCTCTCCCCTCTCTGATAAACGGTTTCGTTACAAAAAAAGCTGCCACAATTTTTTGTTTTTTCAAAACATCCAGAATTTTCGGAGTAAATCCGTTTTCATATCCACAATCAAATGTAAGAAAAATCTTCTTTTTCTTGCATTTTGGATTTACATAATACGCATCATATTTTGACAGATCAATATAATCAGATACTTCCGGAGTCTGATGATTTTCATTTCTCTTTAGCCACCAACGTTCGATTCCTTGTACCGTCTCTCCCGATGTTTCCTGATATTTCTGCTGGTCTGTATTCGATAGCCTTAATGTACTGGAAGTTGTTTCATTTGATTGTACATTTTTCTTTTCTGCCAATCCCTGACAGGCAGTCAACAAAACCATTACCAAAAAAACAGCTGTCATACATATACTTTTCATCGTTCACGATTCCTTTTTTATATATGTATGAGTAATTTCCTGTATTTATAAATCTTTCATGAAATCTTTTAATGTTTGAATATCCTCATCTGTAAGTTGCAGCTCTTTCGCACTTGCGATCTCTCCCCAATGTTCCTTAAGTTGTCTCGCATCTTCTTTTTCTTGTTTTATTTCCTGACTTTTTTTAATTTTTTCATTTTTTTCATAATTTTGTTTTTTCAGATTTTTTTCCATGCGATTGGGAAGAATATTTTCCAAATAGTAAAGAAGATTTATCTTAATCTTTCTCTTTGTATGTTCCATATTGGTCAATCTGTCAAACAGAAACACTACTATTCCAAACATTACTCCAACGATCAGCTGTCCTCCCCAGAAATTAATATCTGAATTCATCAAAATTCCTTTTACTGCTCCAAGACAACCTAGTCCAATACACAAGATCCCACAGATTTCTGGAATCTGTTCCAGAAAAAATGAATTTATCCCCATGATCTTATTCGCTTCAAGGTATTTATCCACAATACAGCTGATATTATTCACTTTAGCATTCAATGAATAATAATTCTCTATCTTTTTCTTTAGCGTTCCGATCCAGTATCGTTTTGGCCTGTCCATTTCTTCGGACGAAGCCAATAATTTGTGATAATTGCGCCAAACAATAAGCTTTACCAATACTGCTGCAATCACAGAAACAATTAGTCCCTGCACAAAAAAAGTTTCTCTTAACATTTCCATAGCTGTCTCTCCTTTTATATTTGTTGTTTATCATTATAAAAGGATTGCTTTGAAAACTTAAGAGAAACCGTCCTACAAAGTTAGACTACATTCTGTCTAATATTCCAAGAACAAGACGAACAATGTGTTTTATTGCCGCTTTTTCAAATTCTTCGTAACTTCCTGCTGCTTCCTGATCTGCTTTATCAGAAATCGCACGTAATACGATAAATGGAATCTGATTTAAATGCGCTGCCTGTGCCATTGCTGCACCTTCCATTTCAGCACAATATCCATCAAATTCATTGATCAGATAATGTTTCTTATCATTGTCTGAAATAAACTGATCTCCACTAACAACTCTTCCTACATAACAATTAATATCTGGATTCACTTCTTCACATGTTTTCTTCGCAAGCTCGATCAGATCTTTATCGGCTTCAAAGTAAGACGTATCCATCCTAGGAATTTCTCCAACTTTATATCCAAAGACTGTCGCATCCACATCATGTTGTACCGCATCTTTTGAAATTACGATATCTCCGATTTCGATATCTTTATATAATCCACCTGCTACACCTGTATTGATCACCGCTTCTACATCAAATTTATCTGCAAGAATCTGTGTGCAAAGTGCCATATTGACCTTTCCAATTCCACTTTGTACAACTACTGCATCTTTTCCTTTTAACGTTCCAGAATAAAAATCCATACCTGCACAAGTTACTTTTTCTTTATTCTCCATAGCTTCGATCAGCTGACTGACTTCTTCTTCCATGGCTCCGATAATACCAATCATATCTGTTCTCCTTATCTTTGTAATATCATTTAATTTCAGTTTACGGGAAATCTTAAATCCTGTCAATTACGAAACCTTTCGTCCAATGCTTGAAATACGTGCTTTCTTGCTCTATAATTCATTATGTATATTTTCAGAAAGTTTTTCTAATATACAATTTTAATTTTACAGGAGGATAATTTTATTATGGTATATAAAACAAAAGGAACTTGTTCTAGTGAAATCGAATTTGAAGTAGAGAATGGAATCTTAACAGACATCCATTTTGTTGGCGGATGCCAGGGAAATACAACTGGTGTTGCTGCATTAGCAAAAGGACTTCCAATTGATGAAGTCATCGACAAATTATCTGGAATCCAGTGTGGTTTCCGTGGAACTTCATGTCCAGATCAGCTTTCTAAAGCGCTGATCGAGTACAAAGAAAATCATTAATGGGGTGAGAAAGAATCATGAAACGAATCGTATTAACCGGTGGAGGAACTGCCGGACATGTTACACCGAATATGGCACTTGTACCAAAACTGATCGATGAGGGATATAATATTTATTACATTGGATCTTACGAAGGTATGGAAAAGAAACTGATTGAAGATATCGGTATTAAATATTTCGGAATTTCTTCCGGAAAATTGCGTAGATATTTTGACATCAAAAACTTTTCTGATCCATTCCGTGTGATCAAAGGATTTTTTGAAGCGAAAAAAATCTTAAAGAAACTCCGTCCAGATGTTGTATTTTCTAAGGGTGGATTTGTTACTGTCCCTGTTGTATTTGCTGCAAAGCAACTTCATATTCCGGTTATCATTCATGAGTCTGATATGACACCAGGATTAGCTAACAAATTAAGTATTCCTAGCGCAAGCAAGGTATGCTGTAACTTCCCTGAGACAGTCAAACTTCTTCCTGAAGGTAAAGCTGTTTTAACAGGTTCCCCAATCCGTGAAGAATTATTTACAGGAAAACGTGAGGAAGGACTTCGTCTTTGTGGATTTAACGAAGATAAACCAGTACTTCTTGTTATCGGTGGAAGTCTTGGATCTGTTGCGATCAATAATGCGATTCGTAACAATATTGATGCATTACTTGAGAAATATCAGATCATTCATCTTTGCGGACGTAACAACCTTGATGAAAGCCTTGAAGGCAGAGAAGGTTACAAACAGTTTGAATATGTAAAAGCTGAATTAAAACATTATTTTGCATGTGCTAACGTTGTTGTATCCCGTGCTGGAGCCAATGCGATCTGTGAACTTCTTGCACTTCGCAAGCCTAATATTTTAATTCCTCTTGGATTAGAAGCCAGCCGTGGAGACCAGATCCTGAATGCTGAATCTTTTGAAAAGCAGGGTTATAGTTATGTACTTCAGGAGAAAGATGTTACAAGTGAGACTTTATTAAATGCTGTTAACAGCGTTTATGAAGACCGTGATAAATATGTGGAAGCAATGAATACAAGTGAGCTTGCAAATCCAATTGAAACGATTGTGAATCTTGCCAATCAGTTAGCTTCTCAAAAAAGAAAACGATAATCTTATTAATTACTTATTTAAAAAGCACGAGACTGCTACTTTCTATGGCAATCTCGTGCTTTTTATTTTCAAGAAAAACTATACGCTATTATTTATTTTTCTATTATTTAACTTTATAAGATTTTACTGTGCTGTAAGCTCCATAAAGTTTTGTTTTTCCTACAGTTTTGTATGATCTTACTCTTACATAATATTTTTTCTTAGATTTTAATTTACTGATAGTTTTCTTATATGTTTTATAAGATTTTACTGTATATGTCTTCGCATCTTTTAAGTTTTTCTTTGTTGCGATCTGAACCTGATATCCTGTTGCATTACTATCTTTTGTCCATGTGATCGTTAATTTCTTTTTAGCAGTTTTTGCTTTTACGCTCTGTTTTTTAGGTGCAACTTTGATTGTGATCTTCTTTGTAACAGTATTATAGTTGCTTCCGCTTGCTGTTACTGTGATTGTTGCGATCCCTGTTCCTTTTACAGATACTGTTCCATTAGAAGAAACTGTTGCTACTTTCTTATTACTTGAAGCATAGCTTACTTTCATTCCTGTTGTTGCTTTTGCACCAAGGTTGAAAGATTTGCTTCCAATTGCTGTATTAACTGTTGTTTTTGCTTTTGTTGTAAGCGTTCCTTTTGCTTTATTAACCTTTACAGAAACTTTTACATCCTGATATTTTGCAGATTCAAATGTTACAACATAAGTTCCTACAGCAACATTTTTATTGAAAGTAAGAACTCCATCTTTATATTCATAAGAGTCTTCACTCAGTACTTTAGATCCATTTTTTACTTTTGCAACTGTATATGCAGCATCTTCTGGAACTTTAGATGTATCAACAAATACCTTTATTCCTTTTGGATTATATGTAACATCTTTTGCTGTAATTGTTGCATCATCTGCTAATAAAGGTTTTACCATAGCTGTTACTTTCACAGTTGCATATGAACCTGATTTTGATTCTAATGTTACATAATATGCTGTATCTATGCTTGCTTCTACACTACTATTTAATGTTAACACTCCATCTTTATAGCTATACTGATCCTCTGTTAAAGATGGGACACCTTTTCCTGTTCCCTTTGTGATTTTTGTTACTTCAAAATCATTTCCTGCTGGAAGATTATTAAATGTTACCTTTGTACCATCCTTGCTTCTTTCCACATCATTTACTGTAACATCTACATAAGGTGCTACTTTCAGATTTAAATTATCAATCACAATATCTTTTCCATCACACGCTGGAACCTGTGTTACACCGCCTTTTCCAGATTCTTCATAGGCCTCTGTTTCTCTTAAGATATATGTAATCTTTTTAATTGTTTTTCCACTTAAACTCTGTGTGTGTTTATATGACATATGGTTACCATGAGGTTCGCTGAATGAAATTGCTGAAAATGCAATTTCTTTTGGCTGTAACCATAAATTATCCTCATGAAGCATTCCATATTTTGCTCCATCTGTAGTTTCAATGATCGCACCTTCCATGCTCTTCTTTGTAACATAAGAAGGTAATCCTTCAACAGAAATCTGCCAGTTTCCCCATGTTGAAGTTGATGTGATACTTGCTGTCGCATTCTCTAATTTTGTTCCTTCATCATTTGTTGCTCTAAATGTTCCATCTCCATTTAATTCTTTATAATTATCAAATGCTATATTAGAGAATTCTGCATTTTCAAGATATTTATATACAGATAATCCCTTATTTTTATTTTCCTGATATGCATTATAATATGCCTCATATAATGCTGCTGGAATTCTGATCTGAACATTTGTAATACCATTAATATTTACACCTGTTGCTGCTTCCCCTGTTTCATTATTTTGCACATTCTGTGTAAAATATGTTGCTGCAAATCCTTTAGATTTCTGTGTAGTTGCTGAAGTTACTGCATCATATTCTCCATTTTTATATGTTGCATCAACGATATCTCCTTTAGATAAATTTAATGTTGATACATCTGATACTTTATTTAACTCCCCATAATAGTAATCTGCATATTCCATATTAACTGTTGCATAATAATACCCATCAACAGCTGTTAAAGTTTTTGGATCCTTTAATCCTGTTGCTTCGTCTGCTTTGACGATCGCTACATTATGAAATACTGCTGGTACATTTACAGGTCCTGCCAGCATTGCAGCTGCCATAGCTACAGATAGACCTTTTTTCCACATTGTCTTTCTCATGTGAAACCTCCTTTTAAATAAGTTAAGTAAAATAATAATGTGCTTATATTTCGGCATAAGTACTGAAATACCTACATACATTTATCTAAATTTTTGCACTTGTCATAGCATCTTCATTAGTTGTGACTAACTATATGATCAAAAAAAGACACTTCAAAATAAGATCGGGTGTCTTTCTAAATGTTTTTGTTATGCTACAAACTTTGTGCAAAAATACAGACCCCAATAAACAATACAAGTTTCAGGAGAATGATAATGATTTCATTACCTTTTAATTTTTTACCTGAACCCAGATGAATGTTCTGTTTCGGGCATACATCAACACATTGCATACAATGAATGCATTCTCCTCCATTCTTCTGGTCCCTTTTGATCTGGTAATCTACAGGGCACTTGATCTCACATGCACGGCATTTCGGTATACAGTTGCTTCTGTCTCTATCTAGTACAGAAAACGGCAATACCGGTAACCATGCAAAGATTGCTCCCATCGGACATAGATATTGGCAGAAAAATCTTTCTTTAAGGCACATACCTACCAGTATCAGTACAAAGATGATCCATCCGGCTAAATATCCGGCATCTGGAATCTTACCTGTGTACAACATGGAAAATACTTCCCAAGGACTGGTTCCATGGAATTTTTTTGTAAATCCTAATGCATAAATCAGCATTAAGACTAATAACATGATATATTTAATTTTTTGAAGTTTTCGTCCGATCTCTTCTGATACCCACGGAAGCTTCTTTTTCACTTTTTTCTGAACCCATTTTGAAAATGCATACATTCCATCTCCCAAGGTCCCAAATGCACAGGCATATCCGCAGAAGAATCTTCCAAACAAAATGGTAAATCCACATAAAGCGATCAGCATTACTAAGAATGCATTCTGCTCGATCGGCTTGCCTGCTCTGATCTGTTCAATCACATATCTCACACCAGAAAATGCCGATGTGTATAATGCCGGCATCCATAGGAAAAATATGATCTGAATGATCTGTCGTCCAAGACGTCTTATGTCTCTCTTTTGTCTAAGGTCCATTATGACGCCTCCTTCAAAGCATTCTGTACAGCTGCAATGATACCTTTTGAACTGTATGTTGCTCCACTGGCTACATCGACATCCACTGTCTGCTTTTGTTTCATTGTATCTATTATTTTTACTGCATTATTAAAATATGCACTATCTTCATTTTTGGCTTCTTTGATCTGAATGTCATCAATAGAACCATTCTTTATGGTCACATTCACAACGATCTGACCTCCAAACCCTTGACCACTACCTTGATAAGTTCCGTCTTTCCAAGAACCTGAACCACTATTTTGGGCTGCAATCTTCGCTTCTTTTTCCGCTCGGATCGTTGCAATATTGTGGTATACAAGACATATTCCAATGATCAAGGCAAGATTTAAAAGCCTCATTAAGAAATGCTTATACTGCTTTAATTGTTTCATCTTCTCTCTATTCCTCTATTTACTTGTTAATCTTTGAAATAGCATCTTTATATGCTTTAACCAGTGCATTGCTTGAGCATGTTGCTCCACTGACTGTATCGTATTTTTCTGGTATTTCAAATCCATAACTGATCAACTTTGGTACCATAGTCTTCTGTGCCATATTGTACCAAGCAGACATATATCGATCTGACCATTTAATATTCTGAATATTCTTTACCTTATTGTCAGCAGAAATAACAACTTCTAATGTTAATTTGTAAGCATCAAATTCTTCATCTTCATCTGGCTCACACACTGCTGATCCCTCATAAATTTTGTCTTCTTTCTCAACTGGTGTTGTAGTATTATCATCTTTTGATGTATTATTATTATTGTTGTTGCTGTTATTACTGTTGTTATTATTGTTGTTGCTGTTATTACTGTTGTTATTATTGCTATTTGATGTATTAGAATTTGTGTTATCTTTCTTAGCTACAGCTTTCTTCAATGCATTTCGTACTGCTTCCATGATTCCATTTGAACTGTAAGTTGCTCCACTGACTGCATCAACTTTATCTGTATTGGCTGTCTGCATTGCAATAATACTGTATGGAACTTCAGACCATGCCTTGTTAAAGTATGCTGCATCGTCTTTTTCATTTTTCACAAGTTTGATCTCTACGATCTTACTTTTTTTAATTCTTACACTGACTATGATATTTCCACGGAATCCTTTTCCTGTTCCTTCATAAACACCATCTTTATATACTCCAGTGACATTATCTGTTGTATCTTTCTTTGCTGTTGAGTTACTGTTGCTTTCTGAATCTAAACTGCTTGATGATCCTTTTACTGCTGCTTTCTTTAATGCATTACGTACCGCTTTGATAATACCATTTGAACTAAATGTAGCTCCGCTGACTGAATCTACATTTGTACTTTGTTTCTTGATCATTAATGGAAGTAAAATTCCTTTTGCACGGTTAAAATAAGCTGCATCATCGTGATTTTCTAAAATCTTGATGCTTTTAATCTTATTATTTTTAATTGTTACAGATACTTTAACAGTTCCATGATATCCAGATGCAGATCCTGTAAATGTTCCATCTTTATATGTACCTGACTCATCCGCTGTTCCAACGCTTCCTGCTGACTTTGAAGAACCGCTTGCTTTCGCTGCTGTTTTATCCTCTTCCCCTGTCAATGCATTTTTTACTGCTTTGATAATACCATTTGAGCTGTATGTTGCCCCACTGACGACATCTACTTTTAATGACTGTTTTGCAAGAATATTTTTAATAACTCCAGCAGATGCACGATTAAAAAATGCTGCATCGTCTGAATTACTTAATACTTTAATTGCTGTGATCTTATGGTCTTTTACAGTTACAGATACCTTTACAAGTCCTCGATATCCATTTGCCTGTCCTTCATAAGTTCCATCTTTGATCTTACTTAAATCAATATCTCCAGCATTTGCCTTCTTTGCCTTCTTCTTTTCAGCCGTTGTTGCCGCTTCTACCTGATTCACTCCTGCATTTTTCTGGGACTTTGCTTTCGGAGCAGTGTATCCAAACACACTATTTCCAACCAAACTTATCACGAAAATTGCTGGAACAAACTGAATCAGATTGACTTTTTTTAGTTTATCAATAATTTTCATATTTTCCTTCTCTCTATTTTTTGACTACTTGATACTCATTTTCTGAACTAAAACGTTCTTCAATCCCCTGTGAAATAAGAATTTTATCATTATTGTCCACAAGGATTATATTAAATTCACTGCTATGTTTTTTCCAATACGAAATAGCTTTATCTTTCCCCATAACAAACAATGTTGTTGACAACGTATCCGATAATGTTCCATTTTTACTAATGATCGTTACAGATTTCAGGTCTTTCTCAGATGGTTTTCCTGTTGCCGGATCAATGATATGATGATATCTTTTTCCATTTTTCTCAAAATATCTCTCGTAAGCTCCCGAAGTGATGACTGCTTCATCTGCAGCTTCATATGCTCCGATCATATTTTCTGTATCATCTGGTGACTGAATTCCTACTTTCCAGTAACTTCCATCTATTTTTTTACCAATTGCCTGAACATTTCCCCCAAGACTGATCACACCGCTTTTTACACCATCTTCTTTGTAAACTTTTGCAATTCTTTGGGAAGTATACCCCTTTGCAATTCCGCCAAGATCAATCTTCATATTCTTTTCAAGTGTTACTACATTTGTTTTCTTGTTGATTTTGATCTTCTGACAATCTACATTCTTTAACAGACTTTGAATCTCACTGTCAGATGGTACACGATATTTCTGTGTTGGAAATCCCCATAACTCAACGATGGGATAGACCGAAATATCAAAGGCATCTCCTGATTGTGCTGATTTCTTTTTAGCAAATTCAATTAGTTCTAATGTTTCATCAGAAACTTTCATCTTCTTCTTTTGATTCAGCTGATAGATTTCACTATTTTTATCAACCGCTGACCATAACTGATCTAATCGTTCGATCTCTGATTTTGCATCATCAACTGCCTTTTGTGCATTCTTCCCATATGCTTTTAAATTCATATAGGTATCCATCGCAAAGACCTGTGCACTTGCTTCTTTTGTATTCGCTTCACTGGATACTTCTGTTGTCGTTTTGATACTCTCTTTCTTTCCACATCCAACTGCTGAAACAGCACACAAAACTCCTAATAATCCAATGCATATTAACTTTTTTAATTTCATTTGATTCATCCTTTTTTGGTTAGTACTCACTAACGTATAGTTTATAATTATTTAATCTTTGATTCAAGCATTATTATCGAGATTTTTTATCACTAAATATACTATTTCCCATTATATAGAAAATCTTGAGATTTCAAGGGGATTTATTTGCATCAAAAAAGGAACCGCCCATGCTGTCAGGCAATTCCTTTTTCCTTTGCGATTTTTATTTTTTAATTTCGTAGTAACCGTTTGTCTTCTTTGTAACCTTACTTACCTTAACATAGTAAGTTCCTTTTTTCTTTGGAAGTTTTACTGTTTTATCCAGATGTTTCACAGAAGTTTTTACTGTTTTAATTGGGTTTTTCTTACCACTCTGATAGATTGTAAATTTAAATCCACCCTGATCTGCTGCTGTTGATATTTTTAGTTTCTTCTGTTTTTTTGTAGATGTTACTTCTGTTTTATACCAACGTGCTGCTCTTTCATTTGTTGTATAAACTTCTTTCGCATTTAATTTCTTTGCTTTGGATTTCTTATAGGCTACTTTCTTGCTGTAATATTTTCTTTCATAAACAACTGTATTTAACTGTTCTTTGGAAGCATTTAATACGAGACGGTAAGTCCCTTTTGCAAGACCATAAGCCGCTGTTATATCACTTTCTTTTGTGCTCATTGCACTAAATGTTTTTGTTCTTCCAATAGTCACCCATTTTCCTTTTTCGCTTTTCTGAATCTTATAGCTTGTTTTTCCAACATTTTCTACTAATGATGCAACAAGGAAACTTGCATATCCTCTTTTTGTCAGCTTAAATGTGTGATAGGTTTCTTTTCCTTCCCCTTTCTGCATGTTCAGATCATCTTTTACTAATCCTTTGCATTCATTTTCTAACACATAAGCTGTAAGCAGTCCTTCTTTACAGTTTCTTGGGAAGTCTACATAATATGTTTCTCCTGCTTTTACATCTGCCTTTACATATGTTAATGATACTTTTTTGATCAGCTTTTGATCTGCATCATAAATAGCTCCTGCCTGCTGCTCATTATCTCCTGCTATCACTAAGAATAAGGATCCTGATTCAACCGGTGTGATCTTAATCTTTTCAGGATTTTTAAAGTAATTGCGGTTATAATATTTGATTCCTCCAGTCATCATATAATATAATGCATCTTCAGCGTTTCCAAACTTATAAACTTTAACATCTGTTTTGTTCCACTCTGCAGGTTCTGTTTTTCTTGCAGCTTTTTTCATCGTTACTTTCTTTGGAAAATAAGCCTGCTGTACTTTTGCTGCCGCATCTTCGGATGCTGATACCTTTGCCTGTGGAAGCAACATCGTTGCTGATATTGTTGCTGCCATTAAAATACTTAATAATTTACCTCTTGTTTTTTTCATCCTGTTTCCCTCCTTAATTAAATGCATTGAAGTCCATGATCGTATAAGTTCCATTGGTTTTCTTTGTAAGTTTGTTTACTTTGACATAATAGGTTCCTTTACCTTTTGGAAGATTTACAACACCTATACTTTCATTTGTTTTTACTTTTATAGTTTTAATTGGTTTCTTCTTTCCTTTTTTATAAATAGTAAATTTAAAACCTCCGCCATTTGTTGCCTTTGTAATATTGAGAACATTCACCTTATCTGAAGCTTTACGTGTAAATTTATACCATCTTGATGCCGTTTCCCCTTGTGTATAAATATTTTGTACATAGGAATCTTTTTTTATCTTCTTGGCTTTCGATCTCGTATACGCTACATTCTTGTTCATTTTACTTATTCCATATGAAAGACAATATACCTGTCCTTTTTGTGTATTTAATGCAACACGATATTTTCCAGCTTGAAGACCATTGATCACATACTTGTTAATATCAATATAATCATCGGTTCTCGGCTTTATTGTTTTTTTGTATCCTATGTTTATCCAATTGCCTTTCACATACTTTTGTACTTGCACTGTTACGTTTCCCTTATCTTTATGCATAACTTTCAATGCCATTTGTGAAAGAGATCGTTTCGCAATTGAAAATGAATGATACATGGTATTTCCAGTTGCAGATTCTCCATAAGAATTTCCTGCTTGAATTGTTCCAAATCCGTCTTTTAAGACAGCTACTACAATGGATTGTTCTTCTATCTTCTTTGGAAGTTTTATATAAAAAACATCTCCAGCCTTTGCTTTTATCATATATTCTATTTTTTCGTCTGCTGTTAATGTTTCTATTCTATTTTTCTTCGACTGATCATATATCTGTATACTTCCATCATCAGATGCTGTCATAACATAAAATAGTCCTGAATCTTTAAGTGTCACCTTAATCCAGTGGTCTTTTTCTTTATAATTATCATTGTAATAATGTAATCCACCGGTTGTAACATATTGCGTCATTTCATTTCCAGTGTCAAATAAATATGCAAACAGTTCTTTTTGATTCCATTCTACTGGTTCTATATACCTTGCAGATTTTTTAGAAACTTTGGCATTTGTAATAATCGTTGTTTTCGCTGTTTTCTCTGCTGCAAACACTGGTGCTGCAAATAATCCTGCACAAATACCTGCTGTTAGTAAAACTACTATAAACTTCTTTATTGTTTGTTTTACCATAAACAGCCCCCTTTCATTATTCCTTATATGTTTCTAACTCATACACTCCCGTTGTCTTATCTGTGAGCTTTGAAACTTTAATATAGTATGTTCCTTTTTTCTTTGGAAGTGTTACATATTTTTCATCATCATCTTTCTTCACTTTGACTGTTTTGATGACTTTTCCTTTTTGATAAACCTTAAACTGGAAGCCTCCGCCAACAGAGTATTTTGACAAGAGTACTCCTGTTCTCTTCTTTGTAGAAGAAACTGCAACTTTATACCATCTTGCTGTATGTTCTTCTGTTGTGTATACATTTTGCAAACTTGATTTAACATTGATTGCTTTTGATTTCTTATATGCTACATTTTTGTTTGTCGTCTTTCTCTTATATTCAATATTTATTATATTGTCTTTTGGATTCTTTAATACCATACGATATTTACCCGGTTGTAATCCATATCCAAGTGCTGTTCCATATTCTGCTGGTTTTATATTGGCACTATATCCAACTCTCTGCCATGTTCCATTGACATTTTTTTCGACATAAGCACCAACTTTTTCAACCTTTTTCCCTACTGGTGCGATTTCTAAATATACTCTTGAACGCTTTGAAATTGAAAATGGATGATATGTTGTTGTTCCTTTTCCAACTTCATAGTAGCTTTTATCATTCGCCATTGAACCAAATTCTGATTTTATAACACCTGTTAAGATAAATACCTTACTAATCTTAGTTGGCAATTTTACATAAAATTCATCGCCTGCTTTTACCGCTGTTGAAAAATCATCACTGCCTCCATTTATATCTTTTTTCAAAACTTTTTTCTTCGTTGCATCATACAATAGTATTTTAGATTCGTTTTCTGCTATAGCTGCAATTGCAAAAAGTCCTGGATCTGCAACTTTAATTTTTACCCAATGATCTTTTGCTTTATAATTTTTATTATATAAATGCAAACCTCCAGTAAACATGTACTTCAGAAAATCATCTCCTGTATCAAACTGATACGCTGTCAGTTCTTCCTTGTTCCATTCTTCTGGTTCAACATTTTTTGCTGCCTTCATTTGTGCCGCTTTGTTGATCTTAACTGCCGCTGACACTGACGGACTAAACATTCCAATACTTAGCCCTGCTGCCAGCAAAACTACTCCTACCTTTTTAATTACCTTTCTGAACATAAAAATCCCTCCTTACTTAATTGCATTCAATAAAATATATACCATTTGTTTTCTTAGTCAGCTTAAAAATTTTAATATAGTAATTTCCTTTGTAATTTTAATAGTATCCGATTTCATAAACTCCATTTGTTTTCTTCGTAAGTTTTGAAATCTTAAAATAGTATGTGCCTTTTTTCTTCGGCAGCGTTACCATTTTTCCACTTGCTTCCTGTGTTACCTTAATTGTTTTAAATACTTTCTTGCTTCCTGCTTTATAAATCGTAAATTTATATCCTCCTGAAACTGTATCTTCCCCAAACTCCAGTCTCCTTTTCTTCTTACTGGATGTTACTTTTACCTTATACCATCTCTCTGCTTTTTCGCCTGTTGTATAAATATTAGAAATCTCTTTATTTAAAGAAATACTTTTTGCTTTTGATTTCTTATATGCTACATTTTTTGACTTGGAACTCTTTGTAAATGAAACTGCATTCAATTGCGTTTTTGGTGCTTTGATCAACAGTCTGTATTCACCCTTTTGCAGTCCATGAATAAAATCATCGTCATAAGATGCCGGTTCGATCTTTACTGTATTATCAAGTCTCTTCCATACACCTTTTTCTTTTTTCTCGATATATGCATAGGTTTCTCCGCCTTTTCTGTTGATCGCGGAAATATTAAATTCTACCGCAGATCTTTTTGATATGGAAAATGGATGATATGTCGCTGCACCTGTTCCTGATTCATAATAGGTATCTGATGCCTTCATTGATCCAAATTCATCCTTGATCACACCTGACGTAATAATGATTTTATCAATCTTAGCTGGCAATTGAATATAAAATGTTTCTCCTGTCTTGGCAAGTCTTCCATATTCCAGATCTCCGTCAGATGTTGTCTGTGCCAAAACTTTCTGCTTTGTGGAATCATATAATTTTACTTTCTGTGAGCCATCTCCGTCTGTATCTGCTGATACAACAAAATATCCTGGATCTTCTACTGTAATCTTTACCATACGATCACTCTGCTTAAAATTCTTGTTATATAAATGAGCTCCACCTGTTAACAGATAGTTTTCAAACTTGTCTGTTGAATCAAACTGATACGCTTTGATTTCTGTACGATTCCATTCCTCTGGCTCAACATAACGTGCCTGCTTTGTTATATTATTATTCGTTCCTGCAAAAACAGCTGCTCCCTGATAATTCATGGATACTCCGATTGCTGCTGCCATTATCATTACTGCTGTTTTCTTTAATATCCTGTTCATGCTATATCCTCCCATATCTTATTCTATTACCTTATTGACTTATCTATCATAAATAACCCGATCCATCAAAATATCATGTTCTTCTATCGGAACTTTATCCAACAACAATTTTCTGTAACATATCATAATCTTTGGAAATTGTGTTCCTCGTAGAAAACGATCATAAAATCCGGCTCCATGGCCTAATCTGTGGCCTTCTTTATCTGCACCTACACATGGAATCACTGCCATATCAATTTGTTCTTTCGGTAAGACTTTACATTGTTTTGAAGGTTCCATGATTCCATATGCACCTTTTTCAAAGTCAGCCAGTGTTTTGATCTGTCTTACTTCCATAATTCCTTTTCCGATACACAATGGAACTCCTACTGTCTTTCCCTGATCTAATGCAAGTGCGATCAATGGCCACGTATCTACTTCATTTTCCATGCTTGCATAACAAAAAATAGTTTCAGCTTCCTTATATTCTTTTAATTCTTTGATCTGATCAAAAATCGATTGATCTGCTTCTTTGATATACTGTTTATCTAGTTGTTTGATCTTATCTTTTATCTGTTGTCTCGCTTCTTTTTTTGTCATGATGTCCTCCAGATGATCAATATATTTAGGTACGAAAAAATGAACCTAATTTCTTAGGTTCATTTTATCACAATTTGTTCACAAAGTATCGTTTTTTATTTATAAAGTCTCATATAAACTCATAATTTTTTCACCAGTTGCTACATCTTCTGAAAATGCTGTTGCACTTCCTGCTGCAGTTCCCATCTTCAGTGCTTCGTTGTAATCTCCGTTGCTTCTTAAATATCCTGTTACAAATCCTGCAACCATAGAATCTCCGGCTCCTACAGAGTTCTTAACTTCACCCTTTGGACAAGGTGTCACATGAACATCTCCTGCTTCTGTAATAAGGATCGCTCCGTCTCCTGCCATGGAAACTAAAACGTTTCTTGCACCCTTTTCCTGAAGTTTCTTTGCATATTCTACAATCTCATCATTTGTCTTTAATACAACACCAAACATCTCTCCTAATTCGTGATTGTTTGGTTTAATTAGGAATGGATGATATTTTAATACATTTAACAGTAGATCTTTTGTTGCATCTACAACGATTCTGATATCTTTTTCCTGAAGACGTTCCATGATCTTTTCATATACATCAGATGGAAGTGTTGCTGGAATACTTCCTGCCAGGATTAATACATCTCCATCCTGTAACTCATCAAGCTTCTCATACATCTTCTGTAACTCGTCATCATGGATCACTGGTCCCATTCCATTGATCTCACTTTCTTCATTTGATTTTACCTTAACATTGATTCGTGTCATTCCTTCACGGACTCTGATAAAATCAGGTGCGAATCCAAGCTCTTTTGCTCCTTTTTCAATGACATCTCCTGTAAAGCCTGCAATAAATCCAAGCCCTACACTTTCCATTCCAAGGTTCGCAAGGACATGGGATACGTTGATTCCTTTTCCTCCGCAGAAAATATATTCTCTTGTTGTACGGTTGATCTCTCCTAATGTCAGATTGTCTACCTTGATTACATAGTCGATCGCTGGGTTAAATGTTACTGTATAAATCATGAAAATACCTCCTCAATGGTTGTGATTTCTCTTAATTTGTTATTCTTAAGATGATCTGTGATAATGTTTGCTTTCTTAAGATCCGCAAACTTAAATGTTGATATTTGATCAAATTTGCTCTGGTCTGTAAGTATATATCTTTGCTGGCATTGTTCCATTGCTTTTCTCTTGATCGCAGCTTCCTTCATATCTGGAGTTGTAAACCCTCGAACCTCATCAATTCCGTTCGTTCCAAAAAATCCTTTGGTAAAATTGTACTTATCAAGCTGCTCTAATGCTTCTTCTCCAACAACAGCTTCTGTCACTGCCTTTATCTCTCCACCGATCAAATGCACTTTAAACCCTGCATTCATTAACTTTCTTGCATGTGTGATTCCATTCGTAACATAGATCACATCATACTCTTTCAGAAAATCAATGATCATCTCTGTTGTCGTTCCTGCATCCAGATATACCATATCTTCTTTATTAATAAGAGATGCCGCATACTCTCCAATCTTTCGTTTCTCGCTCTGATGCTTCTTTGCTTTCGTGATAACTTCTTCTTCTCGTGATAGAACAGACTTTACTGCGGTTGCTCCACCATGAACCTTGATCAGCAATCCCTGTCGGTTCAATTCTGTTAAGTCTCTTCTTATTGTTGATTCTGAGGTGTTAAGCCACTTTGTCAGATCTGTTACTGTGACTGACTGTTTCTCTCTTAAAATTTCTAATATTCGTTCAAAACGTTCTTGTGCTAACACATTCTTCACCTCTTTTCTCTCTATTTTAGTATATCACTCTTTCAGTCAAAGTCAATCATTTTCTTTCATTTTCAATCATTTATATTTTGTTCATACTTTGAAGATAATTTAAACACATTTGATTTCTATACTAAATGACATAAGGAGGTACAAGAAAATGAACAGAACAAAGAAAAAAATCCTCTCAATTATCGTTACATTATTACTGACGGCTTGTATTGGCTTTACAATTTATCAGATAAAATCACAGAATACACCACCATCTTCAGATAACAGCAACGGCAGCAGTTCTTCTAATTCTTCATCCTCTGATCAGAAACAGAATGCTCCAAAAGCTCCTTAACTTTAGATTCTTCTTCTAAGATCAAATTAACAGGAGATTCTTATGTAACATCATTAAATGATGAAGATAGTTCTTACAGCAACATTGATTTTAATGGTTATAAATTATATCTAAATGGAAAAACCATCAACAAATAATTTTCCATACAATCGTAAGAAATATTCTGTTTTTCAGAATTTCCTCGTATAATAAAAATAGCGCAAAAAAAGAAATGGCAGAAAATTAATCTGCCATTTCTTTTTTTGCCTTTTGTTCTTTCACTAAGTTACCGCTTTTCCTTCAGCATGTTCTTACTTCCAATATAAGTTGCGATCATATATCCAACATAGATAACAATCACAATGATCAATGATTGCACTACCGCCTCTGATATATTGATCTGTCCTAAGGTTGAAATCAGAATGGAGGCTGTTTTAATTCCAACATAAGAATGAACCAACGCCAGACTTAATGGAAGACAGAAATATAAAATAATCTGTGCCTTGATCGCACGATTAACCATTTTTTGTGAAGTTCCAATCTTACGCAATAATTGATATTTTTCAATATTATCTGCATTTTCACTCAATTGCTTCAATGCCAATACGGCCGCACATGTAATTAAAAATACCAATCCTATATAGATTGCAATATATGTCATGATCGTACTTAGTCCCGTACTTTGTTCATACACTTCTTCTTTTGAAATCGCCATTGAATAAGGCGAATTCTGCATCTTGCCTGTTCTGATCAACTCTTTTAAATGGTTGTTATACCTTTCAGATACTTTCTTGGCATTTCCTTTCCAATTGATATTTAAATACAGTGTTGAATTATCAATCTTTAGTGTCTGAATGATATTATCATTTAACACAACTGTTCCCATATCTGTTTTGACTGGTGCCACCATAAAAGTATCCTTTTGAAGTTCATACTTTATTTTATATGTTTTTCCATCCAGTGTAATCTTCTGCTTATCTTTGGCCGTCTTCTCCATTGTCGGAATCAGATTTGCATAATCGCAGTTTAATATATATTCATCTGTTTTTAACGTTAATTCTTTTTCTCCGATTGCTTTTCGAAGCTTGTTATACTCAGACAGCTTCACAAAAGTTAATGGCACTTCATACAGATTCTTTACATAATCCTTTGTATAGTCTGAATATTTTTCTCTTCCTTTTAACAATGGCTCCATTTTATATCTGCACTGCTTAAATACACCATTTTGATAAACTGTGATCGGCAGAGTTTCTTTTGCATCTTCTTCGATCGATAATCCAAGCGAGTTCATTTTCTTCACAAACTTCTGCTGTAATTCATCCTGATATCCCTTTTGACTTAAACTATAAAATGAATAATCAAATTTCGTCAGATCTTCCAAATCTGTTTTCACAGAAGATGCCAATCCGCTTCCCGTTGCAAATGCACTGATCGCCAGAAACAACATCAGACACAACATGGACATAGAAACAAATGTTGTCGTAATCTTTGAGTTAATCTGTCGCAGAACAAACAGGTTCAATCCATTATAGTAAAATTTCTTATTTCTTTTTGCCAGTTCTAATAAAAATCCTGACAATGAAAAGAAGAATAGAAATGTTCCAATGACACCTAAAATGATACTCATTTTAAAATCATTGTCCACACCAAGCATCTGATTCTTTGTGATCAAATGATACGCTATCCCTATACATGCAATGGACATTACAAATAAAATCACTGATAGAACAGTATTTTTTAATCTCGTTTTCTGGTTCTTTTTTGCTGCATTCAACAGATTGATCAATTTATATTTTGATATTGTGATTCCATTAAATATCATCACAATAATAAAAATAATTGCAAAATACATAATTGTCTGAATAAATGCAGTTTGCGAGAAAACAAACTTAAATTCTTTCATCTGCACTGCAAACATTTTAGCTGTCAGCATTGCTAAACCTTGAGATAAAAATACGCCTGCAATCAGTCCAGCGATCAATGCGAAAAAACCAATTAATAAAGTTTCAATTAACAAAATTTTTGAAACCTGTCGTTTCTCCATCCCCAACAACAGATAGATTCCCATCTCCTTATGTCTTCGTTTCATTAAAAACTGATTGGCATAGATGATCAGAAATCCCAAGATCACTGCGACAAATACAGAAATCCAATTAATGATCACTGACATCAAATGCATCATTGATTTCTGGCTTTCATTCAATTTTAAAACTGCCTGCTGTGCCTGAACAGAATTGAACATATAAAACAAGCAGATTCCAAACGTCAATGTCAGAAAGTAAATCGTATAATCACGAATACTTTTTTTGACATTACTAAATGCAATTTTAGAATACATTCGTACTGTCACCTCCAAGCAATGTCACAACCTCGATGATGCGGTCGAAAAACTGTTTCCTAGAATCACTTCCACGAACTAGTTCATTAAAGATTTTTCCATCTTTGATAAACAGAATACGTTTGCAATAGCTTGCTGTAAATGCATCATGTGTTACCATAAGAATCGTTGCATTTAATTCCACATTCATTGTATCCATGCTGTCGAGTAACATTCTCGCAGCCTTGCTGTCCAAAGCTCCTGTTGGTTCATCCGCAAGGATCAGAGATGGATTTGAGATCATTGCTCTCGCACTTGCCACTCTCTGCTTCTGCCCTCCAGACATCTGATATGGATATTTGTTTAACACCTCTGTGATCATTAATTTCTCTGCGATCGATCTTACTCTGTCCTCAATCTCTTTTGCCGGAACTTTCATGATCGTAAGTGCCAGTGCAATATTTTCAAATGCTGTCAATGTATCTAACAGATTAAAGTCCTGAAAGATAAATCCCAGTTCCTCTCTCCTGAATTTTGAAAGATGCTTCCCTTTCAGTTTGGTAATATCCATTCCATTGATCAAAATATTTCCGGCCGTCACACGGTCGATGGTTGATATACAATTCAGCAACGTAGTCTTACCACTTCCAGAAGCTCCCATGATTCCAATATACTCACCCTTCTCTACTTCAAAACTGATCCGGTCGATCGCCTTTGTCAGATTTGCTTTACTACCATAATATTTTTCAATATTATCAACCTTCAATACAGAACTCATTCTTCCATCTCCTTATCTTTCTTTTCAAATCATTTTGTTTTACCCTTTTGTTCCTCTTATTGACTTGTCTATAATATATCATTAACCAAAAACTGTATCCATCGATTTTCCTTACATGAAACTTACAATTTTGTCATATTGATATTTCCCATGAAAACTACTATACTAAATTTAACATGACTATATAAAGGAGGAACTCAACATGTATTTAAAAAATGAAGACGTAAAAATTGGAACAATTCCTGACGCTAATGGTTCTGACACACCACTTAGAAAAATGGAATTCTTAACGAAGAAAGAAATGAAAGACAGCAGCCGCCTCTACGGAAAAGTCATCGTACCACCAGGATGTGCCCTTGCTTATCATACTCATGAAAATGAAGGGGAAGCTTATCATATTCTTCAGGGAACTGGTCTTTACAACGATAATGGTACAAAGTATGAAGTACACGCTGGAGACACTACATTTACAAGTGATGGTGCCGGACATGCCATTGAGAATATTGGAGATGAAGATCTTGTATTTATGGCACTGATCTTATTAGATAAATAATCTGCTTTTAAATCATTGATCATCTAAGAATAAAAATATAATATAAAACGCTGGTCCAAATAATCATTGGTCCCAGCGTTTTTCTATCTCTATTTCTAAAATTTAAATTCATGAAATTTTGGTTTCATCTGATCAAACGTATAGATTCCATTAAATCCAATTTCTTTCAGTATCTTCTGCGATTCCATAACCCTGTCTCCAACACGGTCCGTATTATGTGCATCAGATCCGATCGTAATAATCTTTCCACCCATATCATGATAAAGCTCTAAGATTTCCCTTGACGGCATCAGACTTTTCAGATGATAAGCACGACTTGAGGTATTCAATTCAATTCCTTTTCCATCTGCGATCACAACTTTAAAGATCTGTTCAATCAAATCTTTAATTTTTTCAAGCTCAATTTCACCATTCAGATCGTATCTTTTGATTACATCGAGATGTCCCAGAATACTGTAATCTTTATATGCCTTTACAACGTCTAAAATTTCCTGATAGTATCTTCGATTATATTCTAACTGAGTCTTCCCTTTCTGCGGCTCCTGTCTCCAGTACTCTTTATTCTCTACCTGATGGCAGGAAAAGATTACAAAATCAAACGGATACTGTCCAAATGTTTCCTCATACGCTTTTGTTGTATGTACCTGAATTCCAAATTCGATTCCTGTCTTTAATGTGATCTGCCCTTTATATTTTTCTTTCATTTCTTCCATTTCTTTAAAATAAGCATCATAATCACAATTGACTACTGTCGGTACATCATAGTCAGAATGTTCTGTAAAACATAGTTCATCCATTCCTAATTCAATGGCTTTCTGAATCTCCAGCTCCATTGGAAAATCTGTATCTTCACTAAAATATGAATGTACATGGTAATCTGCAAACATTGTAAACCTCCTGTTGGATCATTCATTTAGAAAAATCATCGAGCTTCTTGGAAAACCAATGGTAACAATCGTGTATTCTTCTTCTTTTGACTCAATCTTGAAACTTAACTGCAATTTGTCACAAAGCTTCTTACACAAATATAATCCCATCCCGGTTGATTTCTCATAGTTTCTTCCTGTAGTTCCAGTATAACCTTTATCTGTCACTCTTGGCAAATCTTTTGCTGCAATTCCAATTCCATTATCCCGAATCTCTAAAAATATCTGATTCGTTGATTGTCTTGCCTCAAAGGATATCTGTGGATCTTCTTTTTTATATTTTACCGCATTGCTGATAATCTGATTTAATATAAATAACAGCCACTTTTCATCACTAAATATTTTCTGGTCCAGATTGTTCATACTAATTTTAATCTTGTTGCTGATCATGATTCTTGCATTGGATCTGACAGCTTTTTGTACCATATCTTTTAAATTTAATTCTTTTACCAGATAATCTTTTTCTACGCTATTGCTTCGTGCATAATAAAGTGCTTGTTCAAGATAGTAATTAATCTGCTGTAATGCCTCATCTATTGCTTCTGTGATTTCTGACGGATGATTCTCAAGAATTAACTTGGCTGCTGCCAATGGTGTTTTCACTTCATGAATCCACATTTCAATATATTCCCGATAGCCTGCTGCCTCCGTTCTATACTGAAGTATTTCATCATTCATAGACTTATTACAGCTTTGCAGAATATCATAAATAAATTCTCCCTCAAAAAAATCTGGCCGCTCCATCATTTCAGAAAGCATATTTTTCTGATCCAGCATATCAAGTTTAATTGTCATTTCTTTATAATATCTGAACTTTTTCATATACTGTTGTCCAAGATAAATAAGCTCCAGTAAAATACCGATTACTAGTAAATAAATCATCAAATATCTATTCACTTCAAAAATATAAAGTAATCCTTCTATCAGACATAGAAATATAAAATGAGTTGCCATCTGTGCATAATAAATACTTAAAAATCTTCGCAGTCTCATACCATATACCCTTGCCCTCTTTTGGTTTTTATGAAATCTTTTAACCCTGCTGACTCTAATTTCTTTCTAACACGATTAACATTTACAGTTAATGTATTATCATCAATAAATTCATTGGACTGCCATAATGTTTCCATCAGATGATCTCTGCTGACAATCTTACCTTTATTTTGTAAAAGCGTATACAATATTCTCATTTCATTTTTGCTCAATTCAATAACCTGATCTTCATAAACAACCGTACTGTTATTTAATTGTAATTTCAAGCCATGATATTGTACTGAATTCTCTACTTCTTCTTTCCGGGTTCTTTTCAGCATTGCAGAAATCCTTGCTAATAAAATCTGTGTATTATATGGTTTCGTCACAAAATCATCTGCTCCAAGATTCATGCTCATCAGTTCATCCATCTCACTGTCACGGCTTGTCACAACTATAATCGGTACTTCTGATTTTTCTCTGATGGCTCTACATACATAATAGCCATCATATAAAGGCAGATTAATATCCAGTAAGATTAAGTCTGCGTTTTCTCTTAAACAATCTTCCAAAACGGTATCAAAATGTTCTATTGCTATAATCTCATATCCATATTTACTTAATAATATGCTAAGTTCATTACGAATGGGTTCATGATCTTCTACTATGATTATCTTTGCTTTCATTTTCTTTCTCCCCACCTTTCCTTATGAGTTCTTATAATAATGAATTCTTATAATATCATATCATAAACTTTTGCAAAAGAAAAAGCGCCTCACATTTGAGACGCTTTCGGAAGTTTTTTATTTCTTATTTTTTAGGCTGTAAAGATTCTTTTCCACCCATATATGGTCTTAATACTTCTGGAATTGCAACGCTTCCGTCTTCTCTTAAGTTGTTCTCTAAAAAAGCAATCAGCATTCTAGGTGGTGCTACTACTGTATTATTTAATGTATGAGCAAAGTAGTTTCCGTTTTCACCTTTCACACGGATACGAAGTCTTCTTGCCTGTGCATCACCAAGGTTAGAACAGCTTCCTACTTCGAAATATTTCTTCTGTCTTGGAGACCATGCTTCTACATCAACAGATTTTACCTTAAGATCTGCTAAGTCACCAGAGCAGCATTCTAATGTTCTTACTGGAATATCCATAGAACGGAATAAATCTACTGTATTCTTCCATAGTTTTTCATACCAGTCTTTGCTTTCTTCTGGTTTGCAAACAACGATCATTTCCTGTTTTTCAAACTGATGGATTCTGTAGACACCACGTTCTTCAATCCCATGTGCTCCTTTTTCTTTTCTGAAGCATGGAGAATAACTTGTCAATGTTTTTGGTAACTGATCTTCTGGTGTTGTTGTGTCGATAAATTTACCGATCATAGAATGTTCACTTGTTCCGATCAGATACAGGTCTTCACCTTCGATCTTGTACATCATAGCATCCATTTCGTCAAAACTCATAACACCTGTTACGACATTGCTTCTGATCATGAAAGGTGGTACGCAGTAAGTAAATCCTCTATCGATCATAAAGTCTCTTGCATATGCGATAACTGCAGAATGTAATCTTGCAATATCTCCCATCAGATAATAGAATCCATTACCTGCTACTTTTCTTGCACTATCAAGATCAATTCCATCAAAGCTTTCCATAATGTCTGTATGATATGGTACTTCAAAATCAGGAACAACTGGTTCTCCAAATCTTTCAAGTTCAACGTTTTCACTGTCGTCTTTACCAATTGGTACAGATGGATCAATAATATTTGGAATTGTCATCATGATCTCTTTGATCTTCTCTTCGACAACTTTTTCTCTTTCACTTAATTCTTCAATACGATCTGCAGATGCTGTAACCTGTTTTTTAACTTCTTCTGCTTCTTCTTTTTTACCCTGTCCCATTAAGGCACCAATCTGTTTAGATAATTTGTTACGATCTGCACGAAGTGCCTGAACTTCCTGTTTGATCTCACGATTTTCCTTATCAAGTTCGATAACTTCATCAACTAAAGGTAACTTACGATCCTGAAATTTATTTTTGATGTTCTGTTTTACTACATCTGGATTTTCTCTTAAAAATTTAATATCTAACATTTTTTCCTCCAATTATTTGTTCATACATTTTTCTAATGTTGTTTTTTCCTCATCTGATAATGCTACTTTGGCAGCACCATCTTTGATTTCTTTGGCATAAACATATGTTGCATTCTGACTGCTCATACCATTTAAAAGTGTTCCATTATTATTATGGTCAAGTAATGCAATTACAAAACTTGTTTCTCCACCCATATCAGAGAACGCATTATACTTATATACTTCCATCCTAGAAAAGCTACTCCTCTGTTCTTCATCGATTCTCTGTATTTCACCTTCTAGAAAATCTTGTTCTACAATGATTTCGTTAAGCTTTTCAAATTTCTTGATAATGCTTTCTTCTAATGATTTACCATCTTTTCCCGATAGAAATTTTTCGTAACGTTTTTTTAGTTTACTAACTTTAATTAAAGCAACAATTACAAGGATCAGTGCTAATGCTAATACACCGGCCAGGCCAATCACAACATATTCCATACTTACACTGTTTAAAAAATTTGTCATCTCATGTTCCTCCTAAATTGATCTTATCATATCCACAATGCGTTCTAATTCGTCTTGTGAATAATACTCAATTTCTATTTTTCCTTTATTATTCTTTTTATTTTTAATAGTTACCTTGCTTCCAAGAACCTGTTTCATAGATTCTTCCAGCTGAGTATAAAGGATATCGTGAACATCTTTTTCTTCTTTTTTATTTTTTTTGATTTTCTTTAAATCTTTGACAAGTTTTTCAATATCTCTGACGCTTAATTTTTCATCAAAAACTTTCTGTGCAATTTCATATTGTTGATCTTTGTTTGTAATTGCTAATAATGCTCTTGCATGTCCTGTACTGATCATTTCTTCTTCCAGCATTTTTTGTACTCTTGGATCAAGTTTCAAAAGTCTTAATGAGTTTGTGATCGCAGCACGGCTCTTGCTAACCTTGCCTGCAACTTCATCTTGTTTTAATTGAAATTCTTCCATTAGGCGTTTATATGCCATAGCTTCTTCAATTGGATTTAAATTATCTCTTTGAATATTTTCAATTAAAGCGATCTATACAACTTCATTTTCATTATACTTACGGATCATGACAGGGACTTCATTAAGGCCTGCTAATTTTGCTGCTCTCCATCTTCTTTCTCCTGCAATGATCTCATAGAAGTCATCTTTTGGAGTTACCAAAATTGGCTGCAACATTCCATATTGTTTAATTGAATCTGATAATTCCTGTAATGTATCTTCATCAAACTGATTACGTGGCTGATCAGGATTAGGTTCAATCTTGTCAATTGGTAATGTCAGTTCTTTCTCTGGCTCAGCTTTTTTCTTTGATTTCGATGATCTTGATACTTTTTTCTTTACTTGTTCTACATCTTCTTCATCGACAATCGGTGCTTTTGGAATCAGTGTATTCAATCCTCTTCCAAGTCCCATTTTCTTTCCTGACATTATTTTTTACCTCCATTTTCAATCACTTCTTCTGCAAGTAGATTATAGCTTTCTGCTCCTGAAGATCGAGGAGCATATACATTGATTGGAAGTCCATGACTTGGTGCCTCTGCCAGACGTACATTTCTTGGAATGATCGTCTTATAAATATTCTGATTTAAGTACGATTTGACATTCTCTACAACCTGCAGCGATAGATTTGTTCTACCATCATACATTGTAAACACAACACCCTCTATCTTTAATCTTGGATTCAGACTCTTCTGAATCAGGTCAATTGTATAGATCAGCTGTGTAAGTCCATCCAATGCATAAAATTCACATTGAATCGGAACAATTACGGTATTTGCTGCTGTCATGGCATTTACTGTTAACATTCCCAATGCCGGTGGGCAATCGATAATAATAAAATCGTATCTTCTTCTTACCTTTTGAAGATTCTCTTTCATGATAAACTGCATTTTATCCACAGTCATCAATTCAATTTCTGCTCCAGCTAAATTTCGATTTGCTGGAAGTAAGGATAGATTATCAAACAAGTCTTTAATGATACAATCTTGTATCTTTTCTTCTCCTGTAATCACCTCATAAGTTGTCTTATCCAGCTCGTTTTTGTCTAATCCCAAGCCACTGGTGGTATTTCCCTGAGGATCCATATCAACGAGTAAGGTTTTCTTTCCTTTTGCCGCAAGTGCTGCTGAAAGATTAACCGCTGTCGTTGTCTTTCCAACTCCACCTTTCTGGTTGGCAATTGCAATAATTCTTCCCATTTCTTTCTCCTTTTGAACAATATTATAACACTATTTTTTTTGCATTGCCATATGTTTCACGTGAAACATTTATTATTTTTTGTGCAATATTTGTTTCACGCAATTTCAATTTTTTCAAAAATGTTTCACGTGAAACATTTTATAATATTCAGATGCGAAAAGGAGTATTCATCTGAATACTCCTCAATTGCTTATAAATTTTGAAATGCATCTGTCCATAATAATTAATAAAGCTTTATTATTAATTACATTTGTTCTGGACACTGGATTCCTAATAATTCTAATGCATCTTTAATTACCTGTTTTGCCAAAATAACAATCTTAACTCTTGCTTCTTTTAATTTCTGATTCTCTACATTACACTGATTTTCATGATAAAAACGATTGAAGCTTTGTGCTACTCCCATAACATATCTAGAAACTACAGAAGGTTCTAATCTATCTGCTGCCACTTTGATCACTTCTGGGAATCTTTCGATTTCCTTTAATAAAGCTACAGATGTTTCATCTGTTACTAAGGATGCATCAATATCTCCAACTTCTGTGATTCCTGTTTTTCTCAACACACTTGCAGCTCTTGCATATGTGTACTGAACATATGGTCCTGTCTCACCATCAAAGCTGTGAATCTTCTCCCATGTAAATGTTACATCTTTGATTCTCTGGTTATACAAGTCATTAAAGATAATTGCTCCAATTCCAACTTTCTGTGCAACATCTTCTTTATCTTTAAGATCTGGATTCTTTTCTGCAATGATCTCTCTGATCTTAGATACAGATTCTTTTAAGATGTCTTCTGCATATACGATATTACCACTTCTTGTTGAAAGCTTTCCACCTTCTAAACTTACTAATCCATAAGGTACATGAATCAGGTTTTCTTTTGCCCATTCATATCCCATTAATTCTACTACTTTAAATACCTGTGCAAAATGTAATTTCTGCTCTAATCCAGTTACATAAATACACTTATCAAAATTATATTCTTTCTTTCGATAGAAAATTGCAGCTAAATCTCTTGTTGCATAAATACTACTTCCGTCTTTCTTCATTACAAGACATGGCGCCATATCATATTCATCAAGATCTACGATCATTGCTCCTTCACTTTCTTTTAGAAGATTTTTCTCTTTTAATTCTTCTACAACTGCTGCTGTTTTATCACGATAAAAGCTTTCACCTGTGTAATGATCAAAATCCATATTCAGCATTTTATAAATTCTTTTATATTCTACCATACTGATATCTTTAAACCATTCCCAGATAGATAATGCTTCTTCATCACCTTTTTCCATCTTGGCAAACCATTCTCGAGCCTGATCATTTAATGTATCATCTTTCTCAGCTTCTTCATGGAATTTTACATAAATTCTTAAAAGCTCAGGAATACCTTTTTCTTCAACTGCTTCTTTACTTCCCCATTTCTTATACGCAACGATCAGTTTACCAAACTGTGTTCCCCAATCACCTAAATGATTAATTCTTTCTACGTGATATCCCAATTTATCAAAAATATGATATAAAGAGTTTCCAATGATTGTCGTTCTTAAATGTCCAACATGAAAGTTCTTTGCAATATTAGGTGAAGAATAATCGATACAAACAGTTTTTCCTTTTCCGATTTCCTGGGTACCATAAGTATCATTTACTTTTGCTAAAACTTCTTTTACATAATTTTCTTTATTCAAAAAGAAGTTTACATAAGGGCCCATAGCTTCTACTTTTGATACATCGTCGCTTGCAGGAATTTTTTCTGCAAGCTCTGTTGCGATCATATTAGGAGCTTTTCTAAATACTTTCGCTAATTGAAAACATGGAAATGCGAAATCTCCCATATCATCTTTTGGTGGAATTTCAAGAATTCCATCAATCTTCTCTTTATCTAATTCTTCGATTGTCTGATCTAATAAATCAATAACTTTATTTCTCATAATCTTCCCTTTCTATAGTTCGATCAATGCCTGAACATTAATTGAATTTGTCTTCCATCTTGTCACTGAAAATTCTTTTGTAAGTTCTTTTTCAAGGGCACTGCGTTTCTCATAAAACTCTTTTGCATTTTTAATAATTTTAGGTTTTGCTTCTATTTTAATTAATATTTTATACTCATCAATAGTTTTTTCAAAGTTAATAACAAAAACCCCTATATCATCCATTAATGTCTCAAATATCTCATGAAATCCTTTCAAAAATGAAAATGTCATACAAACTTTAGATTTCTCTTTTGATTCGCGATAATTTAATCGTGCTGTTGGATATATTTTTTTAATATATTTCATCAATTCATCAAACGCTGGAACAAATGGAATCTTTTCATCTTCGTTAACATCTTCAGTTACTATATCATCAAAGAGCAGATCTTCTTCTAATCCCTTTTGATAGCTAAGTAATTCTTCGATTCTATGATCTTTATCATGAATCTTCTTCTGAAATTCTTTGATATCTTTTTCAATCTTTATAACATCTTCTGAAACACTTTGCTTTGATTCTTCGATTTCTAATGGTAACGGTGAAAATATCTTTCGTATCTGATAGATTTTCTGCTGGTTTTCAATCGTACCTTCTTTTTCATTCTTTTCCTGCATGACCTCATACATCTTGCGGTTCAACTGATGTCTGTCTGTTTTTAATAACTGTATCTGTTCTTCCAGATAATCATATAACTGACTGATCAAATAACTTTTTTCTTTCTTCTTCTCCATATTTTTACCACTTTCTTTTTATCATAAACGATAACCATCAGAAATGAAAGTAAAACCTTTTAACAAATTGGTTCCTTTGATGGTAAACCAGCTTTCCTTGGAAAACGTTTTGGTGTTGCTTTTGTCTTATGAATCTTTAAAATTGTTCTCGCCATATCTGTATCCGGAATTTCAAAAGATATAATATCTTCAATATTTCCACCTAGAATTTTCACCGCTTTTTTTGAATTCTTGGCTTCTTCTTTGATATCCCCTGATTTATATGGAAGAAAATATCCCCCTTCTTTTACATAAGGAATACAATACTCTGATAAAACTGTCAGATTTGCCACCGCTCTTGATACTACATAATCAAAATTTTCTCTATATTCTTTTTGTTTTGCAAAATCTTCTGCACGTCCATGAATCGCTGTGATTTTTTGAAGTCCTAATGTGTTGATTACTTCATTTAAAAATTTAATTCGTTTATTTAAGGAATCTAGTAATACAATCTCTAATTCTGGAAATGCAATCTTTAATGGAATCCCTGGGAATCCTGCACCTGTTCCTAGATCCAGAATTTTTTGATCTTTCAACTCAACTCCACTCTTTACCAATGCCAAGCTATCTGCAAAATGTTTATCAATTACTTCATTTTTTTCTGTGATCGCGGTCAGGTTCATCACTTTATTCTTCTCTACAAGCATCTTATAGTACATTTCAAACTGTTCTAACTGATGATCACTTAATGCAATTCCAAATGCAGCTGCTTTTTCTCTTAATCTTTCCATCTATTATCTCCTATGATGCATTTGTTCCAGATAAATCAGCAATACAGAAATATCTGCTGGTGACACCCCTGAAATTCTGGATGCCTGTCCGATAGACGATGGTCTGATCTTTGATAACTTCTGTTTTGCTTCAATTCGCAAGCTTCCAACATCTTCGTAATCAATATCTTCTGGAATTCTCTTTTTCTCCATCTTCTTAAACTGTTTTACCTGTGACAACTGACGTTTGATATATCCTTCATATTTAATATTAATATTTACCTGTTCCTGAACATCCAGATCGTACTCTGGTCTATCTGGATCGATTGGTGCCAAATCCATATAAGTAAGCTCTGGACGACGAATCAGTTCTGTCATCTTTGCAGATGATTTTAATGTTGTACTGCCAAGTTTCTCAAGCAATGTCTGAACATTTTTGGATGCACCCACATTAATATCTTCAAGACGCTTCATCTCATCTTCAATCTGCTGTTCTTTTACTAATAACTTGTCATATCGTTCCTGACTGATCAATCCTGCTTCATATCCAATCTTTGTCAGACGAAGATCCGCATTATCCTGACGAAGTAGTAAACGATACTCTGCTCTTGATGTCATCATACGATATGGTTCTTGTGTTTCTTTTGTAACCAGATCATCGATCAAAACTCCAATATAAGCCTGTGAACGATCCAGAATGATAGGATCTTTTTCCTGTAATTTACGTGCAGCGTTGATACCTGCCATCAACCCTTGTGCTGCTGCCTCTTCATATCCTGAGCTTCCATTAAACTGTCCACCAGAAAATAAACCATCAATCTCTTTAAATTCCAGAGATGCTTTTAACTGTGTCGCATCAATACAATCATACTCAATTGCGTAAGCATTTCTCACGATCTTGGCATTCTCAAGTCCTGGAACACTGTGATACATCTTATACTGTACATCTTCTGGCAATGAACTTGACATACCACCAACATACATCTCATTTGTATATTCGCCTTCTGGCTCAATAAATACCTGATGACGATTCTTATCTGGAAACTTCACGATCTTGTCTTCGATAGATGGACAATATCTAGGTCCTGTTCCCTCAATTGCTCCAGAAAATAATGGTGATCTGTGAAGATTTTCTTTGATGATTTCATGTGTCTCTTCTGTTGTATACGTTAACCAGCATGAAATCTGATCTCTCTTGATATCTTCTTCCTTATTTGTAAAGCTGAATGGTACGATCCTTTCATCTCCAAACTGCTCTGCCATCTTAGAAAAATCAATCGTATTCTTATCAATTCTGGCAGGTGTTCCTGTTTTAAATCGTCTCATGGAAATACCATGACTCTTTAAGGAATCTGTCAGATAATTGGCTGCCTGCAGCCCGTTTGGTCCTGTGTGATTACTTACTTCCCCATAAATGCAACGTGCTTTCAGATAAGTTCCTGTCGTCAATACAACTGCTTTTGCATAATAAACCGCACCTGAATATGTCTTAACTCCTTTAATCTTTCCATCTTCCACAAGGATTTCTGTAACTTCCCCCTGACGAAGTGTAAGATTTGGTGTATTCCCCATAACCTGTGTCATAGAAATAGAATACATCTTCTTATCTGCCTGTGCTCTCAAAGAATGTACTGCCGGTCCCTTTGATTTATTTAGCATCTTGGACTGTAAATAGGTTTTATCGATATTTTTACCCATTTCACCACCAAGTGCATCAATTTCTTTTACCAGATGTCCCTTAGAGCTTCCTCCAATATTCGGATTGCATGGCATCAGTGCAACACTATCCATGCTTACTGTAAAACAGATTGTTTCAAATCCCATTCTGGCTGCTGCAAGTGCGGCTTCACATCCGGCATGGCCAGCACCTACAACAATGATATCATATTTTTCTTCTAAATTATTCATCTTTATTTACCCATACAAAATTCTGCAAAAATCTCATTTACCAGGTCTTCTCCCACAGATTCTCCTGTGATAAATCCTAAATGCTCATAGGCATCTAAAAGATCAATAGAGAAGAAATCTTCTGGCATTCCATCTTCAATACTCTGTAATACCATAGAAAGGCTCTTTAATGCCTCACTTACTTCTGTTTTGTGTCTCATATTCGTCAGGTATATTTCATCATTAAACGAAACATGTCCTTCAAAGAAAATATCCTGAATCAATTGATATAATTCTTCAATTCCAGTCTGCTCCTTGGCTGAAATCTGAACAATCTGATCAAAACCTTTTTCCTTAAGATTTTCCTTTGTCACTACCTGCTCAAGATCAGCTTTATTTAATAAAACAATCGTTTGCTTACCTTCAATAAGCTGCATGATTTCTTCATCATCCTTCGTTAAAGGATCTGATGTATCTACAACATAAAGAACAAGATCAGCTTTCTTTAACAGTTCTTTGGCTTTGTCTACTCCAATCTTTTCAATCAGATCATTTGTATCTCTGATTCCTGCTGTATCAATGATGTTCAGCGGAATTCCTTTGATCTGAATTGATTCTTCCAACGTATCTCTTGTTGTACCTGCAATATCTGTAACGATTGCTCGTTCCTCTCCCAGCAAAACATTCAATACAGAAGATTTTCCTGCATTCGGTTTTCCAACAATAACAGTCTGTATTCCTTCTTTGAGAATTCGTCCATTATCTGCATTCTCCAGAAATTCATTCAACTGTTTAATAATTTTCTCAACCTGCTCTCTCAGCTCATCTGAAAATCCATCCACACTATAATGTTCTGGGTCATCCAATGCTGATTCGATAAATGCAACGCTGTGAATAATCTGTTTTCGGATCTCTGTAATTTTCTTTCCAAGCGCCCCCTCTAACTGCTTTAAAGATGTGCTCATTGCAAATTCATTCTTAGACTGAATCAGATCCATAACAGCTTCTGCTTCTGAAAGGTCGATTCGTCCATTCAAAAATGCTCTCTTTGTAAACTCACCTGGCTCTGCAGGTGCTGCTCCGGCCTTAAATACTGCTTCCAGAACTTTCTTCATAACAACCACACCACCATGGCAGTTAATCTCTACAACATCTTCTGCTGTATAAGAATGTGGACCTTTCATAACAAGCACAATACACTCATCAAGCAATGTCTCTCCGTCATATACGTGTCCATAATGTGCTGTATATGTCTTGACTTCCTTTATCTTCTTATCTATTTTCTTCGGTTTAAATACTTTTTCAATAATATCCAGTGCCTGATCTCCGCTGATCCTGATAATTCCAATTCCACTATTGGTCATCGGAGTAGCAATTGCTGCAATCGTATTTGACTTCATATAATATACCTCAAAAAAGGGCTGCCTAAATTAAGGCAGCCCTAAATCTTATTTTTTAAGCATAACAACAACTTTACGATAAGGATCCTTACCTTCGCTCTTTGTAATCACTTCCGGATCTCTCTGCAATGCAGAATGGATGATTCTACGCTCATTTGGATTCATTGGTTCTAAGTAAATTGGTTTTTTATTCTTCTTTACTTTATACGCAATGCTTCCTGCTAATTTCTCTAAAGTCTGCTGTCTTCTTTCTCTGTAATTTTCTGTATCAAGCTTGATCTTTACAAAAGAATCGCTCTCTTTATTTACATAAAGACTGATAAGATACTGCAGGGCATCCAGTGTCTGTCCGTGCTTACCGATCAATGCACCCATCTTCTCTCCAGATACATTGATGTTTAATACGTTATCTCTGCGGTTATAGTAAAGATTTAACTTTGGATCAAGTCCCATCGCTCTTAACACTTCATCCAAATACTTTTCAGTATCTTTAATGATCTGATCAATATTCTCTGGTGTCTTATTCTTCTTAGTTTCCTTTACAGGAACCTCTTCTTTTGCTTTAGAACTCTTCTTAGGCTGACGATTTGATTTCTCATCTGCCGTCTTCGCTGGTTTCTTTTCAACCTTTTTCTTAGGTTTCTCTTTTTCTATTGTCTGAGGCTTAACTTCTGTCTCTTTCTTTTCTTCTTCTTTAATTTCAATGATGACTGGTTTCTTAAACAGCCCAAAAAAGCCATTACTTCCCGGATCGATCACTGTATACTTGAGGTCTGTACTTGGAATTCCCAACTCCATTGCAGCATTCATAACTGCATCAGATTCAGTTTTTCCAGTGAATCTCTTTGCTGACATCCTTATTTACCCCCTTTGTTTTTGTTGAGTGCATTCGCTTTAGAAGCAATTCCTCCTTTAGAATTTCCTGAATAATCAATATTCTTTGTTGATTTCAGATTTGCACTCTTCTTAATGCTGGAATCTGTACCTTGCAGTCCCTGCTGTTCAGCCTGTGCTCCCAACATCTTTTCATAAAGAGAAGGACCTTTTTTCTTTCTTTTCTTAGCTGCCTTCTCACGACTTTTTTCAATAATCTTATCCATATCAGCATGATCATAATGGTAATTAAACGCAACCTGCTGAATATACTGGAATAAAGCACTCGCTGTCCAGTAAATACCAATACCGATTGGTAATGAAATACACATTACAAATGACATTAACGGCATTGTGTACATCATACTCTTTGTCATTCCTGCTCCTGGTGTACTTTCATCCATCTGATTTGTAGACATAGATGTTTTTGCACTTAAGAACTGAAAAATAAATGATAATACAGGGATGATCAGTAATGGAGTTAATCTGAATCCTGGTGCTGAATTTAAATCCATACCTAAAAATAGATTTGGATGATACTGTGTATCATGTGCAATCTGAGGAATATAAGTATTAACACCACGAATTACATAATACAGTGCCATGATGATCGGAAACTGAATTAATGTTGGTAAACATCCACCAGTTGGACTTGAACCATACTTTTCATAAACTTTCTGCATCTCTTCATTCTGTTTCATCATAGATGCCTGGTCTCTTTTGTTACGATATTTCTTAGTGATCTTATTGATCTCTGGTTGCATATGCTGATTGATCTTCATAGATCTCTGCTGTTTCATTGTTAATGGTAATAAAATTAACTTAGAAACTAATGTAAATAAAATAATACATAAACCAACATTATAGATACCCATTGTTGCTAATCCACTATAGATTGCTCGAATGATCCAACCAAAAATAATTACAAACGGAGTTAAAATACCTCCGGTGCCCGTAGTCTGGGCTTGTGCCAATAACATCATTTTTTGCACCTTTTTCCTTTCCTGACTTCCGGAACAGGGTCATATCCGCCTTTTGAAAATGGATTACATCGTAATATTCTAAAAATTGCCAAAAGACTCCCTTTGACAACTCCGTGCTTCTCCAATGCTTCTATGGCATATTCCGAACAAGTCGGAACATAAATACATGTTCCTCTTCCCTTTAATTTCGATAAATATTTTCTGTAAAACCTGATAATGGATATTAAAATCTTCTTCAATTGTGTTCAACTCTTCTTAGATGATGCAGATCTACCAAATGTAAAAATGCACTTTCAATCGTATGGCAGTCCTTTCCTTTTGCAGTTTGTCTTGCAATTACTACCATATCATATCCTGTTTTTAAATTATCCTGATTCAAACGATAGCTTTCACGAATTAAGCGTGTAGTTCTATGACGCACTACACTATTTCCAACTTTTTTACTTACTGATATTCCCAGACGATTATATTCTAGGTCATTCTTCCTATAATAAAGGACCAAGTACTTATTAGCTTTGGATTTTCCTTCATTATATACCATCTGGAACTCTTTATTATTTCTTAATGAATGATAATTTTTCATGGTTCTCTTCCTTATTAATAGAGAAAAGAAAAGGTCACATCACTGCGACCTAAGCTGATAATTTATTTCTTCCTTTTGCTCTTCTGCTCTTCAGAACTTTTCTTCCGTTTGCAGTGCTCATTCTTTTTCTAAATCCATGAACCTTAGATCTCTGTCTTTTCTTTGGCTGAAATGTCATTTTCATTCTAAAACACCTCCTTAACAAAATTTTATGCGTTATATATATGAATAATATATTCGTAAAAACATCACTCCTATTATAGACAGAGAAATGCCAAAAAGTCAAGTAAATTCTACGTTTTTTTCACTTTCTTATGTATTTTCATATATATTGTGGTTTGCGCGAAAGTTATCCACAATTTGTAGATAACTTGTGCATAACTTGGTGATAAAATGTGGGCAATAAACACACAAAATGTCGAATTGTCTTATTTTATCACGTTTTTCAACATGTGTATAATGTGGAATAACTTATCCACAATATGTGGGCAACTTTTATTTTTCGATTGAAAAAAGAAATCTTTTGTTATACACTAAATATAGTGCCGTACTATGCACATTTATAAAAATATGATTTAGAAAGGGATTTATGTTATCCATGAAAAACGAAATTGAGAAAATTTGGGATGATGTATTAGTCAAGCTTGAGCAAGAGCATGACGTTTCCAGTGCTGCAATTAATGCCTGGATTAAACCATTACATATTAAAGATGTCCAGTCCAATAAGATAATTCTTTCTTTGGATGCTAAATATGATGAGCGGGGTATTCAATTTATTAAGAAAAAAATGTACGATTTTTATATTTCCCTTGCTATTTCCGATCTTACCGGCAAGAAATACGATATAGAGGTTGAGCTAGAAAAAGATGGAGAAAAACCAAAACAAACTCCTGCTGCTACACCTGAACATGACAATAATAACTTAAATCCCCGTTATACTTTTGATACATTCGTAATCGGTGACAATAACCGCATGGCACATGCTGCCAGTATTGCTGTTGCGGAAGCTCCAGCGGAAGCCTATAATCCGCTGTTTTTATATGGAGGTGCAGGTCTTGGAAAGACTCATTTAATGCACTCCATCGCACATTATATCATTGAACATAATAGTTCTTTGAATGTTTTATATGTAACAAGTGAAGATTTTACAAATGAAGTTATCAATTCAATTCAGCACAAAAAACAGGAAGAGTTGCGCAGTAAATACCGTAATATCGATGTTTTATTAGTCGATGATATTCAGTTCGTTATTGGTAAAGAAAGTACACAGCAGGAATTTTTCCATACCTTTAATGCACTTTATAACTCTAAAAAACAGATTATTCTTTCCTCTGATAAACCTCCAAAAGAGCTGGATGTATTAGAAGAAAGACTCCGGAGCCGTTTCAGCTGGGGACTTCCAGTTGATATCCAACCTCCAAACTATGAAACAAAGGTTGCAATCCTCAGAAAACGTGCAGAATTAGACAATATTTATATTGATGATGAAATTTTTGATTACATTGCAACACACATTAAGTCTAATATTCGTGACCTCGAAGGTGCATTAAACAAAATTAAGGTTTATTCCAAATTAAATAAAAAACCAATTGACCTTGAATTATCCAAAATTGCTCTTCAAGATCTGATCGATAATAAAACAAAACAGGCTATTACACCTGAATTGATCATGCAGACAGTTGCTGAACATTTTAATATTCAGACAAGTGATATCATCTCAAAAAAACGCAGTCATGATATTGCTTATCCACGGCAGATCTGTATGTATTTGTGTAAGAAAATGACAGATCAATCACTCGTTAAAATTGGTGAGATCATTGGTAAGAGGGATCACTCTACTGTGATTCATGGTATTGAGAAAATTGAAAAAGATCTTGAAAAAGACCCTGAATTAAGCAAGGTTATTGAAGTTATCACCAAAAAGATGGATTAATTTTTATTTTTTTCACATTTTATCGTTAGTTATCCACATTTTCTGTGGATAAGCTGTGGATATCCTGTGTATTATTGTTTTTGCAATTTTAGGTGATGTTGATAAGGTCACGATTATCCTCTGATTTTCATCAACTTTTGAACATTTTATCAACCCTTATAAAGCTTTATCCTTAGCGGTTTTTTAAGGTTATCCCCATATCCACAGCTACTACGACTATTACTACGACTTTTATTTATTTATTTAACAACAATCTGACACCGAAAGGAGTTATTCACAATTATGAAAATCATATGTACAAAATCTAATTTAGTGCATGCTGTTTCCATTGTTTCAAAAGCAGTATCAAATAATACGACTCTTCCAATTTTGAAATGTATCTTAATTTAGGCAGTTGCAGGAAATATCATATTAACAGCAAATGATATGGAACTTGGAATTGAAACAAACATTTATGGTCATATTGATGCACATGGTAAAATTGCAATAGAAGCAAAACTTTTTTCTGAAATTGTACGAAAATTACCAGATAATGATGTAATGATAGAAACTGATGATCAGTATAAAGCAACGATTACTTGTGAAAAAGCATGCTTTCAGATTATGGGACAGGAAGGAGAAGAATTTCCTTCTTTACCAGAGATTGAGAAAAATCAAAGCATCACTTTGTCACAGTTTTCATTAAAAGAAGTAATTCGTCAAACAATTTTTTCAATTTCTGACAATGAAAATACAAAATTAATGACTGGTGAATTATTTGAAGTGAAAGATGACCAATTAAGTGTTGTATCTTTGGATGGTCATCGAATCTCTATTCGACATATTGAACTAAAAGATCATTATGATCCGTTTAAAGTTGTTGTCCCTGGTAAAACTTTACAGGAAATTGTTAAGATCATTTCCGGAGAAATGGACGAAAATGTTTCAATTTATGTAACTTCAAAACATATTTTATTTGAATTTGATAATACAAGAGTTGTTTCAAGATTGCTAGAAGGGGAATATTATAAGATAAGTCAGATGTTATCCAGCGATTATGAAACAAAAATCACAATTAACAAAAAAGAATTTTTAAATTGTATCGACAGAGCGAGTCTTTTGATTCGTGAATCTGATAAAAAACCAATAATTATCAATATTACGGATCATTCATTAAAATTAAATATCAATTCTTTCTTTGGATCAATGGAAGAAGAAATTTTGATCCAAAAAGAAGGAAGAGATCTCTTAATTGGCTTTAATCCTAAGTTTTTAATGGATGTTCTTCGAGTAATCGATGATGAAGAAATCAATATTTATCTTGTAAATCCGAAAGCACCTTGTTATATCAAAGATGATGCTGGAACATATAATTATCTGATTCTTCCGGTTAATTTTAATCATTAGAAAGGATTTTTTAGATGGAAATTAAACTTAAAGATGAATTTATTAAACTTGGTCAGGCATTAAAAGCTGCTGGACTGGTAGATTCTGGAGTTGTAGCAAAAATTGTCATTCAGGATGGAGAAGTTCTTGTAAACGGAGAAGTTGAAACAAGAAGAGGAAAAAAATTATATGGCGGTGAAGTTGTGTCTTTTGATGGACAGGAAATTCGCATTGTAAAATAGTGTGGGAGTAGTATGATTATTAAATCTTTGGAATTAAAAAATTATCGGAATTATGATGAACTTTCCATGAATTTTGCGAGTGGAACCAATTTATTGTATGGAGATAATGCCCAGGGAAAGACTAATATTCTGGAATCTATTTATCTGAGCGCAACAACCAAATCGCATCGAGGAAACAAGGATCGAGAGTTAATAAAGTTTGAAGAAAATGAAGCTCACATAAGAATTCATTTTGAAAAGCAGGGAATCGACCATCAGTTGGATATGCATCTTAAGAAAAATAAAGCAAAAGGTGTGGCAATTGACAAGATTCCGATCAGAAGATCAAGTGATCTACTTGGGCAGATTCCGGTAATTTTGTTTTCTCCAGAAGATTTAAAGATCGTAAAAAGTGGTCCTAGTGAGAGAAGAAAATTTCTGGATATTGAATTGTCGCAGATGGAACGTCTGTATTTGTATCAACTGACAAATTATAATAAGATTTTGATACAGAGAAATAATTTATTAAAACAAATACGTTTTCAGAATAATCTGATAGATACATTAGAAGCATGGGATATTCAACTTGTAAAATATGGTTCGGAAGTTATTAAATATCGTGAAAAATTTATCAAACATTTAGGTGAAGTTTGTCAAAAAATTCACAATAAATTAACTGGTGGAAAAGAACAAATTTTACTGGAATATGATCGCAATGTAGGGTATGATAGTTATTTAACGGAACTTAAAAAAAAGAGACAAAAAGATTTAAAATATTTTACAACGACTGTGGGACCGCATCGTGATGATATTAGTTTTGTTGTAAATGGAATCGATATCAGAAAATATGGTTCACAGGGGCAGCAAAGGACAGCAGCATTATCTTTAAAGCTGGCGCAGATTCAATTGATGCGTGAAGTGATGAAAGAATCACCGATCCTGCTGCTTGACGATGTTTTGTCGGAGCTTGATAGTAATCGTAAGACGTATCTTTTGGAGAGTATTAAAGATACACAGACGATTATTACATGTACGGGCTTAGATGAATTTATTAGTAAACACCTGCCAATTCAACGTATGTTTCAAATAAAAGCAGGAAAAATTGTAAAAGAAAATTAGGAGGAAACTATGGGTACACAAAAAAATGGAGAATATGGAGCTGATCAGATCCAGATTCTGGAAGGGTTAGAAGCTGTGCGTAAAAGACCCGGAATGTACATTGGAAGTACATCAGAAAAAGGACTTCATCATCTGGTATACGAAATTGTAGATAATGCCGTAGATGAATCTCTGGCTGGATTCTGTGATACGATCATCGTAACACTGAACAAAGACGGCTCTGTTACAGTTGAGGATAACGGGCGTGGAATTCCGGTTGGGATCAATAAGAAAAAAGGTGTATCCAGCGTTGAAGTTGTATTTACGATCCTTCATGCAGGAGGTAAGTTCGGCGGTGGAGGATACAAAGTATCTGGAGGACTTCATGGTGTAGGTTCTTCCGTTGTAAATGCTTTATCTGACTGGCTGGAAGTCACAGTCTGCAAAGAAGGACATGTTCATAAACAGCGTTATGAGAGAGGAAAGGTATGCTATCCTCTGAAAGTTCTCGGTGATACAGACAAGACTGGAACAACCGTTACATTTTATCCGGATGCAACGATTTTTGAGACGATTGATTTTGATTACAATACATTGAAGAGACGATTAAGAGAGACAGCTTTCTTAACAAAGAACTTAAAGATCGTTTTAACAGATGACCGTGGGGAAGAACAGGTTTCAGAGACATTCCACTATGAAGGTGGTATCAAGGAATTCGTTGATTACCTGAATAAGGGAAAAGAAGCACTCTATCCAGAAGTTATTTATTGTGAAGGTGAGAAAGACGGAGTGTATGTTGAAGTTGCATTCCAGCATAATGATTCTTACAATGAGACATCCCTAAGTTTCGTAAATAATATTATTACGCCAGAAGGTGGAACACATTTATCAGGGTTTAAGACGGCTTTAACAACTACTTTCAATGATTATGCAAGAAAGAATAACCTTCTGAAAGAGAAAGAAGATAACTTAAGTGGTGAAGATATCCGTGAAGGATTGACTTCAGTTATTAGTATCAAGATTGGGGAACCACAGTTTGAAGGTCAGACAAAACAGAAGTTAGGAAACAGCGAGGCCAGAGGTGCTGTTAACAGCGTTTTATCTGAGCAGCTGAAATATTTCTTAGAGCAGAATCCTCAGGTTGCGAAAGTAATCTGTGAGAAGGCTGTGCTTGCACAGAGAGCAAGAGATGCAGCAAGAAAGGCTCGTGATCTTACAAGAAGAAAGACTGCTCTTGACGGTATGAGTCTTCCAGGAAAACTTGCAGACTGTTCTGACAAGAATCCAGAGAATTGTGAAATCTATATCGTTGAGGGAGATTCTGCGGGTGGTTCAGCAAAGACAGCTCGTTCGCGTGCGACACAGGCAATCCTGCCTCTTCGTGGTAAGATCTTGAACGTTGAGAAGGCAAGACTTGATAAGGTTCTTGTGAACAAAGAGATCCAGGCGATGATCACAGCGTTTGGTACGGGAATTCATGAAGATTTTGATATTGAGAAATTAAGATACCATAAGATCATCATCATGACGGATGCCGATGTCGATGGAGCACATATCGCAACATTGCTTCTGACGTTCATATACCGCTTTATGCCGGAATTGATCAAGCGAGGGTATGTATACCTTGCCCAGCCACCTCTTTACCGTGTAGAGAAGAATAAGAAGTTCTGGTACGCTTACAGTGATGAAGAATTGAACAACATTCTTCAGGAAATCGGACGAGATAACAATAACAAGATTCAGCGTTACAAAGGTCTTGGAGAGATGGATGCAGAGCAGTTATGGGATACAACCATGGATCCTGAGAAGAGAATTTTATTAAGAGTAAACCTTGATGAAGATTCTGCTTCAGAGATCGATCTGACATTTACAACACTGATGGGTGATCAGGTAGAGCCAAGACGAGAATTTATCGAAGCAAACGCAAAATATGTGCAGAATCTTGATATTTAGGAAGGGAGAAACAAATGGACGAGAATACAATTTTTGATAAAGTTCATGACATTGATCTGAAAAAAACAATGGAGAATTCATATATTGACTATGCCATGAGCGTTATCGCTTCCAGAGCTCTTCCAGATGTGCGTGACGGTTTGAAACCGGTACAGAGAAGAATTCTTTATGCGATGATCGAATTAAATAACGGACCTGATAAACCACATCGTAAATGTGCCCGTATCGTTGGTGATACCATGGGTAAATATCATCCACATGGTGACAGCTCTATCTATGGGGCATTAGTTAATATGGCGCAGGAATGGTCTACAAGATATCCATTGGTAGATGGACATGGAAACTTCGGTTCTGTCGATGGTGATGGTGCAGCTGCCATGCGTTATACAGAAGCAAGATTAAGCAAGATTTCCATGGAACTTCTGGCTGATATTAACAAGAATACAGTTGATTTCAGACCAAACTTTGACGAGACAGAGAAAGAACCAGCAGTACTTCCTTCTCGTTTCCCAAATCTGTTAGTGAATGGTACACAGGGAATCGCGGTTGGTATGGCAACGAATATTCCACCTCATAACCTTAGAGAAGTGATCAATGCGGTGATCAAGATCATTGATAATCAGGTTGAGGAAGATCGTGAGACAACGATCGAAGAATTATTAGAGATAATTAAAGGACCAGACTTCCCTACAGGTGCGACAATCCTTGGGCGTTCTGGTATCGATCAGGCTTATCGTACAGGTCGTGGAAAGATCAAAGTGCGTGCTGTTACAGATATTGAGGCAATGGCAAATGGGAAGCAGCGTATTATCGTAACAGAGCTTCCATACATGGTAAATAAAGCAAGACTGATCGAGAAGATTGCGGCTTTAGTAAGAGAAAAGAAAGTGGAAGGAATTACAGAGCTTCGTGATGAATCTGACAGAAGTGGTATGCGTATCTGCATCGAACTTCGTCGTGATGCAAATGCGAACGTAATCCTGAATCAGTTATATAAACATACACAGCTTCAGGATACATTTGGTGTGATCATGCTGGCACTTGTTGATGGACAGCCAAAGACAATGAACCTGCACGAGATGCTGGATTATTATCTGGAACACCAGAAAGATGTTGTGACAAGAAGAACACGCTATGAATTAAACAAAGCGGAAGAACGAGCACATATCTTAGAAGGATTACTGATCGCTCAGGATAACATCGATGAAGTGATCAAGATCATTCGTGGAGCAGAGAACATTCAGGCAGCCAAGCTTGAATTGATGGAACGTTTTGGACTTTCAGATGCACAGGCACAGGCAATCGTTGATATGCGTCTGAGAGCACTGAATGGTTTGGAACGTGCTAAACTTGAAAAAGAATACAAAGAATTGATGGAGCGTATCGGTGAATTGAAGGCGATTCTAGCAGACGAAAAGAAATTACTTGGAGTTATCAAAGATGAAATCGTACTGATCCGTGACAAATATGGAGATGAAAGAAGAACACAGATCGGATTTGATGTTGATGACATTTCCATGGAAGATCTGATTCCTAGAGAAAATACTGTAATCACGATGACAAAACTTGGATATATCAAGAGAATGACTGTTGATAATTTCAAGAGTCAGAATCGTGGTGGTAAAGGTATCAAGGGAATGCAGACGATCGATGAAGATTACATCGAAGAACTGTTTATGACAACGACACATCACTACATCATGTTCTTTACCAATACAGGACGTGTATACCGCCTGAAAGCGTATGAGATTCCTGAGAGTGGAAGAACGGCAAGAGGAAGTGCGATCGTTAATCTGCTGCAGTTACAGCCAGGAGAGAAGATCACAGCAGTAATTCCACTGGCAGACTACGAAGAAGGCAAATATCTGTTAATGGCAACAAAATATGGTGTTGTTAAGAAATCTTCTATCATGGAATATGCAAATATCCGTAAGACAGGATTAGCAGCGATCACATTAAAAGATGATGACCAGCTGATTGAAGTTAAATATACAGAAGATGATGAGGATGTATTCCTTGTAACAAAGAATGGACAGTGTATCCGCTTCCATGAAAGCGATGTCAGATGTATCGGACGTACTTCTATGGGTGTTCGTGGAATCAATCTGACAGGTGATGATGAAGTTATTGGAATGCAGCTTGACAGTCAGGGTGAAGCGTTGCTGATCGTATCTGCAAATGGTATGGGTAAACGTACACTGACTTCAGAGTTTACAGCACAGCATCGTGGTGGTAAAGGTATTAAGTGCTACAAGATCACAGAAAAGACAGGTGATGTTGTAGGTGTGAAAGCAGTCAATGACGATAATGAGATCATGATGATCACAACAGGGGGAATCATTATCCGTACAGCAGTAGCCTCCATTTCCATGCTTGGAAGAAATACTTCTGGAGTAAAAGTTATGAATGTTGGTGAGAATGTAGAGGTAGCCAGCATTGCGAAAGTCCGTGAAGAGAAACTTGAAGATGAGCAGGAAGAAAATACAACAGAAGAATAAAAAATAAAAATCAGGGTGCAGATGAATTGTCTGTACCCTGATTTCGTTATATAATAAAATAATAGATGCTCAAATACTTTTTGGCAGTGATAATACAAAACAAAAATATTTTTGGAGGAAAACATGAGAACGATTCATACAGATGAGATCATCAAGAATATAAAAGAGATGTGTATCGAGGCAAACTTATCTTTGACAGAGGATATGAAATGCCGTTTTAAGAATGCAACAGAAAGCGAAAAGAGTCCGTTAGGAAAACAGATTTTAAATCAATTGCAGGAGAATATGGAAATTGCGGCAGCAGATCAGATTCCAATTTGTCAGGATACAGGAATGGCAATCGTATTTTTAAATATTGGACAGGACGTTCATATTGAGGGTATGGATTTACACGATGCAGTGAATGAGGGAGTTCGTCAGGGATATACAGAAGGATATCTTAGAAAGTCTGTTGTAAAAGATCCTTTAATCCGCGAGAATACAAAAGATAATACACCTGCGATCGTGCATATAGATATTGTTCCAGGGGAGAATCTTGAAATCTTAGTAGCTCCAAAAGGATTCGGAAGTGAAAATATGAGTCGTATCTTTATGTTAAAACCAGCAGACGGAGAAGAAGGTGTGAAGAAAACTGTCATTCAGGCGGTCAAAGATGCGGGTCCCAATGCTTGTCCACCAATGGTTGTAGGAGTTGGACTTGGAGGAAGTTTTGAAAAAGCAGCATTTCTTGCAAAGAAAGCTTTGACAAGGAATTTAGATACACCTTCTGATAAACCTCATATTGCGAAATTAGAGAAAGAATTGTTAGAAGAGATCAATCAGCTGGGAATCGGTCCTGGGGGGCTTGGAGGTTCTACAACTGCGTTAGGACTTAATATTGAGACTTACCCTACACATATTGCGGGAATGCCATTAGCAGTGAATATTTGTTGTCATGTAAATCGTCATGCACATAGAGTACTGTAAAGAATTCGATATTATTTTGGATGAGTATTTAAAAATACAAGGAGTAGAAGATTATGGAGAAACATTTAAATGTTCCAGCGAAAACAGAAGAGCTTTCAGAACTTAAATCAGGAGATTATGTATATTTGACAGGAACAATCTATACAGCCAGAGATGCGGCACATAAAAGAATGTATGAAACTTTACTAGATGGAAAAGAATTACCAGTAGATGTTTCCGGACAATTTATTTATTATCTTGGGCCAACGCCAGCGAGAGAAGGACAGGTCATTGGATCAGCAGGACCAACAACGAGCAGCAGAATGGATAAGTATACACCAATGATGCTTGATCAGGGATTAAAAGGAATGATAGGTAAAGGAAAGCGTTCACCAGAAGTTATTGAATCTATTAAAAAGAATGGTGCAGTATATTTTGCAGCTGTAGGAGGGGCCGGAGCTTTGCTTTCAAAATGTATCAAAGAAGCGGAAGTGATTGCGTATGATGATCTTGGAACAGAAGCTATCCGCAAATTAAGAGTTGAAAACTTCCCAGTTATCGTTGTGATTGACAGTAATGGAAACAATTTATATGAGACCGCAGTAGAAAATTTTAAAAAATTAAAATAATCAATAAAAATCTATTGACAAAAGTCAAATCCTTTGGTAAGATATTCAAGCGTCATATGAATGACGAATGCAATTAAATATTTTAATATTTAGGCATTTGCAGAAGTACTCAAGTGGCTGAAGAGGTGCCCCTGCTAAGGGTATAGACCGTTTACGCGGTGCGAGGGTTCAAATCCCTCCTTCTGCGTTATTAAATCTTCCAAATTGGAAGATTTAATTTTTTGACAAAAGATATTGACATGAATGTTGAAATGTGATATCTTATAGAAGTTGCACTGCTTATGGCAGAGTGAAGAATATCGTTTGTGGAATGACGGAAAGAAATGTTTGTTTACTCAGAATATTGGACGGAGAGCGATCACAACATTCTGAAAAAATAAATAAAAAAATCTTGACAGAATAAAAAGAAAATGATATGATATAAAAGTTGCCGCAGTTCTTATAAAGAACGGGTCAACAAAATAAATTAAAAAAGTTCTTGACAAGCTAAGAACTAAGT
>ERZ1673749.365-NODE-365-length-55033-cov-46.940340_pt1 | contig 55033 bp, 46 predicted proteins | sample MGYA00580204_ERZ1673749 | MGnify/ENA primary metagenome ERZ1673749 (study PRJEB41218, sample SAMN15661745) | gut metagenome | host: Homo sapiens | place: Canada: London | collected 2015-08-20/2019-03-30 | study: EMG produced TPA metagenomics assembly of...
TGAGATTGGACTCCTGGACAAACTGATCCTCAGGCATCGACGCCAGAGCCCGCAGCGCTTGCCGGTCTTTCTCTATGGGGATCAGGCGGAGGTGATCCGGATCCTTATTGTAGTCGATGAAGATGTTATTGACCTCCAGCTCATCTATCTCTCGGACGTCGCGGTACCTAATGTCACCATTCTTCGCAGCTCTGCATAGTGCGATGATGATGAGTGTTATGGTGGTGATACGCTGCTGACCATCTATGATCAGCCAGTCGTCATTCTCTCCCTTGGCGACGATACTCCCAAAGAAGTGAGACGGGCGGTCAGGGTGCTTGACGAGATCCATCAGGTCCTTCCATAACTGCTCGCACTGATGCTCACCCCAGTCGTAATTTCTCTGGTATACGGGTATCCTGAAGGTCGAGTGGTAGTTTCTCAGGCGCTTCATGATCTGCTCTGCGTTACCATCCATAGTTGTTGTTGAGTGTAAGTTGATATAAGTGGCTCCGCAAATGTAGTTATTTGTTGGATTAGCCTCCTTCAGTCCGATGGTCTCCCTCTATCTTTCGAGTGTAGCGATGGACTTAGCTCTGTTTCTGCTTGGATCAAGTGGATATTAAGGTGTTGGGGATATGGAGGAATAGGAAAATTGTAGTACATTTGCGGTCGCAAGTCATAATTAGTCCGATAACATTTACATAAGACGATATAGCAATGAAACAGGGTATTCATCCGGACAACTATCGTGAGGTAGTATTTAAGGATATGTCTAATGGCGATATGTTCATTACTCGCTCCACTGTCGACACAAGTGAGACGATCGATGTGGAGGGTGTGACCTATCCTCTGGTCAAAGTCGAGATCTCCAGCACCTCGCACCCCTTCTATACCGGTAAGGCTAAGCTCGTCGACACGGCAGGTCGTGTGGACAAGTTCCTCAATCGTTATGGTAAGCGTGCCGCTAAGAAGGAGGATCAGGCTGCTAAGTAAGACCTCCGGCGATGTGATCCATCGCTCGCTTTTTTCCTAAAGCAAATCACTATAAACGCTGACCGGGGCTTATTAGCCTTAGTCAGCGTTTTTTTGTGTCCTTATGCCTATGCCTGTAAACGACACCATCTGCGCCATCACCACACCTGCCGGAGTCTCCGCCGTCGGGATGATCAAGGTGTCCGGTCCGTCGGCTCTCTCGCTGGTGGATAGGATCTTTGTCCCTATGCACAAGGACTCCCGTCCCCTCTCTCAGACGGAGGGCTACCGGATGGTCTATGGTCGTTTTGTCGACCATGCGTCGGGCGAGATGATCGATGACGGGATGGCGCTCGTCTATCGTTCACCTCACTCCTATACCGGTGAGGAGATGGTGGAGCTGACTCTGCACGGCTCGCCGCTGATCCTCTCGCTGGTGATCGAGCAGCTCTGCAAAGTGGGTGCAAGAGTGGCAGAGCGGGGCGAATTTACCCGTCGGGCGGTGCTCGCCGGGAAGCTGACACTTGGCGGCGCCGAGGCGGTCAATGACGTGATACTGGCGACGAATAGGTCAGCCCTCAGGATGTCGCTCACGCAGATGACCGGGCGCTTTGGCACCCGTGTTGCCGAGCTGCGTGACGGGCTGATCCGAGTGGCTTCCCTGCTGGAGCTGGAGCTGGACTTCTCTGAGGAGGACGTCGACTTTGTCTCCCGCCCGGAGCTGCTGCAGAGCTGCGAGGCCCTCCGGGCGGAGGTGCTCGCCCTCTCGGAGAGCTACCGGAAGGGGGAGGCGGTCAAGCGGGGCATCCCGATCGCTATCGTGGGCAGCCCTAATGTCGGCAAGTCTACCCTGCTCAATAACCTGCTTGGCGAGGACCGTGCCATTGTCTCCGACGTGGAGGGAACCACCCGTGACACCATCGAGGGACACTTATTTATTGACGGACAAGAGTTTCGCCTCATAGATACCGCCGGACTGCGTGAGACGGATGATCCGGTGGAGAGCCTCGGCATCGGGCGGACGATCCGCGAGGTCGGCTCTGCACTGCTCATCCTCTGGATGATCGATCCGCGGGAGACGACCGAGGCGGTGGACGAAGTGTGGCGAAAGCTTCCCTCTGATACGCCCGAGGTGGTGGCTCTGCTCAATAAGCTCGATGAGACCACGGCTGAGGAGCGCCATCGGATGTCGTACCACCTCTCTTCGCTGGGTGTCCATGAGGTGATCGACATTAGCGGCAGAGACCCCGGAGAGGCGAAGAAGGTGACCGACCTCCTCCATCGTCACTTTGCCAACCTCGTTGTCGCAGAGGGTGAGGTGGTGGTCAGCAACCTCCGCCAGGCGATGGCGCTCCGCCGTGCAGCTGATGGACTGGCGCGGGTAGAGGAGGGACTAAGGGCCGATCAGCCCACTGTGCTGCTGGCTCAGGACCTTCGCGATGCCACGGCAGCGATGGGCGAAGTGATCGGTGACATTGTTACTGAGGATCTCCTCGACTCCATCTTCTCCCACTTCTGCATCGGCAAGTAACTTCCGGAGAGGCTCTACAGCTAATTTGCATTTTGGTGTGGTGGGACGGATAGGGGTGGGAGAGTACATTCGTTGAGTGGGGATCAGGAGAAGTGATGGCTTCCTGGTATTTCGCGTCCGATCGCCTGCTTTTGGTGAGTGAGTATGGTCCTCTCTGTCAGTGGTATTCTATTACCGGTAATAGATCGGAGCCTGCTCCTAACGCATTAGGAAGTCACCGGTCCCGGTCTTGCCACATCCCTCTGATGCACCATAGTTCAACTATATAGCGTGAAATGAAGGGACGTAATTGGGCAAAAATCAGTACCTTTGCCCGAATGCATTACGGATACTGAGACATGAATAAGCAGCAACTCGTCGAGCAGATAAGGCGAAAGAAGTCTTTCCTCTGTGTCGGCCTGGATAGTGACTCCACCCTTCTCCCTCCGCACCTTCCTCAGACTGCCGAGGGGGTACTGACTTTTAATAAAGCGATCATAGATGCTACTGCAGATCTTGCCGTGGCTTATAAGCCCAATGAGGCCTTCTATGAGCCGCTGGGCGCCGAGGGAATCGACGTGCTGGGTGAGACGATCGACTATCTGCATGAGCAGTATCCTGATACTCTGGTGATCCTGGATGCGAAGCGGGGCGACATCGGTAATACCTCGGCTCAGTACGCCAAGGCGGCCTTCGAGGAGCTGGGGGCGGATGCGGTCACGACGGCGCCCTATATGGGGCGGGATAGTCTCTCCCCATTCCTTGAGTACACCGATCGGTGGACGGTGCTCCTAGCACTGACCTCTAATGCCGGCTCGGCAGACTTCCAGCATCTGAGGCTGGAGGATGGTCGACTGCTCTATCAGGCAGTCCTGGAGACGGCGGTGTCGTGGGCTTCGGCAGAGCAACTGATGTTTGTTGCGGGTGCGACTCAGGCAACCCTCTTTGACCAGATCCGGGAGATTGCTCCCGACTACTTCCTCCTTGTACCCGGTGTGGGTAAGCAGGGGGGATCGCTGGAGGAGGTTTGTCGTCACGGCATGACGGAGGAGTGTGGACTGATTGTGAATTCGTCCCGAGGGATCATCTTTGCATCCAAGGGGGAGGACTTTGCTGACGCCGCTCGCGCCAAGTCTATCGCACTCCAGGAGGAGATGGCGCGGGAGCTGGAGAGGCATCACGTTATTTGAGAATTAAATCCGTATGAAATATACAGCCCAAGAGGTGGCGGACTTCCTCCACGGTGTCGTGGATGGAGATCCTGATGTGGAGCTCTTTGACTTCGGAGGGATAGAGAATGGACAGGAGGGGACTCTCTCCTTCCTCGCAAACCCTGCATACGAGCATTACCTCTATACCACAAAGTGCAGTGCTGTACTGGTGGAGGCAGACTACCGACCGACAGGTGAGATCACTACTACGCTGATACGTGTCTCTGACCCTTATGACAGCCTAGCGAAGCTGCTGAGTGTGATACGTGACGGCTCCGAGCCGGAGGCGGGGATCTCACAATTTGCCATCGTGGATCCCTCTGCGGAGGTGGATCCGACCGCCTCGGTGGGTCCCTTTGTCTACATCGGGAGGAACAGTAAGGTGGGAGCACGGACGATCGTCCGTGCTCAGGTCTATATCGGTGAGGACTGCTCCATCGGGGCAGACTGCAAGATCTATCAGCAGGTGACGATCAGTAATCGCACGATCGTCGGGGATCGCTGCATCCTGCACTCGGGTGCCGTTTTGGGTGCAGATGGATTTGGATTTGCCCCCACAGATAAGGGCTGGGACAAGATCCCGCAGACCGGTAAGGTGATCCTCGAGGATGACGTGGAGGTGGGGGCTAATGCCTGTATTGATCGCGCTGTCCTCGATGCTACGATCATCAGGCGGGGAGTGAAGATAGATAACCTTGTCCAGATCGCCCATAATTGTGAGGTAAAGGAGCATACCGCCATCGCGGCACAGTCCGGTGTCGCCGGCTCGACCACCATCGGTCAGTGGAATCGGCTGGGCGGTCAGGTGGGCATCGCCGGTCACCTTAAGACTGCCGATCGGGTGACCTTCGGGGCACAGACGGGCATCATGGCGAACATAGAGGAGGAGGGGAGCTATTGGTTTGGCTACCCTGGGAGACCCTATGTCAGAGCGATGAAGAGCGCCGCCGTGACCGATCGACTGCCGCAGTTGGACAAGCAGCTCTACGACCTCACCAAGGAGGTAAAGCGTCTGAGAGAGGAGCTGGAGGAGCTTAGGGATAAGCGTAACTGAAGAGGAGACAACGTATGACACATCAGCATACCCTGGGGGGATCGTTTCAGTTGGAGGGTAAAGGACTGCATACGGGGAGGTACATTCACCTGAGAGCTTTACCGGCCGAGGAGGGACACGGGATACGCATCTGCAGGACCGACCTGCCGGACAAGCCTGTCCTACCGGCGCTCGTCAAGTATGCTACTCAGTCTGATCGCTGCACGACACTGAGAGAGGGGGACTTCTCCGTCTGCACCATCGAGCATATGATGGCCGCACTCGCCATGATGGGTGTGGACAATTGCCTGATCGAGCTGGATGGTCCTGAGGCTCCGATACTAGACGGGAGCGCCATACCTTATGTCGATAAGATCCTGGAGGTGGGACTTGTGGAGCAGGAGGCTGAGGCGAAGCTCTTCGTCGTGCCGCGTAAGATCGAGGTCTGTGATGAGGAGTCCGGTGCCAGGCTTATCCTACTACCGGACGACACCTTTGCCGTAGATGTGCTGATCTCCTATGACTCACCGATCCTCTCGCATCAGTTTGCGTCCTACGAGGAGGGCGATGACTTCGCCGAGGAGATCGCACCTGCGAGGACCTTTGTCTTCGTGAGAGAGGTACAGGCTTTAGTAGCGAATAATCTGATCAAGGGCGGAGATCTCGACAATGCGCTGGTGATCTACGACCGAGAGCTTACTCAGACAGAGCTGGACAAGCTCTCTGATGAGCTCGGGGTGGATCACAGCGATGCGTCTAAGCTCGGGTATATCAGCCATCGACCGCTTGCCTACCCCAATGAGCCTGCCCGACACAAGCTGCTGGACGTACTGGGAGATCTTGCTCTTGCCGGATGTAGGATAAGAGGACGGGTGATAGCCACCAAACCGGGTCACACGATCAATGGCAGACTCTGTCGGAAACTACTGGAGGCAATAGAGGGTGAGGATAAGCAGGCACCTACTTATGATCCAGAGGCCAAGCCGCTACTGGACACTCAGGCCATCATGCAGATCCTTCCGCACCGCTACCCGATGCTCCTCGTAGACCGTATTATTGAGATAAATGGGGGTACCGCAGTGGGGCTGAAGAATTACTCCGTTGGCGAGCCTTACTTTGAGGGACACTTCCCTCAGGAGCCTATCGTCCCCGGTGTCTTGCTTGTGGAGTCGATAGCTCAGATAGCCGGGATACTTGTCCTCCATATGGTAGATGAGCCGGGGCCGCACTCCACTTACTTGGCTCGCATAGAGAGTGCCAGATTTAGGCAAAAGGTAACGCCCGGCGATACGGTGGTCTATCGCGTGGAGGCGTTGTCACCGGGACGGCATGGTTTTGCCCGAGTTAGAGGAGTGGGTTACATAGGTGACCAGATAGTCTGCGAGGCTGAGGTGGTGGCCAAGGTAGTACCTAATCAGGAGGGTGAGAAATAAACGATATGGTATCAAATAAGTATATCAGTTCTCTTGCACTTGTCTCCGACGGTGCTGTCCTTGCAGAGGATGTCCGTGTGGATCCCTTTGCGATCGTAGAGGACAATGTGGAGATCGGTCCGGGGACTCACGTCCACAGCGGAGCGATCATCCGATCCGGCGCAAGGATCGGCAGTCAGTGTGAGATCCATCCCTATGCAGTGGTCGCCGGTGTGCCTCAGGATCTGAAGTTTAGAGGTGAGGAGACGTTTGCCATCATAGGAGATCGGACCGTGATCCGAGAGTATGTGACTGTCAGTCGGGGTACGGCCTCCAGGGGCAAGACTGTGATCGGGGAGGACTGTCTGATCATGGCCTATGCGCATGTGGCACACGACTGCGTGCTGAGGGACCATGTGATCATCGGTAATGCCTCCCAGATCGCAGGTGAGGTGGAGATAGACGACTGGGCGATACTAAGCGGCTCAGTGCTTGTCCATCAGTTTACGCTCATTGGTCGCCACACCATGACACAGGGAGGAAGTAGGGTCACAAAGGACATTCCCCCATATGCTATTGCGGCTCGCGAACCGCTTGTCTTCTCCGGGGTTAATCTCATCGGTCTGCGCCGTCGGGGATTTACCGAGGAGGAAATCGCACTCGTCAGTGATGCCTATCGTATACTCTATGCCCAGGGACTCAACGTGAGCGATGCCCTGGAGACAATTGAGAAAACACTTGAGGACACCCCTGAGCGTCGGCGCATAGTCGATTTTATACGCAGTTCTAAGCGGGGTATTCTCAGGGGAAAAGAGGTATGATCTATCGTTTTGTAATCGTCTCACCGGAGGCTCGCTCCTTCAGGAGAGATATCCGTATCGGGAGTGAGTCGACCTTCGCCGACTTTCGTAGTGCACTCTATGACGATATCGGCTACTCGCCTGTAGAGCCTTCCCTTATTCACCTCACTGACCAGAGCTGGTCCCGTCGGATGACGGTATACGAGGTGGAGCCACCCCATAGTCGCTCTGACGAGGATGTCTATCTCATGGAGAGCACCCGACTCTCAGAGCTGCTCAGCAACGAGAGGGAGCGTCTGATGCTGACCTTTGACATCGAGAGATCCAGAGCCTTCTACATAGAGCTGCGGGAGATGACCTCCGGCAGCCTCGCCGGTGTATTTGAGATCTCACGATCGGAGGGCGAGCCACCCCTCCAGACACTGCCTGTCGAGGAGGAGAAGAAGGAGAATAAGCCAAAAAAGGTCTCATCAGAGGTCCCCGACGAGGAGCAAGGCAAGAGGAAGAGAAAGCTCAACGAAGAGGCTACGCCGGATGAGTACGGGAGTGAAGCCTTCGACAGCTCCGAGCTTGACCCGGAGGGCTTTGGCACCTCGGACGAGTCGGGTGAGTTTGACAACGAGATCCCCACTGAGGACCTTCCCCTTTGACCCACTCAGAAAAGCGGCTGATCATCCTGACAGGACCTACCGGAGTGGGCAAGTCCGCTTACGCGATGGAGCTAGCTCAGAGACTCTCCACGCCGATCCTCTCCGCCGACTCCAGACAGATATACAGAGGTATGAGCATAGGCACCGATGCGCCATCCCGAGAGGATATGCATGCGGTGCCACACTTTTTTGTTGCCACCCGGGAGGTCACAAGTCCCTATAATGCGTACGACTTTGCGTCAGAGGCGTTAGAGATGGTGGACGAGATCCATCAGTCTCGTGACACGGCTCTCATCGTGGGGGGATCGATGATGTACATACAGGCACTACTCTACGAGATGGACCCTATCCCTGAACCTGATCCTGAGGTGAGGCGCTCCTTATGGGAGTGCTTCGAGACGGAGGGCATAGAGCCCATCCGGGCGAGGCTGGCCGAGGTAGACCCGCTCTATCTCGCTACGATCGACGGGAATAACCACAAGCGGATGATCCGTGCGCTCGAGGTGTGGCTGACCACTCATCGTCCATTCTCCTCCTGGCATACGCATCGGTCTCGAGTCTTCCCGTACCAAGTGGAGGTGTGGGCGCTCTCTCGCCCTCGTGAGATCCTCTACGAGAGGATCAATAAGCGAGTGGATCGGATGTTTGAGCGGGGACTGGTGGACGAGGTACGCAAGCTGCTGCCATTTAGGGACTGCAATGCCCTAAATACCATCGGATACAAGGAGGTGATCCAATATCTGGATGGGCAATGCTCGTTAGACGAAGCGATCCACAAGGTAAAGAAAAACAGTCGGGTCTACGCACGCAAGCAGATGACATTCTTCGAGAAAATACCGGGGATCAGGTTGCTAAACTTAGAGGAGGAAGAGAAATAATCCTATATTTGCCTTACTATGATAGACTTAAATATATTAGACGAGGTAGGGCTGCTGGACACCGTGGTGGCCGGTGTGGCATTTCATAACGGCGAGCCTCCGGCACTGACCGAAGCCTACGACGCCAAGACATACCACACCATTCTGCACGACCAGTACCCTTTGGATCAGGATCTCAATCGTGAGGTAGAGGCGTTTGTCTCCCTTATGGAGCGGGAGGGCGTGACCGTCCTTCGTCCCGGGCGGCACCGGGGGATGCAGCAGATCTTTGCGCGAGATGTAGGTTTTGTCATCGGTGACACGTTTGTTCGCGCCAATATCATCGCCGACAGAGAGCAGGAGATGAAGGCGTACGATGCCATCTGGTCGCAGATCGATCCGGATAAGATCGTGACGGCTCCCGACTATGTCTCGGTGGAAGGGGGCGATGTGACGGTACTCAGAGACGGACGGATCCTCCTCGGGTGCCACCTGACGACAGACTTCGACCAATACAGCACTGCACGGACGAATAAGTACGCCATCGGCTTCCTCAAGAGTCTCTTCCCGGAGCGTGAGGTCATCCCGCTTCAGCTCATTAAGGACGACCACGACCCCTATCGGGGAGTTCTGCATCTCGACTGCGCCTTCCAGCCGGTGGGGGAGGGGCTGGCGATCATCTTCCCCGGTGCCTTCAGGCACTACTCTGACTATGAGTACCTCGAGTCACTCTTCGGTCCTGAGCGCGTCTTCACAATTACGCGTGAGGAGTTCTTCGAGATGAATACGAATATCTTCAGTCTCTCTCCGAGGAAGGTGGTGATAGACAGTGCCTTTACTCGGCTAAAGGAGTGGCTTGAGTCCCGAGGACTGGAGGTGCTGACGACCCCATACCGGGAGGTGAGCAAGCTGGGAGGCCTACTCCGCTGCACTACGCAGCCTCTGGTCAGGAGCTACTGATCGGAGGCTTCTCAGTCGGTGTAGAAGTCGATTACTCCCCGGATTGCCCTCCGGCAGACCGGGCAGAACTCAGGGTTACTATTCGTCCGCATGCGGCAGTCCTTGGAGGGTCTGTAGACACCCTTCAGATTGTAGCCTGCTCCTTCGTACACCCCCACGGGAAAGTTGCTCTCCTCAGGGGTCGGTATCGTGGTGGACACCTCTTCGGGTAGCAGGTCAGACCACTTGGTAGCGAAGTCCTTTAGCGTCGTGATATTCTGCTCCCACGGCTCCACGTCTCTTGGATACATAGGTATCTGCTCCGCCTCGTAGGCATACTCGTCCGCCAGACCGGCAAAGCTGTGACCAAACTCGTGGGTCACCACCGGGACGAAGGCCGGATCCTTAGTCATCGAGAGGTTGTACGAATTGAGTATCCCACCTCCGCCATAGTGAGGCGTATTCACCAGTATGATGATGTGCTCGTAGGGTGTGCCGGCAAGTAGGTCGTGCAGCTTGCGGAGGTGCAGCGTCGTGAGGTAGCGCCCGCTATAGAAGGTGTCGAAGTGGGATCCCAGTGCCGTGTCGCGCCAGACCCCCTTGGAGGGAATGGATGCGCCACTCTCCTCAGACGGGGAGCGAACTGCTATGATGGAGAAGCGGTCGCGCATGGACTTGAAGGGCTCGTGTCCGAAGATCGATGCTATCGCCTTACGAGCATCCGACAGGTAGTCCTCCATCTGATCCTCCGTGTAACCCTCAGCGACAAATGCTATATGGATCGCTCGCTTATCGTCCTTGGGTGTCTGTAGGGTGGTGTAGGGCGTGGTGCCCTGCTCGCCGAGTGGGGTCATCAGTATATCACTCGGGTCTATGCGCTGTGTCATCGCGGCGATGACGTCGTGGCGATTATTCCTGAGCTCGAGACAAACCTCCACCGGCTGCTTCGGCATAGGGATGAGAAAGACATTCTCAAAGGCTTTCCTGCCGCTCTCCCTCGCCTCAGGATAGCTGAGCCACTCCTGGAAGAGTGAGGAGAAAGGATGCTTGTAGATCACCGTCCCGGTCGCAAGGTCCCTGACCGTGATCGTGCCATTCCCCTGCATCGGTGTCTCTGCCAGCCGATGTCTCTTGCCATACCAGCCGGGGATCTTGTAGTACGCCATCAGTGAGATCTCCTGCGCCTCGGCATTTCCGGAGAAGATGTAGTCCAGCCGTAGCGTCCGGTCGACGAAGTAATCCTCGAAGTCCTGTGCGACAAGGCAGCAGGGCAGCAGGATGAGCGCAGCGAGCAGCATCGTCAGTCGGTAAAGTTTCTTCATAACTTATTGAGGTAAAGTCGACCCTCCAGACCTAAGTGGAAGAGTAGGTCGAGAGCCGACAGGTTGGGTATAAATCCATTCTGATCCTCGAAGACCTGCCAGTACCTCGGCAGCTCGTGACCCTCCAGAGAGGAGGGGAGAGCGACCTCTGCGTGGTGATCGAGGCCCCGGGACCACTCCGCCACTACAGAGGGCAGGGGTATATCCCACTCGCCGAGGATAAAGGCAAGCCACCGCTGATTGAAGTCCACAAGCCTACCCCCTTCCTGGCACCGACAGAGTGAGATCACCTGATCCTCATAGTACTGCCAGTAGGGTGTGGAGCAGTAGGACGAGCGTAGCGCCTCCTCCAGCCGATGTCTCCAGTGATCGTGCTCCGCCAGTGAGATCTCCGAGGTGGCCGGGGATGGATAGCCGAAGCGCTCCACCGGGATCGTAAAGGGCGTAGCACCCTGTGGGGTCAGGAAGTAAGTCCGATTACGGAGCGTCTGCTTCTGATACTGCTCGCCCACACAGATCACAGCCTCAGGATGATCCATCATCAGCCTGACATGAAGGATCGCAGGGGCAAAGAGTGTGGGCAGAGAGAGCATACCGACTTACCTGAGCACTGTCCCAAATCTCCGCCACCGGATCTTGCCGTGGAGGAGATCCCTGTCCTTATCCAGCGAGAGCCAGACGAAGAGTGGCTTGCCTACGATATGATCCTCAGGGACAAAGCCCCAGGCTCGAGAGTCAGCGGAGTTGTGCCGATTGTCTCCCATCATGAAGTAGTAGTCCATCTCGAAGGTGTAGGACGAAGCCGGCTCGCCGTCTATCAGGACGCCCGTCGGAGTCCGCTCGATCGTGTGGTGCTCAAAGTTCCGGATGCATCGCTCGTAGAGCGCAAGATTCTCTGCCGTCAGCGGGATCGTCTCCCCTCTGGCGGGTATGTGGATCGGACCATAGTTATCCCTCGTCCAGTCGAATAGGTCGCTGAGTGGGTAGGTCGTGAAGACCGACTGTCCCGGATCCGGCTCCACCTCGATGTGGAGGACACCGCTGTGCTTCTGCAGCGTCTCTCTCATCGCCTTAGTGAGCGGCATGTGGTAGATCAGCCCGAATCCCTTGGTCGTCTCGCCGGTGAATCCCAGCTGCTCATAGAGCGGATAGTAGGATTGATCCAGCCCGTCCAGCAGTGCAATATCATCCTTCGCCACCCCCAGGTCGTAGAGCTCCTCCTCCGTCAGCATCGTGCCATCGGTCTGGATGAAGTAATTGAGCTGAGAGTGTGGCGGCTCCTCCACCTCCTGATTATTGATAAGGAGCTTGTTGCGTCTCACCTCCAGATCGTCTCCGGGGAGACCCACACAGCGCTTGACGTAGTGATCCCTCATATCGACAGGTCGTGCCACCACCTTGCCAAAGGTGCGCGTGTCGCTCCAGATCCTGTCCCTGCCGTAGAGGTGACAGAGGGTGTAGTAGTCCGGATTGGTCACCTTGAGCGGGACGGTATCCCCGGCGGGGAAGTTGAAGACTACCAGTTCATTCCGCTTGAGATGTCCAAGTCCTCTGATGCGCTTGTAGGGGAGCTGAGGATTGTCGATGTAGGCCTTCTTCCCATTCCACGGGAATTGGTTGTGTACCAGAGGGAAAGCGAGCGGGGTCATCGGTAATCTCGGTCCAAAGCGAAGCTTGGAGACAAAGAGGTGATCCCCCACGAGGGAGGTCTTCTCCAGTGAGGAAGAGGGGATCTTGAAGTTCTGGAAGAAAAAGATATTGAGCACCTGCACCGCTATCAGCACGACAACGATATCCTCCACGAGCCGCATCACGCTCCGGACGGCACTGCTCGGCGAACTCTGCCACCAGCGCCAGGGGATGATGTGAGTAATATAGTTATCGAATATCAGCAGTCCCGGGATGAAAAACAGCCAGAAGCTACCCACCCACACAGCAAATAACAGTAGTGCGACAGCCCAGACACCAAACTTGATCCAGTCCCGCCTCGGGACACTCCTAAAGTCTATCTTCCTCATACTACTCAGTCAAAGTGGAGCATATCCTCCATCCCGAAGCATCCCTTCTTACCCTGCAAAAACTCAGAAGCCAGCACCGCGCCCATCGCAAAGCCCTCTCTCCCGAAGGCCTCATGCTCCAGTCTGATCACGTCCTGGGCACTACCAAAGGCTACGCGGTGGATCCCCGGCACCTCGCCCTCACGCAGCGAGTGGATCAGGAGCTGATCCTCCGCTGCGCTAGGTCTCTCGTCATCGCCGAGATAGGCCTTCGTGTCACTGTATCGGTCCATCTCGGAGAGGATATCGCCGGCGACGGTCAGTGCCGTGCCGCTCGGGTAGTCCAGCTTGTGGATATGGTGCACCTCCTCCATCTCCACATCGGAGTACTGGGGGAGGTTATTCATCAGCTTAGCCGCCTCTCGCACCAGGTGACGGAAGAGGAAAACCCCGACGCTGAAGTTGGAGGAGTAGAAAAATGCTCCCTCCTGCCTCTCAACCATCTCCCGGATCTCACTCATGCGCTCAGTCCATCCTGTTGTCCCGCTTACTACAGGGAATCCTCCCTCGACAGCCAGTCGAATATTGTCATACGCACTGTCCGGTGTCGAGAAGTCGATCACCGCATCTGTCGAGGGCGAGATCTCCACCTCCTGTCCCTTATCGATACGACCTACGACCTCGTGTCCCCGAGAGAGTGCCACCTCCTCGATCGCATGACCCATGCGGCCATATCCTATCAGAGTAATCTTCATCGCTATACTATTTCTGATCGCTCCGCTCGTGGCTCTGCAGTCCGTGGCGAAGTGCTTGTTATTCGTGACTTATGGATACAAATGTACCTATTTATCACCTCAAGGATTTTAGCATAAGAAAGGACTATGCGGGCGGGCGTAAGACGCCAGATGATCCAAATTGGTCCTTACTCCGCCAGTATCTATACATCGCCTGCTGACATACGTACCGCCAGTCCTATCGCCTTCCCTAGGAGAGGAGGAACGGCGTTTCCTATCTGTACCAGTTGCTTATTCTTCGGCCCCTCGAAGATGAAATCGTCAGGGAAAGACTGAAGTCTCGCCATTTCTCGAGCCGTTAATACCCGAGGGAGCTTGGGGTGAAGATTAACACCTCCGTGGTTTTCTTTAATGGTGCAGGAGGGCTCATCCCATGGACATTTCTTCCACGCATCGGAGTATCCCTTGTAGAGGCTTTGTCCCTCGGGACAAGCCATAATTCGATCTTGCATATCTTGTCGATGCTTTGTGGGTACGTGATTAAATTTCTTATCGCAGGGATGATCCATCAGATCTCCGATTGTTTCTCCGGTCGTTATGTACTTATCCTCTGTAAGAAGGGGCTCTGGAAAACAATTTTCGACACCTATTCTGTTCCCAATGAATATGACTCTCTCTCTCTTCTGAGGGGTGTAATAGTCTGCGGCACATAGTGTCTCAACATTCATCTTGTACCCTATCTTTTCATAGTCTGATATGATTTTTTGCTCGACTCTTCCACCCAGCATAGATCGAAGACCCTTCACATTCTCGCATATCACAAAGTCAGGCTGCAGTCGACCGACTATCTCAAGCATCTCGAGGTAGAGGGAGTTGCGCGGGTCGTCAATGATCCTGTTACCTGACATAGAGAACCCTTGGCAGGGAAATCCGCCGGCAACGATATTAAGTTTTCGTCCTTTAAGCTCTTCCTTTACGGTATGGTAGAATTGATCCTTGATCTCCGGGAGGGTAATGTCTCCATTCACAAAAGGGTGATCGAAATTTCGCTCATAGGACCTGCCTGCCTCGTCAAACCAATCCAGTCCGCACACCCCTTGCAGTCCGGACATCTCCAGCCCCTTGGATAAGCCTCCAGCACCGCAAAATAGATCCACATAGGTCATAGTAGAGTCTGACGGACGACTCCATTCGGTCTCAATACCCACCCACTTTGACTTTTGTCGAGTTTGTATCTTATGAGTCAGGTCGTGAGCCTCACCAAATAGGTCATATCGTACAGCTTCAGAAGTGCTACTACGATCTCTGTTGATAAAAATATCCAGAGCCTCCTCTGTAATTCTATAGGAGGATCCTATCTTGACGGCACCTAAGTCTCCTGCCGCAATATAGCGTCTGATTGACTTTTGAGATAACTTGAGCTTAGAGGAAACCTCTGAAATGGTATAAAACATATTCTCTGCAATTATTGTACACTAATGTCCAGTCTGCATGTAAATATAGCAGGTATCCTCTGATCTCACAAGGGTTATTCCTTTCTGAAGACAAAAATGTATTCATGCTTGAAAAGGAAAGTATCACTCTTCAGTGTCCTGTATCGCCACAGAGCCTCTATACCGATCTTACCCCTGTTCCCGACCATATCCTTGACTACTATGCCCTTAAGCTTGCAGGGTAGAGACTTGCGGATGGCATACATAAGGTAAAAGCCAAGTGGTATGACCTCCCCGTCTCTGTACACGTCTCCTACCACAATTGCAAAGTGTCTCCTTGCGCGAAGGTGAGCAACGGAGTTCTGCATAATGAGGACGAATTTGTCGATAAACTCGCCTAGAGATGCAATATTTGAAATGTCGTCTTCCTGGTCTGTGAAGTGAATGATATCCCAATACGGAGGATGTGCTAGGATGAAGTCCACTCTCTTGCGACCATCTATTTTTGCAAGACTCTGCTCCACACCGGCATTCACCTCCTCAGTGCGAGATGCATCACAGTGAAGCAGAGTGTAGTGGATGGGACACGTGTCGTCCATTCGTTGCTTAACGTGGTCAATGATATCTTGATTGATATCAAAGCCGATGTAGTGTCTTCGGAGCCTCTCACACTCATATAGGGTAGTCCCTGACCCCATAAAGGGCTCCATAACGACATCCCCCTCCTCTGTGTATCTCCTCACTAAGTGATCCGGGATCTGAGGAACGAAGTTACCGTGATAGACATTTTCTCGCTTTCCTCCCTTAGCACGCGGACCTATGATCCATAGGCTGTCGATGTTGATGTCAATATCCCTCCAGTTATCTTTGTCGATTTTCATCACTCTCTGGTTCTATACGTTTCAATAGCTCCGACAGCTTTTGTCTCCATTGCTTGCCATCATACCAGCCACACCCGACACAAGATCCCAGATACTCCTCTCCACCCTGGTACCAATAGGGTATCTCAAGGAATCCAGGACGACGATTGGTTTGCATACACTTTCTGCACGCTCTATCTTTAAGGAGATTATGCTGTCGGGAGAGTAGCTGAAAGTTGTCTCGGATCTCCTGGTCAGTCATCTCGGAGATATCAATGTCCTGTGAGAGTCTGATCCAAGGAGTCTTGTGATCTATCTCAGGCGAAGTGGAAATCCTAGCCCCGGTGAATGCATCTCTCTCGTCAAAGAGACTTATGACTTTTGCCCGCATCTTAATCGGGATACTAAATCGACCCTTTGTGTGCGATGGTTCAGCATCTAACAGCTTGTAGTGAGTGGTGTCCTGATTGCACCTCGGACAAAAGAGACTCTTCCCCCAGCGACCGGGAGCGATCTCCTCAAAGTGGTACCCCCTTTTCTTTGCCTCTCGAAAGATGGCAGCCGGCTGGTTACTTTCTGTGGTGTGCATAGAGCAGGTCCACTCGCCCAAATTTTCTTTACACGCCTCGATAAAGCGCTCTACTTTGCTCATAGTCTGAGATAAAAAGCATAGAGCTATGCTTACCTTGTGTGGGTACTAGGAAACCTGCGAGAGATAAGCATATGCCCTATGCTAGTGAGTAAAATCCACCCCCTTTCAGAAGCTTCTCTCGCAATAAATCCGTAGACTTCCTAGTTCCACAGTCCGAAGCTCCTGAAAGTAAGAGTAGGTGTATCTCCGACTAAGGTACCATTTTAATGGCAGATGAGACAAAGCGCAGTGGTTGTACACATAGCCGACGCACTTGGAAGGTCACTCGCACATCAAGATGCGGATTACCCGAGAGACGTGTGGAGGCAAGGCATATGACCCCTCTCCTCAGGGAAATTTCTATTACCGGTATTAGTGTTTTCTATTACCGATATTAGTGTCGACTATTACCGGTAATAGATAATACTAATATCGGTATTAGTTTGGTGCCTGATCCGACGACCGGATTTGGTGTCAAAAAAGGACAGGTGGCGATGTCTGACCGCCACCTGTCCCTTATGTGAGAGGTGTAGTGACTCGATTAGTCCTCCTTCTTGATATTGGGCAGCTCGAGACCGAGGTTCTTCTTGCGGTCGTAGGCCTTGAGGTAGAGGCTCAGGAAGAGAGCCAGGACGCCGAACGATGTGAAGATCAGCATCGCCGGGGTGTAATTGAGTGCCTGTCCGGCCACGGCTCCGGGGTTGGTCTTGTCGAGGACGTTACCGATGATCATCGGAACAGTCATGAGTCCAATATTCTGGATGAAGAAGGTGGCAGAGTAGGCGGATCCGAGTACCTTGGCATCGATCACCTTAGGCATGCTGGGCCAGAGGGCGGCAGGCACGAGTGAGAAGGAGATGCCGAGGAGTACGATGGCACCGATGGCGATCCCGAAGGAGAGCTTATCCGTCGTGAAGGGATAGAGTGCAAATATCCCGTGGCAGACGATCATCAGGATCGACCCCAGGATCAGCATCGTGGCACCCTTGCCCTTCTTGTCGAGGTAGAGCCCCAGGAAGGGCGTGATGACCATTGCTCCGATGGGGAAGAGGCTGAAGATGCTTGATGCCGTCTCTGTGCTCAGCCCGAGATTGCTCTCGAGCATGTTGGTCGCATACTTCTGGAAGGGGAAGATAGCGGAGTAGTAGAGCACACAGAGCAGTGCCACGATCCAGAAGGTCTTGAGACCAAAGACCTTGCCCAGGTCCTTAAACTTGAAGGGCTCCTCGTCCTCGACGATATGGACGCTCTCCTGCTTGTCCAGCTTGCGGTCCAGCACGCCGTACACGAGGTAGAGGAAGAGGCCAATCACAAGAAGGATGAAGACAAAGAGCACCGGTGCCTGTACCGCCTCGATACCCTGAGCGGTGGTCATGTTGGGCCCAAACTTCTCCACCATAGCATTGTAGATACGAGGCGAGGACTGGAAGACGGCGAAGACCCCCAGTCGGGCTACCGCCATCTCGACACCCATTGCCATAGCCATCTCCTTGCCCTGGAACCACTTTACAATGGCTCGCGACACGGTCACACCGCCCATCTCGGTACCCATACCGAAGATGGCGAAGCCGACGCAGGCGAGTGCAGCCGAGGGAGGGAAGTTGGGCGCTATTTGCGACACCGTACTATAGAGGAAGCCTCCGTCATGGAAGGTATTGCTGAGAGCATAGACCTTGATACCCGCTCCCAGTACCATCAGTGATCCGGAGAGGATGGCGGTGAAGCGCACGCCCATCTTGTCGAGGATGATACCGGCAAAGATCAGGAAGAGGCAGAAGACATTGATAAAGAATTCGCTCCCCGCATAGGTGCCGAAGACAGACGAGCTCCAGCCGAGATTCTGATCCAGCTGGGTCTTTAGTGGTGATAGCACGTCGACGAACATGTAGGCGAAGAGCATCGTCAGTGCGATCATGATCAGGACGCCCCACCGGACGTACCACTTGTCTCGGAGGGTCTCTCCGTGCGGCATCGTTGCTTGTGCCGTCTCTACTGTACTCATTAGAGATTTTGTTTATTGGTTATGATAATAGTATCACTCCCCCTCCTTCCCGTCTTGGCAAATGTAAGGAAAAAGATTTCTTTTCTATCCATTTGCTCACAAAAAAAAGAGGGTCTCCTACCTCTCCCTGAAGAGTCGGAAGGCGATCCGGCTGCTGACCCAGCCCACGAGGAGGATGATCCCGCTCACTAAGAGGAGGTCGCCCGGGCGGAGCTCCACCGGGTAGGCGTCGATCAGGAGCAGGCTCGTGTCGCCGCCGAGCTTGAGCCAGCCCCAGGCGGCCTGGCTAAGCACCAGTAGGACGCCGGTGGTGAGGCCGATGACAAGACCGGTGAGGGAGAGCAGGTAGCTCTCCAGGTGGAGAATGCTGTCGATTGTCCCTGGAGTCGCCCCAAGAGAGAGGAGTACCTCGGTGTCCTCCCTCTTCTCCACGATCAGGAGACCGAGGGTGGAGATGACGCTGAAGAGGCAGAGGATCAAGACGAAGACGAGCAGGAGGAAGGTGATCCACTTCTCGATCTCCAGCACGCGGTAGGCTTGGGGATTTTGCTCATAGATGTCGAGGATCTTATATCCCGGACCGATGGATGAGGTGAGCTGACGATCGTCGGGATGGTCGGTGGCGAGATAGGTGACCATATCCTCGCTGTACATCAGCAGCTCCCTCAGCAGCTCGATCGGGACGTAGATCGTCTGCTCGTCTGCCGACTCGTCATCCACCTGGAAGACTCCGTCCACGTAGAGATCTCGGGTGACGAAGCTGCGCTGCGGGAGGATCGTGGACATCCGTCCCAGCCGCTTAGGGAGGACGATGGTCAGAGGGGTCTGGTAGCCCACGCCTGCACCCAGCCGTGCAGCCACACCGACGCCGAGCACTGCAGAGGGGTACTCGGCACTGCCGGTGTAGAAGTCTCCTCCCACCAGGTGATCTGCTATGGGGACCACCCGGGGATAGAGGGAGTCCACGCCGAGGAGGGTCACCGGTATCGCATTCTCTCCACACTTGGCGAGCGCCTGTGTCTCGAGGACCGGCGCTGCGGTGATCCCCTCCGGGAGGGATAGTGTGGTGGGATCGAAGTCCTGCCCGTCACTACTGCGGATCTCTGTGGTGGGGCAGAGGGTAGCAAACTGGTTCGTCGTGAAGCGCTCGAAGCCATTGAAGACCGAGAGTGCCACCACCATCACCATCGTGATGATGGCGATGGCGGTGACGGAGACTATGGCGATCACATGGATGGCTTGCGTACTTTTTCGGGAGAAAAAGTACCTCCACGCGATGAAGAGTGCCGTGCTGAGGCTTCTCGATCCGGAGCCCATGGTGATCCTGATCCTCTTTTACTTACTCCTCGTAGAGGCTGGAGATCCATCCCTCTGCCTCCTCGTCTCTCGTGTAGTCGTGTGTGGGATTGGCGTCCAGTAGTTCGTCAATCTTTCGGGCGTACTCCTCCGACCGATCGAGGTAGAAGTAGAGCTCCGGGATCACCCGCATGCGACTGGCGAGGCTGTTGCCGAGGTCATAGCGGATGGTGGAGGTATTGGACTGAAGGGTCTTGAGGATCTCTGGTCCCTTGGCGTCGGGGAAGATGCTCATGTAACAGCGGGCAGAGCTGAGGTCCGGTGCCAGCCTTACCTCAGTGACACTGATGATCACGCCGCGAGTCAGTCTCGTGTCGGCGAGGAGGAGCTCACTTAGCTCCTTCTGGATCATGCGTGCGGTGCGTGCAGTGCGTATGGGATTCATATCCTGTCTTTCTTATATATAAGTGTGAGACCATCACGGAGCGGGATCAGGACCTTCTCGACGGTGGGATCCTCAGCGACTAAGTCGTTGAAGGAGCGGAGCGCCATGGTCTGAGGGTCGTGGCAGTCGCTCTGCGCCACCTTGCCACCCCAGAGGGTGTTGTCTGCGATGAGGAGCGCCCCCGGTCTCATCGCGGGGACGATGAGGTGGTAGTAGTCGGGGTATCCCTTCTTATCCGCATCGAGATAGATCAGGTCGTAGGAGGAGAGATCCAGGGTGGGGAGCAGCTCCTTGGCGTCGCCGATGAGACTGGTCACCTTCTCGTGGATGCCTGCCTCACTGAGACTGTCGTGGATCACCGGCTCCATCTCGTCATTGACATCAATGGTGGTGAGGTGCCCTCCCTCCGGCAGTCCCTCCGCAAGGCAGTGGGTGGAGTAGGCGGCGTAGGTACCGAGCTCCAGCACTTCCCTTGCGCCGGTGATCCGGACCAGCATCCTCAGCAGTCGACCCTGTAGATGCCCGCAATTCATCCGCGGGTACATCAGACGCTCGTCTGCCTCGCGAGTGAGTCGGGTCAGGATCTCAGGCTCACGGTCGGTATGTCGCTCGGCATACTCGGTGATCGCCAGCTCCCGGAGGTGCTCACTTACTGAAGCTATCGGCATGGAAGTCTGTGAAGTCTTTCATCCGGTACATCTCCAAGGTGTTCGTTCCGATATGAGGACTGAGCATACCACCGCAGTAGACGATCGTGTCATCGGTGGTGATCATCTTCTTGTCGAGGAGATACTTGATCCCTCTCAGGAGGTAGTGACGATTGTCCTCACCATGCTCCTTGTCCTTCTCCAGATAGATGGCGTCGACGCCGTAGGAGAGTGAGAGCTGTCGGGCTACTGACTTGTGGGAGCAGAGTGCCAGGATGGGGCGGTCACCACGATAGGAGGAGAGAGTGCGTGCGGTCCTGCCGGAGTAGGCGTCGCTGATGATGGCACTCACCTCGGGGAAGAGAGCGAGCGACTCCACGGCGCACTTGGAGAGATAGCGGGTCAGGTCGGGATCCTGGTCGACGGTGCAGGTGAGCTCGGAAAAGCAGTGAGTCGGTGGGAGCTGCTCGGCGGCGCGGATGATCTTCGTCATCGTCTTGACCGCCTCCACGGGATACTTCCCATTGGCGGTCTCACCGCTGAGCATGACCGCATCGGTATTCATCATGATGGCACTGGAGACGTCACTCACCTCGGCGCGGGTGGGGCGGGGGTTCTGGATCATCGTATGGAGCATCTGCGTGGCGACGATGACCGGCTTATTCTGATCGATACACATGTGTATGATCGTCCGCTGGATGGTGGGGATATTCTCCAGATCCACCTCGATGCCGAGATCGCCGCGAGCGATCATAATGCCGTAGGAGGCTTGGATGATCTCATCGATATTGTCGACGCCCTCTTGATTCTCGATCTTAGAGATGATCTTGATGTCACTCTTGCCGCTGTCGAGGATCTTCTGTATCTCATCCACGTCCTTGCGGGAGCGGACAAAGGAGTGAGCGATGAAGTCCACATCGTGATCCATGGAGAAGAGGATCGAGTCCCGGTCCCGCTCGGTAACGGCGGGGAGGTCGATGCTGACGTTGGGGACGTTGACGCTCTTATGCGAGCCTATTGTCCCGTCGTTGAGTACCGTACAGTAGAGTGTGGTCTCGTCCTTTCGGATCACCCGGAGACCGAGCAGTCCGTCGTCGAAGAGCACTGCAGCGCCCTCCGGTACATCGTGTACAAAGCCGGGATAATTGACGTTGATTACCTCATCCGTACATGGTGCTGCGGGATCCGCCTCAATGCGTATCAGCTGATCGGTGGTTAGCTCGATCGGTTTGCCATCGGCTGTTGCCGTAGTACGCACCTCAGGTCCCTTGGTGTCCATCATGATGGCCACGCTGTCGCTGACGGCGCGGACGTTATGGATCACCCGCTCAAAGCCCTCATGGGTCATGTGTGCCGAGTTCATCCTGACGACATTGACCCCGGCGTCGAAGATCTGCTTGAGAAACTCCTGATCGCAATGCAGGTCTGAGACCGTAGCCACGATCTTAGTAGATTTTAGATAGTCCTTAACCACAATACTTTTTTTATTATTGATGTGAGTCTATAATTGTCTGTCATACACGTCTGGAGCTGAGATTGGCGAGAGCCAGTCGGTATCCGTCCAGTCCCATGCCGATGATCACTCCCTCGCAGACGGGGGCGAGGACGTCCCTCTGTCGGAAGTCCTCCCTGGCGTATGTATTGGAGATGTGTACCTCGATGAGCGGAGCCTCCACCATTCTCAGTGCATCAGCGATGGCATAGGAGTAGTGAGAAAAGGCACCTCCATTGATCACAACGCCGTAGGCATGCCGTACCTCGTCCTGCTGGAGGTAGTCGATCAGGTCTCCCTCGTGATTGGACTGGAAGTAGACGATATCCAGTGAGGGAAAGAGCTCCCTCAGCCGATCCAGATAGTCCTCAAACGCTGTCGCTCCGTAGATCTCAGGCTCCCGGGCGCCGAGCATATTGAGATTGGGACCATTGATAATGTGTACGGTACGCATGGCTGATCGATCAGTCTCCTAAGGTGAAGTTAAACCTTCCGATCTTGTATCCATCGGAGAAGACCTCAGCAGTGTATACTCCCTCGGGAAGATACTCCTGTATGTCCCAGTAAAGTGAAACCTGCGTCGGCTCCCCATTATACTCGATCTGACGAGAAACAGAGTAGGGCACCTGACCGCTCTCGAAGGGCATCGATCCGCTCTGTCCCGCCTGCTGCATCAGCGTCCCGTCGGGCATGCTGAGACGTAGGTAGATCATCTTCATCCCAGGCTCGGCGGTGACGTTGCGGTCGACCTGAAAATTGATCTGCAGCTGCTTCATACTCTTGATCCGCTTGGTGTCTCGTCCTCTGTTATTGAGCCCGATGACGCGGAAGTTGCTGACCGAGAGCTTAGCGGCCAGCTGCACTTTCTCTGACAGATCCGACTTCTCCTCCTGAAGCTGTCTGCGCTGAGAGGTGACGCGACTGATCTCCTCGCGCTGAGCTTTGTTTTCAGTGCGAAGTGCTTGATTTGCCCTATTGAGCGAGTCGATCTGGATGACGTAGCTCTTGAGGATCTTGCGGAGGGTGTCGAGTTCGCGACGGAGACGGCTGATCTCGGCAGCGTCAGTACTCTTGACCTGCTTCAGCTCCTCCATCAGTCGCTGCACCTTAGCCTGCTCCTGCTCCAGTCGCTTAGCGATGGAGTCGTTGCTGATCTCGAAGCTAAACTCCTCGTACTGCATATTCAGCTCATCAAACTGGTCCTGCAGCATCTGCTTATCGAGTGCCGAGAGCTCCCGCATGTCATTGATCGTTCGCTGCTGACGCACGAGGTAATACCCTCCTCCCGCCAGCAGGAGCACCAGCAGACTGATCCCGACGATGAGGAGCGCCTTACGCTTGCGCTGCTTGTCCTCCTCTGCTATCTTCTCTTGATCCATTCCTTGTCTTAGTTATTGTATAAAACGTAGCGCCCGCTCCTCCATCGCATCTGTACCGGGTGGAGCTTCTCTCTGATCTCCGGGCGAAGGGAGTGTGCGGTCTGGTCCTCGTAGCTTGTGATCCTCAGAGTAAGGAGCTCCGGATTGTCCTTATCGAAAGAGGCTACCCAGTGGAGGTGTCCCTGCTCTGCAAGAGCGCTCTTGACCCCATTGCTCTCTCTGTCAGTCAGGAAGAGCTCTGCATCCGGCATCTCCAGCAGCGGCTCCTGCATCCGGTGCCACTCTGTGTCGTAAAATGCCACCACTGACTGCGACGGCACAATGGTGCTGGTGGCGATGAGACAGATATAGTTGCGCTTCTTATGGGAGAGCAGCCCCAGCTCCAGTTCTGTGGAGGAGTCAAGTGCAAGGCGAAGGGTCCCCTCCGTCTCGCTGAGCACCTTTACCTCTCCCCCGAAGGGGTTGGTCAAGGTCTCCCCGGGGCTCTTGAGTAGGTCCGCCCGGAGCGTACTGTCCGGTAGGATCGGGATCAGACTGTCCGGCATACTCACAAAGAGCTCGCCCACGGACTGAGCCCGAGTCCCGGAAACCACACCTATCTGCAGCAGCAGTCCCAGCAGGCTGAGTATAGTAAGTCGACGCATCAGAGGCTATTGAGTAAGTCGAGCTTGCCCCGCTCGATAAGGGTCAGCACCAGCTCTCCGAAGAGAGTGTTTTGCCAAGCAAACCAGCTGCGAGTATACTTAGTCGGGTCGTCCTTATGGAAGGACTCATGCATCAGTCCCGTGTCGGCATCGGTCGAGAGGAGCTGCTCCATGCAGGCGCGGATCTCGTCGTCATCGGTGGAGGTGAAGGCGCGCATCATAATGCTCATCGGCCACACCATGTCGTACCCTACATGAGGTCCTCCGATACCCTCTCCCGCTGTGCCGTGGAAGAAGTAGGGATTGCTCTCGCTCCAGACCATGCGTCGGGTATTCCGGTAGATCGGATCCTCCGGATCAACATCCCCCAGGTAGCCCATGGCGAGGAGGCTCGGGACGTTGGCGTCATCCATGAAGCTGCAGTTCCCATACCCGTCCACCTCATAGGCGTACACCTTGCCGAAGGTCGGGTGAGAGACCACCGCATACTTCCTCAGCGCTCCCTCCACCTCGTCTGCCAGCTTCTCCAGCTCAGTCGCCAGATCCTCATCTCCATATCCGGTGCGGAGAAGTGAGGCTGCCTTACGGCAAGAGGTGACGGCAAAGAAATTAGAGGGGATGAGGAATTGGTAGTGCGTCGCATCGTCCGACGGGCGGAAGGAGGAGACGATCAGCCCCACAGGGTTGACCGGTTCGCCCCAGCCGTCACATGACTTCGAGTCAGTACTGCGCTCCGTCTCCCGCATGAAGGAGTAAGGTCCTCGGTCGCCCTTCCGCTGCTGCTCACGGAAGGTCTGTAGTACCAGACGCATAGCTTGATGGAAGTGCTCATCCAGGATCGAACTATCTCCCGTGGCTAACCAGTAGGCATAGGCCAGGCGGATCGGGTAGCAGAGAGAGTCGATCTCCCACTTCCGCTCATGCACCCCGGGGCGCATCTCCGTCATATCAGTTGCCCAGTAGGTCTCCAGATCTCCGTCGAGGAAGGCATTGGCATAGGGATCCAGGCAGATGAGCTTCATCTGCCGTCGGATCACTCCGCGAAGCATCTCAGCGAGCTGAGGATCCTCGCTTGCCAGAGCCACGTACGGGTAGACCTGAGCAGCAGAGTCTCGCAGCCACATCGCAGCAATGTCACCGGTGTAGACAAAGGTGTCCGGCTCTCCCTCCTCATCGTGACGGAAGTGGACCGTCGTGTCGAGCGTATTGGGGAAGCAATTCCCGATCATCCACCGCAGCTTAGGATTTGTCAGCCGGGCCTGTGTCTCCCTGATCACTCGCTCCACAGCGTCAGAGCGGAAGAGTCGCTCCTCCACGGGGGGACGCTTGCAGACGTACCGTGTGGCATCCTGCTGGGTAGTCACGGCGATCGGCTTGTAGTCGTAGACGGTCTCCTGGGCGACCGCCGGGACTGCGGCGCCGAGCAACACCAGTGCCGGGATGATAAGGCTCTTCTTCATAGATTACTTCAGCTCGACGTAGTCCCTATTGATCAGTCTTGGCTGAACCATGATCGCCTGGGGGGCTCCGTCTCGGATCACCTCGAAGATCACCTTCGTAGCCCCTTGATCGCCGGACGCTGCGGCTCTCTCCTCCGGTGTGACGATGTAGGGATTGTGGGCAAAGAGGTAGCTAAATGCTCCAAGGTAGGTGGACTTGTCCAGCTCACCGGCCACCTCGCTGTAGAACTGTGGATCCCAGTACATACACTGGCGGAATCCATTGTCGTCCGGATAGACAGTCGACTTAGCGCGGTACTTCCAGGTCTTGCGGAGGAAGGTCTTATAGACCGTGCTCATCTTATCCACCGAGCTCTCCAGTGGCCGACCATTGATCGACTTGATCCGGTCGCCTACTCTTAGACCCGCCTTGGCAGCGGGGCTTCCGGGAGCGACGTAGCTGATCAGCTGCAGGTCATCCATATTGTACCCAACACCGGTCTCGAGGTGCTGATCGCGATGGAGTACAAAGGTGGGATTCATCACATAGCGGACAAAGGGGTAATTGGCCAGCATGAGGTAGGCGAAGCTGACCACATACCGATCGGCATCGTACTCCCTATTGAGCAGCTCTCGTGCAGTCACACTCCACACCTTAGTATTATCCTCTGAGTCGATAAACTCGATATCCACAGTCATCCGGTACTTCCCGGAGAACTTTGGCGTGTTGATACTGAGGAAAGGGTAGTGATCCACCTCGTACCGACCGCCCTTATTGGTCACCAGGTAGTTCCTGAAGCCCGGATCCAGATTGGCCTCACTCCCTGCCCTGTAGTCCGGATTGCTCTCGAGGGCGGTCTTGTAGACGATCGTCAGCTGTCCGCCGGTGGTCAGCTCCTTGAGTCCCTTATCTGTCAGCTCTTTGGCCACCGCACGAGCTCCAGGCTTCATCCGCGACTCCTGATCGGCGAAGGAGAATGTATTGTACTTAATGAAGTCGCGCATCGTCGGGAGAGTATATATGAGTGGCATCGTAAAGCGCCTCGAGGTGACATCCTCCAGACTGTACATATTAAATGCCTGTGCCAGCAGCTCCTCCGTCAGGATCCCTGAGGGGAGACACTCCTTCTGCAGCGCCAGATCCCACGACGGCGTGCCGGGACGGCGCATCTTCAGACTGACCTGATTATGGGTGGGGTCGAGGATCATCGCCGTGATGGTCTCCTCAGAGAGCTTCTGTGTGTCGCGACCCTCGATCTCAAGGATCACATCCCCGGGACGGATGCCGGCTCTGGCAGCGGGACTGCCGGGGATCACCTCCACGACCACGGCGTGCGAGTCTCCCCAACTCTCCTGGTAGCTGATCTGGTAGAGCAGTCCCACGTCGCAGCGGACGCCAGATCCTCCGACCTTCTGACCATACGATAGTGTCGCTCCGGCCATCAGCGCCATGCAGAGGAGCAAAATAGATCGATACAATCCGTTCATATTCATATAATATTTAGTCTTCTTTGCGTTCAAGTAATCTACACAAAGGTAGATATTTTTCTCTTCTTGCTTCACTGCGTTCGACAGATGACGGGACAGGGGCGCTCCACCCCCGGTGACACCTCAGACTAATACCGGTATCGGTGAAATCTATAGTCGGTATTAGTCGACACTAATACCGGTAATAGACTCGACTAATACCGGTATTAGAAATAGCAGATCTTCACCCGCTGATAGTCAATATGATGTGGGACTCTCTTTTTCGCTCCCCGAAGAGGCGCCGAGTCCGACCGCTCAGGATGGGGGATCCTGATGCATTTGTCCTCTCCCAATGCCCGGATAGAGCGCCAGAGGAGCACAAGTCGGACTCAGACGAGGGTACATGATTGCCTGGGTTAGAGAAAAGTGCTATCTTTGCACGCCGATTATTATCAAGAGGTCTGATGTCGAGAGCTATGGCTTATCCTCGCAGGGGGCTGCACGCCCACCACTGATTAGCAAAGAGAGACCGTTTTTCACAGGCCGGGCTCGCGAGACATCTACCGCTGGATATAACTCAATACTAATAAGTTACTAGTAAATGGATACTTTAAGTTATAAGACCATTTCTGCAAATAAGGCAACTGTCGAGGCTGAGTGGCTTCTCGTAGACGCCACCGGTCAGCCCATCGGACGACTCTGCAGTGAGATCGCCAAGTTGCTGAGAGGGAAGCACAAGCCTTCCTTCACACCGCACGTAGACTGCGGTGACAACGTCGTTGTCATCAATGCTGACAAGGCCATCATGACCGGCAAGAAGTGGACCGATCGCGTCTATGTACGCTACACTCGCTTCCCCGGAGGACAGCGTCTCTCCTCTCCTAAGAGAGAGTTTGAGAAGGGTGGTGCAGACCGCCTCGTCCGTCGTATGGTAGCAGGGATGCTGCCCAAGAATCGCCTCGGCAAGACGCTGATCAATCACCTCTACATCTATGGAGGTGAGGAGCACGACAAGGCTGCTCAGAAGCCCCGTAAGATCGAATTCCCCAACCTGAAGTAAGAGAAATAGCATAGCATGGAAGTAATCAATGCACTCGGCAGAAGAAAGGCATCTGTCGCCCGTGTCTATCTCAAGGAGGGCAGCGGGAACATCACGATCAATAAGAAGGCTCTGGAGGAGTTCTTCCCCAATCCTTTCCTCATCCGCATCGTGAAGCAGCCTCTGGCTCTCCTCGGTGTAGAGGATCGCTACGACATCAATATCAACGTCAATGGCGGTGGCACCACCGGTCAGAGCGAGGCCTCTCGTCTCGGTATCGCTCGTGCTCTCGTCAAGGTCAATCCTGACGACAAGGCTGCGCTGCGTGCAGCCGGCTTCATGACTCGCGACGACCGTGTCGTAGAGCGTAAGAAGCCCGGTCAGCCCGGAGCTCGTCGTAAGTTCCAGTTCTCTAAGCGTTAACCTAATCGAGCAGTTCGCTGTAAGACTACGTTTAGCATCCAAGCTTGTGAGATGGGGCTCTATCGCCCCCTACTGCGCAGGCTGATCTCTTAAGATAATCAAGAAGAAAGTAAACGATATATGTCACAAATAACGTTTGACCAATTGCTCGATGCAGGCGCACACTTCGGTCACCTTACCCGTAAGTGGAATCCTGCAATGGCTCCATACATCTTTATGGAGCAGAATGGCATCCATATCATCGATCTGCACAAGACCGTAGCTAAGATCGATGAGGCATGCGAGGCTCTCAAGAAGTTTGCCCAGGAGGGTAAGACTGTCCTCTTTGTCGCTACCAAGAGATCGGCTCAGGAGTCGGTAGCGAGGCTTTGCGGAGAGGCAGGTATCCCCTTCGTCACCGAGCGCTGGCTGGGTGGTATGCTGACCAACTTCCCCACCATCCGTAAGACGGTCTCCAAGATGGATCGCATCGACAGGATGAAAGGCGAGGGCGTCTTCGACAACCTCTCCAAGCGTGAGAAGCTGCAGATCGACCGTCAGCGTGAGAAGCTGGAGAAGAACTTCGGCTCCATCGCTTCCATGAAGACGCTCCCCAGCGCCATCTTCGTCATCGACTCCGTACGTGAGCACATCGCTGTCAAGGAGGCTCATCTGCTCGGTATCCCCGTCTTTGCTATCGCTGATACCAACGCTAATCCGCGCGACATCGACTTCCTGATCCCCGCCAACGACGACTCCCACGATGGCATCGAGCTGATCGTGGCTGCCGCTTGCGAGGCTATCAAGGAGGGCTCTCAGGAGCGCAAGATCCAGAATACGGACAACTCCGGTAAGGAGGGTGACTCCGAGGATGAGAGTGGCGAGGGCCGCGGCCGTCGTCGCCGTCGCTTCTCCGGTGTCCGTCGTGCCATGGAGGAGAGTGAGGAGCAGGAGGCTGACTCTTCCGCTGAGGAGAGTGAGGCTGATAACGAGACCGAGACTTCGACTGAGGAGTAAGGCAATCGCTTATTACCCATTCCTCGTGAGGGTACGCCCACCGATGACTTCGGTCTATCGGTCATTATGACACTAAGGCCCTCTTGCTTCCATCGTAATAAGAGGGGACGCAAGAGGACCTTACTTTTTTATACCAGCTAATAATCATAACAACTAAACTACATACACTACTATGGATGTATCGATGAAGGACATCAAGGCACTGCGCGATCTTACCAATGCAGGCCTTGCTGACATTAAGAAGGCTCTCCAGGAGGCTGAGGGTGATCACGACAAGGCTGTCGAGATCCTCCGTAAGCGTGGTCAGGCTATCGCTGCCAAGCGCTCTGAGCGTACCGCTGAGCAGGGCTGCGTGCTTGCTAAGTACGAGGATGGCTTTGCTGCCATCGTCGCGCTGAAGTGTGAGACCGACTTCGTCTCTGCTACCGATGGATTCCGTGGCGTGACCGAGGGCATCCTCGACGTCGCCATGAAGCATAAGCCGAAGTCTCTCGAGGAGCTCCTCGCTCTCACGATGGATAACGGTCACACGGTAGAGGCTGAGGTGACTCAGCAGTCCGGCGTCACGGGTGAGAAGGTCGAGCTCGGTCACTACGAGTACATCGAGGCACCTCATACCTATGGCTATATCCACGCCGGTAACATGCTCGCTGCGATCGCAGGATTCAATGTAGAGCCCTCTGAGAAGATGGCCAATGAGATCTGCATGCAGATCGCGTCGATGAATCCTGTCGCTATCATGCCTGAGGGCGTGACTGAGGAGATCAAGGAGCGTGAGCTCGAGATCGCTCGCGATAAGGCTCGTGAGCAGGGCAAGCCCGAGAACCTCCTCGATCGCATCGCCGAGGGATCTCTCAATAAGTACTACAAGGAGAATTGCCTCCTCATGCAGGAGTCCATCCTCGACAGCAAGAAGACTGTAGAGCAGATCCTGAAGTCTGAGAATAAGGAGCTCACTGTAGTCGACTTCAAGCGTGTCAATCTGAATAAGGACTAATCGTCCCTCCCGATAAATAATCACTAATGGGGGCTGTATCGCACACTGCGGTACAGCCCCCATTGCAGTAGGTAAGATCTCAGATGATAGTAAGAGATTAGGGAGCAGCACCACATGTGGTGCTGCTCCCTAATCTTAGTGTCTTGGTCGGGTGCTTACTTGCAGCCCTCGGGGACGATCAGTTGCTTGGGATCGTCCTCTGCGATGGACTTGTAGTAGCTCTGGCTGTAGCCGGGCTGGTCAGGGAAGACGATCATGCCGTTCTCGGTCTCGAAGTGACCATTCTTCTCCTTCTTGACATTACCATCGATATACTTGACGATGAGGTACTGAGCCAGCTCGCGGTAGCGATCGGTGGCACCATTGGCGCACTTGGCTGAGTACTGCGTCAGGTAGGCGACAGCGGCCTCACGACCCTCGCTCTTCTCGATCTCGAGGGCGCGTGCCTCCACGGCAGCCTGGTTGTCGAAGAATCCCTTCTCCAGCTCCTGCTGTACCGGGCGGATGTCGCGGATCATGTAGTCGTACTTGCTGTAGCACATATTGGCAACCCAGTTATTGATCCAGAAGGCACTGGTCCAGGAGAACTCGGTCATGCTGCCATTGCCGACGCGGAAGGCGAGGGGAGACTCTGTGATGCAGCCGTACATGGGTGAGAAGACGGTCGTATTGGCATCATCGCAGCCAAACCAGAGTACAGGTCCGACGAGGTCGGGCTTGTTGTTGCGGAGCTGAGCCACGAGGACGAAGCCGGTCTGCTGGGTAGCGATAGCGCGCTCATTGAGATACTCCTTGCCGTCGACCGTGAAGTTCATCGGTCTCCAGCGGTAAGGGACGCCATAGGTAGCTCCTGCATCCTTTGTCATATCCATAGGGGTACCCTCGTAGTGATCGCGCATCATATTCTGCACGTCAGCGACAGAGAGCTTGCGATCAGGGACGACGTAGAGAGGCATCGGCTCGGCATCTGCCTTATAGCCCATCACGAGGTCGGTGTACTGGTCCATGCCCTTGTGGAAGCGATTGAAGTACGACCATACTCTCGCCTCGCAGCCTCGCAGCCCGCTGAAGGTGTAGGGATTGTAGACCTTCTGGAAGGAGAAGTCTGCATCCTTACCCTTGAAGAGACCCTTCTGGCGGGCAAAGGAGATGACGTCCTTGGAGTAGAGCCAGTTATCCTTATCCTTAAAGTTGATCTTCTGGATACGGGCCTGATTGGCGTGCGCCGTGATGGCGTTGTCGGGGATACGGGTGGCTACCCAGACGGCGCCCTTCTCGCCCTTACCCTTGCCGATCAGCTCCATGAGCCATACCTCGTTCTTGTCAGCGATGGTGAAGGTCTCTCCGGTGCTGCAGTACCCGTGGTCACGGACGAGACCGGTCATGACGTCGATCGCCTCGCGGGCACTTTTGGAGCGCTGCAGGGCAATGTAGATCAGGCTGCCGTAGTCGATGAGACCCTCGGTCCCCTCGAGCTGCTCCAGTCCGCCCCAGGTGGTCTCAGTGATGCAGACCTGGTGCTCATTCATATTCCCCACCACGTTGTAAGTGTGAGCGACCTGAGGGATCTGTCCCTTGTACTCGCCCGTGTCCCACACGTAGACATCCATCATGTGTCCCGGCTCCCAGTCACGGGCTGCCCAGTGGTAGAGCTCTCCGTAGAGGGTGTGGCTGTCGGCTGCATAGCTGACGATGACGCTCCCGTCGACAGAGGCATTCTTGCCGACGATGAGGTTAGTACATGCTTGGGAGCTCTGAGGAAGCAGGAGCGCTGAAGCGAGCACTGCACTCAGAGTCATACCCCACTGCAATAGTTTTTTCATAGGTTGCTTTGAGTAATCCTTATGATTGAACAAATGATTGAACTTGATACCGCAATATAGTCATTTTCCGCCGAATTAGCGTCAGATCTACTTACAGGTCTATCTTCATCTCGATCAGTGTGCGGTCATCCTGCTCAATGGTGAAGCTTGCGGTGCTCGAGTCTGTGTAGCTGACTCCCTCGACGAGGCTCTCGTACGTGGGCGCTCCGAGGTGGGTGATAGACTGGATGGTGATGAGGTACAGCGTATTACGCACCACGGCATACCGCCCGATGATCTCGAGGGAGGGTGCGACATCATCACCGAAGTGCCTGATCGGGATGCTGTAGAAGGCGTACCCCTTAGTGTAGATCTTAAGATCCTCGGAGTCGTATCCCTCGTCTTCGGGCTTATTAGCCAGTGGATCTCCCAGCTGTGGGTCAGTAGTCCCGGACTTGAGCGCTGTATTGATTGCAAGACCGATCTCCAGGAGTTTCGTTTGTTCCTTTGTGGGCTTAGAATTCTTTGCCTTATAGGCAGCGACCGCTTTTTCATACTCATTCTTAAACTTTATCCAGTCGTAGTTCTTGCCCTTATAGGAGAACCAAGTCATTTGTGAGCTTACGGAGTAGGGAAGCTCGCTGGTTGTAGGTGTTACTTGCACTTTCATGATCAGCCTAGTTACGGTCTGGGTGCAGAGGTCGCCGGGGGCAGTGGTGTTTTCCGGTACTATTATAGGCTTGGTGATCTCCTTTGTTGATGAAAACGCAGAATAGAGGGAGGAATGACTTATCTTTATATGGCTGTAGCTGAAGCTTTCCCTGAACTGATCTCCAGTCCATGACTTGAGTCCTGAGTAGTTGTTGTCCATCGGGATGGAGAGGCCGAGCTCTTTGTCCTCTGCCATCTGAGGAAATAGCAGCAGAGTTTTATTCAGCACGTCAGGATAAAGCTGTACACGATCCTCTGCGGTAACCTCCGACTCTCCCGGTTCCTTCCGGATATTCTCGTACTTTACGAGTATAGCGGCATCGGTAGCCTTGAGGGTAATGCCACCAAGCTTCAGGGGGCTCGAGCCTATCGCCTTGAGGAGGTCTTCCCTTGAGACCTTCGTCGGGTTGTCGATGTTTGTAGCCGAGCTGTATAGCTTGGTGGAGTACTTTAGATCATTGCCATGAATTGTCTCGTTGGTAAAGTCTATGTCGAGCGGGCGCTTGAGCTCGTTGTAGTCCTTGCCGGTTGTTGTCGCGCTAATGATCGCCTGAGAAGGTGTGGAGAAGAAGATGATGGTGTAGTCTGCCGGGGCTATCCCGCTAATGCCGGTGATGGATAGCAGCCCTCCGTTGCTCTCAGGATTGAGCAGGTCGGCTCCCTCTCTGTCATCCTGGAATAATCTAATGTCTTTGTCAAAGGCATAAGCCACTTCTGTCGGGTTCCCCGACTCGTCCTGCTTGTACAGCACTACTCTGAGACCGTTCATAGTCCAGAGCTGCCCCTTGTCCTCTATGAGGTTGTTGTCGGCCCTGAGTCGTGCGTCAGGTCGTTGGTGGGTGGCGACATTGAGGTCAAAGGAGATCGATGCCGTACCGGATGTGGCCGGATCGACGTCTTCCAGCTCCTGTCGCGGGCTGCTGCATCCTACTGCGAGAAGCGCTATGGAGGCGAGTAGGGTACTCTTTAGTCTTTTCATGAGTTACGTTTTAGCTATTGGTTATTGAGTATAATCTTATCTTGAGAGCTGTCCACAGTATATCCCTGTGAGGATAGGAAGTTAAGCGTGTACTTCCACTCCTTACGGCTAAGCGTGGGAAACAGTTGCTTCAGCTCGTCCCTCCCGATACCCTCTTTGCCCCGCGAGAGTATCTCCTCCGTGATGTCGTGGATAAGTCTGTAGGTCAGCTTCCCGGACTTGTGGGACAGGCAGTAGTCGCAGTATCCGCAAGGGAGTGGGTCTCGCTCCCCGAAGTAGTCCATTAGGATCCTGACCCTGCAGTCATCGTCGCAATGGATGTAGTCTATCATCCGCGTGAGGCGATCGATCTCCCCTTGCAGCTGATGGTCGTAGATATATGAGGGGATCTTGACCTCCCTCCCCGGGAGGCGCTGCCGGGTGTATACGATGTAGTCAGATCGCTGCCCCGGCACATAGTCGATCACGCCCCATCGGCGCATCTGGATCAGCATCCGATAGAGCTGCTCGGGGAGCAGTCCCAGCTTGGACTGGAGCATCGACTCATCGATAAAGGCGTACTCCGTAAAGATCCCCTCATAGCTCCGGAGCAGGAGCTCGACCAAGTCGTCATACTTCTCCTCCCCATCGGTAAAGAAGGTGTAGAGATCCTGTCGGTGTATGGTAAATATCAGCCGGCTCGCCATATGGTAGTCCTCCTTGTACTCTATATAGCCGGAGAGGCTGAGGATCTTGAGTGAAGCTCTGAGGACGTAGAGGGGACAGTGATACCGCTTGATAAAGTCGTAAGGTAGGAGTTCGTGGTACGATCCTGTACCCGACTCCACAGCTACCCGGAAGAAGTCTCCCAGCCAATTGTATATCTGTACAACGGTCTCCGGAGGCGGGTAGTGCGACTTGATCAGCTTGGAGAGGTACTCCTCGTCCTCCTGAGGTGTATAGAGCAGCACGGCATAGGACTGCTTCCCATCCCTCCCGGCTCGTCCCGCCTCCTGGTAGTAGCTCTCGGGGCTAAAAGGGGAGATCGGGTGGATCACCAGACGCACATTATCCTTATCAATACCCATACCGAAGGCTGTGGTGCAGACCATGATCCTCAGCTCGTCGCTCTGCCAGGCGCTCTGTCGCTGCTGCTTGACGGCCGGATCCAGACCGGCGTGGAAGAAGTCTGCGCTGAATCCGGCGTCCCTGAGCAACTCAGCATACCGCTCAGCCTGGCGCCGGGTACGGACGTAGACGAGACTGCTCCCCTCCACGCTGGAGAGGATATGGATCAGCTCGCGAGGCTTGTCGTAGGTCCTGCGGACGACATAGGAGAGACTGTCTCGGTAGAAGCTCCTCTTGTAGATCCTGTAGCCCTCCCTGAATTCCAGGCTCCGCACCACGTCCTCCACGACGCGGGGAGGAGCCGTCGCCGTGAGGGCAAGTATCGGCACCTCCTCTCCGATGAAGGTCCGAGCGGACGCAATATTGAGATAGTCGGGTCTGAAGTCGTACCCCCACTGACTGATGCAGTGACACTCATCGACCACGATGAGTGAGATGTCCATCGCACTCAGCCTGCGGAGGAAGAGCTCGTTTTGCAGTCGCTCCGGGGCGATGTAGAGGATCTTATAGTCTGAGGCGTAGACGATATTGTCCAGCACCGCGAGCGTCTCACTGCGGGTCATCCCGCTATAGAGCGCCTGCGCATGGATCTGCAGCGATCTGAGCTTCTCGACCTGATCCCGCATCAGGGCGACGAGGGGAGTGATCACAAGTGTGATCCCATCGAGCATCAGCGCCGGCACCTGGAAGGTGATCGACTTTCCTCCTCCCGTCGGCATCAGCGCAAGAGTGTCGTGCCCCTCGAGGACCGACCTGATGACCTCCTCCTGCATGGGGCGAAAGGAGTCGTACCCCCAGACCTCCCTCAGTACCTCAAGAGGTGTCGACCGACTCAGAACCTTGCTCATGTGCCCTCCTGATCCTTACAGATCTGCGGTGTGGAGACGGATGTCCTTGATATTAAGCTGAATGTTGTGGTGCCCCTGCCTCGTGAATTCGTCTATGGTGTACGCCACATCAAAGGTCGTATCCTGCTGGAGCATAGCGAGCTTATCCGCCTGATTGTACGCCATAGCCTGCATGATAGGCATCTGATCGGGCATGCTGAGGACGAGCTTGAGATGTGACCCCTGGTATCCGGTGATACGGGGAGGGGTGACGCAGACCACACCGTAGGTGACGAAGATGGGCGGCTCATTCCCGTGACCAAAGGGGGCGAGCTTGAGCAGCTGGCGTCTAAATTTCGGAGTGATCTCCCTGAGCTTCAGCTCCTCCTCGATATGGAGTACCGGGGTGAGGTCGTCCAGCGAGATCTCCCGGTCAGCTAGCTCAGTCACTTCCTTGATGAATCGGTGGAAGTTCTTCTTCTTGATCGTCAGACCGGAAGCGAAGGGATGTCCGCCGAAGTTCTCCAGCAGGTCGGCGCACCGCTCGATCAGGGAGTAGATATTGAAGCCGCGCACACTCCGAGCCGATCCCGAGATGGTCTGGCTGTCCGAGTCGGAGAGTACGATCGTGGGACGGTTGTACTTCTCGCTCAGACGGCTCGCCACTATCCCGATGACACCGCTGTGCCAGGAGGGATCATAGACCACGATCACCTTGTGCTGATCCATGTCCTTAAATCCCTCCACGATCTCATTCGCCTCCTGCGTGATCGACTGATCGATCTCCCGTCGCTGGGTATTGTACTTGTCCAGATTGACGCTCCGCTTGAGGGCGTCCTTTGGATTCTTGGAGAGAAGTAGCTCCACCGACTCCCGACCATTTTGGATCCGGCCGGAGGCATTGATCCGCGGACCGATCTTGAAGATGATGTCCGAAATGTCCAGCGTCTGATTGCTTATGCCGCTGACATTGATCAGCCCCTTGAGTCCCATGGTGGGGTGGCGATTGAGCTTCTTGAGCCCATAGTACGCCAGGATCCTATTCTCATCCCGTAGCTCCACCAGATCGGCGGCGCAGCTGACGGCTACCAGGTCGACGAGGTCGTAGAGACCCCTCTTGTCCGATCTATTGCTCATGGCAAAGGCCTGCATGAGCTTGAAGCCCACCCCGCATCCGGAGAGCTCCTTGAATGGGTATCCCGAGTCGGGAGCCTTAGGATTGAGCAGCGCCACGCAATTGGGTCGCTCACGTCCCGGCAGGTGGTGATCACAGACGATGACATCGATGCCCAGCTCGGCTGCCTTCTCAATCATCAGCACCTCCTTCGTCCCGCAGTCGAGTGTGATCAGCAGGGTACAGCCGCTCTCCTTGGCGAAGTCCAGCGCCTTCTCGGAGATCCCGCTCCCCTCCGTGTAGCGGTCCGGTATGTAAAACTCGAGTTGCGGTGTGATCTGTCGCAGGTACTTGTATACCAGCGCCACGGCGGTCGTACCGTCGACGTCATAGTCGCCGTAGATTAGTATCCGCTCCTTATTGCCGATCGCCTGATTGATCCTCCGGACCGCTGCGTCCATATCCTTCATGAGGAAGGGGTCGTGCAGCTCGCTCAGCCTCGGCTCAAGGAAGTGCTCCGCCTCATCGACGCTCCTCACCCCCCGCTGCACCATAAGTGAGGTGATGGAGGTAAGGAGCTTATATTTTTGAGCCAAGAGAGATGCTATCTTCTTCTCTTCGTCAGATAGCTCTTTGACTTTCCAGTGATTGTACATGGGGATAAATATTTATTCCCAAATGTAATCATTTTTGTCCATCCATCCCTTGGGGCGTGAGTTAGTGGCAGGTGGAGGCACGTCAGAGTCTACTGTCGCCGGTCTCCACCATGATCCCGACCATCAGTAGGAGTCCGGACGCTGAATTCTATTACCGGTATTAGTCGAATCTAATACCGATAATAGTGTCGACTAATACCGGTAATAGTTTTGACTAATACCGATAGTAGTTTCGGGGCGTCACCACGTGGATCCGGTATGTGGTTTTTTGTGTCGCCTTACGACCAGGACTTGGGCTAAAGACGGAACTCCTCGTACCCCTCCGGCATGTCGTAGATGGCGTTGCGGAGTATCTTGTAGCCCGCTTCTCTCCCGTCGGGAGGGAAGTAGATCAGAAGGTAATCAAATCGGATGTCCCTGTAGGTCAGGTCTCTGCCGCCATTCCTGTCGCAGAGGAAGGTCTTAGCTGCCTGGAGGATATTCAGCTGCTTCTTCGGTGGGATGAGCGACTCAAGATCCCTAAGGGCTCCGAGGTTACTCCTCGCCTTTACCTCTATGAAGCAGAGGGTGGAGCCCTCCATAACGATCAGGTCCAGCTCCAGAGGACCGGACTGATAGTTCTGTGCGATGATGGTGTAGCCCTTTTGCCGCATCAGGTCGGCGCACATCAGCTCCACCGTATGACCATCGATCTTACGTCCGTCGTCCTGCATCATCGTGGTGGCTCATTCCACTCTCGTAGTCCAGCAGTCTCCTCTTCTGCTCCACGCCCCATCGGTAGCCGCCGATGGAGTGATCCGCCGGCACTACCCGGTGGCAGGGGAGGAGGATCATGTACCTATTCTGCGACAGGAGTCGACCCACCGCTCGGGCATATCCGCCGGGTAGGGCATTGAGCCTACAGAGCTCGCCGTAGGTCAGCGTCTCACCCCGTCGGATCCGGCAGAGGATGCTCCAGAAGTGCGGTGCCCACTCGGGACTCTCCTGGTGGAGCGTGAATCTGCTCGGTAGCGGGGTGCAGTGCGACAGGGCATCCTGCAGATCGTCATAGAGGTGCGTCTCCTCGTGGAGAGTACTCGGTGCGGGGAGACAGGACCACAGATCCAGCGTGACCGAGTCCATGAGCACCTGCACCGGACCTATCGGTGAGTCGAAGAGGTGTCTCTCACTCCTCGTAATCGACGCAGGCTCGGGAGACAAGGTAGGGCTTGATGTACTTACCCACGAGGGCGACGTGATCCGGGTGGACGGCGTAGTCGTGGAGCTTCCGGAGGTCCTCACAGTGAGCGATGAGCGCGAGGTCGTACTTCTCCGCAGGATTGACATTAAGCTCTATGTGCAGGTCTACCAGCTCCTCGATGGAGTGGGGCAGTTGCTCAAAGTCTGCCTTCAGTGCGGCGAGGTGAACCTTCTTTTCTTCTCCTGCCAGTTTCTCGTCGAGCTGGAAGAGGACAATATGAGTGATCATGATTTATTGGATGTTAGAGAATTGTATTTCATCAAGCTGTGAGTCCTTGTATCCCAGGAAGTAGAGGATGCCGTCCAGCCCGGTCGTGGTGATGGACTGCTTGGCACTCTCCTGCACCTTGGGCTTCGCGTGGAAGGCTATGCCCAGTCCCGCTGTGGAGAGCATCGGCAGGTCGTTTGCACCATCGCCGACAGCGACAGTCTGGCGGATGTCGACCTTCTCCAGCCGGGCGATGAGCTTGAGGAGCTCCGCCTTACGTTGTCCGTCGACCACCTCACCGACATATCGCCCGGTCAGCTTCCCGTCAGGACCGACCTCGAGGTCATTGGCATAGACATAGTCGAGGTCAAAGAGATCCTTGAGGTAATTACCGAAGTAGGTGAAGCCACCGCTGAGGATGGCAATCTTGAAGCCGACACGCTTGAGGATATGCATCGTCCGCTCCAGACCATCCATAAGAGGAAGGTTGACGGCAATATCTTGCATAACACTTGCGTCTAGCCCTTTGAGAAGTGCCACTCGCTCCCTAAAGCTCTCTCGGAAGTCGATCTCTCCGCGCATGGCACGGGCGGTGATCTCCTTTACCTGATCCCCGACGCCTGCCCTATCGGCAAGCTCGTCGATCACCTCGGTCTTGATGAGGGTCGAGTCCATATCGAAGCAGATCAGGCGCCTCATCCGGCGGAACATGCTGTCCTGCTGGAAGGAGACGTCCATATGGTGCTCGTCCGATATGCGGATGATGTGTCGTTGCATCGCCACCTGATCCTTGGGTGTCCCGCGGAGTGAGATCTCAATGCTGGCTCTCGGGTGCCGCTGATTCTCCACCAAGGGGATGCGCCCGGTCAGGCGATCCACGGAGTCGATATTCATCCCCTGATCCGCTACCTCCTTCGTGATCGCTGCCACCATATCGGCGGTGATGGTCTTGGCGAGGAGCGTGATGATGTACTTATTCTTCCCCTGATTGCCGACCCACTCCGAGTAGCTGTCGGGGTCTATGATGCGGAAGGTGACCGTCACGCCGAGATCATTGGCGCAGAAGAGCAGATCCTTCAGCGCATTGCCACTGCCACTTGAGGAGACAGAGAAGAGGACGCCGAGGGTGAGGTGCTTATGGATGTCGACCTGCCCGATGTCGAGGATCGTCAGGTCGTGCTTCGCAAGTACGGTGGTGATGGCTGCAGTGACGCCCGGGCGATCGGTGCCATTGAAGACCGCCAGTAGGATTTCCTTCTGATCAGATGATTCCATGCTTTACAATAGTGTAGGCTCAATACTTGTCTTAGCAAAGATAGCAATTTGCCCGACTATTTGGACGAGCTCCCTTGATCTGCACAGGGGTGACGCATTTGACTTATCAGTAAGAGATGTGACAACTACTGTCGCCGTGCAATCCCGCTCACAGATCCCCGCCCTGCTGCTACCGCCTGCTGATCCCGCAGAGGCGAAGCCCCTCGACCTGGAGCTAAAAAAACGGGCACCCCTGTCGGGGTGCTTCGTTCACCACTTTCGGCAATGGGGTTGAATGGTTCTTGTCCTACTCAATTGCTTTGTCCCCGTGAGGATCGGAGTTCCGCTATAGATGGTGGCGCGAGGTGTGTCGGGCTTTGCCCTCCGACTGAAGTCGATCCGGGAGAAAACTATAGTCGGTATTAGAGAAAACTAATACCGGTAATAGTTCCGACTAATACCGATAATAGATCACACTAATACCGGTAATAGAAACGACGCCTATCTACCTGCTGGTAATCAGTGTGGTGTGATTTTCCCTGTCGTGGCGCTCGGATGTGATCGATAAGTCCGATCAATAGGCATGGATGATCCTCTGCTTCCCCGATGCCGGGGGTTGTGCATTTGAGCATTACAGTTATGCAGAACGCACCCCTTCGAGGTGCAATTCCGTCTGCCGATCCCGCAGGGGCGAAGCCCCGGAGGGATCATCGCTTTTTAGACCGGGTGTCGAGGCACGAAGTGCCGAAGACCCCGGGAAAGAGGATCCCGAGAGAGATATACGACCCCGCTAGGGTGTCGCACTTACCAGTAAGGCAATCAGTGCGACACCCTAGCGGGGTCGTGGGATCGTTTGCGATGCCTGATCCCCGGGTCGTCGGGGCTACGCCCCTCGACCCGGGTCTAAAAAGCGGGCACCCCTGTCGGGGTGCTTCGTTCCCCACTCTTCACGATGAGTTGGATGACTTATTTAAAGCTCAAATGCGTCACCCCTGCGAGGGTGGTGAGGTGGTGGAGGGAAAAGATTAACTTTGTGTCGCCCGACCTCTGCAGAGGTTGCGGCCCCACCACTTTACCACATCTGATGATTATGACAGTCCTGAAGCGTGCTTTGCTCTCCCTCGGTCTCCTTACCTTGCTGCTCCCTCGCGTCTCGGCGGGAGACTGGCTTGGGGATAAGTATTCGCTCTTTATCCACTACGGTCTCTACTCCACGTACGGCGGGGTCTATGACAGCGTGCCGGTGCGGGATGGGTACTCGGAGCAGATCTTCTCCTTCGGTGTCCACTACATGGATATCTACGAGGCATCGGCGAGGGACTTCACCGCAGAGCGCTTCGATGCGGACTCGATAGCCGCGCTGGCTAAGAGGGCGGGGATGCGTAGCGTCGTGCTGACGGCGAAGCATCACGAGGGGTTCTGTCTCTGGGAGACGGCTACGACCGACTTCTCCGCTGCTCGGGCGCCCCGCTGCGGACGAGATCTGGTGGGGGAGATGGCGGAGGCGTGCCGGAGGGCGGGCTTGCGCTTTGGGCTTTATTTTTCCCTCATCGACTGGCACTTCCCCGGGGCGGTGCCTTACTCGTCGCACAATGCCGATCCGGTGACGGCGGCTCATCATGAGTACAATAAGCGGCAGGTGCGGGAGCTACTGACGAAGTACGGACCGGTGGATGAACTCTGGTTCGACATGGGCTCGCTAACGCCCGATCAGAGTAGGGAACTGTATCGCCTGGTGAAGAGCCTGCAGCCGAAGTGTATGGTGAGCGGGCGGCTGGGGAATGACTGCGCAGACTTCGCCGTCTTCCCCGACAATGAGACGCCGGACTACGCGATGGATATCCCGTGGCAGACGGCGGCAAGCTTTTTCCCCGAGACCTGGGGCTATCGCTCCTGGCAGCGGAGGGGCAGTGTGGAAGAAAAGGTGCGGGAGAAACTCTCGGATCTGCTCCGGGTCGTCTGCGGCGGGGGAAAGTATCTCCTTAATATAGGTCCTGATGGCGAGGGCGGGGTGGTCCCCTTCGAGCGGCAGGTTCTGGAGCGTATGGGGGCGTGGCTGCGCGTCTACGGTGAGGCGGTCTATGGGACGGACGGACTGTCGGCTCAGGGACCGCTCCTGACTCGGCGTGCGGATGGGCGGGCGGTTTACCTTTTTGTCCCCGATGATCGGACGCTGGTCGAGCTGCCGGCGCTCACCTCTTTGCCCCTCACTGCTGCCGCTCTCGATGGTGGGGCGGGAGTGGAGCTTGTCTCGGTCGGAGGTCGTCCGGCGGTTCGCTGCACTCCTCTCGCGGGGGTACCCTATCGGGCGATACGTTTCACCTTTGCGGAGCCGGTCTCACTGCAGCCTCAGTCGGAGACGATCTTTGCCTACTCCCTTGCGGACTATTACTCCGGGCTGAGGAGTGTGGTCGGCTACAGGGTCGTGGAGAAGGGGCTGAGAGAGATCTCCTTTCCCCGAGAGTATGAGGGGCGTGAGGTGGAGATGAATGGGGAGATAGTGACACTCCGGGGACGGAGCAGCGGTGCGATGTCTCCGGAGGTGCGGCTCGTAGGGACTCTCACCTGCCGACCGGTGGGCGGTCAGCTGGGGCGGATGCCCTCAGATGACGGCGTGATCCCTCAGCCGGTGGAGGGGACGATGCTGGGAGACTCACTACTCGGCTCTCCCGATCAGCACAGAGGAGTGCTCTACGAGCAGGAGCTGACTTGCGATCAGTCGGGCGACCTTAGAGTGGATCTCAGCTATAGTGGCGGCTTCCTCCTTTACCTCGATGGAGAGTATATTGATGGGGGATTTGTGCGAGAGGGTGCGGAGACGATCCCGCTGCTCCTCTCGCTGACGCCGGGGCGGCACAGGCTACAGCTCAAGCTATACAACGGCTTCGGCTCTCGTCCCTACGCCCGGCTTAGGGTCGTAGATCGGTACGAACTGCAGCAGATGGCGCTCCCGCCCTCGGACATCGTGACGCTGAAGCGACCTCATCGCTTCCCCATCGCCTCTCCGGCCCACCTCTCCGCTCTCCGCATCAGATAAGCACAAAATAAAGAGCCCCGAGTCGAATCACTTCGCTCGGGGCCCCTATCTTGTGTATAACGTGCAGTCTTGTGTCAGACTACATGTTGTCTATGAAAAAAGAAACGAGCCCTCTACCGTACGAAATGTACGAAGTGACTCGTGATCTTTCAAGAGAAAACTGTCTCCCGACAGCTCAGCTCTTACCTTAACCTTTAATCTAATACTATTATGAAAAAACCACGATGCAAAGGTAGGGACTTTCTCCCATATATGCAAGGGGTGTACCTAAATATTTTTGCAAAATGATTGCGATTGGTTCGGATTGCGCTCTTTGTCAGGTGGATAGGATTTCGTTTTTTTTTCTTCCCTGATTTCGCTTCGATAGCAGACAAAAAGAAACGAGTCGCCTCCATAAGTGAGGTGACTCGTGACCTTTCAAGAAAAAGCTGTCTCACGACAGCTCTGTTCTTACCTTAACCTTTAATCTAATACTATTATGAAAAAACCACGATGCAAAGGTAGGGACTTTCTCGGAATAATGCAAGCCTTTGCCTACTCAAGATGACAATTTACCCCATATTTGACAATAATTTGTGTTTGTGGGTGTCGTCCTAACTCTCTTTTATCCTCGCGTCCGGAGCGAATGGCAGACGGATCTATCGCTTTATCGGATTGTTTTTACTACCTTTGCGCAGTTAGTCCGTAGTCTATATATAAGAAGCTAACTCATGAGTAAGCAAAGCAATACCCAAGACCTCAATAAGGAGGCAACCTCAGCCGAGACCGGAAGCAAGGCAGAGGATTACATGAAGAAAAATAGGCGGACGCTTATCATCTGCCTGGTAGCTGCCATCGTCGTCATCGGTGGCATCATCCTCTATCGTAATGCCTATATGATGCCTCATAAGGCTAAGGCTGAGGAGCAGATCTTCCGCGCAGAGCAGCTCTTCGAGAGAGACTCATTCGAGACAGCTCTCAAGGGTAACGGCGCTGATGTGAAGGGATTCCTCGATATCATCAGCGACTACGGGAATACTCCTGCTGGTAATGTCGCACATGCCTACGCCGGTGTCTGCTACTACCAGCTGGGTGACTACCAGAGCGCTATCAAGCAGCTGGATAAGTTTAGCTCCAAGGACATGATGCTCCAGCCGAGTGTCATCGGTCTGATCGGCGACTGCTACGTAGAGGGAGACCAGTACGACAAGGCTGTGGGCTACTTCGAGGACGCAGCCAAGAGGGCGGACAATATGCTCCTCTCACCGATCTATCTGATCAAGGCGGGACTCGCCTATGAGTCTCTTGGTAAGACGGATAAGGCTAAGGAGGCTTATGCTAAGGTCAAGGAGAGCTATCCGACCTCGCCCTCTGCTGCTAATGCTGAGAAGTATCTCCAGACGCTGACTCTACAGGGCAAGTAACCTCCCCTGACTAAGCACAAAAAAAGATCCCCTCGCAAGTTTTCTTGCGGGGGGATCTTTCTCTATTACTGCCTCTCAGAAGGGAGTAGCGGGAAGTCACGGCTGGGTCGGTGCGACCGGTCGATCAATTCGCCCAACTGCCGGACTACCTCCGGGTAATCAGCGGAGACATCGCGCAGTTCACCGGGATCCGCAGAGAGATTGAAGAGCTCATCGTGCGTCTTCGTGGCGTCCTTGACCTGCTGTCGGATCAGCTTCCACTGACCCATGCGGACCGCCTGACGTCCGCCCTCCTCATGAAACTCCCAGTAGAGATACGGGTGCTCCGGCTGTTCGCCTCGACCGGTAAGGGTGGGGAGGAAGGAGATCCCGTCAGACTGAGTCTGAGGAGCGGCGCCGGAGAGTTCCTGCAAGGTTGGCATCACGTCCCAGAAGGCGAGCATGTGGTAGGACGTACTACCGGGCTTGATCACCTCGGGCCACACAGCGATGAAAGGTGTCCGCACACCTCCCTCGTAGAGGGCACGCTTAAGACCGCGGTAGGGACCATTGCCGTCAAAGAAGTAAGGATCGTGTCCACCCTCCTCGTGCGGCCCATTGTCTGAGGTGAAGATAAAGAGGGTATTCTCCGCCAGTCCCTCCTCCTGAAGTACCTCCATCATCCGCCGTACATCGTTGTCGATCCGGCGGATCATCCCGGCATAGGTTGCCTTAGGCTGCGCTTCAGCGCGGTACCAATTGCCTTCGAAGGGGCGCTCGCAGAACTTTCCCTCAAAGGGCTTCCGATCCTCCTCCTCCGCGTCCAGGTCCGCATGCGGTAGGGCGGGAGTGAAGTAGAGGAAGAAGGGGCGCTCCTTCCGCTCCCTGTCTCTGAGGAAGTCGATCGCATGATCCATCAGCAGATCCTGTGCGTAGGTCTTCCCGTCCAGCGGCACCAGCCTCTCTCCCTCATGGAGAAACTCCGGTCTGTGTCGGTGGGCGTTGAGCTGCCCAAGGTAGCCGAAGAAGTAGTCAAAGCCCTGCCGCGTCGGAGCGCCCTCGGTGCCGGGTCCTCCCAGACCCCACTTCCCGATGCAGGCGGTGTCGTAGCCGGCATCCCTCAGCATCTCGGCAATGGTCACCTCACGATCGGCGAGCGGATGGTCGTAGGTGTGTCCGTCGGGATTGGGGGTGTCCTTATTCCCGCGGATAAAAGCGTGGCCGGTATGGCGTCCAGTGAGGAGTGATCCGCGGGAGGGGGCACTGACGGAGCAGCCGGCATAGGCCTGCGTAAAGGTCATACCCGCCCGGGCGAGGCTGTCCAAACCGGGTGTCGGGATGTATCTCTGACCATAAGCACCGATGTCACCGATGCCGAGGTCGTCCACCATGAAGAATACGACGTTTGGGCGCATCTGGGCAGCCGCTGAGAGGGATAGTGCTCCGAGTGCTGCGGTGGATAGAAGTCTCTTTGTACTCATACTTTACTTTACTCTAAGGAACGCGGTAGCTCCGCAATCGTACCGGGCATCCGGTAGTCCCAGATCTGCTTAGGGTTCTCGGGGTGATTGATCTGCTCCTCCTCCGGTGCCACGTCCGAACCATATCCGGTCAGCGTCCACCAGTCCTGCATCGGCAGGACCAGCAGAACCGATGGAGCAAGTCGTCTCAGGGCGCGGATCAGACCTGCCGGTGTAGGGTCGTCCGCACAACCGTAAGCGGCAGCGATCTTGCACCTCATATAGTGATCGAGCGAGTGCCACCAGGCGCGCAGTGTGCTGGTGTCGTGGGTCGACGTGGAGCCGACGCTGAGGTAGGGGAGGTCATGAGGGTGGGCAAAGGGGCACCAGGGCTTCTTCGCCATCCGCACCACCTCGAGGGAGAGCAGTTCGAAGGTGTCCATCACCTCGCGCATGCTCCCCGGGAGACTCCCCAGATCCTCGGCGCAGAGGAGCATGTCGGTCTCTGAGGTGGCTCCGAGGAGACGCTTGATGGCGGTTCGGCGCCAGAGCTCCTCATTGCGGTGGTGGTGGTACTCCTCCCGGAGGTAGAGGATCAGCTGCTTTGCTTCGGCGCTTAGGGGACCAAAGTCCGGATAGAGCTCCGGCGAGGGCGATGGGTGATAGAGTCCTTGCTCGTCCTTAGCACAGAGCCTCTCCACCCCCTGCACCTCATCCGGTCGGTAGCCGAGTGCCGGAACATAGTGTGCCTGACGCTGGTCGGAGCTACTCTCCGGGATGCTCCAGATACGGAAGAAGCCGAGGATATGGTCGATCCGGATCGCATCGAGGTGACGCTCCATCACGGCAAAGCGGTGACGCCACCAGCGGAAGTCCTCCGCGGCCATCGCCTCCCAGTCGTAGGTGGGGAAGCCCCAGTCCTGCCCATCGGCGGAGAAGAAGTCGGGCGGTGCGCCTGCCTCCTTGTCCAGGTGGAAGAGGTGCGGGGCGACCCAGACGTCGACGCTATTCCGTCCCACGCCAATCGGCAGGTCGCCCTTGATCAGGACGTCATGCCGGTGGGCGGTCTCCGTCAGCCTGCCCAATTGGTCGTACAAGAAGCACTGGATAAAGGCGTATCGAAGCACCTCCCGCTCCGCCTGTGCTCCCTGGATGGTCCTCGTCCTGAGGTACTCCTCCCGAACCGTTTCGTAGTCTGCATAATCGGTGACCGGAGTCCCCGGCTGTCGATCTCTAAGGACGCAAAAGAGACAGTAAGCAAGCAGATCCTCCCCCTCATGGGACATAAATTCCCTCACCCTCTCCATCGTCTGATCATCAGCCCGATCGTAGCAGTAGTCGATCACCTCGCGCTTGAGTTCCCGGACGGATAGGTAGTCGACCTTAGGCAGGACATTGAACTCGGTGGCTCGACTCTCCCAGCTCCGTCTGAGCGGTGCATCGTCGTACCCGGGTAGCCGGCGCACATCGAGGTAAAGTGGGTCCAGCCCGTAGGTGGTGATGGCGTTGTAGGGATAGGAGTCGAGCGGGGTTCGTGTGAAGGTGGTGTCGTAGAAGGGGAGCATCTGATAGAGATGCTGTCCCAGCTCGGCTAGGTAGCGAACGAAGTCCACCGCATCGCCAAAGTCGCCGATACCGTAGGACCGCTCCGTGCGCAGGGCAAAGAGTGGTGCCACCGTCCCCTCGATACTCCTTCGCTCCCATGTGGACTGAAGTTTCGGCTCGTTGACAAAGCTGAGCGTGAGGGAGCGCCTCTCCTCGGGTCGGTAGACTCTATTGGGTCCCTCTTCCCAGAGTATTGATCCATCCCGCCTGCGGAGAACCACCTTGTACTCCATCGCCGGCAGTCCCTCCATGGATAGCGTGTAGCAGTGGCGACAGGCGCGGAGAGGGATGCCGTGCATCGGGTCCCATGCTCCCGCCTCTGAGGTCGATCCCACGAGGAAGAGCTCCCCGTCATAGATCTCCTGCCTCAGGAAGGCGATCACCTCACCGCGGTGACAGTCAAGGGCAGCTATCGGCTCCCTTGTCCTGTCAGGCAGTCCGAGCAGCCCACAGAGGGGCGGGCTCGTCAGCCGATGTGCGGGGGAGGGGGCGATCCACCGATCACGGATCACCACGTTGAGAGGTGTCGTCTTCGGTTCCGTTGCTCTCAGGCGAATGGTATGGGGCATAGGAGCCTCCACAGCGACGATATCCCCTTCCTCCTCCACTCTGTAGCTGTAGCGCAGTTCCTTGTGGCTGCGGATGGAAAGGGGCAGGTCGAGGGTCCAGAGCCCTGCTGATCGCTCCTCCATCGGGAGCCTTTCGTCCCCCATTATACAGACAAGGGTCTGTCTCTCGTAGGAGGTCTGATAGGGGAGAACCAGAGTCAGCAGTATGCGCTGCTCTGTCGTACTGGATTTCTTCATCTACTCAGTCTCGTAGGTGGTCGGGTCGGTGATGCCGGCCTCACGGAAGGCCTCTCGTCGCTCCTCGCAGGTGCCGCACTTGCCGCAGTGCTTCTCTCCCCCCTTATAGCAGGAGTAGGTGTCACTGTAGTCCACGCCCAGCTCTGCACCACGACGGACAATGTCTGACTTGGTGATCAGCGTATAGGGCGCGTCAATGGTGACGCCATTGAAGGTCCCGGCACGCATGGCCCCGCTCATCTCTCGGATGAAGTCTGGTCTGCAGTCGGGGTAGATCGTATGGTCACCGGAGTGATTGGCGAGCATGACTCGGCTCAGCTCCCGGCTCTCTGCCAGCCCGCAGGCGACGGAGAGCATGATTCCGTTGCGGAAGGGGACGACGGTGGACTTCATATTCTCCTCGTCGTAGGAGCCCTCCGGGATCGCCTCCGCTCCCTCGATGAGGGAGGAGTGGAAGTACTCCTTGATGAAGTGAAGGGGGATCACCAGGTGCTCGATACCGAGCGCGGCACAGTGGCGCCTCGCACAGGCGATCTCGCGAGCGTTGTGATTGCTGCCGTAGTCAAAGGTTACGGCCAGGGCGATCTCATCCTGCTTGTCATGCAGTAGCGTGACACTGTCGAGACCGCCGGAGAGGACGATTATAGCATCTTTCTTATTCTTCTTCATACCTCAAATGTACGATTATTTAAGCTCTCCACGGCGCTGAATCCCGGGAGCGACATCCCGGCCCGTTATGGGAATTATCTAAACCCGATATTAGGGATCACTAATATCGGGTTTAGTGATCACTAATACCGGGTTTAGTGTGAGGGCTCATCCGGTCTGATTTTTTTTGGCGAAAAAAAGCGGTGGAGCGAGGACATAGCCCAGCTCCACCGCCCTAATGCTTGCGGATGTTACGGGTGCTTACACCTCGGCGTTGGCCATATAGACGCTGTCCGGGTGCAGGTGTGTCGCCTCCCAGCCCATCGCTGCGGCACCGAGGATGGCGGCGTCATTCTCCTTCAGCTCACTGAAGACGATCTTCACCTTGCCCTTATAGATATTGAGGAGGTTCTCCTCCATAGCGCGCTGTGTCGGCTTGAGGAGCAGGTCTCCGGCGTGGGTGAGACCGCCGAAGAGGATGATCGCCTCGGGGCTGGTGTAGGCGACTGCATCAGCGAGCGCCTCACCGAGGATCGTACCGGTATTCTCAAAGATCTGGATCGCCAGCTTGTCGCCCTTCATCGCCGCATCAAAGACGTCCTTGGAGGTGATCTCTGCCGGATCGAGGTCACGGAGCAGAGAGTCATCCTCGCGGATCGAGAGGTACTCGCGTGCTGTGCGTGCTACACCGGTAGCGGAGGTGTAGGTCTCGAGACAGCCCTGGCGACCGCAGCCGCAGGTGCGACCATTGCGACGGATCACGGTGTGACCCACCTCGCCGGCGAAGCCATCGTGCCCATAGACCAGCTCGCCCCCGACGACGATGCCGCTACCGACACCGGTGCCGAGAGTGATCTCGATGAAGTCTTTCATACCGCGAGCCGCGCCATAGGTCATTTCGCCGATGGCTGCTGCGTTGGCGTCGTTCGTCAGGACGACCGGGATCTGCAGCTCCTTCTCGAGCAGCCCTGCGAGTGGGATCTTGTCCTTCCAGGGGAGATTGGGGGCAAATTCGATCGAGCCATTGAAGTAATTTCCGTTGGGAGCTCCGATGCCGATACCGAAGATCTTGTCCATCGTCAGGTCGATCTCGACCAGGTCACGGATAGCCACGCCGAGGTCCTTGATGTAGTCTCGGATGTCGAGGTGCTTACCGGTCTTGATGGAGCTGGTGCGCAGGATATTTCCTCGTGCGTCCACGATCCCGAAGGCTGTATTGGTGCCACCGAGGTCGATCCCTATGACGTAGGGCTTGGACTCAATAGTTGGTTTATTTGCCATGGTTTGGTTCCTAAATAGTTTGTGGTGAGAGATTGTCATCCCCTCCCCGCACGGATCGTTGTCCCGGCTCGGGCCCGGAGGTCACTTGAGAACAAAGGGGGCCGGCATGCGACCGAGGTCGAGAGCGTCACGGAGATTCAGATTGACCCGCCAGTTGTCATTCTCCCGCACGAGATTCATCGTCTGAGGGACCTCGAGGGTGGGGATATCGTTCTTGGCGAGGTACTGCTTGATATTCTCCTTCATCTCATCGGGGAGGTCGGAGAGTGAGCTCATTCGCTTGCCCTTCGCCATCATCTGCTGCAGGATCTCGAGGCTGATGGTTTCCTTGATGATCTTGTCCATATTGGGCACGGTGAGGACATAGGTGACGGTGGCGGTCTCGCCATTCACGATCTCCTTGAAGCCTGTTGCCTTCAGCGATTCGCGGGTCTCCGGTACCAGGTCGAAGAGTGCCTGCGCATCCTTAGGCATGACGTACTTGGTGATGAAGTTGTCGTACGTCATCGTGGTCTGGTCCGCCTCGCAGAGGAGGTTATAGAAGGCTTGCAGGTCGCCCTTGAGCTGCGCCTCGACAGCCTCCTTGGCGACATCCTTGGGCGAAGACTTGCCGCATCCGGTGAGCCCGAGAGAGAGCACCAGCGTCATAGCGATAGCCAGAATGGTATTGATACGTTTCATATCCGGTTTTTGATACTATATGGGTGATATATTCTTATTCTGTGTACTAAGGTACTCCTTTTCTGATAAAAATTAAGGTTTTTCCTGCGGAATCTTATCCTGAGAGTCTCTCTGAAGCCCCTCGGCGATCACTCCGCTCCCGTAGCAGAGGTGCTCCTCGGTGTCGTAGAGGGTGCAGAATTGCCCCGCTGCCACCCCTTGGATCGGCTCTTCGGCGAGCACGCTGTGGCTACCGTCGGCGTGGCGACGGAGCAGTCCACGAGTAAAGTCGGGCGTATGGCGTACCTTAAGGGTCACCGGCATCTCGCTCGCCCCCTTGGGCATCGGATCGCCGGAGATATAGTTCATCGCCCCCAGCCGGATCAGGTCGCTGTACTGCATCGCAGTGTCGAAGCCTCGGCTGACGAAGATCGTATTTGACTCCACATCCTTCCGGATCACGTACCAGGGACCGCCACTCAGACCGAGACCCTTCCGCTGCCCGATGGTGTGGTACCAGAAGCCCTTATGCTCGCCCAGCACGCGACCCGTCTCCAGCTCCACGATCGGGCCGACCCTCTCTCCCAGATGCTCCCGGAGGAAGTCGTCGTAGTCGATCCTGCCGAGGAAGCAGATCCCCTGGCTGTCGTCCCGGTGGGCAGTGACCAAGTGATGCTCCTCGGCGATGGCCCGGAGCCGCTCCTTGGGGAGATCCCCGATCGGGAAGAGCGCCTTATGGAGCTGCGGGTAGGTGATCTGGGCAAGGAAGTCGGTCTGATCCTTTACCGGATCCACCGCTGTGGCGAGGTAGTCTCGCCCGTCGATCGTCTCCTTGCGGGCATAGTGTCCCGTCGCGATATGGTCGTAGGTGGATCCGGTGTAGCTGTCAAAGGCGCCAAACTTGATCCACCTATTGCACATCATGTCCGGATTGGGCGTCAGACCCCTCTGCACCGACTCCAGCAGGTAGCCGACCACATGGTCCCAGTACTCCCGGTGGAGATCGATCATCTCGAGTGGGAGATCGTACTTCCGCGCTAAGATCTGGACGATCACCTCATCATCCTCCGCCGGACAACCGGCATAGCCCTCCTCCTTCGCCCCGATGCGGATGTAGAAGAGGTCAGGCCGTATCCCCTGCTCGAGGAGACGAACCATTGCGACGGAGCTGTCGACACCGCCGGAGAGGAGAAGGGCTGTCGAGGACATGATTACGAGAGTCGGCTGCCCGGGCGGACCTCTTTGGAGGTGGTCGCTACAGAGAGTGTGCCGTCAGGTTCTATCGCACTCAGGATCATACCATTGCTCTCCAGCCCCATCATCTTGCGGCCGGCGATATTGGCAAGGAAGAGTACCTGCTTACCTACCAGCTCCTCCGGATGCTCGTAGTAGCCGGCAAGTCCGGAGAGGATCTGTCGACCGCCGAGACCATCATCGAGCTTGAAGCGAAGGAGCTTCTTGGACTTCGGCACCCTCTCGCACTCCAGCACGGTGGCGACACGGATGTCGATCTTCTCAAAGTCATCGAAGGGGATCTCCTCATCGATTGGATCCACAGATAGATGAGCCGCTGCCTCTGCCTCCTTGGCTGCCAGTGTGGCCTCCTTGGCAGCGAGGAGCTTCTGCTTCTGCGCCTCGACCTGATCGTCCTCGATCTTCTCGAAGAGCAGCTCCGTCTTCCCCAGCTGGTGTCCCGCCCTGAGGAGATCTGTCTCACCAATCGACTCCCAGTCGACCTGCTCGTCCATAGCGAGCATACGGCGGAGCTTCGCCATCGAGAAGGGGAGGAAGGGCTCGAGGAGCAGCGCACTATTGGCTGCGATCTGGAGGGCAACGTTGAGGATCGTCCCGGTACGCTCGCGGTCTGTTTTGATCACCTTCCACGGCTCGAGGTCGGCGAGGTACTTATTGCCCAGTCGGGGCAGCTCCATGGCGGTGCGCTGAGCGTCACGGAAGTGGAAGTCCTCCAGCAGTCGGGCGGTCTCCTCGCGGATCTCCCTCATCTTGGCGAGTACCCCCTTGTCCTCATCCGTCAGTTCGGCGGCGGGCACCTTTCCGCCAAAGTGCTTCCCCGTGAGCACCATCGCACGATTGATGAAGTTGCCGAGGATGGCTACCAGCTCGCTGTTGTTGCGGGACTTGAAGTCCTCCCACGTGAAGTCGTTGTCCTTGGTCTCCGGAGCGTTGGCGGTCAGCACATAGCGCAGGACGTCCTGCTTGCAGGGGAAGTCCTCGAGGTACTCATTGAGCCAGACGGCCCAGTTCTTAGAGGTCGAGATCTTGTCTCCCTCGAGATTGAGAAACTCATTGGAGGGCACATTGTCGGGGAGGATAAAGGAGCCCTCAGCCTTAAGCATGGCGGGGAAGACGATGCAGTGGAAGACGATATTGTCCTTCCCGATGAAGTGGATCAGCCTCGTCGAGGAGTCCTTCCACCAGGTCTCCCAGCTGTCGGGGAGCAGCTCACGGGTGTTGGAGATGTAGCCGATCGGGGCGTCAAACCAGACGTACAGCACCTTCCCCTCAGCCCCCTCGACCGGCACCGGGATGCCCCACGAGAGGTCGCGGCTCACGGCTCGAGGCTTCAGCCCCATATCGAGCCAGCTCTTGCACTGACCGTAGACGTTGGGGCGCCACTCCTTGTGCTCCTCGAGGATCCACTTGGAGAGCCAGTCCTGATAGTCATTGAGCGGGAGGTACCAGTGGGTTGTCGGGCGCTTCACCGGGGTGGCGCCGCTCAGCTTGGAGTGGGGGTTGATCAGCTCGTCCGGGCTCAGCTCAGAGCCACACTTCTCGCACTGATCGCCATAGGCCTCCTCGTTGCCACAGCGAGGGCAGGTGCCGACGATGTATCGGTCGGCGAGGAACTCTCCCGCCTCCTCATCGTAGTACTGCTCGGTCGTCTGCTTGATAAACTTCCCGTCATCATAGAGCTTGCGGAAAAAGGCGGATGCCGTCTCCTCGTGGGTCTTGGACGAGGTGCGGGAATAGATGTCGAAGGAGATCCCGAAGTCCTCAAAGGACTTCTTGATGATTCCGTGGAACTGATCTACCACCTCCTGCGGGGTGATGCCCCGCTTCTTTGCCTGAAGGGTGATCGGCACACCGTGCTCATCGGAGCCACAGACAAAGAGCACCTCCCGTCCGCGCAGTCTCAGGTAGCGGGCGTAGATGTCTGCCGGCACGTAGACGCCGGCGAGGTGACCGATGTGCACCGGCCCATTGGCGTAGGGCAGCGCGGCGGTGATGAGAGTTCGCTTGAAGTGACTATTATCCTGACTCATGATCTGTATACCTTATATTATATAGGTCACAAAGGTACCACTTTTCGCCGACTGCCCGGACGCCTCCCCCGTGGTGTTCAGGGGTGACGCATTTGAGTGGTACAGAAACCATTCAACTCATTGTGAAGAGTGGTGAACGATGCACCCCGACAGGGGTGCCCGCTTTTTAGACCCGGGTCAAGGGGCGTAGCCCCGACGACCCGGGGGTCAGGCGTTGCTAGCGATCCCGCGACCCCGCTAGGGTGTCGCACTGATTGACTGACTGGTATGTGCGACACCCTGGCGGGGTCGTATACCTTGAATGCGTCATCGTTTCCCGGGGTCATCGGCACTTCGTGCCTCGACACCCGGTCTAAAAAGCGAT
>ERZ1673749.367-NODE-367-length-54913-cov-9.227059_pt1 | contig 54913 bp, 51 predicted proteins | sample MGYA00580204_ERZ1673749 | MGnify/ENA primary metagenome ERZ1673749 (study PRJEB41218, sample SAMN15661745) | gut metagenome | host: Homo sapiens | place: Canada: London | collected 2015-08-20/2019-03-30 | study: EMG produced TPA metagenomics assembly of...
AACAAGCAATTGTGAGAATGAACCCATTCTCGGCCCGAAACGGAACCAACGAGCCGGAACATGCGTCTAATAAGGGTTAGGCACTACCCGTCGAGCACGACCGATTCCACCTCCGCGTACGCCGCGACTTCGCCAACGAAGCTCTCGTCGTGGCAGGTCAGGATCACCGCTTGCCCGGCGCGCAGCCCCGCGGCGATCTGCGCGTGTGCGGCGGTGCGGCCGCGGGGGTCGAGGGAGGTGTCGGGTTCGTCGAGAAGCACGAGCTCGCGGCCTTGCTCAAAGACTTGCCGCAGCTGGGCAAGCCGCAGCTCGGCTTGCGGCAAGTCGAGCGGGTGGGTCTGCGAATCGCCGCCGGCAAACTCGGCGACTGTGGTCTCGACGACCTGGTCGGCCGCGCGCTGCAGCGCGAGCGAGGCGTCGATCGGCGGCGTGTGCCCGTCGAGGCCCGCGAGCGCACGCAGCAGCGTCGTCTTGCCGGAACCGTTCGCACCGTGCAGCCACACCACGCCGCCTCGGCGCGGGGCGAGCGCCACCGGGCCGACGCGGAAGGCCTCGCCGGTCCGTTCGCGGAAGTGCCACCATTTGCGGCTCGGCGCGGGGCGGGCGGCGGTGACGTCGCCCAGCTCGATGCGCTCGCCCGCTGTGACGGGCGCGGGCAGAGCGGTGGGCGGGGCGTCGGCAAGCGAGATGCCCACGGCGTCGATGTCGCGCGGCTGGTAGCCGGTGATCACCGCGCGCGAGTGCGCGATCAGCTCGAGCACCATGCTTGCCGACGCCACATCCAACCCCGCGAACGGCAAGTCCAGCACCAACAGCTCGGGCTCGAGGACGGCGACCGTGGCGATAGCGAGGCGGCGAGTCTCTCCGCCGGAAAGCGTGGCCGGGTTGCGTTCGGCGAGGTGGGAAAGGCCGACGCGGGCAAGTATGCGCTCGCAGCGGGCCTGCATCTCGGCGCGCGCGACGCCGCGCTGTTCGAGCCCGATCGCGACCTCCTCGATGACCGTGTCGCGCAGGTAGGTCACGTGCGCGCTCGCGTCTTGGCCGACGACGCCGGCGTGCGGCCAGTGCTCGTGGATGTGTTCGGTGAGTCGGGTCAGGCCGGATCCGGATGGGCCGATGATCTGGACGCGGTCGTGGGTTTCAAGCAAGCGGGCGAGCTGCGTCAGATCCACAGCACTACCCCCAGGCACACCACCGGCAGCGCCCAGCGCACGGCGCGCTGCAGATGCGAATCCGGCACGGGACGCAAGACGGTGCGGGCCCCGGGCAGGTCGTAGCCGGCTGTCTCCAGCGCTGCCCCGCGCGCGGACCCATGCGTGAGCAGCGCCGTGAGCACCGGCAGCACCAAGTGCGTGATTGCGTTGCGGGTGGAGATCGGGGTGCGTTTGAGCGCTTGGGCGTCGCGCACCGTTTGCACCTGGGCGTGGCCCTGCGGGACGAGCTGCAGGGTGGCACCCGCCAAGTAGGCGAGCTTGTTACCGCCGGGCAGGACCTGGACGGCCTTGATCAGGTCCGGGATGCGCACCCACGCCACGGCCGCGATCATGCAGGCCATCAGCGCGCAAAAGCGTACGGCAAGCGCTCCCCCGGTGGCCAGCCCGTCCGCAGTGAGCAGCGGCGCGATGCGTCGCGTGCCGTAGGGGGCGTGGATCAGCAGCATCGATAGGCCGACCGGCACCGCGAGCGCGAGTACCGCCGCGGGTACCGAGGCGTTGCGCGTGCGCCACACGCCGAGTGCGCACGCGATGACCACAATCGCGGCGCTAGCCGCCGCGCTGTTCAGCCCGAAGACGAGGATCCACCCGCACCCGCCGACCACAAGCGCGGTCAGCGGGTTAATCGGCGTGCGCATGACGCGGAGTGAAGGCGCGCAAGGTGCGCTGCGGCAACGCCTTGACGGTCAGGTAGGCCACCACCATCACGATGACTTTGTCCACCGGGTCGGAGAGGAAGGCCTGCGTCGTCACCGAGGCGATAAGTGAGCCGCCCATTTCGCGGAAGAGCGAGACGAGCGCGCCGGTGCCCACGCCCGCGGTCCCGCCGTAGACGAACGCGGCGACGGGTGCGGCGACCATACCGCCGACCAGGCCCAACACGATGCCGAAGCCGACGACGCGGACGATGGACGACAGCGCGTTGAAGCGGTGGATGCACACGCCAGCGAGGTAGCCGATCAGCGCCGCGCCGGCGGCAAAGGGCAGCGCGGCCGGGTTGAGCAGGCCCCACACCACATTGTTCAGCGCGCCGGTGGTCAGCCCCGCCACCGGCCCGGCGAGTGCCGCGACCAGCACGGTGCCGATGCAATCCAGGTACAAAGGCAGGCCGATCGAGCCGACGATCTCGCCGACGACAGAGTTGATGATGATCGCCAGCGGAATCAGCCCGAGCGTGCGCGCCGGCAGCATCGGCACCGTGGCGACCAGCAGCAGGGCCGTGCCGATGCCGTAGCCGGCAAGGGTGAGCGTGGCTTCGGTCGCGCCGCCGACACTTTCCCAGTCGGTCGGACGCACCAGCACGAGGTAGATCCACGTCGCGGCGATGACGAGGGCCCCCGCGGCAACGAGCGCGCGGCGCGTGGGGGTCCAGTCGGAGGCAGAAACAGGGTGTGACATCAAAGGCTCCCTAAAGTAGGTCCAAACCCCCGCCTATGTCACCTCGGCGAAGCTTTCCGCGCGAAAGTCTAGCAGTTACTCCTCGGCCTTTAAGTGGTAGGCGGCTTTGAGGTCTGCGTCGCCGGCGGTGAAGCGGGCGTGGAGGGTGCACGCGGCGTCGATAAGCGGCCAGGCGCGCTCGATGGCTGCGGCGGTGACCACGCGCGCGTTGGGCTCGCGCTCCCACATGCCGCGCAGGTCGGCGGCGACGGTGCCGCGCATGAGCTCGCTAGACGCTTCGACGTCGACGGTGGCCTCAAGGGCCGAAACCTCGATGCGGCCGAGCGCGATGAGCACGGTAAGCAGGTCGTGCAGCTGCGCACAGTAGCCCTCGCCGACGTCTTCGTGGAACTCGAAGTAGAAGCGCGTGATCTCGGACAGCACTGCGGCGACGGGGGTGTCGCCCAGCGCTTCCACCAGCCGCTCGAGGCGCGGCGGGTCGAGCACGAGCTGCTCGGTCACCCCCAGCGAGCACAGGGTGATCGGCACGGGCGTACGCGCGAAGGCCTCTGCGGCGGCATGCGGGTCGACCCAAAAGTTCCACTCGGCGGTCGGGGTGGTGTTGCCCGGATAGTTCACGGCCCCGCCCATCACGGTGATGTGGCGCAGGCGCGCGAAGTGGCGCGGGTGGCGGCGCGCGAAGGTGGCGAGGTTGGTCAGCGGCCCGGTGACGATGAGGTGGAGGTCCTCGGTGCCGCGCTCGATGGCGTCGCACCAGAGCATGTCCCAGTCGCTGGCGACGTGCCGCGCCGGGGCGTGCGCGTAACCCAGCCCATACTCGCCGTGGGTCTCGGGAGTGGTGGTCAGCGCAAATTCGAGCGGCTGCGCCTCGCCCGCGGCCAGCGGAACGGCGGGCAGGTTGCACTGTGTGAGGATCCAGGCGGCGTTTTGCGCGCATTGCTCCGCATCCACGTTGCCCGCGGTGGTGGTCACGCAGTCGAGCTCAATCTCGCCCGCGTGGTGCGCCGCAGTGAGGTAGATCAGCGCGAATGCGTCGTCAATCCCGGGATCGCAGTCCAGCACGACTCTCATGGTTTAGCTCCTTTTCGTTTCCTTGCCACAGCCAAGCCAAATGCTTATCGACGCCACCGCTATCCCCGCGCACGCCACAAACGCCACCGCGAACCCGAAGGCCTGGGCGAGCAGCCCGACCACGATGGGCGCGAAGATCTGGCCCGCGTCCTGCGCCATCTGGAAGGTCGACAGCACCTTACCGCCCGAACGATCGTTGCCGATGATATCCGCCAACGACGCCTGCTGCGCCGGACCGATGAGCCCACTGCCCACGCCCGCGAGCACGGAGAGCACCAGCAGCGGCACCACAGAGGTGGCCAGCCCCATCGACCCGGTAAACAGCGCCGTGGCGGCGAGCCCGGCGACGATCAGCGGTTTGCGCCCGTGCTTATCCGCGAGCCGGCCGGAGAACTGCAGCGTGACTGCAGTGCCCAGGGCAAAGGCGGTGAGCGCGAAGCCCGCGGCGGCACCGCCGTTAGTAAAGAAGGCGGCGGCGAACAGCGGGAGAACGGACACGCGGGTGCCGAAGTTGACCCAGCCGTGCGTGAACGCCGAAGACAACAGTGCCCGGTAGGTCGGCATGCGCAGCGCGCTGGAAAGCTGCATCGGCGGCAGCGGCGGCGGTAGCTGTGCCCTGCCCTGCGGGTCGCGCGTCGCCGCCCAGACGAACAGCGCGGCAGCGCCCACCATCAGGCCGTACACGGCGAAGGGGATGCGAAAGCCCAGAAACGACAGCGCGGCACCGATCACCGGCCCAATAATATTGCCGAGCAAGAACGCCGAAGCGTAGACGGCGTTGGCGCGCCCGCGGATCGACGGATGCGTCACCCGCACAATGAGCGCCTGCGCCGAGAGCGTGAACATGGTCGAGCCGAAGCCGGCGAGAAAGCGCAGCGCGAAAATCTGCCAATAGGCGGTTGCGAAAGCGACGAAGAAGGTCGCGACCGCGACCACGCTTAAGCCGGTGATGTAGATGGGGCGCGAGCCGAGCTTGTCCACCAGCCAACCTGCCCCGGGAGCGCCGATAAGTCGGGCCGCGGCGAAGACAGAGACCACCGCGCCCGCAGCCGCCATGGACACGCCGAAGCTCGCCGTGAACTGCGGCAAGATCGGTGCGATGAAGCCGTAGCCAAGCGCGATCATGAACGCAGCCCCCACCAGCACCCAGATTGTGCGGGGAATCCGCGGTGCGGGGGTTGCCGAAAGTCGTGGGGTGGGTTTGCTCATCGCGAGTAGCGTAGCGCGTCACCGCTTCTTCAAGGCACTCACCTCTCGCTTCCGGACACGCCACCAGCACATTAACACACCCGTTCGAATGCGTGGCGGCTGTGTTCGGCCCGGCCTTTAGAGTGCCAACCATGATGAACTTCACGCACAGCACACCCGCCCCCGTCAGCCACACGCCAGCCGCGCTCGCCGAGCACATCCACGTCACCGAGCCCGAGTGCGTCGACCGCCTCCGCGGTATCATCCATCACCCGCGCTCGCTCGCCCGCGAAAGCGCGACCTGGCGCCCACCAACAAAGCGACTCCCCCGCCTCGCCCACGGCGCCGAGCTCAACATCGCAATTACCCGCCGCAGAGTCGGCCCCCGCGCGCAAGCCCGCATCCGTGGCTTCGGCGAGACTCGCGTCCCCGCCTTCCTCATCGAGGTCCGCATCTCGGACCCCTCCGGACTGCCCACCGACCGGCGCCTCGCCGAAGCCTGGGTGCGTGCGCTCGTCCCTCGCGACGCGGTTGACGCAATCCACGAGCTCCCCTCGCCACGCACTGCCAACTACGTGTGGCTCGCCGATGGGGATTTCGCCCCGGTTGCCTCCCCGCCCTCGATGTTCGAGGGGCTCACCGCAGCGTAGCTAGCCTTCGGCGTCTTCGGTGTCTTCGGTGTCTTCGGCGTCGTCACCGTCATCGAGACCAAAAATGTCGTAGATGTCGAGCTCGTCGTCCTCGTCCTCGAGGGGCAACAGCTGTCCTTCCCATTCTTCGGCCTGGTCGGCGGCGAGCGACAGGACGTCGAAGAGCCGATCAACGTCGGTAAACGTGCCCAACTCGAGCACCTCTGCTTCAGACACGGCCTCGCTGTGGATGGTCTCGAACAGGCGCAGGCGGTCCTCCTCGGTCAGCTCGGCGTCGCCGTCGGACTCCCACAGTTCGCCGATTGCGTCGTCCATCAGGTCGTCGTAGTTGTCGGAAAGCGCGATGAAGGTGACCGCGGCCGTCGCCGTAGCGTCAACGACCTCGACGTGGACCTGCAGCTCCGCGCTTTCGCCGACTTCCGCGCGCACGAGCTGGTTGTTCAGCCGATCAGGGTAAAACTCGAGGTCCTCGATGCGCTCGTCGGTGCCTTCGAGCAGGTCGCGCAGCACCGTGATGACCTGGTCGGTGGCCATGTGCTCGGCGACTGTCGCCACCGCGCTTTCCACCGAGAACACCACCGAAACCAGCGCGGCCTCGAACTCCTCGTCGTCTTCGTCGACGTCCGCGGCGGCGATGTAGACGTTAGCGGCAGGCAGTAGCGGATCGATCTCAACAAACTGGATTTCCACTTCGGACGTGATCGGTACGAACATCGTCTCGTCGTGGACGCGGGACTCGATTCCCTCACGGTCAAGGCTGGTTGCAATGTCTTCGAAAAAGCTCATGGCGGCGGTTTCCTTCCACTCTCCAGTCCAGGCCTGCCCTAGCCTAGCGAGGAAACCCGCGCCACGTCAGCACTTCCGCTTACACCGGCCCGTCCTGCGCAAGCCCCTGCGTAAACGAATCCACCAGATCCTGCCGGTGCATGCCCCATTCGCGCATGTCAAAGCCCTCCCAAGCGCGACGCTGCGCCGCCTTCGGGTCGTATTCCACATAAGAGGACGCCGCGAACACCGCGGTAGCGCGACCTGGTTCGGTGTCGCTGCGGAAGCCGTAGATCGGCCACTTTTCCCCAGGGTGGGCGTTATGGAAGAAGGACCCCCAGTGGTATTGCATGGCGGCGCTGACCTCATCAAAGTCTGCGCGCTGCGGGAACGGGTCGAGTTTGGCTGCGCGGGTCGCGCGCGCGTCCCCGAAGACGGCAGTTAGCTCCGAGGTGTGCATCGCCCCCAGGCCGAGCCGCCGCATCGTGGCCGAGGCGTATTCAAAGCGGTACATCCAGGTTGGGGCCTTGCGTCGGTGCTCGGTGGCCAGCATGACTGACGGCGCCCAAAAGACCGCGTCGGCGATGAGCGCCGCGAACTTGCGGCGTCCGTCCACGTGGTCGTAGGTGGCCAGCACCGCGTCTGCGTGAGCCGGGTCGTAGACGCCGAGCGCCCGGCGCGCGGCCTTCAACCGCGACTTGTTGGTTTGGTAGAGCGCTTTGGCAAAGCTCGCCTCGTCCGAATTCGTGCCGATGATCAACGGCACAGCCGCCTGCTCGCCTTGTTGGAAGACGTCGATTGGGTGCGCGGGGAGCGTGTTGCCGTCGACAGTCGGCATAAAGCTGGTGTTGAATTGGACGATTTCTTTGCGGTTGAGCAGCATGGACTGCCCCACCCGCACGAGCGCTTCGGCGTCGGCGGCGCGCAGCTCTGCCAGCCCGGTGCTCGGCGGCAGCCCCATGCCGCGCAGCAGTTTGCGGACCCACATCTCGGCTTGGACACGCGAGTGCACGCTTGCCACCGGCGGCGACTGCGCGATCGCGCGGTGGAACAAACCGCGCGCTGCCGGTGCGCACATGAGGTGGATAACGCCAGCGCCGCCTGCGGACTCGCCCATGATGGTCACGCGTCCGGCGTCGCCGCCGAAATTCGCCGCGTTGTCGTGTACCCACCGCAGGGCAAGGATTTGGTCGAGGAGGGCTGGGTTGGCCACGCAATCGCCGCCGAGGCTGCGGAAATCGAGGTAGCCGAACACGCCGAGGCGGAAGTTCACGGAGATGTAGACCACGTCGGTGGTGTTGGCCAGGAAGTGTCCTTGCAGGACTTTTTCGTGGCTGGAGCCCGTGACGAAGGTCCCGCCGTGGAAGTACACCACCACGGGCAGTTCCTCGTCGGTGTTGGGGCGCACGATGTCGAGGGTGAGACAGTCCTCGGTGCCGATGACGTTGTCGGTCCAGCCGAAGAAGCCCTGCATTGCGGGCGGGGCATACGCTGTGGCATCGCGGGTCCCAGACCAGGGTGCGACAGGCTTGGGCGCGCGGAAGCGCCCCTCGCCGCCGGTGGTGGCACCGTAGGGCACGCCACGGAAGGTGCGCACGCCGGTGCGGGGATCCACCACGCCACGCACCCGGCCTGCCGTGGTGACAGCGATTGGCTCCTCCGTGGTCTCCATAGCACCCCACAGTAAGCGAGCACGCGCATCAATGCGCCCCGCCTCCCCCGTCGCCGCCCAATGTTGCAAAATGGAGCAGAAGTCATGCTCGAAGCAGAGGTATATGGGATTGTTTTCACGCCGCAAGAAGGACGCGCCCGCACGCGGAGAGGACCGCGGAGAGGGCACTGCTGCGCCGACGGACTTGGCGGAGCTTAAGGAGGCCTCCGGGCCGATCGGGCGTGCGTTTATCAGCGCGGTGGAAAAGGCCGTTCAGCTGCAGACCAGCACGATCCGCGCCTACGTCGATTGGCTGCGTCGCCAGGATGAAAGCGCCACCCCGGCGCAGGTGCAGGAGCGCATGGACGCGCACTTCCGCAATACCGTTTCCGCCACCGGTGCCGGCGTTGGTGCGGCGGCAGCCGTACCCGGTGTAGGCCTGGTTACCGGCTCGGCTGCGGTGGCCGGTGAGTCGGTCCTCTTCTTGGATCTTGCGGCCTTCTACACCGTGGCGTCGGCGTACCTGCGCGGGGATGACCCGGAGGACCCCGAGCAGCGTCGCGCGATGGTGCTCACCGTGCTTGCAGATGCAGAAGGCCTCGCTGTCGTGGATACTTTCGTCGGTGAAAACGCGACGCGACTGCCCTCGCGCTCCACGCTGAGCCGCTTTGCCGGTCCCGGCCTGGCGGAGGCCAACGGCATGCTGGCCCGCACCGCGGTGAAGACGGTGCGCAAGCGGATGCGCCGCGCCTGGATTGGCAAGATGCTGCCGCTCGGACTCGGCGCGATCGCAGGTACGACAGCGAACCGCAAGCTCGCCGACGCGATCATCTCCCGCGTCTCGAACTCGCTTGCCCCGCTCCCTAATGCCTTTGCCGCCCCGCTGCCGCCGCGCGACAAGGAAGAGAAGGAGACGGCAGGCTTGAGCCTCGATCCGAAGTCCTACGCCCGGTGGATCCGCAACCTCTTCGACCGCAAGGATGACGATGACACGGAGCGCGCCAACGTCGACGCCGCGGTAGAAGCCACCAAACACTAGCCCCATGCACGACACCCCCGCCCCGAAACGCGGTGTGCAGCTGCTGCGCCGCTCTTTTGCTGCCAACCGCGCCGCCACGGCGCTCGCCTTCGCCGCTGCCGCGCTCGCCGCGGGGCTGCAGGTGGTGCTTCCGGCACTGACGGGGCGCGCGGTGGATATCGCCACCGGCAACGCCGAGGGCTCCATCACCGCCACGGCGTGGGCGATGGTGGGCATCGCGCTGGTCACCTACGCGCTCGGGGCATTGCGCCGCTACGCTTCCGGCAGGCTTGCGGCAACCTCGCAGCACTGGTTGCGCCTGGAACTGCTGCGCACCCTGCACCGCTTAGACGGCAACGGCCAAGACGACATCGTGACCGGGCAGATCGTCTCGCGCTCGATTTCGGATTTGAACCTTTACGCAATGGTGCTGGGGCAAACGCCGATGTTTTTTACCCGCGCGATGCAGCTGGTCGGCACGCTCGTGGTGATGTGCACCATGGATCTTTCGCTCACCGCGATGGCGCTGTGCCTGTTGCCGCTGATTCTGTGGGAGGCGAACCGCTCGCGCAAAGCGCTCTACGCGGCGACGTGGGTCAATCAGCAGGCCACCGCGGACTTGGCGGAGCACGTGGAAGAAACCATCTCCGGGGTGCGGGTGGTCAAGGCGTTTGGTGGGGAGCAGCGTGGCGTCGACACGCTTGATGGCTTGGGCCGCGAGCTGTATGCGGTGAAGATGCGGGCCGCGAAGCTGTCGGCGCGCTTCCAGCCACTGCTCACCCAGCTGCCGAACGTGGCGCTGGTGATCACGATTGTCGCGGCGGGGCTCATTGTGATCCGCGGCGGCATCACCATCGGCGTATTTGTGGCGTTTACTGCATACCTGACGTCGTTGACCTCGTCGATGTCCATGCTGACCAACCAATACGTGCGCCTCCAGATGGGTATGAGCAGTTTCGGCCGCCTCGACCAAGTCCTCGCGCTCGCCCCGGACGCCGCTCCCACCCGCGGCCGTGCGCCGGCTGGGCCCGTGGGGCTCGCCTTCGACCGCGTCCGCTTCGCCACCGGCGGCAACACGGTGCTGCGCAGCCTCAGCTTCCGCGTCACACCGGGTGAGACACTGGCGGTCGTCGGCCCGCCCGGCGCAGGCAAGACTATGGCGGTGCAGCTCGCCGGCGGTTTCTACCGCCCGGATGCGGGCCGCTGCCTGCTTCTCGACGCCAACAGCCACCCCACCGACTACGCCGACCTCTCCCCCAGCGAGATTCGCAGCAAGGTCACCTGCGTCTTCGACGACGCCTTCCTGTTTTCCAGCTCCGTCTTCGACAACATCGCGCTCGGCGCACCCGCCACGCTCCGCGGCGCGGAGCTGCAGCGCGCCGTCCATGAGGCGGCCCGGCTCGCGTGCGCGACCGAGTTCATCGAGCAGCTCGAAAACGGCTACGACACCACCGTCGGCGAGCGGGGCCTGACCCTGTCCGGTGGGCAACGACAGCGCATCGCGCTCGCCCGGGCGCTCATCTCGCGCCCCGAGGTGCTCATGCTTGACGACGCCACCAGCGCCATCGATGCCACAACCGAAGCACGCATCCTGCGCAATCTCCGCACCAAACTCGACGGGGTCGCCGTTGTGGCCATCGCGCACCGGCAGTCCACGGTCGACCACGCCGACCGCGTCTTAGTCCTCGACGCCGGCACGGTCACCGCCGAGGGAACGCGCGAGGAGGTCGTGGCCACCGAAGCCTACACACGCCTCATGGCACCCGGAGAAGCAAAGGACGCGGCACCGGCCGGAGAGCCGACGCACGACAAGCTGTGGCCGGAGGTCGCGGCACCGACGCGGCGCGTCGTGGCGCACGCCGGTCCGCACGCGGTGGTGGCGGATGCGGAGGTGCTCGCGAACGTCGAGAAGCTGCCCCCGGCGCGGGAGACCCCCGGGCTCGATGAGGACACACTCGCGCGCCTGCGCACGCCGACCGGTGCGGGCAACGAGTTCAAGGTCTCGCAGCTGTTTCGCGCGGTCCGCGGCCTGATCGCGGCGACGGTCGTGCTACTTGTGATCGGGGTGCTGGCGGATCTCGCCTTTCCCACTTTGATCCGCGCGTCCATCGACAACGGCATTGCCCCAGCCGATCCGCGCGCCCTGTTTACCATCGCCGGCGCCGCCCTCGGCGTGGTGTGTGTGGCGTGGGGCGCGAACGCCTGGCTCACGGTGCTGTCGGCGCGCAGCGGCGAGCGCCTGCTCTACGGGCTGCGGCTGCGCTCGTACGCGCACCTGCAGCAACTGGGACTGAGCTATTTCGAGCGGCACCTTTCCGGGCGCATCATCACGCGACTGACCACCGACATCGATACGCTGTCCAGCTTTTTGCAGACGGGCCTGGCGCAGGCGATCGTCGCGGTCGGCAGCCTGGTGGGTGTCTCGGCCATGCTGTTGGCGACCGACGGCCAGCTCACGCTCACCGCGCTCAGCGCGGTGCCGGTCATCGCGGTGGCCACGTTCGTCTTCCGCCGCCTCTCGCGCCGCTTCTTCCGCGCAGCCCGCACACAAATCTCTGCGGTCAACGGCGAGTTCGCAGAACTCATTGGCGGCATCCGCGTCACGCAGATGTATAACGCCGAGGCCCGCGCGGAGGCAGCCTTTGCGCGCGCCTCGCTGCACTACCAGCGGCTGCGCATGCGCTCGGTCGGCCTGCTCGCCGCCTACTTCCCCGGAATGCAGGCCATCTCGCAGATCATGACGGCCGCGGTCGTCGGCGTGGGCGCGCACCGCGTGGCCGCCGGCGACTTGTCTGTCGGCGTGCTCGTCGCCTTCACCATGTACTTAAGCCAGCTCTACGGGCCGATCCAGCAGCTGGGCCAGATCTTCGACTCCTGGCAGCAGGCGACCGTGAGCTTCGAGCGGATCACCCAGCTTCTCGACGAGCGCACCACCGTCCCCGACCACGGCACCAACCCGGGTGCCGCCGAGGCCGCCCGTGGCGTGCTGGCGCTGGAGCGGCTGAGCTTTGGTTACGGTGGCGTCGAGAAGCATTCGCACCCGCGCCTCGTCATCGAGGACATGGACCTTGCCATCCAACCAGGCGAAACCCTCGCCCTGGTGGGGCCAACCGGCGCGGGCAAGTCCACCGTGGTCAAGCTGCTGGCGCGCTTCTACGACCCGACGGCGGGCCGGATTTCCGCCAGCGGCACCGACATCGCGGACTTCCCGCTGCCGAGCTGGCGGCGCGCGCTGGCGCAGGTGCCGCAGGAGTCCTACCTCTTCCCCGGCACCGTCGCCGACAACATCGCCTACGGCTGGGACGTCGGCGGCGGCCGAGGCGCACGCGAAAAAGAAATCGAAGACGCCGTGCGCAGGCTTGGGGCCTTGGACGTGATCGCTGCGATCCCCGGCGGGTTTCACGCGCCCGTCGGTGAGCGCGGGCGGGGCTTAAGCTCCGGGCAGCGGCAAATCATCGCCCTGGCACGGGCCGAGATGCTGCGCCCGGACGTCGTGCTTCTCGACGAAGCCACCGCCACTCTCGACCCGGCGACCGAACACGCGGTGCTGGATGCCGCGGGGCGCGCGACGGCGGGGCGGACCTCGATCATCGTGGCGCACCGGTTGCTCACCGCAAAACGGGCCGACCGAGTCATCGTGATCGATGGAGGACGTATCATAGAGGCCGGGACACACGAAACCCTCGTGAAATCGGAAGGAAAATATGCCCAAATGTGGGCAATTAACCGAGATCGGGGGTAGGCAACAGTAGTGTCGTGGAAGAATGCAGTAGAGATTTAACGCTCTGCTAACCAAGAGAATTACAGTCTAGAAAACACTCGAGATCGTACCCGACAGAAAGAGGCGAGGACCTGCCGTGAGCAGCGATAACACGTTCGGCCAGAATGATTGGCTGGTTGACGAGATGTTCCAGCAGTACCAGGAGGACCCAAATTCCGTAGACGCGGAGTGGCGCAAATTCTTTGAAGCCAAGGGCAGCCCCCGTTCTGCACAAGGTGCAGGCACAGCTGGCAAGGCCGGCAAGGACACTGCCGCTTCCGCGCCGAAGACCAATGCAAAGGTCGCCGCCACCACAGGCGCGCCGAGCCAGGACGGCCGCGAAACCCAGGTCGACAGCGCCGCGAAGAAGGCGAAGGCCACCTCCAACAAGCAGACGTCTGCGCTGCCGAAGCCGAAGAAGTCGCCGCTCGACGGCATCAACGGCGTCACTGTGGAACCGGGTGAGTACCAGCTCAAGGGCGCGTTCAAGGCGATCGCCAAGAACATGAACGAGTCGCTCGAGGTTCCCACCGCCACCACCGTGCGCGACATGCCGGTCAAGCTGATGTTTGAGAACCGCTCGCTGATCAACGACCACCTCAAGCGCACCCGCGGCGGGAAGATCTCCTTTACCCACATCATCGGCTACGCGATTGTCCAGGCCACCAAGCTGCACCCGGACATGAACAAGAACTACAAGGAGGATGGCAAGAAGTCCTTCGCTGTACAGCCGGAGCACGTCAACCTCGGTCTGGCCATTGACCTGCCGGGCAAGGACGGCTCCCGCTCCCTCGTTGTGGCCGCGATCAAGGAGACCGAGAAGCTCGCCTTCAACGAGTTCATTGACGCCTACGAAGACATTGTGAAGCGCGCCCGCGACGGCAAGCTGACCATGGATGACTTCTCCGGCGTGACCATCCAGCTGACCAACCCGGGCGGCATCGGCACCCGCCACTCCATCCCGCGCCTGACCAAGGGCCAGGGCACCATCGTCGGCGTCGGCGCAATGGACTACCCGGCAGAGTTCGCCGGCGCTTCCGAGGACCGCCTCGCCGAGCTCGGCGTGGGCAAGCTGGTCACCCTGACCTCCACCTACGACCACCGCGTGATCCAGGGCGCGGAGTCCGGCGAGTTTTTGCGCGACATCTCCCAGCTGCTTATCGACGACAAGTTCTGGGACGAGATCTTCACCGCCCTCGACATCCCCTACTCCCCGATGCGCTGGGCACAGGACCTGCCGAACTCTGGTGTCAACAAGGACACCCGCGTCATGCAGCTCATCCAGGCGTACCGCTCCCGCGGCCACCTCATTGCGGATACCAACCCGCTGCGCTGGCACCAGCCGGGCCTGCCGGTGCCGGACTCGCGTGACCTGCTGCTCGAGTCCCACGGCCTGACCATTTGGGACCTGGACCGCACCTTCCACGTCGGCGGTTTCGGCGGTAAGGAAACCATGACGCTGCGCGAGGTCATGTCGCGCCTGCGCGCCGCCTACACCCTGCACGTCGGCGCCGAGTTCACCCACGTGATGGACCGCGACGAGCGCGAGTGGCTCCGCGACCGCCTCGAGATCGGTATGCCGAAGCCGACGAGCGCGGAGCAGAAGTACATCCTGCAGAAGCTCAACGCCGCCGAGGCCTTCGAGAACTTCCTGCAGACCAAGTACCTGGGCCAGAAGCGCTTCTCGCTCGAGGGCGCAGAGACCCTCATCCCGCTCATGGACGCAGTGATCGACACCGCTGCGGGCCAGGGCCTCGACGAGGTCGTCATCGGCATGCCGCACCGCGGCCGCCTCAACGTCCTGTTCAACATCGTGGGCAAGCCGGTCGCTACCATCTTCAACGAGTTTGAGGGCAACGTGCAGTCCGCCCAGCAGGGCGGCTCCGGCGACGTGAAGTACCACCTCGGCTTTGAAGGCCAGCACATCCAGATGTTCGGCGACGGCGAGATCAAGGTCTCCCTGGCCGCCAACCCCTCCCACCTCGAGGCCGTCGACCCGGTCCTGGTGGGTATGGCTCGCGCCAAGGCGGACCTGCTCAAGGAAGCCGGCGTCCGCGAGGACAACCCGGTCGTGCCGATCATGCTGCACGGCGACGCCTCCTTCGCGGGCCTCGGCGTGGTCCAGGAGACCCTGAACCTGTCCCGCCTGCCGGGTTACTCCGTCGGCGGCACCGTCCACATCGTGGTGAACAACCAGATCGGCTTCACCACCACCCCGGACTCCGGCCGCTCCTCCTACTACGCCACCGACCTGGCCAAGGGCTTCGACTGCCCGGTCTTCCACGTCAACGGCGACGACCCGGAGGCTGCCGCATGGGTGGCGCAGCTGGCCACCGAGTACCGCCGCGAGTTCGGCAAGGACGTCTTCATCGACCTCATCTGCTACCGCCTGCGCGGTCACAACGAAGCCGACGACCCGACGGTAACCCAGCCGGTGATGTACGACCGCATCCACAGCCACGATTCGGTGCGTACCCGCTACACCAAGGACCTCATCGGCCGCGGCGACATCACCGCCGAGGACGCAGAAAAGGCTGCACAGGACTTCCACGACCAGCTGGACTCCGTGTTCACCGACGTGAAGGAGAGCGAGGGCAAGCCGAGCGAGCAGACCGGTATCACCGACTCGCAGGAGCTCACGCGCGGCCTGGATACGTCGATTAGCGAGGACACTTTCAAGCGCCTCGCCGAAGCCTTCCAGAACCTGCCGGAGGACTTTGCTGCGAACAAGCGCCTGAAGTCCGTGATGAAGAAGCGCGGTGGCTCGTTTACCGACGGCGACATCGACTGGGGCTGGGGCGAACTGCTCGCCTTCGGCTCCCTGGCCGAGGCCGGCAAGTTCGTCCGCCTCGCCGGCGAGGACTCCCAGCGCGGCACCTTCACCCAGCGCCACGCGGTCCTGTACAACCCGGATAACGGCGAAGCCTACAACCCGCTCGATCACAACGCGATCGAGGCCGGCAACGGCGGCCGCTTCGAGGTCTTCAACTCCGCGCTCACCGAGTTCGCGGGCATGGGCTTTGAGTACGGCTACACCCTGGGCAACAAGGACGCCATGGTGGCCTGGGAGGCACAGTTCGGTGACTTTGCCAACGGTGCGCAGACCATCATCGACGAGTACGTTTCCTCGGGCGAGACCAAGTGGGGCGAGCTGTCGTCGCTGACGCTGCTGCTCCCCCACGGCTACGAGGGCCAGGGCCCGGACCACTCCTCGGCACGTATCGAGCGCTACCTGCAGCTCGTCGCAGAGGGTTCCATGACCGTCGCCCAACCGTCCACCCCGGCGAACCACTTCCACCTGCTGCGCCGCCAGGCGCTCGGTGAGATGAAGCGTCCGCTGGTGGTCTTCAGCCCGAAGTCCATGCTGCGCAACAAGGCAGCCGTATCCCAGCCGGCCGACTTCATCGAGGTGGACCGCTTCCAGTCCGTCATCGACGACCCGAAGTTCGTCGAGCGCGGCAACAAGAAGATCGCCGACACTGACAAGGTCACCACGATCATGCTGTGCTCCGGCAAGATCTACTGGGACCTGGAGAAGAAGCGTGAGAAGGACGGCCGCGATGACGTGGCAATCATCCGCGTCGAGATGCTCCACCCGATCCCCTTCAACCGCCTGCGCGACGCGTTTGCGAACTACCCGAACGCAAAGCAGATTCGCTGGGTGCAGGACGAGCCGGCCAACCAGGGCGCATGGCCGTTCTACAACGAGCACCTGCGCGACCTGATCCCGGACATGCCGGAGATGGTCCGCGTCTCCCGCCGCTCCCAGTCCACCACCGCTACCGGTGTGGCAAAGGTGCACCAGCAGGAGGAGAAGGCGCTACTCGAAGAAGCCTTCGAAAAGTAGGCAAAAAGTAGGCGAGCAAAACGCCCACGAAAAACCGGCCCCGGGAACTCTTCGGTCCCCGGGGCCGGTCCTCTTTTCACACGCCGCCTAAGTCTTAGACCGGTGCCTCCGCCCCTTCCACATCGCTGTCATTCTGCGACCGCGGATTGTCGGGGTTGATGCCGGCGTACTCCATGAGCCATTCCTTGGTCACGTCACGCACACCTTCGCCATTAGCGACGCGCTCGGCCATCTCCGCGATATCGTCGGTGGCCATCACGCGGGTAATGAAGTTCAGGCGTTTGATTTCCCGGCGGCTCAGTTTGCCCTCTTTCAACAGGGGCACGAGGTTCTGCGGCAGGCCGACCTCCGCCGCCTCACTGTCCGCACACCCCTGGGCTGGCGAAGGGTCGACCGTACGGATGTCGTGCGGGAAGGTCGCCACAAGCGACGCGTAGACCTCATCAGCCCGCTGCGCATTCGGGGCGGTGGCAGCTTCCTCTTCCTCACCGATGTACGTCTTAGCCGTGGCGCGGTCGAAGTCGTACAGCAGTTTGCCAGTGCAGCTGACCACGAGGTCGATTTCGCCCTCGCGCAGCGCGTCCAAGGCGCTGCTCTGCTCGAAGCTGGTGTTCGCCGCCATCCCGACGGGGCGTCCGTAGGCGGCGAACACCTGGCTGTAGATCTCGCCGACAACCAGCTGCTCCGCGTCCTCCGGGTTCACGCCGATGGCGAGCGTTTCCTCGCCGTCATTTTCGAGCACGCCAAAGGTGGCGAACTTCTCGCTGGCTGCGCAGCCGGTGAGGCTCAGCGCACCCGCCACTGTCACCAGCATCGCCGTCGTTCGGCGCAGCGCCTCACGCATCGCGGCGCACCTTCCTTTCCGCCTTGGGTTGCCTGTCTTAGTTTAGAGTCCGCGCTCGTCCGGCTGGGCATTCGGATCCGCCGGGTGAGCAGCGATCATGTCTCGCGCACGCATCGCCACGTCCTGCTCGGCGAGCACGTCGTAGCGGCCAGCCACGATGTTGGTCGCCGAGGAGAAATCACGCTTGCCCCCGGTAAACCCGTAGGCCGCTGCCGCAGAAATCAGCCCAAAGATCGCACCGATGACCAGCGACATAAACAGAATCGACCAGGTCGCCTCGCCGGGAGAAAAGACCCCGAGCAGCAGGCCAATAAACAGGCCAAACCACATCCCGGACAGCGCCCCACCGCCGAGGACGCGCGGCCACGTCAACCGCCCAGTGATCTTCTCCACCTGCATGAGGTCGACGCCGACGATGGTGAGTTTTTCCACGGGAAACTCCGCATCCGACAGTGCATCGACGGCGCTTTGGGCCTCCGCGTACGTGCGGAAACTTCCGACTGGCCAGCCGGTAGGGATTTCACGGGTCGGCAGCTGGCGGGGATTCGGCGTTGCCATGCGTCACGCTCACTTTCTACGGGGTGTTGCCCGTGCGTTGCGACAAAACAGGTGGGTGCAAAACCCTCATTGTACTGCGCGCAAGGCTGAATTGGGGCGAGGTGGGTTCTTCGCCACGCACAACTTATACTTGGGGCTGTTATGACTGCTTCTTCTCCGATTACAGAAACCGCTGTCTACGAGGCGCTCGCGCGCGTCGAAGACCCGGAAATTGGCAAACCAATTACCGAGCTCGGCATGGTTGAGTCCGTGGCTATTGACGGTGCCGACGTCGCCGTCGGGGTCTACCTCACCATCGCCGGCTGCCCCATGCGCGACACTATCGAGTCCAACACGCGCGCGGGGCTCGAGGAGCTCGACGGGGTCGGCCGCGTCGAGGTCACCCTGCACACGATGAGCGACGAACAGCGCCGCGAGCTCGCCCAAAAGCTGCGTGGCGAGCAATCCGGCCCGGTGATCCCCTTCGCTGACCCGGACACGCGCACCCGCGTCTTTGCCGTCGCCTCGGGTAAAGGCGGCGTCGGTAAGAGCTCGATGACGGTCAACCTGGCTACCGCGCTCGCGGCGCAGGGGCTGTCCGTGGGCATTGTCGACGCCGACATCTACGGCCACTCCATCCCCGGGCTCATGGGCTCGCAGGACCAGGGGCCGACCGTGGTCGACGAGATGCTCATGCCGCCGATCGCCCACAACGTGCGCCACATTTCCGTCGGGCAGTTCGTCGAGGGCAACGCCCCGATCGTGTGGCGCGGGCCGATGCTCACCCGCGCGATCCAGCAGTTCCTCGCCGACGTCTACTGGGGCGACCTCGACGTGCTCTTTATGGACCTGCCCCCTGGCACCGGCGACGTGGCGATTACCGTTGCGCAGCTCGTGCCCAACGCGGAGCTGCTCATCGTGACTACCCCGCAGGCCGCGGCCGCGGAAGTCGCCGAGCGCGCGGGCACCATCTCTCAGCAGACGAACCAGCCAATCGCCGGCGTCATCGAAAATATGGCGGGCATGGTCATGCCGGACGGCTCCACCATGCACATTTTCGGCGAGGGCGGCGGCGAGCACGTCGCCGAGCGGCTCACCGCACTCACCGACGACGAGGTCCCGCTCCTCGGCTCCATCCCCCTGGACCCGAAGCTGCGGGAAAATGGCGACGAAGGAACGCCGGTCGTGCTTTCGCAGCCGGACTCCCCCGCCGCACGCGCCATCGCGGACGTCGCCGCCAAGCTCAAGGTGCGCCGCGACTCCCTTGCAGGTAAGAGCCTCAACCCGCAGGTGAAGTAACTCCGCGCGCTAGGTGATGTCGGCCCAGGAGAACCCTCCTCCGGCGGCCGGCGGTTCCTGCTTGCGTGAGCCGTCGGGGTTGCGCTTCACCGGCGGCTTCGGAGTCCGGGCCTGTGGGCTCTCGTTGAGCGCGGTGCGCGGGTCGATGTCGTCGAAGGGGTGCTCGTCGCCGTCGAAAAGCATCTGCGAAATCGCGCGCTTCGGCCCCATGGCGGCGTATTTGGACACCGTCTCCATGGGCTGCCGGAACTCCTCGAACTCGCCGAGCTCGCCGTTGAGCTCAGCCTTCGCATTGGTGATGGCCTTGCGCGCCGCATAGATCGCCGCCCGGACGTCTTCCAGCACGCCCGGCAGGCGCTCGGGGCCGATGATAATCAGGCCCAAGACAATGATGAAGAAGATCTCGCCCCAACCGATGTTGGAAAACACTGCCCTACTCCTTCTCCCCACGCCGCGTTAAGGTGCGAAACACCGTTTCCATCTTATCCAGCACCCCACTCTGTGCCGCCGCGGCCTGCCCATCGCGAGCCTCGCTCGCCTTCGCGTCCTCGTGGCGCAACTGCGTGAGCCGCTCCACCAGGGATGGCGGCGCGTGCAACTCCTCGTCGTTGCAACCGCGTACGCGTTGCGCGGTGCGGCGCTGTGCAAGCACCTCGGCCCAGCACTCCGGGCACTGTGCGAGGTGCACGCGTGCTCTGCGCATCGCGATGTTGCTCAGCTCGCCGTCGGTAAACGCGGCAACCGCCTCCGGGCTGAGGTGCTCGGTGGAAGAAAAGCGTTTGTGCACCGTCTCTCGCACTCCTCTCGTGCCCAAAGGGATCCTTATCGACGGCACCAGCTTACGCGCCGAACTGACCACGCTGCTAGCGCGTCCGGATGAGCTCGTGGGCTGCGTCGTCGTGCTTTGCCTGGCGCTGAAGCGATTCCCGCAGCTGCATCCGGCCGCGGTGAATGCGCGAGCGCACCGTCCCCATCTTCACGCCCAGCGTGTCGGCGATCTCCTCATAGGTCATCCCCACGACGTCACACAGGACCACCGCGACGCGAAAATCTGGGCTCAGCTCGTCGAGCGCGTGCTGCAACGCCGGGTCGAGGTTCGACACCGTGTAGGCCTGCTCGGGCGTCATGTCGGTGCCGGGGACGCGCTCGTAATCCTCGGGCAGCGCCTCCATCCTGATGGTGGCGCGGTGGCGCACCATATCCAAAAAGAGGTTGGTGGTGATGCGGTGCAGCCAGCCTTCGAAGGTGCCCGGCTTGTAATGCTTGAGGCTGCGGAACACACGCATGAATGTCTCTTGGGTCAGGTCTTCCGCGTCGTGCTGGTTGCCCGAGAGCCGGTACGCCAGGCGGTACACGCTGTCCGCGTGTTCCTCAACCAGTTCCGACCAGCTCGGCATCCCAGCCAATCCTGCATCAAAGGCCGCCGTGCCAGAGGTTTTTGGCACGTCCGATTCCTGGTGGGCGGCGGCGGGCTGGCGTGTGAGGTCGGAAGAAGTCACCAATCCATTGTGGCAGATTCGCCTAGGCCACGGCAAGCAGATAGCCGGGCCTTTTCGTGGGTACACCCTGCCGCCGCCTGCGCGGCCCGGCTATGATGTGCGGTGTGAGTGAGACAGCTTTTTCCCAAATGATCGCCTATGCCAACAAGCGCGCCGCAGCCGACGCGCTCGCACCGGAACCTTTCGCCGAGGGTCTGCGCTTCGCGCGCACCGAGGCGGAAGAAAACGGCGTGGCAGCCCCCTCCGCGACCGTCTGTGCGCTGCTCACCAGCTTCGCTGCGACCGGTTCGCGCGATGGCGTCCCGCACGGCGCGGTGGCGGTGACCCCGGCGGCAGGCGTGGTAGGACTGAGCATGCTCCGTGGTTTGCCGGACAAGGCGACGCTCACGTGCATCGAACCGGAGGCCGCGTTGCAGTCCGGTACCAAACAAGCGCTGCGCGCCGGTGGGTATTCGGCGTCCCGCGTGCGCTTCCTCACCGCGCGCCCACTCGACGTGATGGGCCGGCTGGCCAAGAGCGCCTACCAGCTCATCTACGCGGATGTCGCACCAGTAGAGCTCGAACCAATGATCCGCGCCGCGTGGCCACTGCTCGCCCCCGGCGGCACGCTGATGCTCGCCGGCTCGCTGCTCGATGGCACGCTTGCCGACGCCACCCGTCGCGACCGCGAAACCGCAGCCGCGCGCGAGGCGGACGACTACGTGGGTGACTTCGCCGCCGAGCACAACGGCGTGGTCACGCGCCTGCCCCTCGATGGGGGCTTGACGCTGTTGACGAAGCGCTAAATCACTTCGTTCTTGCCCACGACAACGACGCCGTTGTCGGAGACGCGGAAGCGTTCGCTGTCGCGCTGCTTGTCCACGCCGATCAGCTCCCCGTCGGAGACGTAGACGTTCTTGTCCAAGATGCAGTGGCGCACGACCGCGCCCTTGCCAACTCGCACGCCAGGCAGAAGCACGGAGCCTTCGACAGTGGCGCCCTCTTCTACTCGCACGTCGGTGGAGAGCACGGAGTTGCGCACGGTGGCACCGGAGACAATGGAGCCGGAGGCCACGATGGACTCCTGCGCGATGCCGCCCATGACAAACTTGGCCGGCGGCAGGTTGCCGTCCTCCGTGGAGTGGATCGGCCAGGAGCTGTTGTAGAGGTTGAACACCGGGTGCGAGGAGATGAGGTCCATGTGCGCCTCGTAGAAGGAGTCGATGGTGCCGACGTCGCGCCAGTAGCCCTTGTCGCGCTCAGTGGCGCCAGGCACGTGGTTTTCAGAGAAGTCGTACACATTCGCCTCGCCCTTGTTGACGAAGTACGGGATGATGTCGCCGCCCATGTCGTGCGCAGAATCCTCGTTCTGCTCGTCCTCCAACAGCGCTTGGACAAGCGCCTCGGTGGAAAAGACGTAGTTGCCCATGGAGGCGAAGGTCATCTCCGGGTCGTCCGGGGTCCCCGGAGGGTCGGCCGGCTTTTCCAAAAACTCGGTAATCGTGCCGTCCGGGTCCGACTGGATGCAGCCGAAGGCGGTCGCCTCGGCACGCGGCACGCGGATCCCGGCGACGGTTGCCGCCTTGCCGGACTTGATGTGGTCTTCGACCATCTGCGAGGGATCCATGCGGTAGACGTGGTCCGCGCCGAAGACCAGGACGTAATCCGGCTTGTCATCGTAGATCAGGTTCAACGACTGCACGATCGCGTCAGCCGAACCGTTGTACCAACGCTTGCCGCGGCGCTGCTGGGCAGGCACGGAAGCAATGTACTGCGGCGTTGGCCCGGAGACATTCCACGCGGTGGCGACGTGGCGGTCAAGGGAGTGCGACTTGTACTGCGTCAGCACAGCAATGCGCATGTACCCCGCGTTGACCAGGTTGGACAGTACAAAATCGATCAGTCGGTAGTTGCCGCCGAAAGGCACGGCGGGTTTCGCGCGGTCGGCAGTCAGCGGGAACAGTCGCTTTCCTTCGCCGCCCGCAAGGACAATGGCTAGAACTCTTGGCTGGCTTCTCACACTTCTCAAGCGTATTGAAAATGCCCGAACCGTGCAGTGGTTCTCCCGGCCATGTGGACTTTTTCACCACTTCGGGGTTAGTCGCCCAGGTTCGGTGCAGCATTTCAGAATCGTCACTATCCTCGGGGCATATGAGAGTCGGAATGATGACCAGAGAGTATCCGCCGGAGGTCTACGGTGGTGCCGGCGTCCACGTCACTGAGTTAACGAGGTTCATGCGCAAGCTTGTCGACGTCGACGTGCACTGCATGGGTGCACCGCGCGACATGGACGGCGTCTTCGTGCACGGGGTCGACCCCGAGTTGGAAAACGCCAACGGCGCAATCAAGACGCTGTCGACGGGGCTGCGCATGGCCAACGCCGCTGCCGGCTTGGATGTCGTGCACTCCCACACTTGGTACGCGGGCCTCGGTGGGCACCTTGCCGGGCAGCTGCACGAGATCCCGCACGTGGTGACCGCGCACTCGCTCGAGCCGGATCGGCCGTGGAAGCGTGAGCAGCTCGGCGGCGGGTACAACGTCTCTTCCTGGAGCGAGAAGAACGCCATGGAGTACGCGGATGCTGTCATCGCTGTGTCCTCGGGTATGAAGGACGCGATTCTGCGCGCGTACCCGCGCATCGAGCCGGACAAGGTGCACGTGGTACTCAACGGGATCGACCCGGAGCACTGGTACCCGTGCGAGACTCCCATCCTCGAGGAGCTCGGGGTGGATCCGAACAAGCCGATCGCCGCCTTCGTCGGCCGCATCACGCGCCAGAAGGGCGTGCCCCACCTGCTCAAGGCAGCCCAGCACTTTGACCAGGACATTCAGCTCATCCTCTGCGCCGGTGCCCCGGATACTCCCGAGATCGCGGCGGAGACGGAGGCGTTGGTGGACAAGCTGAGCGCAGAGCGCGAAGGCATCTTCTGGGTCAAGGACATGCTGCCGGCAGAGAAGATCCGCGAGGTCTATGCTGCCGCCGACGTGTTCGTCTGCCCCTCCATCTACGAGCCACTGGGTATCGTCAACCTGGAGGCGATGGCGTGCGAGACCGCCGTGGTGGCCTCCCGCGTGGGCGGCATCCCGGAGGTGGTCGTCGACGGCGAGACCGGGGTGTTGGTCGACTACGCAGAAGACGACCCAGCAACCTTCGAACGAGACCTCGCCGAAGCCGTGAACAAGGTCGCGGGTGATACCGCACTGTCCCAGCGCATGGGGGCGGCGGGGCTTGCCCGCGCTCGTGAGAAATTCTCTTGGGCTACCATCGCGCAGGAAACCGTGGACGTGTACAAGACGCTGCTGTAGCGAGCAACGTACATCGTCGATTAGATCCGTGAGGAACTTACACTAAGAATGAGCGTTTACAGACCTGAACTGCACGTCACCGCAGAAACCGGCATCCTCGAAGGGCCCGCGGGCGTGATCCGCGCCGGCGACAGGGACAACCGCGAGTGGCACATGTTCTACCAGTACAAGCTCGAGCCCGATGCGGCGAGCGCGTGGGGCCACGAGGTAAGCGAGGACGACCCGTTTAGCTGGTTCGAGTGCAACGACGCGGTCGTCCCGGTAGGCGGCGAGCTCAACGTGCGCGCTGGTTCTGTCGTTGCCTCCGAGGATTCCGGTGTCGGCGCGGCAGGAACCGAGGCGATCGACCTCTACTTCACCTCCAACACGGCTGCGGGCAACACCATCCAGCGCGCGCACGCTGACGATCTCGGGGCGCTCTCCGAAGATCTCGACGAGGCCGAGGACGGCAGGCTACTGCCAGCCGCAAGCATCAAACGCCTCGGCACAGTAGTCCAAGATGACGAGGAGTTTACGAGCTTCCGCTCTCCGTGCGTCATGCGTGATTGGCGCGAGTGCGCCGACCTCGGCGCAACCCACGTCGGCTGGATCATGCTTGCGGTCACCGGCCCTACCGAGGAGCCTCAGCCGGTGGTACTTTCCTCCTCCGACGGGCAATCGTGGCAGGTGGAGGGCGCGCTAACCTTCGAGGGCGAGTCCGGCCTCGACGCAGGAAGCCGGCTGGTCGCCCCGCGTCTGACCCGCTTGCGCGACGAAGTGGATAACGCCATCTACGATGTCCTCTTCCTGACCATCGAGGGCGATGACCGCGATACTGCGGTCTACCTCGTCGGCACACTAGAAGGCAACGTGTTCAAGGTGACGACCCCCGCGGCACCGCTGGACTACGGCCACGACTTCACCCGGCCGCGCAACTCCACCTACACCCTGGAGCCCTCCAACGCGCAGGACCGTTTCGAGCGCACCTACTTCTTCGGGTTCATGGCGAAGGCGGGACGCAATATCGACCCCACCACGGAGCCGAACTGGGAGTCGGAGGGCTGGGCACAGGCACTGACCCTGCCGCGCCGCGCCACGCTGCAGCACGGCGTGCTCTACCAGGTGCCCGCCCCCGGCCTGCCGGAAGCGGTGCAGTCTTCTCGCCACGCGCTGATGTGGACCGGCCTGTGCGATATCCCGGTCGGCTCAACGGTGGTGGCCGACGTGCTCGATGGCAACGGGGACCCTGTCGCGGTGATCACCCACAACGGCGAAACGCTCACTGTGGATCGCCTGGACGGAGATCCGGTCAAGGCCAAGGTGAACGAAGACGACGAAGACAACATCACCATCATCGTCGACGGCTCTACTCTCGAGGTCTTCGCCGGCGGCGGCAGCGTGGTGACCGCTTCGCGCATCTGGTCCGCAAACGGCTACACCGGTATCCGCTCGCGCGCCACGGGCGAGGCGGAGATCTTCAACGAGTGGCGCCGCGGCTTCCCCAGCGCCCGCTAGGCCTTACGCAGGCGGACCAGCTGCCCGCGTGCGGAAACCTCTAAGCGCTCGGGCAAGGTAGCCACGCGCTCTTGGAGCACCGCGGCCTCGATGTGGCGCGCCGAAGGGCTCATGCCCACCTGCGCTGCAATCGCGTCGCGCTCAAGGCACATCGGGAACTCGATCAGCTGTGGGTCGGCGGCCAGCTCGAGGTGGCCGTCCGCCTGTTCCAGCATCCGCTCTAACTTGCCGGCCTCGACGCCAAGGATGCCGAGCGGCTCGCGCAGCTCGTCCAAATGTCCCTGGTGGGCCAGCAGGACGACCACTTCCCCGCCCGGGGCGAGGACGCGGGCGAACTCTTTCGGGTTGCGGGGCGCGAAGACGTCGGTAATCGCGTGGATGCTCTCGTCGCGCACCGGCAAGCCGGCCCAGACATCCGCGACAATCGCGCCGACGCGCGAGTGCGACTTGGCCAGGTGCTTCGCCGCCGGAACGGAGATGTCCAAGCCCACGCCGCGCGCTCCGACAACGCTGTCGAGCGTGTGCGACAAGTAGTAGCCGGTACCCGCGCCGACCTCAAGGACGGTGGGTTCCGACGCCAGCGGGGCGCTGTGCTCGAGCACGTCCTGCACGTGCTCGGTCACTGCCTCGACGAAGGGAGCGAAGTGTCCCTGGGAGAGAAACGCCTCGCGGGAATTGACCATCTCGAGTGAATCGCCCTCGTGGTTTAAGCCCTTACCGCTGGTAAGGGTGACGTAGCCTTGCTTGGCCACGTCATAAGAATGCCCCGTGTCCGAGACGAGGCGCCGAAAGTCGTCCTCGCCGCGTAACGGGGAAAGGTCTACTGGGTCCGCGAGCACGTCCACGATGTCTTTGAGCATGTGGAGATTCTACCGCACATAGCGGACACCCCAGCGGTTGTAGGGTGGCGGGCGGTTTATTCGCCCGCTGCCTCGGTGAGCAGGGCGCCGAGCTCGGCAGCTTCCTCCTTGCTCATCTCCACAACGAGGCGCCCGCCGCCGTCGGATGGAATGCGCATCACAATCTTGCGGCTCTCTTCTACAGCTTCCATCGGACCGCTACCAGTGCGCGGCTTCATTGCTGCCATGCGTATTCTCTCCTTCAGATTCAACAGTGTATGAAGTTCATGATACGCGCTTTTCACCGGGCATAGCGTGATCCTGCAGCATACCCGCAGGTAACTATGCGCGATCCTCAGGTTTCGCGTCGGTGTTCGCGGGTGTGATCCCACCGGTAAGCGGCGCGGTCTGATCGAGCGTCACGCCTTCGGTCAACGAGTGGGACTGCACCTGCTGGGGGTTGCGTGTGGCCGCGCCGGTTGCCTCCTGGCCAGTCAGCTGCGCGATGAGCGCGTCGACTTGATCCATTCGGTAGCCGCGGTGGACGACTTCCAGCTGGATTTCGCCAAAATTGCCGTCCTCGACTGCGCGGCGGTTCGCCTCCTTGACGTCTTCGGTCTCAGGCAGCGGGGCGAGCGCCTCACCGCGGCCGAAAAGTTTCGCCGACAGCCACATTCCCAACACGAAGAACGCGGCCAGGCAAAGAATCAGCAGAATCCAAGAGAGCATGGCCGTTATTCTATCGTCTCGTTCCACGCTTGCCGCTGTGGCACCTCCGAATTGCCCACCTCGGCGCGCTGCAGGATCGTCGCCGCGACGACCTCCGCCATGGGGGCCAGCTGCGTCAGCGGCCGGTTGCGGTGTCGGCGCGCACTTAAGTGGGCTTCGCTGATTGACGTCGGCCCGTGGAGGGATGCGACGTCGATAAGCAAGCCCACCTCGACGCCGTACCCGGCGACAAAAGGCACACCGAGTGCCGTGGAGCGGCGAATCGCGTACTCGCCGGCCAGCGGTTGGGTAATGTGGTTCAGCTGCGGGAAGAGCATGCGTAGCAGGGGTTTTGCGGTGAGCTCGGTGACGCGGCCACCGCCCGGTCCCCCGTTGAGTTCGCGTCGATAGGCGGCCTTGACCAGGTGGATGTTGGGGTCGGCAAAAGGCGCGGCGAGCGCGTCGACCCACTCGGGCTGCACTGAGGTAACGTCCGCGTCGATAAAGACCACGACATCGCCGCGGGCGGCGCGCACCCCGCGCCACAGCGCCTCGCCCTTGCCCGGGCGGGTGGGCTGCGGGCTGACCTCGCGCCAATTGCACACCCGCGCGCCGGCTGCGGCGGCGTGTTTCGCGGTGGCATCGGTGGAGTCCGAATCGATGACGAGTACCTCGCCGGCCTGGGACACGCACCTGCTGCGCAGGCAGGCCTCGACAACGCCGCCCACGGTGGCTTCCTCGTTGAGCGCCGGGATGACCACGCTGACTTTGAGTGCGCTCACGCAAGCCCCCGCACCGTGGCAAGCGGCGGGACCGTGCCTTCGATGGCCGCGGTCATGCGCAGTACATCGACGGTCTCCGCGACGTTGTGCACGCGAAACGCCGCCACTCCGCGCGCCGCTGCCCACGCGGTGGCGGCCAGGGTGCCGGCAACTCGCTGCGCGGGCTCGGCGCGGCCGACGGTCTCGCCCACGAAGTCCTTGTTCGACAGCGCCATGAGCACCGGCCAGCCGGTCGCCACGAGCTCATCGATGCGGCGCAGGATTTCCAGGCCGTGGAAGGTGTTTTTGCCAAAGTCGTGGGTGGGATCGATAAAGACACGCGAGGCCGGCACCCCGCAGTCCACGGCGCGCTCGGCCAACCCGGTGGTTTCCCGGATCACGTCGGCGACGACGTCATCAAAATGCACGCGGTGCGGGCGGGTGCGCGGCACGACACCGCCGGTGTGCGAGCACACATAGCCCACGCCGTGGGCACCCGCGACCTGAACCAACTCGGGATCCCAGCCGGCCCACGTGTCGTTGATCAGGTCTGCGCCGGCTTGAATCGCGGCTTCGGCCACGCTCGCGCGCCAGGTGTCCACGCTGATGGAGACGTCCGCGTGCCTGGCCCGCACCTCGGCGATCAGCGGGACGACGCGGTCGATTTCTTCCTGCGCGTCGACGTCGTCGCCGGGGCCCGCCTTCACTCCGCCGACATCCACGATGCTCGCTCCCGCTGCGATCACGGCGTCCGCCCGCTCGGCCGCCTTCTCAATGGCGAAGGTCGCGCCCTTGTCGTAGAAAGAATCAGGCGTGCGGTTGACTATCGCCATCACCTGGGCGAGAGAGGCGGAACTACTGCTGGGCATGCGGGTCCTGCGCTGGGTGCTGCGCGCCGAGGCGCTCGTCCGTCATGACCTTGTGCTTCTCCACAATGTGCGCAACCGCTTCTTCCACTGAGTCGGTGACCAGGAACAGTTTTTCGTCGCCAGGCGAGATCAGCCCGCGCGCAAGCTGCTGGTCCACGATCCACTCCACCAGCCCGGACCAGAACTCGGTGCCAATGAGCACGATCGGGAAGTTGGTGACCTTGCCCGTCTGCACCATGCACAGCACCTCGAAGACTTCGTCCATCGTGCCGAAGCCGCCGGGCAGCGCGATGAAGGCCTGCGAGTACTTCAAAAACATGGTCTTGCGCGCGAAGAAGTAGCGGAAGTTCAGCCCGAGGTCCACCCAGTCGTTCAGGCCTTGTTCAAAGGGCAGCTCGATGCCCAAGCCGACGGAGACCCCGTCGGCGTTGTGCGCGCCGCGGTTCGGCCCCTCCATCAGGCCGGGCCCACCGCCGGTAATCACGGCGTAGCCGGCCTCCGCCAGCGCCTTGCCCACCTCGTAGGACTGCTGGTACTCCGGGGTGTCCTCGCCAAGCCGGGCTGAGCCAAAGACGGTCACTGCCTTCGGCAACTCGCTCAGCGCGTCGAAGCCGGCGACAAATTCGGACTGGATCCGCATGACCCGCCACGGGTCCGCGTGCTTCCAATCGTGGTCAGTGGAACCGAGCGACTCCAGCAGGCGCCGGTCGTGGGTGGAGGCCTGCTGCGCGTCGTCGCTGCGCAGCATCATGGGGCCGCGCAGCTTGCGGTTGCGGTCTGGGCGTGGAGTAGTCAACGGTGCCATGTCAGTGCTGTGCCTTCTCGGTGTTCGTGCTTGCTTACTTCAAGGTGTGTGTCGACGTCTGCGGGTCAGTCCGCGACAGCGAGGTAGTCCATCAGCTGCGCGGCCACCTCGCGGATCTGGCCGACCGGGCACTGCTCATCCTTCTTGTGCGCGTACCCGGGGTCGCCGGGGCCGAAGTTCACGGCCGGAACACCCAGGTTAGAGAACCTGGACACATCCGTCCATCCGAATTTCGCGCGGAAATTCCCGCCGACAGCCTTGACCAGGTTGGCAGCCACAGGGTCGTCAAGGCCCGGCAGGGCGCCCGGTGCGACATCGTCGTACGTCAGCGTGAGCCCCTCCTCCAGCGAGAGCGCTTCCTCCAGGTGCGCCTTCGCATCCTTGACAGAGCGGTCGGGCGCGTAGCGGAAGTTGATCACCAGCCGCGCTGCATCAGGAATGGTGTTGGTGGCCACGAAGCCTTCCATCCCCACCACGTTGAGGCCCTCCCGGTACTCGCAGCCCGCGATCGTGACACTGCGCGGCGAGTAGGAGGCAACGCGGCCAAGCACACCGGCCAGGTCGTGGGCGGCGTTGTGACCTAGCCAGGAGCGGGCGGAGTGCGCGCGCGTGCCGTGCGCGTCGACAAAGACACGGATGGTGCCCTGGCAGCCCGCCTCGATAATGCCGCCGGAGGGCTCCCCGAGCAGCGCGATATCGCCGGCGAGCAGCTCCGGATGGTCGCGTTCCAGGTGGTAGAGGCCGTTGTATTCCTGGGCGACTTCCTCGCCTTCGTAGGCAATCAGCGTGAGATCGAAGGCTGCCGGGCCCTCCGCGCCCTGGCTGGCCAGGCGCGCAAACGCGCCGAGGTAGCAGGCCATGCCGCTTTTCATGTCCACCGCCCCGCAACCGAAGATCGTCTCGCCTTCCATATGGTGCGGCGTGTTCTCCGCCAGCGGCACGGTGTCGATGTGACCGGCGAGCACGACGCGCTGCTCGCGCCCGAAGTGTGTGCGCGCCACCACGGTGTGGCCGAAGCGCTGGACCTCGACTCCCTCAAGCTCGTTGAGCGCTGCCTCGACGGCGTCGGCGATGTCCCCCTCGTGGTGCGAGGGCGACTCGATGTCGATGAGTGCGGCGGTGAGTTCTACTGGGTCTGAGAAAAGGTTGAGCGTAGTCACACCGTTCATACTACGGGCGCGGCTGCCTTAAGATGGGCTGTATGCCCATTGGAGCCGAAGCAACCGGAATCGCCAACATCGCCATGGATGGCACGGTCTTGGATACCTGGTACCCAAACCCCGCGCTTATCGACGTCGCCTCGCCGGACCCCGCCCCCACCGCCCGCAGCGAACGCGTCGGGGCGCATAAGCTTTCCGACCGCTTCTTAAACTTGGTCGGCCTCGACCGCGACCGCCTCGTCGAGCAGGTGCCCATCCACACCTACATCCCGGACCTCGCCCAGCCGCCGGCAGACGCCCACGACGTCTACCTGCGTCTTCACCTGCTCTCCCACCGCCTGGTCAAGCCGCTCGAAATCAACATGGACCACTGCCTCGAACACCTCGTGCCCGTGGTGTGGACGAATAAGGGGCCGTGCTTGAGCGACAACTTCGAGTTCGTGCGCACGAACCTGCGCTCCCGCGGCACGATCCACGTCTGGGGCATCGAGCGTCTGCCGCGCATGGTGGATTACGTCGTTCCCTCCGGGGTGTCGATCGCCCAGGCAGAGCGCGTACGGCTGGGCGCCTACCTCGCGCCGGGCACGTCAGTGCTGCGCGAGGGCTACGTCTCCTACAACGCCGGCACGCTCGGACCCGCCCGAATTGAGGGCCGGTTGTCCTCGGCGGTGGTGGTCGACGAAGGCTCGGATATCGCTGTCTCGGCCGTGCTCATGGCCGCGCATTCGAGCGATCGGGACCGGGTGCCAATGCGGGTGGGCAAGCACTGCACGCTGCATCCTTCTTCCGGCCTCTTCGGCGTGGAATTGGGCGACAACTGCACCGTCGGCGTCAACGTCATGTTGGAGAGCGAGTCCGTGGTCTATGACGCGCGGGTCGACCGCGAGATCCCGGCCCGCGAGATTTCCGGCCAGAGCAATCTCTCCATCCGCCGCGAGGCGTTTTCCAATTGCCCCGTCGTGCGCGAACACCACGGCGTGGATTAGCATTCATTCTCCGAACTAGGGTGACGTAGGCCTCATTCGCACCACGTGGAAGGCAACGGTTTAGAGTAAGACCATGTCTTCACAGGATTCCCAGGGGGCAGTGCCGGTCATCGCGCCGACTTCGGCCTCCGTCTCGCTCAAGCGGGGCCTCAAAACCCGCCACCTGACCATGATGGGGCTCGGCTCCGCCATCGGCGCCGGGCTCTTCCTCGGCACCGGCGTGGGCATTGCCGCCGCCGGCCCCGCCGTCATCATCGCCTACGTCATCGCGGGCGCGATCACCGTGTGCATCATGCAGATGCTGGCCGAGATGGTCGCCGCCCGCCCCTCCTCAGGCACCTTCTCCACCTACGCGGAGCAGGCCTTCGGCCCCTGGGCGGGTTTTGCCATCGGCTGGCTCTATTGGTTCATGATGATCATGATCATGGCGGTAGAGATCACCGGCGCCTCCGCCATCATTGCGGCCTGGTTTGGCATCTCCCCGTGGATCCCCGCGCTGGTGGCCATTGTGGCCTTTACCGCGATCAACTTCGCCGCGGTGAAAAACTTCGGCGAATTCGAGTTCTGGTTTGCGCTGATTAAGGTCGCCGTGATCGTCGCCTTCCTCATCCTCGGCGTCGCACTGTGGCTGGGTCTTTTGCCCGGCACGAGCTTCGTCGGCACCAGCAATATCGCCGAGATCGGCTTCATGCCGAATGGCTGGGGCGGAGTAGCCACCGCGATGCTCGCCGTCGCCTTCGCCTTCGGCGGGATCGAGCTGGTCACCATCGCCGCCGCCGAATCCGAAGATCCCGAGGTCGCCGTGCACGCGGCGATCCGCTCAATCATCTGGCGCATCGGCATCTTCTACATCGGCTCTGTCCTACTTATCGTCATGCTGCTGCCCTTCGGCCAGATCGGGGGCGCGGATGATGCCTCCGAGTCTCCGTTTACCGCCGTGCTGCACTTGGCAAACATCCCGGGTGCCGTCGGCATCATGGAGGCCGTCATCGTGGTGGCGCTGCTGTCCGCGTGCAACACGCAGATCTACGGTTCCTCGCGCTTTCTGCACAACCTGGCGCTGCGCGGCGACGCCCCGCAGACCTTCGCCTCGACCGATTCGCGCGGTGTGCCGATGCGCGCCGTCATCGTCTCCGTCTTCTTCGGCTTCGTGGCTGTGGCCCTGCAGTATTGGAACCCGCCGGGGTTGCTCGCCTTCCTGCTCAACGCGGTGGGCGGCTGCCTGATCGTCATCTGGTTCGCCATCAGCTTCTCCTTCTTGCGCCTGCACCCGCGCCTGGTGGCCTCCGGCGAGCTCACGCACGTGCGCATGTGGGCGCCCGGCGTGCTGCCGTGGGCAACCATCGCGCTCGCTGCTGCGCTCGTCGTGCTCATGCTCACCACCCCTGATGGGCGCACGCAGCTGATCGCCGTCGCCGTCGTCGTGGGCATCGCCGTCATCGCCGGCGTGCTGTGGACCCGCACTGAGTCCTTCAAAACCAACGCCGCTAAAGCCGCCGAAAGGAACATCCGATGAGCACCGCTTCCGCTGATTCCGAACTCGGTACAGGGCTGAAATCCCGACACCTGACCCTGATGGGCCTGGGCATGGCGGTCGGTGCCGGCCTCTTCCTCGGCGTGGGCGAAGGCATCCGCGCCGCGGGACCTGCCATCCTGGTCGCCTACTTCATCGCCGGGCTGATTGTCATCGCCGTGATGCGCATGCTCGGCGAGATGGCCGCGACCCGCCCCTCGTCTGGCTCCTTTGCCACCTATGGGCGCCAGGCCTTCGGCCACTGGGCTGGCTTCTTGTTGGGCTGGCTCTATTGGTTCTTGCTCATCATGGTCGGCGGCGCGGAGATTACCGGTGCCGCCGCCATCATGGCCGGCTGGTTCGACATCCCGCAGTGGATTCCGGCGCTGGTGGCGGTCGTCTTCTTCGCCGTCGTCAACCTGGCGCAGGTCAAAGGCTTCGGCGAGTTTGAATACTGGTTCGCCATGATCAAGATCGTGGTGATCATTGGCTTTTTGGTCATCGGCGCCGCGCTGTTCTTCGGTCTCTTGCCCGGCCAGGAGTTCGTCGGACTGACCCACGTGAAGGAGTCCGGCTTCGCCCCCAACGGCATCCCCGGTATCGCCGCCGGGCTGCTCGCCGTCGCCTTCGCCTTCGGAGGCATCGAGGTCGTGACCATCGCCGCCGCCGAGTCGGAGAACCCGGCCCAGGCGGTAAAGAATGCGGTCAACTCGATCATCTGGCGCATCGCCCTGTTCTATGTCGGCTCCGTCGTCGTGATCATCCTTCTGCTCCCCTACGCGCAGATCGACGCCGCAGACTCCGCGGCAGACTCCCCGTTCACCCAGGTGCTCGAGATGGCGAACCTGCCGGGCGTCGTCGGCTTCATGGAAGTCGTCATCGTGCTCGCGCTCCTGTCCGCGTTCAACGCCCAGATTTTCGGCACCTCGCGCCTGGCCTACCAGCAGGCGCTCGAGGGAGATGCGCCTCGGTGGCTCGCCTCAACCAACGCCAACGGCGTGCCGACCAACTCCGTGCTCGTCTCCATGTTCTTTGCGTTTGTCGCCGTGGGCTTGCAGTGGTGGAACCCGCCGGGGTTGCTCAGCTTCCTCATGAACGCCGTTGGCGGCTGCCTGATCGTCACCTGGATCATGATCACGCTGAGCTACATCCGCCTGCGCCCGGAGATGCGCGCGGGCGAGGGCCACTCTGCCGTCGAGGTCCAGGGCGGGATGTTCGTGCCCTGGGCCACCCTCGCCGCGTTGCTCGCGCTCGTGGGGCTCATGCTTGTCGACGCCTCCGCCCGCGGCCAGATCCTCGCCGTCCTTATCGTTTCTGCAGCGCTTGTTGTCGCGTCCCTCTTCACGCGGGGCAAGGCACCAGTGACCGCGCAGAATGATCTAAGCTAGCAGGCATGACTTCAGCGATTGCACGTGGAATTGCCACGGTGACTCATGACGGCACTGTCCTCGACGTCTGGTACCCCGCCCCGAAGCTGGGCGAGGCGGTCTCTGCAAGCGGCACGACCCGCTTGGAAGAGGCCGACGCCCGTTTCGCCCACCTCGTCGGCCCCGACGAGGAACGCGGCGTCGCGCGTATCCCGGTAGAGACTGCGATCGCTGACATCAACGAGCCAGCCATCGACGCCTACGACGTCTACCTGCGCCTCCACCTGCTCTCCCACCGCCTGGTCAAGCCGCACGGCGCGAACATGGACGGCGTCTTCGGCCTGCTAGCCAACGTGGTGTGGACCAACTACGGGCCCTGCGAAGTCTCCGACTTCCAGATGACGCGCGGCCGCCTCGCCGCCCGCGGCCCGGTGATCGTCTACTCCGTGGACAAGTTCCCCCGCATGGTCGATTACGTCGTCCCCTCCGGTGTGCGCATCGGCGACGCGGACCGCATCCGTCTCGGCGCCCACCTCGCCGAGGGCACCACCGTGATGCACGAGGGCTTTGTGAACTTCAACGCCGGCACGCTGGGTGCCTCCATGGTCGAAGGCCGCATCTCCGCCGGTGTGACCGTGGGCGACGGCACTGACATCGGCGGCGGTGCCTCCATCATGGGCACCCTGTCGGGCGGCGGCAAGGAGACCATCACCCTGGGCGAGCGCTGCCTGCTCGGCGCGAACGCGGGTATTGGCATCTCGCTTGGCGACGACTGCATTGTCGAAGCCGGCCTCTACGTCACCGCCGGTGCGAAGGTGGTGCTCACCGCCGAGGTCGCTGAGGCGCTCGGCAAGGAAGCCGGCGCCGAGATCAAGGCGCTCGAGCTCTCCGGCGCGAACGGCCTGCAGTTCCGACGCAACTCCACCTCCGGCGCAATCGAGGTCGTGGCAGCGAAGGGCATCGAGCTCAACGAAGCCCTGCACGCTAACTAGCCGCCTCCGCTTCACTCGCCCCGCACACTAGTGCGGGGCTTCTTCTATGACCGTGGAGTGCTTCGGCTTCCCAAACGCCCAGAACTTGTTGATGATGAAGTTCACCGGCGTCGCAATCAGCGTGGAAATACCCTGTGCCCAATAGGACTTGGTGCGGAATCCCGTCGAGTCGTCCAACAGGTGATCCGGCAGCGCGATCGGCGAGGTCGGATTCATGAACAGGGTCATAAACGTCAACGAGACGGCAAAGGCAATGCCGCCGGTTGCTAAGAAGGGGAAGAAGCCCGCAAACCAGTTGCGCTGCTCGAGCTTGCGGAAGGTCCAGGAGCGGTTGAGCTGGTAGTTCCAAATGTTCGCAACGACAAAGGCCAGCGTGGACAGTACATGGTACCAGCGCACGTTGAAGCGCGTCCCCGGGATACGCATCAACGCGTCGGCCTCGTGGAGGTCCCAGCCCGCCTCCAAGGATTTCTTGGCCAGGTAGAACACGAGCAGGTTGACCACCACGCCGGAGCCGCCGACCACGCCGAATTTAATGAATTCGCGCAGTCCGGTGGCCAGCCGCGCCACGGGGCCTGGGTCCGAGTCGCGCACGCACGCCTCCTTCTTGGAAAAACTAACCTGCCCAGTCTAGTACGCGGTCAGGCGTGGAAGGAAAACGCTTTTAGGCCTTCAGGCGTGTGGCGGCTGCATCGATGCGTGCATCCGTCGCGGTCAGCCCGATGCGCACGTGCCCAGCCCCCGCCGGGCCGTAGAAGTCGCCCGGGGCTGCCAGGATGCCGCGCTCGGCGAGCCAGTCCAGCGTCTCGCGTGCACTCATTCCCTCGCGGCGCGACCACAGGTACAGGCCTGCCTCGGAGTGATCGACGGCAAAGCCGCTCGCAAGCAGCGCCTCAAGCAGCTTCGCGCGGCGGGCGGCATAGGCGGTGGCCTGGAGTTGCTCGTGTGCATCGTCGACAAGCGCGGCGCGCATCGCGTGCTGGACGGGCCCTGGCACCATGAGCCCGGAGTGCTTGCGCACGAAGAGCAGCTCTTGGACCAGCTCCGTGTCGCCGGCGATCCAGCCGGCGCGGTAGGAGGCCAAATTCGAGGTCTTCGACAGCGAGTGCAACGCCAGCAGGTTGGTCATATCCTCGCCGCACACGCGCGGGTCGAGGATGCTCACCGGTTCAGCCGACCACGGCAGGCCGAGGTAGCACTCGTCGGAGGCGATGATCGCGCCGGTCTCGCGGGAAAACTCGACCCATTCGCGCATCTCGGCTTCGCTTAAGACCTTGCCCGAGGGGTTCGACGGCGAGTTGATAAACACCAGCGCCGCGCCCTCGACGGGCGCGTCGGAGCGCACCGGCTCCGCGCCCGCGAGCAGGGCGCCAACCTCGTAGGTGGGGTACGCAAGCTCCGGGATGACCACCTTTTGGCCGGTCAGCCCGAGCAGTGTGGGCAGCCAGGCGATGGCCTCCTTCGTGCCGATGACCGGCAGCACCGAGCGCGTATCGAGCCCGGTGACCGCAAAACGCCGCGCCATCGCCGTCACGATTGCCTCACGTAACTCCGGCGTGCCCACGGTCTGCGGGTAGCCTGGATCGGCGGCGTGCTCGACGAGCGCGAGCTGGATCGACGGGGCGACCTCGTCGACGGGGGTGCCGACAGACAAGTCAATGATGCCGTCTGGGTGCGCGGCCGCCTTGGTTTTCACATCCGCGATGGTGTCCCACGGAAACTCCGGCAGCCGCGTTCCGAGGGGCTGGCGCTGTCGCTGTGTAGGCATTGGGCCTAGTCCTGGTTCTGCGGCGGCAGCGCCTCGACAAACGGGTGGTCGTAGCCGGTCGGGCCCGTCTTCGTCGCGCCGCCCGGGGAACCGAGCTTGTCAAAGAAGCCGACGTTGGCGTCGTAGTACTCGGCCCACTCGTCCGGGGTGTCATCCTCGTAGAAGATGGCCTCGACGGGGCAAGCCGGCTCGCAGGCACCGCAGTCGACGCACTCGTCCGGGTGGATGTAGAGCATGCGCTTGCCTTCGTAGATGCAGTCGACGGGGCATTCCTCGACGCAGCTGCGATCCAGCACGTCCACGCATGGTTGAGCAATCACGTAAGTCATGAGCTCCAGTATGTCACTTCGCCCGAAACATAGGCCAAACGCCACCCATTATTCCCGCGAACAGCAGGAGCAATGTCAGAATATTATCGGGCACCAGCTTCGGGCCAACCGCGGGAACCACGAACATGAGGGCGAAGAAACCGAGCGTCCACACGGCGAGCGGCAGGAGCGTCACCCGCAGGCTGCCGCGCGACCACAGCCGCGCTGTCTTCGTCAGCACCAGGTTGAAGGCGAACGCGAACAGGATGCTCAGCGGCATCGGCACGCGTCCAACGTAGGCGCCAACATAGACCACTTCGAGCACAAGCGAGACCAGCGCGCCGATGCCAAGCCACACCATGGCACCAACGACCTCGCCGCGGGTGAAGGTATCGCGCACGACCGGCTCGCTCACCGCGGGATCCCTCCGAGCAGGCCGTCCGCCGGGTCGTCGAGAGGCACGCCAGCGCCAAGCTGGAAGTGCTCGAAGGGCTGGATCGGCTGCACGATGAGGTTCGACAGCGCGTAGTAGACCACGGGTCCGGAGGCGAAGGCCGCGTGCGGGTTGGTGATACTCGTGCGCCCGTCGGCGATCCACAGCTGCGTGGCGTGCGCACGCATCGCCGCGACCTTGGCACTGTAGGCGTGCTCGGACAGCCGGATCGCGATATCCGAGTGCTCCACGCCGTCAAGCTCGCCGTCTTCCGGCAGCCGCCAGCCTTCCGGCGCGACCTTCGGCAGCAGCGCCGCGGTCTCTTCCGCCAGTCGCACTGACCACAGGATGCGCGGCACGCCGACGCGCTCGGCCGCCGCATGCGCAATTTCGTGCGCCCGGATGTGGTCAGGGTGGCCGTAGCCTCCGTCAGGGCCATAGGTCAGCACCAGGTGCGGGCGCTGCGCTTCCATCAGCGCCGCAAGCTTTTCGACGCTCCCCTGCCCTCCTCGCACAAACGCCCGCGGGTGCTCGTGCGCCGCCGAGCCAGCCATCCCGCTATCGCGGTAGCAGCCCGCCCCGCCGAGAAACGCCCCGCGCACCCCGATCGCCGCTAAAGAATCGGCAAGTTCGCGGATGCGAAAGCCCCCGAGCTGATCGGCGTGGTCGACGGTGAGCTGCTGGTACGTCTCGCCAATGACCTCACCCTCCTCGCCGAGCGTGCAGGTCACCACCAACACGTCGGCGCCGCGAGCGACAAGGTCTGCCAGCGACCCGCCCATCGTGATCGCCTCGTCGTCCGGGTGGGCGTGCACCGCCATCACGCGGTACCCCGCCAGGTCACGGTTGTGTGTATCCAACATTGCGAAAGCTCCTTCTATTCAGCCGCGTCCGGGTCCGCGGCGTGTGGTCCCACGAGTCTCCACGAGGCGGCGCCCGAGAGTCCTTGCGTCCATCGTTGCAGATCCGGCGACGGCCCTTGAAGCGCGGCCCCTAAGGCCTGGATGCGCGTCTCGTGCACAATTGGTACCCACAACACCTCGCGGGCCTCCATCTCGGCCACGCGCGCACGCGCAGCGTCCAGCCCAACGGTACCCGCGAGGATCCGGCCAGCCAGCTCCTGGTTTTCCTGCGTACATAGCCCGGAAATGTTCTCGTCGCGCGCGCCATCCGCCGGACACGTGAGCCTTCCCGCCAGCTGCGTTGCCGTGCCAGCGTCAACGCGCCACCCCACGAGCACATCGATGTTGCCCTCCGGCAAACTCCGCGACAACAGCGAATCTGTATCCGTGGTCACCACGTTGGCGCGGACGCCGCGCTGCTGCAGGAGATCGGCCAGCGAACGGGCGGCCGCCGCGGCTTGCGGGTCGGAGGCATCCGCGCCGATGCGCAGCGGGCGATGAGACGCCACATACTGCTGCAGCGCTACCGGCTCACCCGCGAGCTGTGGGGTCTCGGGCGCTAGGGCCAGGTCGGTGGAGCGGCCGGTGCCGATGGCGGCGAGCAGGGGGACGTCGATAAGCATGCGCAGCTCCTCGCGCATCGCGTGAGTCAGCCCGGAGGTGGCCGAGACGTGCACGCCGAGGGTGCGCGGGCCCGTGACCAGGCGTGTCTGCGTCGACGGGAGGAGGGCAAGGACGCGCGAGGAGGTTTCTTGCGGTGCCTTGTCGACGAACCCGAGCTGGCCCGCGCGCAGCTGGTCCGCAACCTGGGTTGTGGTGCGCACCGTCTGCAGCGTCACGATGTCGATGTTCGCCGGCGCGTGGCCCCAGAACCGGTCGTTGCGGTGCAGCGTGACCGTGCCGCGGCCGCGGTCTACCTCGCGCACCATGTAGCGGCCGGCAGAGGCGGGAATGGTGTCGTGGAGCGCGGCGCGGAAATCTGTCGCGTCCGGGGCGAGCAGGTGCGAGGGCAGCAGGTGAGAAAACAGGGTCTGCCAGGAGCGCACCGGCTGCGCAAAGTCCACGTCGACGACCTTGCCGCCGGTGCCTGAGACACGCACGCCCACCACCGCGTCGTAGCCCGCCGCGTCGATTGCGCCCGCGGTCTGCGTCATGCCGCGCCACAGGTAGACGAAGTCGGAGCCCGTAATCGGGGTCCCGTCGGACCACTGCGCCTCGGGGGCGATGACGTAGCGCACCGTCATGGCATAGCGGGAAGAGGGCAGCCGCGTCGCCGCCTTGAGCAGCTCGTCGTTGCGCTCCCCGCCTAAAAAGGCGCTCGGCAACACCAGGTCGGCGATGCTGCGCACCATCGCCGATTCATCCGCCTGCAGGTGCGGGTTGAGCCCGCCTCGCAGCCCGTCCGTGCCGACGGTGACCTGCGATCGCTCGGGCGACTGCGTCGAGCGCTGGCGCGGCTGGTCCTGCTCGGCGTCCTCGTTGTGTTCCTGAGCAGGGGCCTCCGCCGGGTCGACGAGCGGCGGCGGGCCGGGATTGGCCGCGCAGCCCGCGAGCAGTGCCGCGGCGGAAAGCGCTGCGGCACGCGCAGCAAATCGACCCTGCACGCAAAACCTGCTTACTTGTTCTTCGCCTTTGCGCGGGAACGCGCGCGGCCGCGCTCGGTCGCGTTCAGGATGATCTTGCGTACGCGCATCGCCTCCGGGGCGACCTCGACGCACTCATCCTCGTCGCAGAACTCGATCGCCTCGTCCAAGGACAGGGTGCGCGCCTTCGCCAGGGTGACCGTCGCGTCCGCGGTCGCGGAGCGCATGTTGGTCAGCTTCTTTTCCTTGGTGATGTTCACGTCCATGTCCTCGTCGCGGCTGTTCGCGCCGACGACCATGCCCTCATAGGCTTCTGCACCCGGCTCGACGAAGAAGTCGCCGCGGTCCGCGAGCTGCTGCAGCGCGTACGCGGTGACCTGGCCGGAGCGGTCCGCGACGAGCGAGCCGGTCGGGCGCCCCTTGATCTCGCCGGCCCACGGACGGTGCTCGATGGAGTAGGAGTTAGCGATGCCAGCGCCGCGCGTCTCGGTGAGGAAGGTCGTGCGGAAGCCGATGAGGCCGCGCGAAGGCACGTCGAACTCCATGCGGACCCAGTCGCCGCTGCCTGCGTTGCCCATGGTGGTCATCTGGCCCTTGCGGCTCGCCATCAGCTGCGTGACCGCGCCCTGGTGCTCCGCCGGGGTGTCAATGATCATGTGGTCGTAGGGTTCGTAGGTCTTGCCGTCGATCTCCTTCGTCACCACCTGCGGCTTACCGACGGTCAACTCGAAGCCCTCACGACGCATCGTCTCAATCAGCACCGTCAGCGCCATTTCGCCGCGGCCCTGCACCTCCCACGCGTCGGGGCGCTCGGTCGGCAGCACCTTGATCGAGACGTTACCGATAAGCTCCTGGTCAAGGCGAGCCTTGACCATGCGCGCGGTGAGCCTGTCGCCGCCGTTGCGGCCCGCCATCGGGGAGGTATTGACACCGATAGTCATGGAGATGGCCGGGTCGTCGATCTTGATGCGCGGCAGCGGCTCGACGTGCTCCGGGTCACACAGCGTGTCGCCGATCATGATCTCGTCGATGCCGGAGACCGCAGCGATGTCGCCCGCGACCACGCCGTCAGTTGCCGGCACGCGGTCCAGACCTTCGGTGACGAGTAGCTCGGCGATCTTCACGTTCTTCACGTGCTGCTCGCCCTCGGCGTCGTAGTGGACCCAGGCGACGGTGTCACCCTTCTTCACGGTGCCCTTGTACACGCGGATCAGCGCGATACGGCCGAGGAAGGAAGAGGAGTCCAGGTTGGTCACCTGCGCCTGCAGCGGCGCGTCGATCTCTGCGGAGGGCTCCGGGAGCACGTCGTAGATGACGTCGAAAAGCGGTTGCAGGTCCTCGTTGTCCGGGACGTTGCCGTTGCCCGGGTTCTCCAGGGACGCGCGACCCTCGCGGCCGGAGGTGTAGAGCACGGGCAGCTCGAGCAGGTTCTCCGCGGCCTCAGCGGCCTCCGGGTCCTCCAGGCTGGCGCCCAGCTCGAGGAGCAGGTCCTGGGCTTCTTCCACCACCTCGTCGATGCGCGCATCCGGGCGGTCGGTCTTGTTCACGCAGATGATCACTGGCTTCTTCGCCTCGAGCGCCTTGCCCAGCACGAAGCGGGTCTGCGGCAGCGGGCCCTCGGAGGCGTCAATCAGCAACACGACGCCGTCGACCATGGACAGGCCGCGCTCGACCTCGCCGCCGAAGTCGGCGTGGCCCGGGGTGTCAATGACGTTGATGACCAGGTCGCGGCCATCCTTGCCCTTGCCCTTGCGGCGCACTGCGGTGTTTTTCGCCAGAATGGTGATGCCGCGCTCGGACTCGAGCTCGCCAGAGTCCATGACGCGGTCGCCGTGTTCGCCGTGGTCGCCGAACACGCCGGACTGCTCCAGCATGCCGTTGACCAGGGTGGTTTTGCCGTGGTCAACGTGGGCGACGATTGCGACATTTCGAAATTCAGGATGCGACACTTATCCGGTGCTCCTTATACATAGGCGAGTAGAACGATTAAACCTTACCCCTGTGCTCCGCGGATCGCACCCCGCCTACCCCACTACAGACACCCAGATTCCTGGCAATCCGCCTTGACAGTGTGACAAATGTGACTAGTGTTGCTTAAGTTGCGTGGTGTTTGCTGCGCGCCTGACAAATCTTGCCCCGACCCGACGAAGGACACCGACCCCGCCGTGCGAATCACCGACACGCCCAAGCGCGCCGGCCGCGTTGCAGCTGCCTGCGCCGCCGCACTCACCTTGGCAGCAACGCTCGCACCAGCCAACGCCGCGCCCTCCGCCGGGCCGATCACCGTCGGCTCGACAACCTCGTCGAACCCGCTCGACAACCTCGGCCGCCCCAACGACGAGACGATCGCGCGCGTCGAGGCCTTCGCCAGCCAGCCCTTCGTCCCGGAGCCTGCCGCCAACGCGCTGCGCACCGCGCTCGCGTTCTTCGCCGGCCAGGGCGAACTCGGCGGCCCGCCGCTGCCGGACAACGCGCCCGCCTTTACCCAGTTCGCCTGGCCCACGGTGTCCTCGAACTGCATCGGCCCGCGCATGCATTCCACCGCCTCCGCCATCGCGGTACCCGGACCCACGAAGACACCACAGCCGGGCGCGCGCGCCGGCGAGGCCGTGTTCGTCTTCACCGCGCTCGGCACCCCGCCGGCGGCAAAACAGCAGGGAGGGCTCAACGCATACTGGATCAACCTCGACACCTTGCGCACCGGTGTAACGCCGCTCGGCAATCACGGGATAAACCCCACAGGACCGACCACCTTGTCCGGCACCGCCGCGACAGGCCCGGGCCGCGTCCTCGCAGTCATCGACGGTGCCGCGCGCACCGCCGACAAGACCTGCACCTTTGCCCCGACCGCCGCGAGTTTCCACGTGAGGTAAGCACCATGAGCGCCGATCTGCACCCTGTAAAGCAGGAGAGCTTCGACACTGCCTCGAAGACGAACACCGACCCCAAGGGGTTCTTACGCGAAGTGGATACCTTCAAGGTCACGGATTTCGGGCTCTACATGGCGCGCGGCGCGAACCACCCGCAGTTCGGCTACCTGGAAAGCTGGCTGCTGCCCGAGCTGGGCCTGCGCGCCAACATCTTCCACTTCCGCGAGGGCGCGGAGAAGGAACAGGACTTCTACTTCGACGTCGCCGATATCGATGTCGACGGCGGCGTGTGGCGCACCCGCGACCTCTACGTCGACCTGGTCTCGCTGACCGGCAACCCCATCGACGTGCTTGACATCGACGAGCTGGCCGCCGCCTGCTCCGCCGGCCTCATCACCGCCGAGGAGGCCGAAAAAGCCATGGACGTCACGCTGCGCGCGGTCGAGGGCATCACCCGCCACGACGACGACGCCATGGAGTGGCTGCGCACCCTCGGCATCGAGCTGACCTGGGCTGACGAGGTCGAGCTCGCCCCCGTCGGCTAGCGCCTGCGCACCGTCACATCCGCCGGCGCCCGCGCAAGCGCCGCCTCCTGCGCGGCCCACATGTCCCAGTACTCGGCGTAGTACGGATCCCGCGCCAGCGCGCGCCGTTTCCGCAAGCTCTCGTCCGCGCACACCCACACCGTGTCGACCGGGCCGCGCGCCCGCGCCTTACCTATCGACGCCCACGTGACCGCTCCCACCCCCTCAACAATCACATCGGCGCCCGGGTCGAGTGGCACCCACTCCCCTCGCCGGTCGCGTTCCCAGTCCCAGCGCCAGTACCCCGGCGCACGCGGATCTAGCACGTCGCGCCCGACCATCGCCGCGCCCTGCGCCAAGCCGCTCCACCCCGGGTAGAAGTCGTCGAGATGCACCACCCGGACGCCCAAGGCCGCGCCGACCTGGTTGGCGAGTGTGGTCTTACCGGCGCCGGAGGGGCCGTCGATAAGCAGCGTGTACGGCACTTAGCCCACCGCCCACACCGGGCGGAACTCGCCCGCCACCCACGCCGCACCGAGCGCAACCGCCGCGAGCAGCACACAGATGGCGAGCACGCCCCAATCGCGGGGCCCAAGCTTTGACTCGCGCGCCCACGTACGCTCGCCCGCACGGCCAAACGCGCGTGCCTCCATCGCCGTGGCGAGCTTGCCCGCGCGGCGCAGCGACATCACCAACAGCCCGAAAGCCAGCGAAAACGCGTATCGCACCCGGTTGGTATCCGCGATCCCGCGCGCCCGCCGCGCCCGCCGCATCGCCTCGACGTCCTCGCGCAAAAGCGTAAGCATCCGCAGCGCCGCCACCGACCCGAGCACGAACCGCGCCGGCAGCTTCAGCACTTGCGCGAGCCCGTCGCCCAAATCCGTCGGATCCACGTCGGCCGAAAGCACCACCACCGGCAGCGCCACCGCCAGCACACGCAGCGTAATCGCCCACGCCAGCGACACCGACAGAGCAGAGACCTGAATCAGGCCATAGTCGAGGTAGACCTCGCCGCCCGACTGCCCGTAGAGCGCCATCGGGATGCCCGCCACGGGCGCGAGCAGGAAAATCGGCCACGCGCGGCGCACAAACCGTCGATAACCCACCCCGCACAGCGGCGCGGCCACAAGCGTCGCCACGATCGCGATGGTGGCCGACACCCAATCGATGCTCACCAGCAGCGGCGTGGTCAGAAGCGCCAGCCCCAGAATGCGCGTGACCGGGTTGATCCCCTCGAGCAGGTTCATTGGGCCGCCTCCAGGTGGATGATGTGGTCGCCGAGCGAAGCGATGAACGCCTCGTCGTGGGTGATCGACACCACGGTCACCCCTTCATCGGTCAGCTCGCGGATCAGCGCCGCCAGCTCGACGAAGGTGCGGTCGTCTTGGCCGAAGGTGGGCTCGTCGAAAAGCACAAGCCTGGGCGCGTTGACCAGCGCAGTCGCCACCGACAGCCGCCGCTTTTCCCCGCCCGAGAGCGTAAAGGGGTTGGCACCGACCAGGTGGTCGAGTCGCAGTCGCGCCAGCAGCTCATCGACGCGCGCCTGCGGCGCCCCAGACAGCGCCATCTCCTCGCGCACCGTCGAGGTGACGAACTGGTGCTCCGGCTCCTGGAAGACGAAGCCGATGCGCTCGGCGAGCTGCGCCGACTTCCACGTGATCGCGGGGGTGTCGAGCCCGCGGCGGATCGACTCCGCGTACACCACCTCGCCCGCCCGCGGCACGTCGAGGCCCGCCAGCACGTGCGCGAGCGTCGTCTTGCCCACCCCGTTCGCGCCTGTGATCACGGTGGATGCCCCCTGCGGGATCCGCAGGTCGCGCGTGAGCCCGACCCGGGTTCTCACCCCGCGCGTGGCAAGCGCCGAAGCGTCGGCTCGCACGCCGCGCGCAGGCGGCAGTTGCGGAGCCCCGGGCAGCTTCTCGACGCCCACCTCATCCACCCCAGCGGACTCCAAGCGATACGCGCGCGTGGCCAGGTGCGCCCAGTGCCGCGGGCGGTGCTCCACAACGATGAGCGTGGCACCGGACTCAGCGCATACGCGTTCCACGGCGGCGATGACTTCGTCGCGGCCTGTTGGGTCCAGGTTGGCGGTCGGCTCGTCGAGAATGAGGATGTCCGCGCCCATGGCGAGAACGCCTGCGAGCGCCAGCCGCTGCTTCTGCCCGCCCGAGAGGTGTGCGGTGTTGTGCTCCAGCGGCACGTCGAGCCCGACCGCGTCGAGGGCGCGTTCCACACGAGGCCAAATCTCCTCGCGCGGGACGCCGAGGTTCTCCGCGCCGAAGGCGACATCGTCGCCAACGCGGGTGAGGATGGTCTGCGCCTCCGGGTCTTGCATGACCATGCCGACCGTGCCGTTGACGCTGAGGTGGCCTGTAGCGTGGCCGTCTTCTTCGTCACCGGCCAAACCCGCGAGCACCGCGAGCAGCGTGGACTTGCCGGAGCCTGAATCACCGGTGAGGATGACGCGCTCTCCGCGCTCGATGCGCAGGTCGACGCCGGTAAATGCCGGCTCGGCGCGCGTGGCGTACTGATAGCTTAAGCCCCTGGCCTCAATTGCGGGTTCGGGCATCTAGCGAGCCTCAGCGCGCAAGCGCTCGCGGCCCGCGCCGAAGCGGTCGAGCGCACCGGTCTTGGCCAGCGCCTTGACCAGGAAGTACCCGAGCACGCCGGCGAGCACCGCGCCCGAGATCGAAGTGCACACGAGGTAGATCAGGTTGTACGACAGGCTCATCGCCAGGTTGCCGGAGGTAAACAGCTCCAGCACAAACGCACCCACGCCGGCGCCGATGCCGGCAAGTACCGCGACGTCGAGCGAGAAGCGCCTGTACATGAAAATCAGGAAGATCAGTTCGGCGCCGAGGCCCTGCGCCAGGCCCGAGTAGAGCGTCTCGATGGCCCACTGGCTGCCCAGCAGCGCGGACACGGAGGCGGCGAGCGCCTCCACGAACACGGCCGCGCCAGGTTTGCGGATGATCAGCCCACCCAGCACGCCGCCGATGAGCCAAATGCCGTTGAACAGCCCGCCGAGGCCGGGCGTGAGCGCGTCGATCGCCTTGTACCCGGCGTAGCCCACGCCGTTCCACAGCACGAACAGCAGACCGCAGGCCACGCCGAGGACCGCCGCGGTGACGATGTCGATGACGCGCCAGGAGTTCGTTCCGGTGGCAGCACGAATTGTCATGGTTTTCCTTCCTTATCGCCGGCATTACCCGGATCAGGTTCGACGGTTTACCGCGTGTCGCGGATTCTCAGCCGAGCGTGTGCCCAGCTCCCGTGTTTTCAAGTGCCCAGATAGCCTACCCGACGTCGATACCAAGCTCCTCGCCAGTGCCCAACTCGATGTTGAGCCCCGGCACCGAGGCGATGAGGTTTCGCGTGTACTCGTGCTGCGGGTTGTCGAAGATGTCGTCGGCGCTGCCTTGCTCCACCGCGCGGCCCTTCTCCATCACCACAATGTGGTCCGCCGTCTGACGCACGACCGCGAGGTCGTGGGTGATGAACAGGTAGGACAGGTTGAGTTCTTCCTGTAGGTCCGTGAGCAGTTGCAGAATCTGGTTCTGCACAAGCACGTCGAGCGCGGAAACCGCCTCGTCGAGCACGATCACTTCCGGGTTCAGCGCCATCGAGCGCGCAATCGCGATGCGCTGGCGCTGGCCGCCGGAGAGCTCGTTCGGGTAGCGTCGCATAGCTGAGCGCGGCATCTGCACCATGTCGAGCAGCTCCGCCACGCGCGCCTCGCGCTGTTTGCGGTTGCCCACCTTGTGCAGGGTCAGCGGCTCCTCGATGCAGCGGTAGATCGAATGCATAGGATCCAGCGAGCCGTAGGGGTTTTGGAAGACCACCTGCATCTTGCGCCGCATCTCCCGCAGCTCCGCGCCCTTGAGCGTAGTGACGTCCTTGCCCTCAAAGCGCACCTCGCCGCTGGTCGGCTCGAGCAGGTTGAGCACCATGTTGGCCACCGTCGATTTGCCCGACCCGGACTCGCCCACCAGCGCCAGGGTCGTGCCGCGGTGGATGTCGAAGGAGACATCGTCCACAGCACGGAACATCTTCCCCTTCGACTTGCGGCCGCGCGACTCGAACTCCTTGACCAGGTTCTTCACCTCGACGACGCACTCGCCTGCCTCGCCAGTGGCCAGCTTTTCAGCGGTCTCAAGGCCCTGCTTCTTCGCAGATTGGATGCGCGCCGACGCGAGCGAGGGCGCCGCCTTGACGAGGCGCTTCGTGTACGGGTGCTGCGGGTTGCGCAGGATCTGCAGGCTGGGTCCCTGCTCCACAATGCGGCCGCGGTGCATCACCACGAGGTGGTCCGCGCGCTCTGCGGCAAGCCCGAGGTCGTGGGTGATGAAGAGGAGGGCGGTGCCCAGCTCGTCGATAAGCGAGCGCAGGTGGTCCAGGATCTTCTTCTGCACGGTGACATCGAGCGCGGAGGTCGGCTCGTCTGCGATGAGCAGCTTCGGGCGCGCGGCCAGGCCGATCGCGATGAGCGCGCGCTGTCGCATGCCGCCCGAGAACTCGTGCGGGTACTGCCGTGCGCGGCGCTCCGTGTCCGTCAGGCCCGCCTCTTCGAGCAGCTCAACGACGCGCTCGTGCCGCTTCGAGCCTTCGACCACGTTGTTCGCGCGCAAGGCCTCTTCCACCTGCGTGCCGACGCGCCACACCGGGTTCAAGTTACTCATCGGGTCCTGCGGCACCAGCCCAATCTGATTGCCGCGGACCTCGCGCCACTGCTTCGCGTCCAGCTGGGTAAGGTCCTTGCCCTCGAGCCGGATCGCGCCGTGGGTCACCTTGCCGGTGCCGGGCAGCAGGCCGAGCATGGACATCGCTGCGGTGGACTTGCCGGAGCCCGACTCCCCCACGATCGCCACCGATTGGCCGGGGTAGATCGTCAGGTTGAAGTCGCGGACCGCCTCGACCACGCCGGTCGTGGATGAAAAGGTGATTTTCAGGTCCTCGACGTCCAGCAGCGGCTGGGTGTCGTTGGAAAGTGCAGTGCTCATCGCTTCCTCGCCTTCGGGTCAAGGGCGTCGCGCACGGCGTCGCCCATCATGATGAAGCTCAGCACGGTCAGTGCCAGAGCAATTGCCGGGTAGAACAGCACCATCGGTTGGGTGCGTAGCGACGCCTGCGCCGCCGAAATATCGCCGCCCCAGGACACCACCGTGGTGGGCAAGCCGATGCCCAGGAAGGACAGGGTCGCCTCCGCCACGATGAACGTGCCCAGCGCGACGGTGGCGTAGACGATGATTGGCGCCGCGGCATTCGGCAGGATGTGGGAGATGATAATCCGCGGGTTGCTTGCGCCGAGCGCGCGGGCGGCGGTGACGAACTCCTCGTTCTTCACGCTCATCACCGCGCCGCGGGTGATGCGCGCGATCTGTGTCCAGCCGAACATGGACAGGGCGAAGACCACCATCCAAATGGAGCGCTGGCCCTTCATCATCGACATGACCACGATCGCCGCGAGCACGAGCGGGACGGCGAAGAAGATGTCGGTCAAGCGCGACAGGAGTGTGTCCCAGATACCGCCGTAGAAGCCGGCGATCGCGCCGATGAGCGTGCCCAGCAAGGTCACGATCAGCGTGGTAAGCACGCCGACAGTCACCGAGGCGCGCGCCCCGTAAATCGTGCGCGCGTAGATGTCGCAGCCCTGCCGGTCGAAGCCGAAGGGGTGCCCCGATTCCGCCGGGTGAAGCGAGCGCGAGAGCATGCACTCGCGCGGGTCGACGCTGGCGAACAGGCCGGGAAACAGCGCCATCGCCACGGCGAGCACGATGAGGATCGCGGAGATCCAGAACAGGGGTCGGCGGCGCAGCGCGTGCCAGGCCTCGGTCCACTGGTTCGAGGGCGCGCGGTCGTCGGGAACCGCGTCGACTGCGCCGAGGCCGGTTTCATCCACCTCGGCGACGAAGTATTCCTGGCCGCGCCGAGCGACCGCCCGGTTCGTGTTGGTCTCTGTGTGTGGGTGGTTATGCATAACGGATCCTTGGGTCGAGCACGGCGTAGAGCAGATCGACGAGCAGGTTGGCCACGATGTAGACGATGACCAACACGGTGGTAAACGAAACGACGGTAGCGGGCTCGCCCTTCAAGATTGCCTGGTAGATGGTGCCGCCGACACCGTTGATGCCGAAGATGCCCTCGGTGACGATCGCGCCGCCCATCAGCGCGCCAAGATCCGCGCCGAGGAAGGTCACCACCGGAATCATGGAGTTGCGCAGCACGTGGCGTCGCAACACGGAGCCTTCGCCAAGGCCCTTGGCGCGCGCGGTGCGCACGTAGTCTTCCTGCAGGTTCTCGCTCACCGACTGCCGGGTCAGCCGGATAACGTAGGCACACGAGAGCGCGCCCAACACCACCGCCGGCATGAGCAGCGCCTCAAAGGTTTCGTTGCGCCCGACGGTCACGGGCAGCAGCCCCCACTTGACGCCGACGAGGTACTGCAGCACGAAGCCGATGACGAAGGACGGCACGGCGATGATGATCAGCGAGGCCACCAGGATGGTGGAGTCGAAGATGCCGCCGCGGCGAATGCCGGCGATGAAGCCGAAGAGGATGCCAAAGATTGCCTCGAAGGCGATCGCCATGAGCGCCAGCTTGATCGTCACGGGGAAAGCGTTCGCCATCACCGAAGACACGGGCTGGCCGGAGAAGGTCGTGCCGAAATCTCCGACGAAGATGCCTTTGATGTAGAGCAGGTATTGGACGAGGAACGGCTTGTCCAGGTTGTATTCGGCCTCGATGCGGGCGCGGGCGGCTTCGGTTAAGCCTCGGTCGCCGCCGAGCGCGGCGACCGGGTCGCCGGGCATGAGGAACACGAGTGCGTAGAGCAGCAGCGTTGCGCCAAAGAATACGGGGATCATTTGGAGCAGTCGCCGCACGATGTATCGCTGCATGATGATGCTTTCAGATTCGGAGCACGCACTCGACGCCGCGTTGACGGCGCACAACCCCGCGCCGCGCACCATGGCGGCCGGGGTTGGGATGCGTTGCTCGCGCGTAAAGGGTTACTGCTTGGTGATCTGGGTGTAGACAGGCATCGACTTCCAGGAGAAGACGACGTTGTCTACCGTGTCTGCGGAACCACCGTTGACGTTGGCGTACCACAGCGGGATAGCAGGCAGGTCCTCGAGCAGGATCTGCTGCGACTTGTTGTAGGACTCCGATGCCGCCTCGATTTCGCCGGCGTTCGCCGCCTCGGATAGCAGCGAGTCGAACTCGGGGTTGGTGTAGTCACCGTCGTTGGAGCCGGCGCCGGTGCCGTACAGCGGGCCGAGGAAGTTACCCAGCGACGGGTAGTCCGCCTGCCAGCCGGTACGGAACGCGCCTTTGATGGTGCGGTTGGTCACATCGTCGCGCAGGGACTTGAAGTCCGGGTACGCGTTGCCAGTGGCCTCGATGCCGAGGGTGTTGCGGATGGAGTTGGCCACCGCGTCGACCCAGGCCTGGTGCCCACCGTCAGCGTTGTAGGAGATGGTGAACTCGCCCTCGAACGGCGCGATCTTTTCGGCCTCGGCCCACAGGCGCTTGGCCTCCTCCGGGTTGTACTCCAGCACCTCTGCGCCCTCGAGGCTATCGGTGTGGCCCGGGATGACCGGGGAGGTGAAGTCGGTCGCCGGGGTGCGGGTGCCCTCGAAGATCGTGTCGGTGATCTCCTCGCGGTTGATCGCCATGGACAGTGCTTTACGACGCAGCTTGCCCTCCTCGCCAGAGAAGTGCGGCAGGGACTCGCCGATGGTGAAGGACTGGAAGATCGCGGCGGGCTGGTTCACCGCGCGCTCGCCCAGCTCGTCCTCGTAGGTCGCGAACGCGGAGTCCGGGATCGCGTCGAGCACGTCCAAGTTGCCGGCGAGCAGGTCCGCGTACGCGGCATCCTGCTGCGCGTAGAAGACCCAGGTCACGCCTTCGTTCTGCGCCTGGCGCTCGCCCGCATACTCCTCGTTAGGAACGACGGTGGCGTCCTGGTTGTGGTTCCACTCCACCAGCTTGTACGGGCCGTTGGAGATCGGAGCCTCGCCGTAGGCATCGATGTCGTCGTAGGCCGAGGGGTGCATCGGGAAGTACGCGGAGTACCCCAGACGCGTCGGGAAGTCAGCCTCCGGCTGCGCGAGCTCGATGGTGAAGGTGTGGTCGTCTTCGACCTTCAGGCCCTCCATCTCTTCCACGCCCTCCTCGTAGCCGAGGATCGGCTCGAAGAAGTAGGAGGCCAGCAGGGAGTTGGCCACGGTGTAGTTCCACGCCTTGACGTAGTCTTCAGCGGTCACCGGCGAGCCATCGGACCACTTCGCGTCCTTGAGCTTGACGCGGTAGGTCTTGTCGCCCTCGAGCTCGATGGATTCGGCGAGATCGTTGTGCACCTCGCCGTCCGCGTCGTAGTACACCAGGCCGGCGAAGATCTCGTCGACGATGCGGCCACCACCCGTCTCGTTGGTGTTGCCCGGGATCAGCGGGTTCTGCGGCTCAGAACCGTTTGCCAGGACGACGTTGCCGATCTCTGCACCATCAGACCCGGATGCATTCTCTGCCCCGGAATCAGACGAGCCGCCACACGCGACCAGTCCAAAAGCCAGAGTTCCTGCCGCCAAAATCGCTGTGGTCTTTTTCGCCAACACAGCGCCTCCTTACATGTCGCTCTACGTTCACTCCATCCCACTTGTGAGAGGACACACAAGGGGCGGTTAGCTACCATTGCATCACATTTGTCGGCAATATGGGAACCGTTTGGAAAGTTTTTCTTCACCTCCCGGATAAACTCCGTTAACCCCGCTGGCAGCTCGCTCGCAGAAACTTCCCCTTGCCACAGCTCACGTCGCGAAAAAGGCGGGGCGCTGCGGCGCGGGGCAGCGTGGCGTCGATAAGCTTGCACTGCCCCCCAAAGGAAAGGAACAAACATGGCCGGTGGCCTCCTCGCACTGCTTGACGACGTCGCGCTCATCGCCCGCACCGCCGCAAGCTCAACCGACGACGTGGCGGCCCTGACCGCGAAAACCTCCGCCAAGGCCGCGGGCGTGGTCATCGACGACGCGGCGGTGACCCCGCAATACGTCTCAGGTGTCACGCCTGCGCGCGAGCTGCCGATGATCTGGAAGATCACCAAAGGTTCGCTGCGCAACAAGCTGCTCATCATCCTGCCCATCGCGCTGCTGCTCAACGCCTTTGCGCCCTGGGCGCTCGTGCCACTACTCATGCTCGGCGGCTGCTACTTGGGCTTCGAGGGCGCCGAAAAGATCGTGCACAAGCTCACCTCTAATACCGAGGAAGACGCCGAGCGCGCCACAAACAAATCGCCCGACGACGAAGACACGCTGGTGAAATCGGCAATTACCACCGACCTCATCCTCAGCGCCGAAATCATGATCATCGCCCTCGACGAAGTCGCCGACCAGCCCGTGTGGATGGAGGCAGCCGTGCTCATCGCCGTCGGTATCCTGATCACGTTTGTGGTCTACGGCGCGGTCGCGGTGCTGGTCAAGATCGACGACATCGGCCTCGGCATGATCGAGCGCGACCGTGCCCCCGGCCTCGGCCGCGCGCTCGTCAACGGCATGCCCTACGTCCTCAACGCCATCGGCATCATCGGCACCGTCGCCATGCTGTGGGTCGGCGGCCACCTCATCGTCCGCGGCTTCGACGAAGTCATCGGCTGGCACCTCCCCCACGACCTGATCGAACGCGGCACCGAACTCGTGGGCGGCGGCGCGGCCGGATGGTTCGTCGACACCGGCATCTCAATGCTCTTCGGGCTCGCAGCCGGCCTAATTATCCTCGGCGTCGTCCGCGCAGTGAAGGCGCTCACGCAGCGCTCCTAGGGTCCTGCCGCGGGGTGCGCCTAGACTGGCACAAGACACGTACGCACACCGGACAAGGAGGCCAAGCACGCCGTGGGACTCCAGCGCTACCCTCTCTCGCCCGCCATCTGGGGAGCCGGCGAGGAAATCCAGCTCACGCACGTCGTGCAGGCCGCCTTGTTCACCGACTTCACGCCGCAGCGCGCCACGCGCTACATCGACGTCGACTTAGAGGCCAACCCGTTGAGCGGCACGTGGCGCGTGCGCTACAACGGTGCCGTCATCGGCTCCGTGCCCGCCGCCGATCGCGCCCGCTTCCCCGACATCGAGCGCGTCCACCGCTCGCTCTTGCGCCCCGGCACAACCGCCTCTGTGAGCTTCAATGCGGAAACCGGCCAGTTCGAACCCGCCGTCATCCTGCCGCCCCCGCTGCTGAGCGTCCCGCGCAACAACACCCCAGCAGGTGCCTGGGTGCTGCCGCCGGGTGACATGCTCGTCATCGACACCTCCGCGGGAGAATTCTCCGCCGAAGAGCTCGCGCTGCTTTCGCCGGGCCAGTGGTTCGTCGCGCTCCACCGCATCGCGGACACTGTCGTCGCGCTTTACGACGGCCGCGTCATCGGCAGCTTCAACGGCACCGATGCCGCAGACATCACCGCCGCCGTCGACGAAGCGCTGTCTATGGGCGCGCCCGAGGTCTACGCGCGCGCGGTGCTGTTGGACGGCATGGCTGGCCTCGATGTCGGCCACCCGGATGAGGGCGTCGTCCTTGTCCCGGCGTTGAGTGAGCCGGATGCGCGGCCGCGGCAGCCGTGGTCGCTGGTCGACTTCCCCGACGGCAGTTGGGCGGTGACCGTCGAGCACGACTACGTTGTTGACGACGAAGATGTCCTGCGTCCGCGGCACACCGCGCGCTACGTTTCGCTCGCGGGTGGGCCGCGTCCGGAGGAAATCGCCGCGCCGACGGAAATGTTCGGCGTGGTCGATGACGCGCCTGCAAGCACACCCGAGCCTGCAGAAGCGCCCGTTTCCGCCACCCCGGGCCACGACGTCAAGGGCGCAGGCGACTACCTCACCGAAACGGAGAAGGTTCGACTGCGTCGCGCACAGCGCGCCAAGCAGGCGTCCGGGCGCAAGGCCCACGGACGCCACCGCGCCTAACTACCCCGGTGGTCCTGTTGCTGGGGTGTGTGCGAGTCGGGCGTGTCGGCGTGCGG
>ERZ1673749.373-NODE-373-length-54261-cov-6.959912_pt1 | contig 54261 bp, 105 predicted proteins | sample MGYA00580204_ERZ1673749 | MGnify/ENA primary metagenome ERZ1673749 (study PRJEB41218, sample SAMN15661745) | gut metagenome | host: Homo sapiens | place: Canada: London | collected 2015-08-20/2019-03-30 | study: EMG produced TPA metagenomics assembly of...
ATTTTTCTCCTTATCACCGGGGATTATTCCCCGGTATTTTTTTACTTTAACGCCTCTACAAATTTGCACATCCATTTTTCAGATACGTTTCCAGCAATGATATAGTTAAGATTTTCCATAATTTCATCAATATCATAATTTCCAAACAGATCTGCCTTCTTGATATTATCCATCTTTAATTCAATTAATTCAGAAAAATTAACTTCAACGGAATCTTTAATAATTTTTGTAATAGTAAGAAGCTTTGATAAATCTTCTATTGCCTTATTCCAGTCATCGTCTGGTTTATCGGCATAGAAATAAACCTCCATATCATACTCTTTGTCGCATACCGTAATCTCTGCTCCGTTTTCTCTTAATTTAATATAATCATATAACTTCATTTCTGGTATCTCCTTTCTCTTAACTTGATTATATTATAGCATTAGTACCATTGTATTTCAATAGGCATTAGTACCAATATTCATAGTTATTATTTGTTATATTTATACAATAGTACCATTGCATTTCTTGTATAAAAATAGGACACCTATTAAGATGTCTCATTTCTAACTATCTCTTTCCATTTTTTCTTTAATAGCTTGCCTTATGAAACCTGCTTTTGTATATCCCTTTTCTTCACAATAAGTCGCAAGAGTAGCAGCTTCTTCTTTTGGCATAGACAGTTTAACTTGTGCATATGCCTTTTTAAAATAACGCTCATTGGCTTCTTTTTTTGCTTTTGATACTGTTATCTTAACCGCCTCCCATCATATCTCTTCTTATTATAAAGGAAATCTGCTCACGTAGCAAGTAATTATTTATCCGTTTTAACCGCATATCACCGCATTTATACGGTGATTTACGTCCGTTACCACTGAAAAGTCCTATAAGTACTTATAACTTTTTCCATGAAATGTCTGTTCTATTGTAATTTGACCAAATCATAACTATTTACTGACATATCAATAATTTGTTGACCATCCCATTGTACATAAACAAATCCATCTGAGTAATAACGGATTCCTTTTATAACAGTTCCATCTATATATTCTGTTGTACGATCATGTCTGTTTTTATATTTTCTTACTCGATCTCCCTTTCTTAAACACTTCCAGTCTTTATTTTCTATCAACCCTATACCCCTTTTCATGAAAACAATTTTTATCATCTTTCATAAAAACTACATGGTATCTTGCATTTTCCTGTCGATGATGCACCTTTACCACATAGTCCATCCTTCATGTATTTACAAGCGTCTTTTATAGCACCAATATTTCGCGATCCACAATTATTACAATGATACGATTTCTCTTTTTCATCATATCGAATATCTCTGTTTCCACAATCTAAACAAATCATAATTCTCTCCCATGAAAACAATCTTTCAACTTCTCACCAAATCCATCACAATCTTAACACCAAATCTCTCAAATGCTTCATAAGTTCTTTCCAACTCGTCATAAGTTGCCTTACTTAATCTGTCTCGCATCAACATTAAGTCATTTTCTGATGGATTAATTTCTTTTTTAATTTGATTTAATATAGCATCTCTATATTTACATTTTATCGAAAAATCCCCAACCATATTTTAACCTTCCTTAGAACTATAACATTACCCATAGATTTCTACCATAATATTCTCTTCTTATATGAGAAACATCATTATCAATTTTAGACAATTCAACTTTTTCAAAAGTTACATTTTTGCAGCCATCCATAGTTCTGTTTCCAAATCTATTTTTAGTACATTCAATTCCATTTGATAATTCCTCAACCATAACAGAAGTCACTTCTCGTAAATGTTTGATTTTTTGTGTTTCTTCATACGTCATATTATTCACATCCTTTACAATGAAAGCAATTTTTCAACTTATTCTACAATCTGTATAATATGAACATTTTCTTTTGGATAATTCATCTTCAAACAATCATCTTTGAATTTTCTTGCAGCGTTCAATGTCATTTCATCACTCATCTGATAACCGCCACTATGTCCTTTATATATAACTCTATACATATCTATCACTCCTTTAAAACCGTCATTTTATGTTATTCTTAATCTTTTTTAATCTCTATTGTGTTCCACCAAATTCGTAACACTTGCATGGTTGATTATTAACAGATACATCTTTTCCGTACTTCTTTCCGAAGCATCTACCAAGCCATTCTTTTTTTCTACATAGCTGGCAGTTATGCTTATTTTGTCCTGGTGTAATATGCATCATTATCATCCTATTAATTAGCTCTCATTATTTCAAATATCTTTTCCTTCAATACAAGCTGACAAGCAATTCCGCAATCTTTCATATCGGTGATTGAAACATGGTTGTCCTCACAGAACTTCCTATAATCTGTAACTGCCTGATTGATCTTCTGCGGATCCAGACTTCCTACATGATCCATGATTAGATTTCGGCAATAATAGACATCGTAGTATATCAGCTTACTAGATATATATTATTCATTTTCTAACTCCTTCAGCTTTTTCGTTGCTTCTGCTCTTGTTAAAAATACTGTTTCTCCAAAAGATTCTTTGTAAAATATGATGCTAGATGTTGAAAATTCAATTGTTGTGCTTAAAATTTTTATTGATTTTATTTTTCTCCCGCAAATATTTTCTCCGCTGATGATAAAAACTGAATCTCCGACTTTACACGGTAGTTTTAATAATAATCCCTGTTCTTCTAAATCTTCATATTCAGCAAGCTTAGTAAGAATTTTGTCTGCAAACGATTTTAATAATCCATCTGTGATTTCTTCCTTTGCAATGCCCGTACCATCAATATTTCTTTCTCTTTCTGTTAATCTTTCCATTATTCCACCTCTCTTACTTCCTGATATATAATTTCCATATCGAAATTACTTTCAACATCTGCGTTCGTCTTCATTACGTTTACTGATAAATTCATCAAAACTCAATATTTCTGACATGTTTATCTTCCTTTTGTTTGAAAGTTAAATTTCAAACTACTTAATACTATTTTAACATTCTTCATACCATATATCACAAATTGCACAAGTTAATTCAATCTGCATCATCCATGTTGCATTACATCCAAATCATTATTCATATAATTCTTTTATTTTACCGATCTCTGAATCAATATCAAACATTCCAGTTTCTTCAACTTTTAAAAATTCAGAATACAGTTTATGTAATTCTTCTTTAGTTTTAGTTCAAAAAATATTTTCATTATTCGTAGTAAATATACCTCTATCATTTTATTTTTCTTTATTTAATGTTTTCAATTTCTTCCATTTTTTCTAAAAATAATTTCATTTCATTGACGGTAAGCCCAACAACAATATTTCTATCAGAAACCGTCTGATAAGAATATAAAACATATTCATTAGAGATTAATTTCTTCGCAATATCAACTTTATGAATATATTTAGATTCTTCATTTTCTCTAACATATTCATATAAATTTTCGTTTTTTATTTTCTTTTTAAAACCGATTTCTAATAACTTTTTATCTATATTTTTACTCATTATTCTATCCTCCTAGCAAAATTCAATCTTGGAACTATTCTACTCATAATCTACTATTCCAATTTGACTTCCCTGAGTTAATACTACTTTCTTTTCTTCTCCGTACTCCCAATCATTCACTGTAAATTCATCAATGTCATCTAACTCTGTAGCAAAATTACTTCCAAATGACTGTATCATTCCGATACAAACAGGCATATCTTCATCATAATTTTCAAGTGCAGCTTTTAAATCTCCTACTGTCATAATTTCACTTATCCTCTATTATACTTCTGTATATGCATATTAATAATCTCCGACTGACTAAGCATTCTTAAATATCCATTTCTTAATTCTTCATCAATCCAATCATCAAATGATTTATCATATCCATGTGCAGTTTTAAAGACAAATAATGTCTTTAACTGATCTTCTGTATATACTCTTTTATCCGCAGCGCATTCAAAATATCTCATATTCTTTACCTCTTAACATTGTCTTCTATATCTTTCATGTATTTTCCCTGTGAAAAATCTCATTCATCTGTAACATTAATTCAAGCTGCTCAATTTCCGTTTTCAACTTTTTCATTACCAGCAAATCATTAATTGTATTATCCTCATATGTGGGAGAATCTATGTTTTGTATATTTATTTTGAAGTATTCCTGTTTCTTAGATAAATCTTCTTGTAAAGAATTTATTCTTGCAATAATCCATTCATTCATATTTTCGCTCCATAAAACTATTCTTTCATCTATTGAATCTTACAATAATCTCTACTCATTTTTACAATTTGATTTGTAGAATAAGATGAATAAATTTTATTAAGTGCTTCTCTGTATTCAATAACATTAAAATCTTTTAATTTTTGTTCTGAAACTACTTTAAATAACTGTTTTGTAAATCTTTCTGATAATCCAACTAACCTCATATGTTTAATTTCTCCTGTTACAGCATCCACTAACATAATTGTCAGTCCTAATCCTTGATTTTTTCCAACTGAACTTAATTCTGACAAATTCTTGCTCAAATGTGACGAATATGGAGCGTCCATCCAATTAAGATTTCCGATTTTCGCCGTAATTATTATCAATCCATATAATTCTAAGAATCTTATTTCAAATTTATTTCCACTTTTAAATTGATTAATTTCATCTTGTGTTGGATTTCCAAAAAATATTATTAATGTTGCACCATCATCAGCAATATCAAAAAGAACACCTTCATGATGATTTTTAAAATTTTCTATAACCTGACCTACTCTATATGATGTCATTTTACTTCAACCTCCTTAATATTATTTAATTGCTCAATATAACCATCTATTTTTATTTTTGCTGCATTAGTAAATCTAAAACCATTTTTCTCTGCAAAAACTTCCACTTCTTTATAATGAGATACATCTACAATTACGCTTGAAGTGTCCCAATCCCATTTTGAAGTTTTTATTTTTCTCGCATCTTTATATATTTTATCACTTTTGCCTTCCCATTTAATTGATAATAAGGTTGTATCTTTTCTTGAATATATCCATTTTGTATATTCATGTTTATATTTTCCGTCAACAGCTTTTTTAAGAATATCTTTATCGTGAATACAAATACAAAATCCATTTTTTAATAATTTATTTCCAATTTCCGCAGCTCTATCAGAGAAATCTCCAATAGTCTCTGTTAGGTTTCTATACCATGTTCCATCCCATTGATACTTGTTTGCTTTTACCAGATCAATAAAATCACTATTTTTTTCATATTGTAATACAATTCTATTATTATTTTTTACAATTTCTACAATTCCGTTATGTTTTATTTCGTCAGGCTTTATACTATCTAAACTTACTAAAAGCTCATTCACTCTTTTCTTTTCATATTGACTATGATATTCTTTAACAAACTTACCATTTAAACAATTTCTATTATCAATCCAAAATTTCGATTCTGCTTCATTATTTATTATATCATTAATATCAATATTTCTTTTTTCGCATTCTTCATAAAAATTAAGTCTAATGGTGTTAGCCCATGCTATCTGCTTTTCTGTGCCTTTCAAATCTGGAAACTCGTATTCTTTGGAAGTTTCCATTGATTTTTTATTCGATTCTTCTATTTGTTTAGCTTTGCAATTTTCACAAATTCCTTCAAAATGTCTATCTATCTTCCATTGTCTTTCAGACATCTTTCCAACTACATTCACTCTGCCCTCATGTCCACACGAATATGTTCCATAATACCATGCCATAATATTTCTCCTTCCGTAATTTACTTTTCTCCGAAAATCTCCATAAATTTATTATACTTAATAATCTTCGGAATATTTCCTTCTCTTTGCATTACAAATATATATTCTTTATCAATCATTCCAAGTGGCATGATAAATAATTTTGATCCTTTATATTCATTTCCACAATCATCCATGTAAAATGTATTTGCGTATACTCCTTCAGGAAAGAATTTAACATCATAAAATTCATATCTTTCACCATTGTAATTTACATATTTTCCAACGAGATTCCGCAGTAATGGAAATGATCCTTTCCCGAAACCTTTAAATGGTTTATATTCTGGAATATATTCTATGTATTCAAGATCATTTAATGTGTTATCAAGTTTATATATGTCATTATCAGAGAATTTATGCTCAGACACAAATGTTTTACTATAAAAACCATCAACTTCTGAATGACAACATTCATAAGCATATAATGTTTTCCCAGTTTTATGATTAACATATTCTATTTCTGTCCAAGATACAAATGACTTGTTAATATTAATATCTCTTTCTTTATATTGTATATTATTTTTATTTAATGCATCAATATAATACTCATCCACTTTGTCAATTACTACAAATTCTACCCCTTCAAAATATGTTTTCTGCATATTATCCTCCAAATTATACTAAAACCATCTTATTATTTTACCACATTATATACAAATTGTCCATGAGATAAGAATACTTTCATATATTAAATACGTTTCCGTTAAAGTTTTTCAAACGATTAAATTCGCTCGTAGCTCTCAATAATTCGCCAGTTTCCAGAAAGAAGAATCTAGTTCTTTCCGAATCCTTATGGCTCTTCTGATATTCTTCTGGTATAAATCCTTTCAGCAATAAATATCCTGCCATTTTCATAGAATAAATATTTATATATCTGTTATTATTAACCCCCCATTATATTTACCTCCATACATATGTAATATTCGTGTTGTTTGTAAGATTCTTATTTTGAAAACTGGTTTTCATCTACTCTTTTCAATCATATCAAAAATTTCATCCCAATCAGAATAATTCTGTAATTTTTCTTGCGGAACTAATAATTCATATTCTTCTTCAATTTCTTCTCGTGATCCATATCCATTAAAACTAGGAAGACTACCAAATAATTCATTATGTTTTTCCATTTGTCTAAAAACAACAATGCTTTTCTCTGGGAAATTTCCCATATGTGTAGCGTAACTATCAATTTGAATAATTGACTTATCTTTTTTGTTTACATAAATATCTCCAAGTTTCATTTTATTTTCCTCCATGAAATTCTCGTTTCAGACATTCCAATTACACGGCGAGGTTTTACCTTTATTTAATTCACACTGAACTGTTTTTACACCGTTTTCTTCAACATACCCTTTAAAAAAAGGACATTCTTTTTCATCATATACACCTCTAGTAGCACACCAATTCTTTATAAAAATAGCCGCTTCAATCAATTTATTTTTCATAAATTCACCCCTTATTATTAATTGTTTTATTTAAATTGACTTACACTCTCTGTATTCTGATTCTGTAATTAAACCTTCATCATACATATCTTCAAGCGTTCTGAATACTGCAAAAGCTCTTCTACTTGACCAACAGAATCCATCAAATTCACCTACAAGTGCATCTGTATTTTCTTCTTCTTGCTTCTGCAATTTTATTGCCAAATCACTCTCACGAAAGAAAAATGCTTTATATTTAGCAGCCTTGATTCTTAACATTTCTATTTCGTATTCTTGTGAAATTAATTTCTCTTGTGCATCTAATAATTTCAATCCTGCACTTCCTAATGGACTGTTCTCAATTCTATTCTTAAAATATTTGTCATTCATAATTATTCTCCAATTATATTAACTCAACAGCGCAACAATAAATACCGCAATTCCTACATATGCGATTATACATCCTAATGCATACATTATCTCTTCTCCTTTCCACTTGCTATACATAAACAAGTACACATCATTCCTGTAAGCCCACCAATAGTTAATCCAATTACAATCCCTACGATCATTTGTTCTTACCTCTTTCTCAGCAAAATACTGTTTTTGTTATATGCTTTGTAGCTTCATAAGTTCTATGTATTTCTTTTGCAATCTCCTTATTGCTCATGCCTTTTCTCAGCATATTTTTAATTGATAGCTTCTCAAAGTCTGTTATTTTATTTCCATGTCGCTCTGGTTTACCATTATCTTTCTTCCATTCATAATTAATCCAGGATGGCTCTGGAAATAATGTTTCTCTTTCGTATTTCTTCCAGTTAATTACATCCTGATGATTTTCAGCCCATTTCCAAAACTCTGCTGCGTCAATCAAATATCGTGTCTGATTTTTCAATTTGACCTTTTTACAAGGAAGATCATATTTATCAATCCATCTCACTACTACGCTTATATCTGAATGAAAGCATTTTGCAAGTGTTTTTGCACTAATTTTTTCCCCATAATAATGATTTAGTCCCATTTTGCTTGCTTTATGCTTCACAGAAGATACACTTCTATTCAGAAATTTTGCTGTAGTTTCAACTGATTGATATAGATACCTTCTATACATATAAGTTTCTTCATCTTTTGTCCATTCTCTTCTTCCCATACACTACCTCTTAGCTTCTAGCTTTCAATAAAATACGATTTTCATTTACTCTTATGGTTCAATTAGTTTCATATAGTTCCCATCCGCAATTACTATAAATCTAGGATTTTCTTTAGATCCCATTAATGTAATTGCAATTTTTCCGTTTGTCCAACAATCCCATATAAGTACATCACCTATAATTTCACGACATTTAATGCTATGAAAATAATTCAATAATCTTCCATACAGTTCATCATATGATAAACCTCTTCTTGTTACTAATCCATTTTTCCCATCTTTATATGCTTCTTGAAAAGTCATATCATTCACCCCTTGAATTTAAATTTACTTATGTAACATTTCTTTTAACCATGCATTAAAATTGAAATTCTCCATATTCTCTTCTCTTTCCGTATAGTTCCCGTTATAATTGCGAAAACAGTTTCCAGAATCACGTTTGTCTTTATCCCAACATGATACATGCTTATTTGTCCCTTTCATTATTTTTCACCTCTTCCATCAGATATGATAATCCCTTACTATAGTGACGATTGAACCAATCATATACAGTATTCTTATTAGTTCCTTTTGGAAATGCATACCATGCAGCTTTAAGATTTCCATTACGATCAACAGGAACGTTCTGAAATTCTTTCCATAAAATTTCTATATTTTTATCAATTACATCTTGTAGCGTTAATTCTTTTTCTTTCATATAGTTCTCCCATAATTTATGAATTTGTTGTATGATTTACAAAAAGGATTAAAACATCTATCCACTAACACAAATTTCCCATTAACAAAATCAAAATACTGTTTTCTGCTTTTCTGTCCGCATACATAACAATAAATCATATTATCACTCCATTCTTGATACTGAATTACAAATTTTCTGATTAAGTTTCTGATATATCTCCGCTGATTCATCTACTCATCTAATGCTTTAATTACAGATGTTTCATATGTTAATTTTTCTGCTCTGTAAACATTGTCAATTAAACAAATCAAACCATTTGATAAAATACTTATTTCCTTTGGTGTAAGTTCCAATTTGATTTTCCCGTTATTGTCCATAATATTTTCCTCCTGATCCTCATATTAAGTGAATTGCATTCTAATTTTCCTTAAATCATTAACCGCATAATCACATATTGTTTGTAAACTTACGCTATCACAATCATCGTTTACCACTTTTGTTAAATCTTCGATAATTCTATCAAGATCATTTCTTAACTTTTCTGTTTCGTTGAATGTAAGAATCGTGCATTCTTTCAACATAAATATTTCCTCCTACAAATTAGTTGCGTTTCCATCTGCATCGTATTTAATTGGCTCAAAATGTCCTACATACCCAATATCTGTTTCCTTATCATAAATTCTTATTGAATGACCTGTACCACCTTCAAATGAATAACGTTTATCATCAGATTCTAATAAATTAATTATATGTTCAACAATATTACATAACTGTATGGCTTCTTCTTTCTGTTTTTCGACTTTTGTTATTTTTACATAAAACTTATGATTAAAACACCATTTAAGTGAATGTAATACATTTAATGTTTTATCGTACGTTCCACCAATAACACATCCATCTTCATAACAAAATCCTTTACTATCATCAAAATAAATATATTCATCTTCTTCTAATCCATCAGAAAATAATTTATCTGTATTTCCTAATTGGACAGAATTAAGACCGGCTTGTAAAGTAACTTCTCTATATTCATTTGTTGGATAAAATTGCATATGTATTCCCTGTTCCTTTCTGCAAATTAATTAGTTTTATAAATATTACTTTATGATTCGTAATTTCCTTTTTGAACTTCATTTTTAATGTAAAGTGGAATAATCCCAAATAACCAAAATGAAGTTTGCTTTATATATTGTTCACCAACTTTTGTATAATAACCAGATTGCTTAACTTTTTTAATGTAAAATCTTTCTCTTTTAACTAACATATAACAATCTCCTTTCGATCAAAAATCTATTCTAATTCTTCTATTGAAAATCCATATTTTTCTTCGAATTCATTTTCCCCGTAAGTCTCTAACATATCCATAATATTAGGATGTTGCCAATCAACAAATTCAAATAATTCTTCTGCTACATCTTTGTGTCCATTACATTCTTCTACAAAATCATTTCCCGTATAACAACTATGAAGAACATTTTTAATTTCTTCCTTATTTAATTTTGTATCTATATTAATTTCATTCAAATCAATATCTGGAATATAAATAATATCATCAGTTATTTCAAAATCACTTTTATATATAATACAGTCCTGTCCATCCGAAAAATGAAATAAATCTTTAAGTCTATATCCTTCGATTAATTTTTTCTTTAATTCTTTTGCTGTCATATTTATTATTCCTTTCTTAAAATCATCATTTCATCAAAGTCCTAAAATCATCAATGTGAATGCTATTATCAGCATTATAAATGATAAGCAGAATAGACATCCTCTAATCATACGCTGTTTTCTTTCCTTTTTTGGTGAACAAAGCCCTATGTAAAAAATCACAAAACTAATTATCGCACTTGAAATACTCCTCATAATTTTCTCCAATTCTTCTTTTATATTATAATTTGTTAATTTCTTCTGCAATTTTCTTCAATACATTACCGCCTTCTATTTTCTCAATGCTATCTCCATTTTCCCAGATTGTTAAAATTGGATAATCATTATATTGTGGATCAAAATAAGTTTTGTCACACATTTTCTTTCTTATCATGTTAATATCTTCTGATATGCAAGCAGTGCGCCCTGTGTTGTATTCTTCTAATACATATATTTTCATTTAATTTCCACCTCTCAATCACTTCCTATTAAAATATTTGCAAATTTCAAGTGCATTTCATATTCAATTTTTTCATGCTCTATTAATTTTTTCCATCCATCGGGTTTCTTTTTCTCTTTTAACAATTCTTTATTGTATTCATCAATAAAATCTAAATTAACCTTTTGCATCATCAAACAATTTTCCAATACCTCTGTTTTTGTTCCACATTGATTTACTGGAAGTCCCCATGCAGATTTAAAATCCATTTCTGTTCCATATCCATAAAAATCATTTGAAAACTTTGCCAAAATCCATTTACTTCCCATGCCTGTTGGCATTTCAGATAATACTTTCATAACATTTACCTTTCTGAATCTATCGTTTCATTGTTTTACATCTGCATCTGTAAATCCGTCATTTCTTTCAATTTCTTGTACCTGTTTATCCGTCAATCCAAACACAGTAATCAAAACATAGCTCATTTCAAGTAAGGCTCCGTGATTATCGGTATTAAATTCATTTTCTTTTATCTTTTTACACATTTTTGCGTACCTATTTTGATATGCAATTCTCATTTTCTCCCATTCTTCTTGGACGGCGTTCATGGTTATACCTCCATAATTCTATCTAATATATAAGTGCAGTTTCCAATTCTAAAACCATTTTCAAAGTATACAATTTTATTTTCTGTTTCTGTATTTACTTGTAAATACACTTGTTGCTTTCCATCAAAGAAAACTAATTCATGTGGTTTTACCTGGTGCAATACTCTATAGAACGTTCCGTCATTCATGCTATTAACACGTTCCAACTTAAATACAGCCTTACCTTGTATTTGTTTCAATTGTTTCTTTAATTCTTTCCAATTAGTTGCATTAATCATTTATATCCATCCATTCTTCTCAATAAAACTCTTGTTTCATCTCTACTGACTAATTTCCATTAATCCATGTTTGTAGCAATATTCAACCTTCTTCATCATATATTCTGGATTATCACTACATAACATATAATCAGTTCTTAATTCTGACGGATGACAACCTTTTGCAAGACCTTGCTTCTTTCTTATTCTGTCATTCTTCGTTTTGTTATGAATACAAACATTATTGTATGATCCAAGCCATATATTAGGATTCCAATTATTCATAAATACACATAAATAATCTTTTCCAACCATTATCTCATAGTATTTCTGATTATCGTTTTCTCCATATTTCCATTCATATTTCATAACATTTCCTCCAATATTCAATTTGAAATATCTCTTTCATCTTACTTAACAATAATTTCCATTAAATGATCTTGTGGAATTATTCTTGTTACTTTCATATCTTTATATGGAAGTAAAGATTCCTTAATATATGGCGTTTCTACATCAACTAAAATTTCTTTCTCGGTTGCTAATACAATACTATCCATATATAACACTTCTAATAAATCATTTACTAACATATTATTCTCCTTTTGGATTTCCTAAAAATCTCTTAAAATTTCCTCAGCTTCTTCTTTTGTTTCCACTTCAATCTCATATGTTTCTGAATAAGTTTCGTGATATTCAATACTAAATTTTTTCATGTTCTCTACATCCTTTCCAATACTTTACAGCAACGATCTGCAAGTTCTTCCATTTGTTCTTTTGTGATATGTTTGAATTTCCAACACCAGTCAATTCTATTACATATCCAGTCAATACTTTTATCATGCCAAGGTTTATATTCTTCATAATCCTTTAAAGCATTATCAATTTCATGATAATAGTTTCTCTGTTTCTTTTCTTTCTTCATACTTCATTACCTTTCTTTGCTTTATAGCTATATTATATAGTTGTATAGCTAATCTGTCAAGTAAAAAATTAGCTCTATGGCTATATTATTTTTCCATAAAGCTAATAATTGTCATTCTATAAATTTTCCAACAAATTTGCAGCCACAAACATTTGCAATATCTTCTAAATCTGATTCTCTCCAATTGTCTAGTTTAAATTTCTTTGACAATGTCGGTTGAGCAACTTCTAACTTTTCCGCTAACTCAGCTTGCGTTATGCCTTTATCAATCATAAGCTTTCTTATTTCTTTTGTCATTGCCAATTATTCCCCACCTTCTTTCTGTTATATATTATAGCTTACAGGCTAATAATTCGCAAGCACTATTATGACTGCTATAATTCTAGCAGCCACTAACTACAAACGAATCATACTATATGTAATCCTGATACTTTCAACAATGCTTCAAATGCGTTTATTAATTCCATGCGCATTCTTCTTTTAGATGTAACACCTTTTCCGCCTATTCTTATACTATCGTCCAGGCGTGTTCTATATTTCTTTCCTTTAGAATCTGTAAACATTTCTACTTCTTCTATCATTCCATTATCTAATTGCATCCGCATAAAAGTATGTGTATCTGGTTTATTTCCATCTGTATACTCTATAAAGCTTGCTAAATTCTGCATATGTATTTCCTCCATTAACTAAATATTGCAATAAGAATTAAAATTGTAAGCACAATTCCTAAACAATAACCTAACTCGTACATTTTAATCTTCTCCCGTTTTTGAGTATAAAAATAGCCCTATAGATTTATTCTCTACAAGGCTACATAGTTTCCGTTATTCTATTAATTACAAAAGCCCTCAAATATTTCTGTTCAAGGGCTTATTACATCATTGGAGTTAATACCATACTTACATCATTCTCAAATATCACTCCCATATGTTTATATTGAGTATATACAAACAATATCACATTGTCAATCAAAGATATATCTGATATTATCAAGATCAATCATAGTTCCATCGTCATTAATCCCTCTGAAAAAATTGAACGAATCACTTGCCATTAACTTTGATGTCTTAGAAAACTTTTCTAAAATTTCCTTTGAAGCTTTATCATGTCCGTTTTCTGTCCAACAATCTGATTCAATTCCACACCAACAAACTGTTATATCTTCTGGAATACTTACATAAGGCTTAAATATTTCTGGAATTAAAATTCTCTTAATTTGTGAAGGAGTCACTTTCTCTGTGATATATTCTATGTAGTCACCTTTATGTGTTTCCATATCTGACATTTCATGCTCTGTTGCTAAACAATCCACTTCCAATAAAGCTGCACCATAATTAGGAAATGAGTTTTGATTTTTAATTGGCGAAAAGAGATACACAACAGATGTGCTATTATCACTACGTTTTCCATCACTCCAATTATTATTTCCGCATTCATCCATGCTTAAAATTCCATTCTTACAAATGGATTCTAAGTCACAAATATCTACATTCTTATATAATATCATAAGATTAACTCCTTCCGTTTTCTTCTATTATATCATTCCTATTTCCAATTTGAAAGATACATTTCATCTGTTGATTCTATAAATTCATTGCCAATAAATCAATGTTAGGTATTTCATAATACTTAGTTCTTGCATTTTTTTTAAAGAATCCATATTCTTTTCTTCCATTTTCTTCATTGATTAACTTAATTTTTCCAGTTATTCCATACAAATTAATAAATTTTCCAAGCACTCTTTCACAAATAGCTTTTGCTTCTTTTTCAACTTTATCCTTGTCAATATCTGCATCATATTGAACACGACAATAAACATTTTTATATTCCATCAAATTAACAATAGAGATAATTTCTTTTAATAGTTTCATATTTTCTTTTACAGATCGTTTATGATTAAAGCTTAACCGAAAATAATCCATATAATTTTTTTCATTCCATCCTTCATTGCTATAAAAATATAAATCCCAATCAGTATTATATTTTACATCTTCTGAAAACTGATAAATAGTATGTTTCTTTGCTATTTTTTCTATAATATCATTCATAGATATAGATAATTTTCTTGAAAGTTCATCACAATAATTACTCCGTTCTTCTGCTGTTGATACTTTTGATATTTGAAAATTGTTTTCTTTTTCTTTTTCTGTAAAATATCTATCAAAATGAATAGAATGAACTGTTAATTTTCCATAACCTCTTTCAATTAACAATCTTTCATTTTTAGTAATATAACTATAATCTTCTTTTATATACATAATTATTTCCTCCTCATGCGACTTTCCCTCTCTGTAAATCAGATAACAATGATTCTAATTGTTCTAATTTCCATTCTGCATCGTGTACCAATGCTGAAATACTGGACGGTACACCATTTTTCCCTCTTGATGGTATCCATATTTCCACTTCTTCATCTACATCAAAATCAGTTATAATTTCTTCTACGGCATCAACAAAACTTTTATCCGTTCCATCAAACCATACACTCAACCACCAATCTTCTCCCTCTGGTGTGTCATTATTCAGTTCTATGTAATATTTTCCATCCTGTTCTTCAACCTCATTATAGCTAAATCCATTATATTCTAAGATTTCCGCTATTGTATTATTTAATTTAATCATAACTATTTCCATCCTTTCTTACGGTATATAATCAAATTCCGCTAAACCGCCATTATCCATTACATAAGCTTGCGCAGCTTCACTATATGTTCCATCAAAGTTTCCGTTCTCTGTATCGTAATCACTAACATGATCTCCAATTTCCATCTCATAGAAACAAAAGATATTAGATATGAGATTTTCCATATCTGTTTTAGGTTCATATCCCTGTTCTCTAATCCAGATTGCCATATAATCATAATCACATAATTTTTCTTTTGGATATGTGCTATAATCTTTTTCCTCTGTCCATCTTCCGTATGTATCAACCATGTTCTTATCCTCCATCACTCACATTTAAAACTGTCTAATACATTCTTTAAATTTTCCAACTGATTCTCCGATTCTGTTCTTGCGTATTCGTCCACGTAGAACTGTTTTCTTTCCTGTCTACATTCTTCAAGAACATTCTGTAATTTTGTATCTATACTATTAATGATAACAATTTCCGCTGTTTCCCAGTCCTCTACTTCTTGCAATTCTCTTTCTTTAAGGTAACGCTTGTATAAACCACGTTCCTGTAATTTCTGTTCTATGTCGTTATCAGAAATAGGATCATCAATCCAATTTTGCATACAGAAATGAATTAACTCTAAAGACTTCCCATTGTATGTAGACATATGGAAACTATTTCCACCGGCTACGTCATACCACATTGTTATAATTCCGTTTTCGTCCATTTCCACAATGTAACGCAAGTTTGGATTCTCTAAAGCTTCTTTATATGCTTCGATTCCTTTGTTGATAATTCTTTCTTTATTCTGTTCAATCAGTTCTAACCATTCTCTGTTAGTCATTCTTACACCTCCAAAATTTTCCACTAAAAAAGGAAACTAAATTGAATTAGTTTCCTTTTAGTATTCTCTGTTATTCTATTCTTCATCATATCTTTCATTAATGACATCTATAATATCATCCAGATACATTTCTTCATTGTATGTTGATTGATTAGAAATTTCTAATATTTTATTATCTATATCAAAATTAAAATAAATACCGTAATCAATTCCTCCTGCATTAATTGTCACTGTCCATTCATCAATGTTATTTACTCCGTTATTTACTTTATTCAAACAATACGCAAGTGAGTTTACACTCCTTTCAATATCCACTGAATATCTCATGTTTATTTCCTCCTATTCTCACATTCCATAGAAAACACTTTCTTTCCTATGTCTATCACGTTCAAAATCTTCTTTGACATAATCCCATCTTATAGCGTTCTCTATAGCGTTTAATTCGTCCATAGACAACTTTTTGTTTCCGTTCCATATGTAGATAGGATTGACTTTAAAACGTATGTATTCAAGCGGTAAATCGTATTTTTCCACTAGCAGCTTATAGAATTGTCGTTTGTTCATAATATTTCAACTTCTTTCACGTTCCATGTGATTCTTGTTAAATCATCAGAAATTTTTCCATCATAACTCTGATGTGTAGAATCCCATACAAGTTCTACTGTATCATCTGGACGGACGCAAGCCCATAAATGAGCATGATTTACTTTTGTGATACAGATAATTCCTGTATCTTCAAATGTTCTATGCTTTTCTGCTTTTCCCTGTTTTAATAATTCCATTGCTTTCTCATAATTTGTCATAGTTTTTAACCCCCATCACGTTCTGATCTGTTTATATTATTGATTATATTACAATGCTTTTAATTTCACAACACCATTATATATAGTAAATTTTCCGTATATATAATTGTTTTGTGTAAAATCGTGGTCGTAAACGTGCCATAATTCCAATTCAGTGTTACATTTCCATCTGTTCTTATTTAAGATGTCGCAAATTTTCTTTGCGCTTCTATCCGAAGCAAAGAAAGCATATGTTTTTGAATGTAGATACTCTGTTCCCTTATTTGTCATTGCAATTAATTTCATGTTATCAATTCCTTCCTTATTATATAGTATTATATAGTGATCTGTTTAATTGCTCAATTGGCGTATAGAAATATTTTCCATACGCCTATCAACAGTCAAACGTTGTTATATATTCTCATTATTTCCATCATTATTTCCATCATTAAACCGTATTCTGTAAGATTATCAGCAGAAATAACAGAAGATTTTCCGCAAACATCAATCCTTACGCCGTTTGCAATTGGACTATATTCTACTGTTACTCTGTTTCCGTTTGTATACGGATTTTCTTCTAACATTTCATTGAGTTTGTTGATCCATTCCATTTTTTTTCCTCCTGTTCATTCTGTTAATTCTTCTATTGTTTCACACAATCTTAATATTGCAGCCTTGATTGTACTGTTTCCATTAAGTTGTGACAGTTCATGGTATAACGCTATTTCCGCTTCTTCTCTGTTTTCTTCATCGTCATAACCATCAGAAAGACAATCAACAATCTTTCTTGCTAATTCTGAACTATTCATGATTATTTTCCCCCCTTGTGGTTTAATGGACTTTCCAACATTGCCAATAATAATCTTCTTTTGTCGCAATTTCTTCCGCAATCATATCAGGATTAAACATTTGCGTTCTTCTGACAAAGTCTTCGTACTGTTCATTAAAATCATCACAATATGTAATTTCTTCTGATAAAATTCTACCATCATCACTCGCATATTCATAAATAACACTTGCTTCATCACTATTGTATGTTTCCAAAAATTTATTAATTGTTCTGCCGTCTTCTGTTTCTATTAAATAATCTTGTAAACATTCTTTTGTAATTTTAAATTTTACTTCTCTTTCTACATCCAAAGTATCATCAATATAGTTACAAATTTTTAATTCTACAAACTTATTCATACCAGTTTACCTCCTGTTAAAATGTGAATTTCAACTTGTTATTCTTCCGCTAATTCAACACAAATTCCAGGTGTTGTATCATTTTCTGTATATGGGAATATATAAATTATGTCTTTGTTCATAATATTTTCTGGAATATCTAGCTCATTGTTATATCCTTCGCAATAAATAATTGGATTATCTTCTGTTTCCCAACATTGAATTTTTATATATCCTTCAAAATAAACACCGCTTTCCATTAATGTTCTTAATGTCATAACCTTATATTCTCCTATTCTTCCATATCCTGATATGCAAAATTTAAACGTTCTTCTAAATCTTCAATGCTATCATGTAAACTGATCAATGTTTCATCATCTGCATTATTTTCCAGTGCAAGTTTATATTCACGTTTTAAATTTGCAAGTGCTTCTTTTAACGTGTTTGGTTTCTCATACTGTCTATACATGATTTACCTCCTAAAATTCCGCTTTCAGCTTTCCATTGTACTTTTCAGTGTATTCAAATTCAGGCTCACCAAAATAAAACCCTGTTACTTCTGTACTAATACAAAGATTTGTTGCCTTTTCGATTATATCCGACATAATAAAGGTTGCATCTGCTTCTGATGAATAACATCCATACACAACTTTTTTATATGCGTATGCGTCCCCTTCATCATATGTAATAGTTTTGTTTTTCTTATCTTTAATTATAAACATATTATTTCCTCCTATTTAATCCTGTAAAGTTCCAGTAATTTCGATTCTATAAAATCTGTCCATCCGTATTCTTCGCCATATGTATCAACGTATTCTATCGCAATGTCTGCACAATCTCTTGTAAGTTGTGCGATATCAACGCTATCTTCACTATGCACTTTATTTTCCGCTTCTAGCTTTTTATAAACACGTATAGCAAGAATAGCGTTAATAGCTATATCCGATTCACGTTCTGTCGTTTCTGGAATGATTTCAGCTTTACAAGCAATTACACCAGTTCCAATTTTTACAGAAAATAAATCAAGGTCATTAAAACTTTCCACTTTAAAAAAGTCTTTGGCTTTATTTAATCCGTCAGTTGTTGATGTAATTGTTTTCGTTTCCAGATTTTCACCTGTAACCGATTTAAAGAAACGTTCTTTTATTTCTGTATCACAAGATAAATAAATTTCCTTTAATGCTGATAAAAAATTGTTATTCTCTGTATTAAAAACTTTCCCATTTCCATCTTTGTCATATAATTTGATTCTCATTATTGTTAACCCTCCTGTTGAAATTGTACATTCATCTATTTACTACGCTATCCAGAAACGCCGTTATATAAGTGTTTAAAGCGTTTCCAGATACCTTATTCTCTATAACATTCCCATTGCATACAGTAGCAACGTTACAATCGTTTGAGCACGTTTCCAGATGGATAACTTGACCATCTTCATATATGTTAATTTCCATTAACGTTCCACCACCTCTCTGATATAGTAGTCTTTCAGATAGAAACGGCTTGATCGTGGATTGTTACGCTTTATAACATACCCTCTTCCATATCTTCCCTTATAAGGTTCTTTAATTTCTTTCCCGACAGGAATATATCCCCTGTCGCTTGCAGTGTGGTGATATGTATATTTAATTTCTTTCATGCTTTCCACCTTCCTACTGTATAAAGTCCCATCTTTCTATTACATCATCATCGTAATTTGAAAATGGATTATATACGCAATAAGTAATGATTGTATCTCCAATTTCTGCATCCTCTACGCTTGCATAGCTGATATAATAGCCTCCATCCTCCGGCGGATTGAGTACAATTCCGTTCTTTTCGTTATCGGTTACTTTTCCGATAATACGTTCTATGTACATAACGTTATGATCTGCTCTTGTTGTAAGCATTTCCTCTGTTAAGTCATTACAATCAATGACTTTTGTGATAGGTGCAACTTTTACCGCTTTTGAACATTCCGTAGCGTTTACGGGTGTAATGTTTCCGATAATGCTAATACTTGCAAGTGTTACAACTAAAGCTTTCTTAATTCTGTTCATCATAGTTCTTTCCACCTTTCTTATATATAATTAATATCCTTTTGCAATGTAGTCTAAAAACATCCAAACAGGCATTGTAAATAAGAAGAAAGCGCAAATATATGTAAGTGCTTTCTTTGCTTTTCTCTTGCGTTCCTGTTTAAATACTGCTTTCCAATAACTTCTAGTTCCGTAAATCTTTTCCATAGTAGTTTCCCTTTCTTTTATGTTGTGTTGTTTACGTGTTATTTGCCATTATAAGCACTATAAAAGGCACGAATGATATAATTTCCAATTCATGCCCTATTTAGTGATTATAAAGCTCTTGAGAATGATGTACTTGCGTTACTACGAATAGTGATGCACTCAATTCCATTGACAGTATGTTTATTGTACTCTTCACACATTTTCTTGAGTTCCTGTTCTTTCTCAATAATTTTTGCCTGTGCATCCCGAATATACCCAACTTCCATATCAACGTTATCAATATAGTTATTATTTCCGTTGTACAGCTTTAAATCATCTCTTGTAAATTTCTGGATTTTATTATCAATCAATAATTTGTTATTATAGTCTTTCATGCCAATTTCCAGATCATATTCTCTGCCGACATAATCCAGTGTATACACATAAATAGTATTTCTACTAATATAAGCCCCACAATTAACCTTTTCTTTGACTTCATTTGATATTTTTTCTTTTGTCTTTTCGCCGTATGGCTTACCAGAAAACTTATTAAATGCACTTACTACAATGTCAAGAATATCATTCATTAATGCAAGTTTTGCATTGCTTTTCAGTAATGCAATTTTTACCTTGCAATCAATTTCTACATTTGCCCATTTTTCAACAGTCTTTAAATATGTATCTTGTTTCTCAATAACTTCTGATTCTTTCTTTTTATTAATGCGTTCTTTTATTGTTAATCCTTCAAAGATATTTGAATACGCCTTATCAGCACTTTCAATTTCTTGTTTAGCATGTTTCGTTTCCTCACGTGCCTTTTCAATCTGTGCAAGTACTTCTGTATATTTCTTCATAATTTCCACCTGTTTAACCTTTCTTATTTAATCTCTCTAATTTCTTTCTGTAAATTTTCCACTTCTTTATAAAGTGGTTCAAAAATTTCATAACCATATCCATACTGTTTCAGATACTTTTTAAGCTGTTCAGAAGTACATTTGTATGTATATCCTTCATTTTCCAGATAATCATTAGTCATATGAATAAATGCGTTCCAAATTAAAGTTGTTACTTTTCTAGTATTGACTATCTGTTTACGCAATTCTTTATCACTTCGGAAAGTAACGTCTATCTCTGTATAAATAGAATCTAAAAAGTAATTTTTATTTAATTGAAAATTTCCAGTATTGAGAAAATAGCTATCGAGTGTATCAAATGTAGCTTTAATGTTTGTCTTTGCCATTGTTTTATACCTCCTTAAATTCTTGTGAACATTTCAATAGGTGCTGTTATTGTTCCACCGTTACAAGTTGCGGAAATAATAATATTTCCGTCCTTTGTGATTCTGTATTCACCTGTATAAACGCATTCGATTGAATGTGCTTTGTCGTTGTTACCATAAATAAGTTTCTGTCCTTTTGTCATGATCTTATTTCCTCCCGTTCTCTATTACATATATGCAAAATCACTTTGCACACCTGTCACAATAACCATTTTTCCATCATGACGGCGATAAACCACGCCGCAACCATGATTAAAGCTTGACCAAACTAACCAACCTTTATTAGTAACAGGACGTTGATTCTTATAGTCATAAAATGCAAAGTGTGGATTGATTCCATCTTTTTCCTGTTGTAATGCGTTGTTGATAATTTCTGATTCTGTAGCAGTAAGAATTGTTCCATTCTTTTCGCCAATTAAATACAGTTTTTCGCTTGTCATTGTTCTCATCTCCCCATTAAAGCGTTGATTGTCTCAACGTTCTTAACTAACTGTTTACGTGTTTCCTCATACTGTTTTGATATTGCGTTAATTTCTGCAATGTCTTTTTTGAGTGCTGTCGTATATGAATTTTTACGACTGAATAACTTTTTGAGCATTGTTGCATCTTCCTTTCTATAGTTCTCTGTTTATAAGCATTACAAAAGGCACAACGCTTGTTTTGTTGTGCCATCTCCAAAACTTATAACGCTTTTATTTCAACGGTTACATTTCGGAAACTATCGCAAGAATGAAATCATCCATGTGATCTGCCATTTCCCAACTTTCAGCATATGTTGTACCTTCTTTATCAAGGATATGAAGTACTATTGTCTCTACTCCATCCCCGTTTTCAATCGACTCTTTTACATAGTCGATATATTTTACTTTTACAAAGTATTCAGCACATGATTTTAATTTGTCTGTCATAACTTTTGACCTCCTGTTATCTTGTGTAATATTTCTGGACGTTGATTGTATCTTCAAGATCGCACATCTTACAACCTTTTACGTTGTCGAGTTCTGCTTCAATATCTACAGGAAACGCAAGGCTTTCAAATGTAGCTTCACACTCCTGTAAAATCTGATTTTGGATTGCATCTGGCAACTCACACACGTATGTATGAGCTGTTATTTTAACTTTTGTCATTGTTTATTCCTCCTGTTTATTATGGATTCTCTTTTTTGCTTTCATTTTTGCAAGCCATGTACAACAGGTATGACTTGCAAAGTCAAAACAAAAATGTTAAAATTTTATAGAGGTATCTTATTCAAGGGGACTTTTTAGTCCCCTCTTGATTAACTTATGTATTCGTAAAAATCTGTATCATTTGCAAATTGCATCAACTTGCCATTGACCATTGCAAGGAAACAGAATCCACGAAAACCGATAGGATAAGTCATTGAAAGATACCTCCTTTTTATGTATTTGTGGTATTAACCACCTTGCTATACTTTGCATTGTCTACTTTTTCAAGTCGGCGTGCTGTTTCCAGTTTGTCAAACGGCTGTATTGCTACAGATCTCACGACTATTTCGCTTCAATGCTCACACGGTAACAAGTCCGTGTGTTACAATATTTAGTTTTTGTATCAACTGATTGACTATGTATCTCTGTCCCTCTGTTGATGGTATTACTATAACATAAGTATCACTTAGAGTCAATAAGTATCACTTATATTTTTAGCTTTCGGCATTGTGTATAATTTATAGTTTTATATAAGTATCACTTATTGTTAAATATGCACTATTAACAATAGATTTATTGACAATGTGCATGTTACAATGATATTATTATCTACTACCCTTTTAATAAGTAGAGAATACATACATATATAAAAGAAAGAGGGTAATTGAATATGAGTAAAACAAGTGAAGCACAAAAGAAAGCTGTTAAGAAATACGATGAAAAAAGTAAATATATACATTTAAAATTTACAGATAATCAAACAGATGACTATTATCGTATAAGGCAATATTGCGATGAGAACGGATTATCAATGCAAGGATATATAAAAAGTGTTATATTGCATGATTTGGATAATAAAAACGTATGAGCATAGATCAAGAACCATCGTATCCAATAACAGATAAAAATGATATAGAACTTATTAGAATGTATATGTCTGAATATGTAAGACACACATTTAGCAATCATTTGTTATATTTTAATTTAGCAATAAATACAGGATTAAAAACAAAAATATTATTATCTTATAAGTGGAATGATATACTAAATTTAGATATGACAGTAAAGGATTATTTACAATATAATAATTATAAATTATATTTAAATAATACTTGTAAACGTGCTATTTATGACAATTTAAATATGCTAAACAATATTGATTTTAATAATTATGTTTTTGGAAATCGAAAGAATAAACCAATAATATCAAGTACAATAAATAAAGTGTACAGAGACATACACAAAGATTTAAATATAGGAAATTTATGTTTGAATACAGGATCATTATATAAGACATTTATATATTGGCAAATATATTATAATTGTAGAGATTATATCAAATTAGCAAAATTACAGGATATGTTATATCCTACGTCAACCAATTTATGGAAAATATCAAACTATAATATAGATAATGATTATATTTATATTAATGACGTAAATTTATAATAAGGAAATGAGAACATGAAACCAGTAATAACAGATGTTAAAAGTGTTATCATATCTATAATGAATGATAAAGGTATATCTATTAAAGAATTAGCGCAATATTTAAATATAGAGCCTACATCATTACATGATAAATTAGTAACTGGAATAAATCAAAATAAGTTTACGCTATCACAATTAGAGCGTATATCTGATTATTTAGGATATAATTTATCAATAGATTTTATTAATGAAAACAATAGTAATGATATAAGGCACTGTAAAACAGTGTCAGAACAAATAAATGAAAGCATGAAAAGAATGTGCGATCATAATAGTTTAGACTTGTGACCACATATAATAGGAAGTAACACAATCAACCTATTATGATCTGCATAACCTGTTATTATGCGTAAAATGTACAGATAGCCTTGTAAGCGTGTAGGATGCGTTTTAAGGGCTTTATGTGCTTATATGATAATTATATCGGGTTATGCGCTTAAAGTCGTTTATATGGCATTTTACAAGGTTGTTTTTAAATATGATGTACAGAAAAGGTTATATCTGGACTGTTTAGAGCGTGCAGCATGATGATATTTTTGTATCATTTTAATATGTTTTTAGGTGTATTTTTACGTCAAAATGTGCGCTATTTTATGCAAGAATATTGTATATTTATACAGTTTGATTGATGTATTTTTATGCAAAATTTTGTATAGAATAGCGTTGTTTTTTGTGTGCGAATGGGTAAAATATTGCGGTAAAGTGTGAGTATTTTGTCTGATTTATGATTGAAATGTGAGGTATTTTTATCTGTTTGGCGTGTGGTTTTTATCTTGTTTGGAGTATAATTTTATCTGTTTTTATGTGGTGTTTTGCGTCCTGTTTTAAGATAATTTTATCGTGATCTGATGTTATATTTTAATCCCTGGATGGTGTTAGAATGTAGTATTTGCAATGGTTTTATAGGATGCAGATTGTATAATGTGGTGTGGTTAGTGTGAGTATATTATGCGTTATATTATGTGGCATTATGGTTGATTGTATGAGTATGTATTGTAGTATATTGTATGATATATCAGAGGTATTATAATAGTAATATTATGTGGTATATTGTAGGTATATAGTTGAATATAGATAGATGTATATTGTAAGTTATATGTGATGTATTATGTGATATATAATGTATATTATATTGTATATTATTGTGAGTTTATGTATGGTTATTTGATGTTATTGTATGAGTATATTGTGTTATGTTAATATGATTTTATATTGTATTTTGGGGGATGGTTTGGGGTGTGATCTTGCTATCTGGTAGAGTCTACTGTTGTGCGTCCAGATGGTTTTATTTCGTCCAGATTTTTGTGTTATATGAGTGTGATACAATTTTTATGTTACATTTATGTATTATTTTGTAGTGGTGCGCTATCCCATTTTTACCGCTGTTTTTGGGTATAAAGTGGAGTGTATTAGTCTATTTTGTTACGTTTTTGTGGTGCAAGTGGTGATATAAGTTTGTGTTATGATTTTGTGTTACAATCTTGTAATCAAATTTTTTGTTGGAAATCCAACATAACGAACAGAATTGACCGATAGTCATTTATTCACGTTTTTTCGCTCATTTTCTCTTGTTTTCTTTCATTTTCTCACTTTTCCTTTTTTCGAGTATACTATAATAATATTTATAATTGTCTATACAATTAAAGTCTACCGTCCCGTGATCTCATATCCAGAATACCCGATAAAATTTTAGTTTCATCATACTAACTTTTATATCCTGTACCGCCCCATGTTTTTGCCCCTGTCAAAAAAGTCAAATAATAACAAAACTTGACTTTTTACACTTCCCATAAAAATGTGAAAGTTAGCTTTATTCAACAATATCAAGGGTTTTCAGAGATTGTATATTGCACTATTTTAATCCATTTTTATGATCCTGTTTTATGATGTATACCGGTAGGACTGGGGATAGTTTACATTTATAATTTTAATATGATAGTGTCATATCCACTGATGAGTTCAACTTACACTACTCGTCCAAAAAATCAAAACTGGTAATCCATCACCCCACTCGCCTCCAACAGAAAAAATTCTCACCCTCATACCACCTCATAAATTGCACCAAATCTACACACAATTCACCAAAATAATCAAAATGAGTTCGACACCGAGTTCGACCGCACCCTTGCATATCAACGCAAAATAAATTTTCTGACAATTCTAAATCACCAATTTTCACCCAAAATTATCACATCAAAATCCAGAAATCCCTTGCAAACTCTACATATTATCGAAGTCCATTCGAAGTGATACCAATGTGATCACAATTACAATTCAGTCAATTTAATAATTTTTTTATCCTGCAATATCCCAAATTCCCTGTCACATCTAACTAAAATGCAGCAATCACTTCCTATTAAAAGTACACATCACTCTCCCATCTCAATCAAAATTATCACCCAAAGTACCTATCTCGAAGTCCACAATCTCACATCATCAGGAAATACCGCTCTAAATTGTGTCAAACTTTTACACAATTCTAATCACAAAAATTCACTCAAAAATACATCATAAAAACTTGAAATGCCAAAGTGACACTTCAAGATACAATCATTTCAATTTCATATTAATCTCATATCATCTACAACTCTAAAATCAATTCTATACTCACTATCCTAATGTACAACTTAGAATAAACATCACAACTGCCCTCGCTTGAGCAATTTAACACCTGTACATTACAATTTTTAAATTAAATCTACATCATATAATCTACAACAAATATCTCAATCAGAATCTCAAACAGAGAATATTAGATAAAAAGATACGTGGGGGATACTTTTACATCTACAAAAAATCATTACTCTCATATCCACCTATCTTAAAATTTTCACCGACTAAAAATAGATCCTCTTTATTTCAAATGGAGAATCTATAACCAGAAACACGCAAACTAAATATTTCAATCCGTAAAAAGAGAAATAGTAATTATCAAAAATTATCAAAATAAAAAGGAGATTACACAAATGAATAATAAAATTAACAGTAATGAATATTTGACTAAATATTTTAATGGTACAAGATTATATCCTATCAATCTTATTAATTATTTTAAACATTATTACCTTATTAATTATTTTAAACATTATTACAATTATGATTTTTGCTACCAACATAATGATAATAATTTTGATGGATCTTTCGATATTATTTTGGATTATCAAGATGCATATAGATTAATTACTTCAAATATATTTCAACCACTTACAATATGCAAATGGAATCTTTCATCGGCAACATTATCAAAAATCACAGATATAACAAACAAATATCTTTTCGATAAGAGAATATACATACCAGGAATAACACCACAATCATACTACTATCTCTCAAGAGGTTATGATAAATCAATTAGAGAGTTATGTTATTTCATAAAACTAATATTAGATTCAGAAAAGAGTCAATTTTCATATAATCCATATCCACCAGAATATACAGTACAAAATTATAAATCTGATATGGAGAATTTATATAAGGCGATTATTTCACAGAAGATACTTAACTTATATACAACACAAAATAACTCTACTAAACAGAGAAGTAATAATCAAGAAACAATGAGCTGCTTAAAACTCATTGCTGATAGAAACAACACAAATAAGAAATTTCACAAATAAATAAAGGAGATTAACCATGAATAATTTAACATTAGTAACAACAGAAAAATTCAACAACTCTATTGAATGTAATTTTTACAAAAATAATGATAATGAAATTTTACGTACTCGGAAACAAATTGGTATTGCATTAGGATATAAGCATCCTGATATTGCAATATCAAATATTCATTCAAGACACAAATCAAGACTAGATAAATTTTCAGTACTATCCAATTTGAGTAGTACTGACGGAAAGACATATGAAACCATACTTTACAGTCGTAAGGGTGTAATGGAGATTTGTAGACATAGCAATAAATCAAAAGCAAATGAATTTATGGACTGGGTATGGGATATTGTAGATAAATACATAAGAGGTGAAATTATAGATAAGAAAGAAATTCAAAATTTATTTTACAAACTTACAGAAGCTACAACACAAGGATTCCAAAATATGAATAAAAATATGATTGATTGTTTTAATTCGCTAGATCAAAGAATATCAAAGTTGGAAAACAACGCTACTACAAAAGTATTACCAAAGAAACTGAGATTTACATATTGGCAATCAAAAATGTTTCCTAAATATCAAGCATTAGCAGAATATTTTGAGATTCAATTGAGAGATCTCTATAAGAATCTATATAGAGAATTTCAGAATATGTATCCTGATATTGAGCTAAACCAGATTGTAGATGATTATTGCTATGAGAATAAATTAGAAACTTGTTACACCTTAGACGCAATAGAGCATAATAAAACCGTAAGAGTATTATTTGAGCAGTTGGTAGATACTCTTTTGGAGAAATATGATTTAGTACTTCATAAAGAGAAACTTGTAGTGTCAACAATTTTTGATACAAAATAATTATCCTTTGTGAGAACAAATAAAAAATACACCAAAAATCAATTTGAAGGGAGAAACACATAAATGTCCACTAAGACCATTACAATTGAAAATCGCAGTCCAAAATATAATAGATTACTGAAAAACTTAGCAAACCAATCAACTGATACCATCATGGAATGGAAAACGTATTTCAAGAAATGCAAAACACATCCAAAATGTAACACTGACTATTTCATAGTGGCTATTCAAGTGTGTGAAGATATTCTAAAAGAAAGAAGAGAGAAATAATACATATGACCGATTTAGAAAAGAAATTAAATAAGATTTACAATTATGCTGATTTAATCCATTCAGAGAATCTACTAATACTATCAATTATTGGCTCACTGTTAAGAGAGGTTGATAAACCAGAGATTGAAAAATGCATTAAAACTTATATTCAGCAAAGAGAGAATATACAAAAAGGAATATATGAAGATGATGTTGAGATTACACAATAATACAAGCAAGATGTGGTTTTTTAAAATATATTTTATTTATGAATGTAATGAATAAATAAAATATATTTAGTCTGTCTTATTAAAAAGTAGTATATCTTCTTTCTGTTCAGTTTAGGACATCCAGTTGATGTCTAATTTCTAAAATTGAAAATCATACAGCACCCAGGTGTCGTAAACTGAACGCTCGTATAATATGCCCAAGTCAAAAGGAAGGTGAATATTATAAACAATTACAAAGTATATATACATACAAATTTAGTTAATGGAAAAAAATATGTTGGGATTACTCAACAAGCAGAAAAAGAAAGATGGAGTAATGGTAATGGATATAGAGAAAATAAAAAATTTTATAAAGATATTCAGAAATATGGATGGAATAATGGATTTTCACATGAAATTATAAAAGAAAATATCAGTTACAAAGAAGCAAGAACTTTAGAGAAGTTTTATATATCAAAATATGATTCAGTATTGAAAGGATATAATAATTCTAATTTTAATTTGGGTATAGCGTTTCAATTTGATTTTGATGATATTGTTCCAATAAACAATCCATATGTTGAGAATAAACACAAAGAATATTTTACCAGAGTTCCAAATAGCTTTATTCAGGTAGACATTAAAAAGAAATATCATTTACATAGAATTTTTTATCTTATATATATCTTAATTGATAAACATAGAAGTTATGAAGATCAATCATATATTGTGATTTCAGAGATATTCAATTTATGTAAATATAAGCAAACAAAACACAAACCTAAAATATTTTTTGAAATAATCAAATGTTTATTGTTTTTACATGAAAGTAACATGATTAATATTACTTCTGATTTTGATATTCATAGTGTTGGATATAATGAATGTATTCAAATGGATATTATACCAGAGAATTTTGACGCAACAGATAAATTTTCAAAAATTACATCTTCGCAACTTGACTTCATAATGATGAGTGAATCAAGTATTAACAAAGAGAATATATTAATGGCATTCCTTTACATCAATTCTTATATTTTTATTCGTCCAAAAAATAAAAATAATGAAGAAACAATAAGTAATCCTAAATCTAAACCAGAAGCATTTTTTCGCAGCATGGAAAGTATGGCAAAAGAATTGGCAATTTCAAAAGATACATTAAATCAATGTATTCAATGTTTAACTTCTTCTAGCGAAAATCAAAAACCTCTTTTGATAAAAAGAGAAGTAGGTAGTATACAACCAGATCCTAAAAAGCCACCACAAAATGTTCCAAATATCTATGTACTTAATAAAGAAGGATATGAACAAGAAATTGAATGGGCTATTTTAAAGATGTTAGAAGTATATAATGTAGATTCATTTGGAGAATTAACAGGTAAAGATGTGAAATAAATTAAATCGAGATAGAAAGGATGCTGATGATACATATGATTGAATAAATAAAAAAAGAGAATATACATATATAACTATTAACCAGTATCACAAAAAGGAGTGATGCAATTATGAATTTTAAATCAAAGGAGAACATTAAATATGACAGAGACAGAAAACAGAAAAAACCATGAATACAGCTATAACAAATATTATATTATGCCAAGTAGAGAAGAATTACATAGAGGATATAGTGGTTGGCTAAACGATGCGGATTTCATTATGTCAAGAGGAAATAATCAAAAACAATCCAGAATTGTAGAAAAAATTGCATCCGATTGGCGATTCGATGAACAATGTCATAAAAATATTCTTAGTAAAGAAAGAGAGAAAAACAATGACTGAAAGAAATTTTGATAACAATAATGAAAATTGTATTGAGTTTTTATCTGGTGAACGATATGCCGTTGCAACTTTTACAAACAGGAAACATATCACTCGTTTAAAGAAAATCTATGCTGAAAGAAAAGATGAGATTAAATACTTTAGAGAAAATAAAGATGGTAGTATTTGTGTGAAATTTCCTCTTAAATGGGTTAAGATAAATCCTGGTTCTATACCTGATCCAAATAAACCCAAAAAAGTATTAACAGAAGAACAAAAGGAAAAATTGATACAGAATTTGCAAAAATATCGTGAGTCTAAAAAGAAATAGTATATACCTCTACTCTCTTATGTCCAGTTTATCGTAAAATTATAAAGAAATGATAGTCAAATTTCAATTCTACGGTATCTATGGTTAAGTTGTTCTACCTACAACTTAAAATCGAAATTTACCCAAAATTTATCAATATATATTGAGAATAATTAAATAAGGAAAATATGATGAGAAAAATTGATTACAAATATTTCTCAAAAGCCAAGCAGATTGCACAGGTGTCTGATTTTCCAAAGGTACATATTGGATGTATCGCTGTTTATCAGAATCGCATTATCGGAATTGGTTGTAATACAAATAAAACCCACCCAACCCAGAAGTATTATAACCGATATAGAATAGATGACAACGATTTTGATAATTCTGAATCACTTCTACCAAAACTCCACGCAGAAATAAATTGTATAAATCAACTGAAACATTTGAATATTAATTTTTCAAAAGTCAAGTTGTACATATATCGCACTAGAAAAGATATTGTGTGTGGAATGGCTAGACCTTGTGCAAGCTGTATGCAAGCGATAAAAGATCTTGGAATTAGAGAAATATATTATACAACAAATGATGGTTATTCATATGAAAAGTTAGAGAAAGGATGTGTTGCTTAATGGTGTGCGCAGGTTGCCACATGAGCTATTGTCCATCAACGTGTCCTAACTATATTCCTGAGAACGCAACCCACTACTGCTCTATTTGCGGTAATGGAATTTATAACGGTGAAGAATATATAAGGAACGATGATGGCGATTATGCTCATTGGGAATGTATTGACGGAAAGAAAGATTTAGCTGAATGGCTAAATTATGAAATTGGAATTATGGAGGAAAGATAAATGATTGATTTAACAACAGGTGTATATATCCCAAGTGTGGACGCAAAAGATATTTATCTTTCCGCACATTATTATGATTACGAAAATCACGACTACGATTTAAAACTTAAAGATGGTAATTATAATTTAAGAAAATTTGTTAATACTCTTGATTACAGTTTGGACTTAATTGAGTTACTAGATATTTATCATAAAAAATATCGCAAGAATGATTTTTTATTTACTGTAAAAAAACACAAGTATACTACAAACGTTATTAATCTTACATTCAAATACTCTGTAAAAGAATGGAATCAGATGAACAAGAATACATTTGTAAAGTTTGGTTATAATTATAGAGATTTGACGTTTGATGATTGCATTGCCAAAAATAAGACAGGGGAAATTGTTGGTATTCAAATAAATTCAAAAGTAAAAAATAAATTAGAAATTCCATCTCCGTTTGTCGTGAAAAAAGTTGAAATCAAAGATAAGAAAGATAAATCAATTGTAAAAGAAGTTCAGTTACAATATCAGAAAAAAGGTGAACCTAAGACTTTAAAAACAAATGCTCAGTTAAGAAATGAATTATATAAAAATGGTTTTACTTGTAATGGATCTAAATATTGTAGAATGAAACGGTCTACTGGATCAGCTAGAGTTGGAAAATGCCTTTTTATTAATAAATCATTATTTAAGCCATTACTAAATTTTAGTTCTGGTGCAATTCGTTTGAATCCTGGTGATGAAATAGATCTTGCTGCATACGAGGGATACATTGCTCTTCCATCAAGTAGCATTATTGATACTCTACCAATTAAACCAGAGAATATTTTATTAATTGATGATTATGATAGCGTATTCAATGAAGATGTAATTGAAACTCACGATGAAAACAACTGGTTAAAAACAACTGAAAAGAATTGTACTATTACAAATACAATATGGGATGGACAATCATTAATGGATATATCTTTGTTTGGAGATTATTCAGAATATGGAATGGTGCTTCTCAGAAACTTAATGTTTAAGTCATGTTGTTTTAATTGTAATATTCAACAATGGTTTAAGGATAATAATATTACAGATATATCACAATTAAATGGGAAAACAAGAGCTACTAAAATTGAAGATGTGAAATTAATCACTACACCAAATAGTATTAAATATTTAAAATTTAGTACATGGGATGAATGGCTGGATAATTTATATCCTAATTTTGGAGTTGTAAAACATGACAAGAAGACTCACTTTTTTGAAGGTAGACTTGTTCAAACTCATTACCAGCTTTTGAATACATTACAAATGTCAAAAGATGAAGTTAATGAATTTTTATCAGAAGCTTTAGACTTTGCACAATTATTGCGCAACAATCCAGAGGTTGTACGATATTATATTAAGTATCCTGATATTGATGAGTTAGATCCATTATCACAACCTATGAACAGTAAAAACGATGTTGTATATAATTTGATGAGTATTAATGATAACTTCACAAAGACTAAATATTATAAAGATTTTTTAATTGATTTACTCAGGTCATATTATAAGAATCTAAAAAATGGACATGTTTATGTAAATGGAAACTATTCTACTTTGCTAGGAAATCCAATTGAAATGTTACAACAATCAATTGGTAAATTCGATGGTAAAAGTCAAATTGGAATTGGTAATATACATAGTATACGATTTGATTATAACAAAACATTATTGGCAAGTCGTAGTCCTCATGTAACAATTGGTAATATTTGGCTTCCATATAATACAGAGAATAAACTGATAGATTGCTATTTTAATCTCACACCAGAAATTATATGTCTTAATTCAATCGGAGAAAACGTTTTGCAAAGATTATCAGGCGCAGATTTTGATAGTGATACCGTATTATTAACAGATAACGAAATATTGATTCGTGCAGCAAAAAGAAATTATCATTTGTTTAAGACTCCTACTTCTTTTGTATCAGCTCGAAAAGTTAAAAGATATTATACTCCTGAACAACAAGCGGATCTTGATATTAAAACATCGGTAAATAAGATTGGAGAAATTATTAATCTGTCACAAGAATTAAACTCTTTATTATGGGATAGAATGTATCACGGAGAAACTTATGATGATATTAAAGAACTATATTATGATATTTGTCAATTGGATGTAATGTCTGGTATTGAAATTGATAAGGCAAAAAAAGAATTTGATGTTAATAATGTTAAAGAACTTGATAAATTAAGGAAAAAATACGCACACATTCTTGAACATGTCGAAAAAGACGAAGAAGGAAATGATATTAAAAAGAAGAAAGTACCACATTTCTTCTCTCATATATCAAAACAAAAAGGATTTTATAATCCAGAGAAAAAATATTATTGTAAGTATCATACGACTATGGATTATTTACAAACAATAGTAAATGGATTTAGGATCAAAAATCCATATAAAAAAGATTGGTTGACATTTGTATCTTTATTGGATAACAAAAAATATTATAGTTCCCATGTGAATAATACTCAAATAAATAAAATTTGTACATTATTAAAAAAGTATATAAATGATAGGAAATTAATATATTCATCCGATTCCGATTCCAAAGAAGATAAAAACGAAAAAGATTTAAAGTTAAAGAAAGATTTAATTTCAGATATTGAATCTGAAACAATTGGATTTTCTACAATGTATAGATTGTTATCTTCAATTGAAGATAAAGAAAATGCACAAATAAAAAATTTATTATTAGAAATATTATTTTTGTGTGGAAATGAAAGTTTCAATAAAGCAATTATTCAATCATCTTCCGAAATAAAACAATTAGAAATAGACGGAAATGATTTAAAAATGTTCAATATTGGCTTTAAAATTACAAAAAAACGGGTAAATTCGCAAATAAGTGGGTGATTTCGTCCTAAATTTAGGACGAAATTTAAGTTACTATGGAGAGGGTAGTTTTCAAATTATTATTTTAACGATTACTACCCTACTCTATCTTGTGTAACTTATCTTAATCTGAAACAGAGGAGGAATTTAACATACAAGAAAATTATACATATATTTCTCAAAAGGAAATTTCACATGAAATCGAAAAAAGATTGGGTTGTTCTGCACATGATGTATTTAAAATATTAGATACATTAAGTGATGTGGTAAAGGATAAAATTAGTGATACGGATAATGCAGAAATAAAAATATTTCCTGGACTAAAAGTAACTTCTAAGTGTGTACCATCAGAAAAATATAATTCTAATTTAAAAAATGTAAATATACCATCTAACCATGTTTTAAAATTATCTGTATATTTTACACATGATTATAAAAGAAAAATAAGAGAAACATATAAAACTCATTAATTGGTATATAATCGGCGGTTGCACTGATTCTTCCCTTTTCGCTACAGTGCTTCCGTTGATTAAAAATATAACAATGCGGATTAGAGAAGTAGTTAACTCGCTTGGCTCATAACCAAGAGAACATTGGTGCAAATCCAATATCCGCTATTTGATGCGTTTTATGACGCATCATAAATTTTACAATGTTATTGTTACGATTATGTGGCTTGACACAGATAGTATATCGTGAGGTATATAAAGATAGATTTACACCCTATCGCTATAGAAATATAGTCAATTCAAGCAAAACTGACATACCAGTAACTCAAAAGGTTGCGTTTCGCAATTGAGTCTATGCGGAAATAGTATGTATTATAAGGAGCGATAAAGTGATTTAGGGGCGACCGCTGAGAATTACTTTTTGACCGCAAATCAGATAGCTCATGCAAACTTATATGCATATAATGGTGAATCAGGAGGATAAATAGTGCGAGAAATTATTAATCGAGTGCATTATCCATTTATATGAGTATATTACTTATATGAACGTTTAGTAGGGATTATAACTGAAAGACATGAAGGTGTGATGTATTTTTGTTCTCAAAAGGAATGAAAGCGTCTGGTGTAGCACATCTTCTGTAACTTGGACTTAAACTTGTTGTAAAGTAGAATAATATTATCGGGAATGGTGGAATGCCGTTTACGTTTAAAAGGTAAAAGAATATTTATATACTTAGATATTACATACAAAGCGAAAGTCTACACCTCTACATGGTGAAAACAACCTAATTCCATAGTACTTATAAGAGTATAATATGGACATTAATAAGTCTCGCAAGACTTTGAGATGTTTGATCGAGTTTGCACAGTTCTCTTAGCGGAGATTTATAGCACGGCGGTGTTAATGGAATAATAAAATCAGAGTAGTCATGTAGTAAAAGAGAAATGCCACTCTTTCAAAAAGGCGGTTGTGGAAGTTTACTATATATGCGTAAGGTATATAGTGGATACGGAAAGAACTCATAATGTTCTAAAAGAACTTCTGTATAAATGTGTAATCTCAGCATTTATAATAATAATGATATATAGCTCAATTGGTTAGAGCGATTGTTTCCGTATGGATTTGGTAGATTTAGGTTCAAAGCCTAATATATCAATTAAGCCAGGAATAATCAAACTCTCTTAAAATACTGGCGATAGGGGACGTTGTGAGATGTCCCCTTAAATGAGTTAGAAAGTAGGTAAATTATGTATGTAGAAAAAGATGAAATACCTTATATGCATGATAATGAAAATAAAATCAAAGATAAAATTTTGACAATTCTCTCACATGAAGAATTCACTTTAGCTACAACAAAACATCTTTTTGATAGAATTATTCAAGAAATTAATGAGAATAATAAAATTAATTTATAAATTTTCAGATTGTTCTTTTCTTCTTTGATCATTAAGTTCAGAAATTTCGTTGAATGCTTCTGTATATGCTTCCATATACTTTTTAATGAATGTTTTTACTTGAAGCGGTTGAGAACTAACAGAAGCACTTCTTTTAGCTACATAATCAGCTAATTCTTTAATTTGATTAAGATCTAAAGTTGTATCTCTCATTTGTATACCTCCAATGTATTTTTCTTACAATTATACAACTTATGATGCGATTATTCAATATTTGATTATAAAAATCCAACAATGAGTGTCGATTATTACGTTATTCGACTAATAAAATACGTATTAATAGTATGTTTGATATATCATAAAAATACATCACCGCTACTACTCATGGCGGTTGGATAAAATTAGTACAGGTGGCAGAGTCAGGTTTAATGCGGATGCCTTGAAAGCATTTGATGGATAAAACCATCCGTGGGTTCAAATCCTACCCTGTACGTTACTCTCCTACTTGGAGAAATAAATGAAAAGGACGTGAATTGTTATAAAAGCAATTAGTAAAAAAGAAATGGAATTCCTTATGAAGAAAGGTTTTAAGTTCCATAAAGACATTTTTAAGACATATAGTGGTAAGAATAAATACTACTATAGAGAATGTAATGCTATTAATAAGGCATTAGATGATTACCATAATGGATTAAATGTTGTGGAATATAAATGACAGAAAAGAAAGACAAAATATATAGGAAAGGTGGTAAGTTACCATCGGAAAGAAAAAGCATGAAGTAAATATTGAAATTATAGGTGGAAATGCGGAAGGAGTTACTGGTAGCTGTACTAGAATAAAAACTTCTAATAGTTGTTATCTTTTTGAATGTGGGATGATTCAAGGTGAACACACTGTATTAGAAAATTATAAAGTTAATATGAAATATATTCAAAAAATACGTCCACAAGAATTACAATATATTATTATCGGACATGTTCACCAAGATCATATAGGGATGATTCCGACATTATATGCTCGTGGGAAATGTAATGCGAAAATTATTGCCCCAAAAGGATCTACTTCTATTTTAAAAGAAATGTGGCTTGATAGTAGTTTTATAAATTGTCGTGATGTTGAAGTCATTAATTTGAAAAATGATAGAAATTATGAACCATTCTATACAGAAGATGTCGTATATAAAACACTTGAGTATATTGAAGAAATTGATTCTGATAAAATAGTTCCTTTATCTGATGAATTAGCTATTCGATATACAGATGCAGGTCATATATTATTATCAAAGCAATGTGAAGTATATATAAACGGTGGTTCTCGTACAAGAAAAATATTATTTTCTAGTGACTTAGGAAATATTTCTACACAAGACACAAGAGTTTTTGTTGAAAATTTTAAACCTGTTACATCGGCAAATATTGCAATTATGGAATGCACATACGCAAGTAAAGAAAGACAATGTACAAAAGAAACATATAAAAAAGATGTCACAAAAATAAAATCAGTTGTTGAACAATATTGTATTGATAATCATAGTCGTGTTTTAATTCCATCATTTTCTCTTGATAGAACACCATATATCTTGTGGATTTTATACTCATTATTTGGCAAAGATGCAAATTTTAAAATACCAATTCTAATTGACAGCCCGTTGGCTAATAGACTTTTAGATTGCTATTCTTCTATTTTAGATGGAGAGAAAAAAGAATTATTTGATGAAATAATGTCATGGAATAATATCAAAAGAGTTATTCAACCAGAAGCTAGCAAGGCTGCTATTGCAGATAAAGGCGCAAAAATTATTTTAAGTAGTTCTGGAATGTTGACAGCAGGACGGTCTGTAAAATGGACACAAAGTATTTTACCAAATGAAAATGACTGTATATTATTTATGGGCTACTCAGGCGAAAATACATTAGCTTGGAAGATTAAACATGGAAAAGATCATAAGACAATTAATATTAATGGTAAGCCTTATAAGAATAAAGCACAAATTTACGATTTGAAATCGTTCTCAAGTCATATGCAAAGAAATGAGATGCTAAATTATTACAAATCTATTAATTGTGAGAAGATTTATTTAGTTCATAGTGATTCAAATAAAATAGAATTTAAACATGACTTAGAAAATGCAATTGCAGATTGCTTAAAATCTACAAAAGTTGTTGCCGTTAATAGCGGAACAAAAATTTCATTATAAAAATATTACGAAAATCGAGGTATTATAACCTATGACAAATAAAAAAAAAGCAGATACAGCATATCTTGATATTGCTATTCCACAAAATGCAGAAAACCTTCAATTACCAGATCCATCTCTACTTCAATTTTATAAAAATTACGAAAATAGAATAATCTGGATCGACGATGAGATTACCACTATGACATTGGAATATGCCAAAATGATTATGCAATGGAATTTTGAAGATAAACAAAAGAACATTCCTATTAATGAACGTACTAAAATTAAAGTTGTATTCTTTAGTCCTGGTGGAGATTTAGAAGTAAATAATTGTCTTGTTGATACAATCTCACTTAGCCAAACTCCTGTCGTTGGAGTAAATGTCGGTATGGCGGCTTCAAGTGGATGTTTTATTTATCTTGCTTGTCATGAACGACTAACTCTACCTTCTGCTGAATTTCTCATTCACAAAGGAGCAGGACAATTTAGTGGTTCTTATAATGATGTAGTTGCTGCTATTTTAAATTATCAAAGACAAATTGATGAACTTGGTAAATTTGTATTATCAAGAACAAATATACCAGAAGATATATTCTATGAAAACTTTGAGAATGACTGGTATTTATCTGCAAAAGAAGCTATCGAGTACAAGGTAGCAGATAGAATTATTAAAAGTTTAGACGAAATTATCTAGGAAGAGTGGTTATCACTACTCTTCTATTTTATTGCAAATATATAGATTCAAGGAGAAGAAAACATGATCAAAATTAACGAAATTAAAAGTAAAACCACCCCACGTAAGAAGAATATTCAGCTTAAAAATATTTCATTACATGACCTAAATCTTATTGATACAGATACAGGTGAAAACATTACTCAAGAAGTCATTGATGCCTTACCAGAAGGAACAGAAACAATTAACTTCAATATTAGTGTAGAACTTCCAGAAGAAGAATAAGTTGGGTGGTGGATGATATAAAGTCATATAAAAGATTAGACGGAGAAACACCAGAAGAATTAATTTATAGAGTATGTTCAGATAAGAATTCTATTGGATCATGGAATGATGTTGCTGTAATTTTGAATACATTATTAAATCAAGATTATGGAGAATCTACATACCGTAAAAAATTTCAATCATTTAATAAAATGTTAGATGCAAATAGAAAGAAATTTTCAGATTCAAGTAAACAGTTAGCTGAATTGGATAAGAAAATTAAAGAATGTCGTCAAGAGCAGATTAAACTTCAAACTCTTAATATTGAAAGAAATCGTTTAGATAGAAGTGAATCTCGGCAAGAGTTGTACTATCAGTATGTTGGAAATGTTATTAATACATTACCATTGCCAGAATTTGAAGATATTGTAAGTTATGAAGACAATAGTTCTCGTGAATATATTCTAAATCTCAGCGACTTGCATTACGGTGCTTCATTCGTAAGCGAAAATAATATTTATTCACCAGAAATCACAAGAGAAAGATTATTCTATCTTACATCTTATATGATTGATTTTATCAAATCACATAAGCTACATAAATTACATGTTTTATGTACAGGTGATGTATTGCAAGGACTTATTCATTTAACTGATCTAAAAATAAATGATAGTACAGTCGTAAAATCATGTGTTGAAATATGTAGATTGATTGCACAAATGTTAAATACATTATCTGCTTATGTACAGATTGAATATTATCATACTCCATCGGCTAATCATACACAGATACGTGCATTAGGTGCGAAAGCAAATGAGTTAATGGATGAAGATATGGAATATTTGATTGGAAATTATATTAAAGATTTATGTGCCAATAACAATCGTATTACTGTTTATCTTGCAGAAGAAGGAAAACAATATGTAGCATTTAGTATCAATGGGTATAATATTGTTGCCATGCATGGACATCAGATTAAAAACATTGAATCAGCAATTAAAGATATTTCTATGATGCGTAGAGAATTTGTAGATATTTTAATCTTAGGACATTATCACGCAGGAAAACAAATAACTGTTGGCGAAGGATGTTGTGCAGATTGTGAAGTGCTGATTAATCCATCATTTGTAGGAAGTGATCCATATTCTGATTCATTGATGAAAGGTAGTAAAGCTGCTGTAAGCATATACGGCATACACGAAATCTACGGACATGATGAAACGCACAAAGTAATTTTGAATTAGTATTGAACTAGAATATTTTCTAGTATAGACCAATTTATAATTGGATTAATTGACATGGAGAGTACACCGCTACTCTCCTATTTTAGTATAAATATAGAGAAGAAAGAGGTTTTAAAAATGACAAAAACAGATTTTATTGATCATGTTCATAATCGAGCAATTGAATTATCCGATAAAGATAAAAAAGTATATAAATACGATGCGGAATTTTATCTAGGGATCTTCCTAGATGTGCTTACAGAAGAGATGAAAAAAGGTGAAAAAGTTTCTTTTGTTGGATTTGGAACATTTGAAGTTGCTGAAAGAGCTGAAAGACAGGCTAGGAATCCACAGACTGGGGCTGCAATCATGGTTCCGGCATGCAAAGTTCCTAAATTTAAACCAGCAAAAGCACTTAAAGAACTTATAAATGCGTAAAATAAGAGGGTGATTATATGAATAAAATTCCAACTATTTGTTTTGAAGATATTTATGAATTTTGCGAATGTATGGATTCCGAATTTAATAGACGATATTATGCATCTAAGTCAGATGAATCTGTAGATATTTCAATCTTTGCAAAATATGACAATGCAAGAAAAATCATTAATTTTCTTACTGACTATGATTATGAGCTTGCTAATATAAATTTTCATGATCCTGAGATTGATGGATATGAAGATGAATTTATAATTACGTTATGTGCAAGAATCAGCAATCATGATATACCTGAAATCTGGGTTGAGCCTGCTAAACGAAAAGACGGTTATCTTCTGAATGAAGCAGATGCAACTTATATTCTTGACGAATGTAGTAGAGCACTTTTACCACAAGTAGAAACTGCTAAAACTTACTTTGTTGAGTTAAAAGAAAATGTTGACGATGAATATGATGATTTCGCAGATGACTTAGAGTTAGGCAATTGTTATGATTGTTGTTGCCATCATGATTGCGTAGATTGTGATATGGATGATGAAGAATATGTAAATGTGACTCTTCCTAAAGAAGATATTGAAACTTTACATATGCTTTGTCGTATTTTCAAAGTGTAATCTATCTTTATAATGGACATAGATCTCCTTTTAGAGTGTGTAGGTGTCATAGCTTACGCACTCTTTTTATATTCATTGGATTGTTTTGCTCAATGGAGAATTAATTATTGGGCGACAAACCCCAAATTGCTCAATGTTAGTGTCATAGCTGATGTTGGGATTTTGAAAACAGTGGAAACATCAGGAGTAGCTACCTGGTGCGAGGAAAATACCTGTACGCCTCTTCCACTGTTTTCTAATAATTAACTATTTGATGAACGTACAGGTGGAAAGATACAGGTAAAATAATATGACAACATCAAAACAAAGAAAATTTAATATTGAAGATTATGATTATTATGTACGAGAATATATAAAGAAAAGTGAAGAATTTGGGAATCCTATTCCTCATTCAAAGTTAAGAAAAGAACCATTTAATCTTCCTGACGCAAGATGGTATGTAAAGAATTGTCCTAATGAATCTGTTAAAACTTGGGCTGATTTTGTTGATTGGTGTGGATTTGTAGTAAAAGGTAAGAATCCTACAAAAGAAAAAGTAATAAAATTAATATATAAATTACAAAATGAAACAAATCGTCCTTTAATGTATGATGATTTTAGAGGAAGAGGTTGTTATCATCCGTCAATTGACATGATAAAACAATATTGGGGAACAATCAATAAAATGAAAGAAGAACTTGGTCTTGAAATAATTCAAGAAAGTATGATAAATAAACAACTTAGCAAAATTGATTTCGATAAAGAAATTAATGATATAGTAAATTTCTTAAAATTAGATGGAAGGAATTTTATAACCACTAGAGAAATCAATGGAAATAAAAATTGGTCGAGTTATTGGACGTTAGAAAGAATGTGTAAGAAATATTATAGCATTGGATTAGTTCAATATTTATCCTCTTTTGGTATTTATTTTGGGAAACAAGGGAATGGATTAAATTTTGATTTTGAAGATGGTGAACACGTTACAAGTCAATTTGAATACATGTTTTCCAGATATTTAAAAGAACATGGATTCAAATATCAAATAGATTATTTTAGAGATGTAAAATATTCTAATTTTATTGACGGTTATAATGGTAATATGAATTGTGATTATGTAATTCATATTGATGATAAAATTATTTACATAGAAATTGCAGGAATTATTGCAGATTATAAAACTTGGTATTATGAAAATAAAGTCATTTCTTATAGCAAATCTAAAGAACAGTATAGAATCAAACTATTAGAAAAAGAAACAATGTTAAAAAATGAAAATCTCCATTATTATATATTATTCCCATGTGATTTAACAAATAATAATTTTCAAAATATATTATTTAATGATAATTTGAATTTAAAAAATAAGATTGAATCATTTTATAAAAATAATATTGATTGGAATAAAGTTAGAAGTATTGGAGAATTAGATTATTCTCAAAATGTAATTAGAAATTTTAAAAAATATAGTGAAAAACAAAAAGAAGCAGTTTAATTATTGTAAATCTGCTTCTTTTTGTTATGTAAGAAATTTATGAAAGGAAGTGAGCAAATGGCAGGAAGAACTGTACAATATAATGTTTTAACGACACCAGAAAAATTACAGCAAGTTAATCCAGATAATGTTGAATTAGGAAATGACTTTTTAGATTATCTTGTATCAGTAGACAGAGCAAGATCAACAATTGATGCATATGCTCACGATCTTAATATTTTTTGGGTATATCTATTAGAAAAATGCAACAACAAATTTTTTATTAATTTGTCTAAACGTGAAATTTCTAAGTATCAAAGTTATTGTTTAACTGAACTAAAATGGAGTCCTGCAAGAATCAAAAGAGTTAAATCTACTCTCTCATCTCTTAGTAATTATGTTGAAAATATGTTAGATGATGAGTATGAAGGATTTCGTCCAATTATTCGTAAAATAGAAAATCCAACAAATGAAAAAGTATTAAAGAAAACTGTATTCACAGAAGAACAATTACAAGGTTTATTAGATTATCTTGTTGAAAAAGAACAATATGATAAGGCATGTATGTTAAGCATGGCTATGAATAATGGAAGACGTAAAAGTGAATTACCACGTTTTAAAGTTTCATATTTTGATGATGATAATATTATTTATGGTTCATTATATAAAACACCAGAAACAATCACTACTAAAGGTAGAGGATCAAGAGGAAAACAACTTATCGTATATACATTGGTAAAACCATTTAAACCATATTTAGATTTATGGCTTAAATATAGAGAAGAAAATAATATTACTTCTGAATGGTTATTCCCTAAAAAAGTAGGAAATAAATATATTGATGAACAAATTTCTACAGATACCTTGGATAGTTGGGCTGAAACATTTAGTAAAATATTAGACATCCCGTTTTACTGGCATAGCTTGAGGCACTATTTCACGACAAGTTGTGCACGTAGCGGTCTTCCAGATAATGTAATTCAAATGATTATCGGATGGTCTTCATTGGATATGGTAGGGTTATACAAAGATATTGAAGTAGATGAAGAATTTGAAAAATATTTTGGTGAAGATGGAATTAAAAAAGTTGAACAAGCTTCTTTAGCAGATTTATAAAATCCTCAAAGCCCGTAGTGTAGATCAAACACACCTATATGGAAACAAGCGCACGACATCGGACTGTCAAACCGCTTCGGGCAAATACCTATCTTTCTATATATTTTTCTTGTTTCATATTACTCTTCAAAGAGACATAATTTTTCATATGATCTCTTCTCCTGAAAGGGCAGCTCACTACTGCCCTATCAATAAAATAACCCTTTACAATATTTTCCAATTGTGATAATGTGAAAATATCAAAAATTGGAGGTGTTGTATATGGAGTTCAATAGAAAGACGCAAACTGTCAAGTCATTTGCACGAGATATGAAAAATGGAAAATACAATATGTTTCATAAACTACAGCGAAAAGAAGGACAATGGAAAAATTATGAGCAGAGCTTATTAATCGACTCAATGCTTCGCAACTATCCTGTTGATCCTATTCGTTCAGAAGAGAAAGAAGATAAAATCAGATATGTATTTGACGGAGTTCAGCGCAGCACAACTATCAGAGATTTTTTAGCTGATGGATTCAAATTAAGTCAAAAGCTGAAACCAGTAGCAATCGAAGGCACTGTATATAACATTGCAGGTAAGAAATTCTCACAATTGGATGAAGTTGTCCAGGATAAAATCAATGACTATGAAATGATACAATATATCTTTTCTGATTGTACAGATGAAGATATTCGTGAAATGTTCCGTAGACAGAATGGTGGAAAACCATTATCCAATACTCAGAAAAGAAAATCATTAGAGAGTGATGAAGTTAGTGCAATTATCTTTGATGTTGCAAATCATCCATTCTTTGCAAAAGTGTTATCGCCAACACAGTTGAAGAAAGATGTTGCGAATGATATTGTGCGCCAGACACTTATGCTGATTAATACTACAGATGATAATGATTTTACATCATTTAGAGCAAAAGATATTGATGTATTTGTAGGATGGTACAATGAGCATGTTGATGAAAAAGATATTATCATATTGAAATCTGCTCTGGCATTCTTGGATGAAAAATTTGAAGAAAAACTTAATCTCAAGTCAACTTCTCTTCCGATGATGTTATATGCTGCATATACATGTGTGAAGAATGAAAAGGACTTTGATGAATTTGTAAATATTGTGCAGGCATTTGTAGATAGCTATGGTGATAATATGGACTATGTTCAGTATTGTACAAGTGGCACATCTTCTGTTCAGTCTGTTCAAGGAAGATTCAACTACTGGAAGAATCTTTGCAAAGGATTATAGCATATAATATTGCTGAATCAAATAAGAAAGCATGGATTTATTCGATGTTATGCTGAAATAATATAAATTTAATTTATATTCAGGTAATTCCATACCTGTATAGTGAGGTAATTACACTCACTAAATATTGTAGAATGAAATACGATAATGGAAATAGAAACTTAATATTGAAATTTATGAGAAGTCGCCTTATTGGTGGCTTCTTTTTGTATACGAAAAAATGGAGGTGTCACAGTGGCAGCTAATTTATTAAAAGTTGGTAACGATCCAAACTCAGCAATCAAAACATTTTGTGTAGATACTATTGAAGAAATTGCAAAACTTCCTACTATGGAACATGGTGCAACAAGTGATTTAGCAAATATTCCTGGTCTTGAATCTCCTGCTCCAATGGGAAGTCAAGCTATTGTAGGAAATGAATCAGGTGCAGTGAAAATCTATATGCTGTTTTCATTTGGTTGGAAAGATACAGGCACAGAATAATGGACGTATTATCTTACATTATTGCCAGTAGACTTCTTTCCTATTCTGGTGGAAATGGATCAAATATTAAACTAGATGAAAATGGAAATATTATTACAGATGAAGATGTGACATTATATGTAGATTTTCCTACCGCAAGTTTGATGACTGATGGAGATATATTCTCAGTTGCAAATAGTTATTTAATCGCAAAAATTATTGGTGATGTTGCTGAGTCAAATAAGAAAGCATGGATTTATTCGATGTTGTAAAAGAGTCATTCACGATGATGTGGGTGGCTCTTTTATTATACAATTTTGTTGTTTCGTATAGAGTGATTATTTCACTCTGCGATTATATTTAAAGGTTTCCTTCATAAATGTAGAACAACTGTTATTCCACCCCCTAAACCCAAATAGTCGCTCTATACGAGACAATAAAATATTTGAAAATGTAATTGAAACATGTAAACCGCAGTTTCGCTGAAACTACGGTTTCGACTCCACTTTGCTTGATGCAAAGCGGTGTCGGAGATATAGATACTATAAATATACTAAACTCAAGCAAAGGAGAAATACTACAATGAAAACACTAAACAAAAAAACTTTTACTCTTAATGGAACTGAATGGGAATTACTAAATAACATAACTGGTGAATTACCTCTTGAAAGTGATGAAAAATTATTAGAACGAGTAATTAAAGTTTATGAATTTTATGAAGATGATTCAAAAGAACCAAATGATTCTTTCTTTGGAACAGAAAATACTTTTGTAAGAGATTTTAGAGGTAATGGAAAATTATTCCGTATGTTATTAACCCCTCAAGAAATTGCGTTATTAACATTTTTGACTGATTACATAAGTTATAACGATTGTATTTTGAGAACCAATGGAAATAGAAAAGGAAACATTCTATCTGTTGAAGATTTGGCGAAAGAATATGGTATGAATTATGATGCTTTTCGTAAATTAATGACGAAGTTAAGAAAGAAACAAATTATAGATTATCATGATAAAAATACTCTTTCGACTACAGTTGGAATTATACAACAACGATGTATTACATTTAATCCTTATGTAAAGTGTAGAGGAAAGAAAATTGATAATTATGTAATTGAACATTACTCTTCTACTTTATGGGCTAGTGTTAATCGTCAAAAGACTAGTGAATACAGAAAGTCTCGACAATCAAAAGAGAATAAATTAAATGACTGTTAATTAAAGTATATTTTCAGTATAGGTGACTCAACGCCAAATTCTTGAAAATTCAATAACCATAAGGGATTTTAAGATTCACAATTTTCCCAAGATTTTAATATTATGGGAAGATTATACCCCAAAAATAATTTTACTACAAAATGGAGGCATAAAAAATGAGTAAATTATATCCAATTTATAAACCGTCAATTGCACATCAATTATTACAAATGGGATATGTAATCAAAGATGTTAAGCCACAAAAACAAGAAAATGGAACAACTGACTATAGCAGATGCGTGTTTATGTTTGAAGAGAAACAGGGAATTGAATACGCCATTAAAGCTTTGATTAAGAAATGATTTGATACACTATATGATTTATTACTACAGGAGGACTATAAAATGGGAAGAAAAAGAACTCAAGAAGAATATGATTTATTATTGAAAAAAGAAAACCCAACAATAATACGAATTGGTACATATCATAGAATGGATGAAAGACTTGATCATAAATGTTTGGTTTGTGGTCATGAATGGAAAGTATTTCCTAGTTCATTAACTGGCAAAAAACATAGTGGATGTCCTATGTGTAATGGTGGCACAGATATAGTTGTAGTTGGTAAAAATGATATGTGGACGACTAATCCAGAATTGGCAAAATTATTAGCTGACCCTAATGATGGATATAAATATACTCAACGCACAAGTAAAAAAGTTAAATGGAAATGTCCTACTTGTGGAAAAGTTACAAAACCTAAAGCAATATCCAATGTATATGATAACGGATTGTTCTGTAGATCATGTGATGATAATGTATCTTTACCAAATAGAATTATGTATAACCTACTATCTTCTATGGATATTAATTTTGAAAGTGAAGTTGTTTTTGATTGGTGTAAATTTAAAATAAATGATAAAGATAAATATGGTATATATGATTTTTATTTTGAAAATAACGATAAGAAATACATTGTTGAAATGGATGGATATTTTCATAAATATGATAATTATATGAGTGGTCAAAGTGCATCTGATTCTAAAATTATAGATGATGAAAAAGACAGATTAGCATTAGAAAATGATATAGAAGTAATCAGAATTCCTTGTATTCCAAGTACAACAACTGTAATTAAAAATGGAATTATTAATAGTAAGTTATCCAACATTTTTGATTTATCAAATGTTAATTGGAATAAATGTTTTTATCAATCAATTAAAAGCGTCACAAAAGAAGTCTGTACAGATTATAAAAATGGCATAACTATAACTGAATTAGCATCTAAATACCAAAAAGATAAAGGTACAATATCAAAATATTTAGATTACGGTACACAAATTGGTTTATGTAAATATAATCATGATAATAATAAAAGGCATGTTGTATGTTTAAACGATAATAAATATTACGATATGATAAAAGACGCAGGTGATTTTTACAATGTGAGTACAACTTCAATCCAACAATGTTGTCTTGGAAAGGTATTGAATGCTGGAAATGGCATTGATGAAAATGGATTACCGTTAGTATTTGCATATTATGAAGATTACATAAAGTTATCAGATATAGATATTTTAAAGAAAATACAAGATTCTATTATGTTTAAATTTTATGATAAAATGGTTATATGTTTGAATACAAGAACAGTTTTTAAAACGACTATTGATGCACAAAAATGGTGTGGAAGTTCTATAACTGCAAATTTATATGAACCACATAAATATAAATTTTCTGGTAAGCATCCAATTACAAAGGAAAAATTATCATGGATGAAATTAAAAGACTATTATTTAACAAGCACTGCTTCTTCGGAAGTTAGTGCTTAATTTATTTAGAAAGAAAGGTGAGTTTAAACTTTGCCAACAAAAAAAGATGTAAAAAAGAAAAAATGTCCTATTTGTGGGAAAGAAAAATCTATCTCATCAGGATTTTATAAAAGTGCATCTCCGTTATATCAAGAAGATGGATGTGTTCCAATTTGTATTTCTTGTGTTAAAGAAGATGTAACTAATGAAGATGGAAGTATCAATAAACCAAAATTAAAAACTATGCTACAAAGATTAGATAAACCTCTTTATTGGGATGATTTAGAATCCGCATATGCTCAATATCGTAGAGAACATAGTTATTTTACCGATGATGAAGTTGCAAAACATGGAAAAGATATTGTTGGATTGTATTTTAAAAATACAATGCTTAGACAAAATAAAAATAAAAGTTTTGCAGAATCAGAAAAAGACAATTTCATTCACGTAAATGGCAATACTCCACGCCAAGAAATTGATAGAATTGTAAAAAAATATACTGATGCTTCTGCTGATGATATTGATATGGACATGTACAAAGAACGTGCAAATGATAAAGGTGTAAAAACACAGGTAGCAAAAAAAGATGATAACGAAGCAATTTTTCTCGATAAAAATGATTTTGAAGTAACGCAAGATATGGTTGATTTGTTTGGAGAAGGTTATACTCGTTCTGAATATAAAAAGATGGTTAAAAAATATAAAGAAATGAGCCAAACTTATGTTATTCAGACAAGTATCCATAAAGAAGCTCTTGTTACATACGTGCGTTTTAAAGTCAAAGAAGAGATGGCTACTGTAAAAGGTGATGTGGCGGAAGCCTCAAAATGGTACATGGCAGCTCAGAATGCAGCAGAGCAAGGTAAATTGACTGCAAAACAGCTTTCAAAAGAAGATTTACAAGGTGGTATTGTAAACTTTAGTGATATATTTACTGCCGTTGAAGGGGCGAAGGAACGAATTAAAATTTTTCCAGAATTTAAGTATCAACCAAAAGATGCCGCAGATTTTATTATCTGGTGTTATATAAATTATGAACGTAATCTAAACAATATGCCAGAAGTAGAATACAAAGATATTTATAAATTTTATGATAAAAAGAAAAAAGAATATGTCGATACTTATGGAGATCCTTATGGAATATTTACTAATGATACAACTGAAAGTAATCGAGACACTATAGAGAAGTTTATCACTGTTCCAAAAGAGTTTGAAGATGATGAATAGAATGGAGGTGGACAACCAACGATGAATAATAGTTCTTTTAATGTAGATAATTGGGAATATTTCTGTAGTTTTGCACGTTGGTATCCTGACCTCTTTTTAGATATGATAAAGCCACAAAAAGGTGGACTTAATCTACATTTAGATCAACGTATTTATTTAAGAGTTATGATGCGATTTACTTCTTTTTATGGAGTCTTCCCCAGAGGATACGGAAAAACTTTCGATGAAGTTCTTGCTTCTATGCTCGTTTGTATATTTTTTGCGGAAATTTCGATATCCCTTTCGGCTCAAACCAAGGAAAATGCGGCGGAATTACTGAAAGATAAATATAATGAAATTATTCGTTTTTATCCTATGTTAAAAAACGAAATAGAAAAAGCTAATTTTGCAAAAGGTGATGCCTTGATAGTATTTAAGTCTGGTGCAAGATTGGATAATCTGGCTAATGCACAATCAAGTAAGGGACAAAGACGTAAGCGAATGAATATGGAAGAATCCGCTCTTATTGACAATGACACATTCTTGGATGCACTTCTTCCTATTGTTGAAGTTCCTCGTGTGTGTGTTGGTAAATATTCTATTACTGACCCAGAGGAATTAAATCAGCAAATAAATTTCTTTACTACTGCTGGATTCAAAGGTTCTGATGAATACCAACGATCTGTTGATATGTCAAAGGACATGATTAATTTAAGTGGTAAAATTATCTTAGGTTCTAGCTTTTGGCTTCCATGTTGGTATGGAAGAGGTAGTACAAAAAGTCAGATTTTTCAAAAGAAACGTGATATGACAATGGTTTCATTTGCACAGAACTATGAATCTAAATGGGTAGGTGCATCAAATGGAGCATTAGTAAATATTAACAAATTAATGAATTGTCGTTCTCTCCCATCTCCTATTCTTCAATCCAAAAATGAATCTGATGAATATTATTTAGGCGTGGACGTTGCAAGAAGTCAAAATACAAATAATAATCAATCATTTATAGCTGTAGTCAAAGTAAACAGGTCTAAAGACAAATCCAGAATTGTATCTATGGATTTAGTCAATCTTATTAATATTCCCAATATTATGAATTTTACTGCACAAGCATGTGTAGTTAAAAAATATAAACAATTATATAATGCAAAAGCCGTTGTTGTCGATGGAAATGGTTTGGGGGCTGGTTTAATTGATGAATTATTGAAAGAATCATTTGATCCTATTACTAAAATGTCTTTAGGTGTATGGGATACAATCAATGATGACAATGAACCAGAAATTCCTGATATTGCAGAAAAAATATTATATAACTTAAAAGCTCAATCGGTACAAAGTAAAGTTGTAACAAACTTTATTGATGTTGTAGATAGTGGAAAATTTAGAATCCTTGAGCAACGTCAACAGTCTGAATTTAGTGAAAAAGAATATGATGATTTTGATAATTGTGTAGCACCATTCTTACAAACAGATATGCTTTTTGAGGAAATTGCAAACTTGAAATTAAAGCATTTGAATAATGGTGGAGTTACTATTGAAAAAGTTGTAAATAAACTTGATAAGGATAGAACTATGGCTACACTTTATATACTTTGGTATATAAATGAATTTTGTAGAGATTTATATGCTAACAGCGATTACGAATATTGCACCTTAATAAACTGAAAGGAGGCGACACATGCCAGAAGAAGTAAAACGCAAGAGGGGTCGCCCTCCAAAACAAAAACCAATAGAGCAACAGGTTGTAGAATCAAATTCGCAATCTTCAACTGTACAAAATAATAACTATGAATTTAGTAGTTGTGTTACTACAAGTTCTCTGAATTTAGATAGTCTTCTATTTTCATGTGGACTATATAATTATTTTTCAAAGTCTACAATTGACTGTGTAATCAGAGATCCCGTTACTTATCATGATGAAGCCATTCGTTTATCTGATTTAATATATACAAAAAATGGTATTGTATCTAATTCTATAGATTACATGACTGCTCTCCCATGTCTGGATAGAGTGATTACCATAAAAAGTAAACGTAGTGTAAAAAAGATAAAAGAGAATAAAGAAAAAATGTCAGCTACATTGAAAACCATTGATGATAAATTGTTTATTCGTGATGCACTACATACAGAAATGCGTGAAGGCATAGCTTTTTATTATTTTGATATACGAAAACCAAGTAACGACTTTCAACAATCTATGTCTGATTATGATGTAGAAAACATCGTTGAAATTAATGAACTTGGAATCAATGCAAGGATTGTTACTCTTCCTTGGCAATATACAAAAATTGTTGGAAAGAAAAATGGTCGTTATGTTCTAGCTTTTAATCTTAGATATTTTGATGATTTCACTGGTGATACACAGGAAAGAAAATTAAAGAAATATCCAAAAGAAATATCAGATGGATATAACAAAAAACGTAAAGGATTAATTAAAGATTGGTTAATTCTTGATAGTGATAAGACCATGTGTAGAAAAATCAAATGTAAAGACTCTGAGCCTTGGGGACGAAGTTTGATTATTGCTGCATTAGAAGATGTTTTATATAAAGATTATTATACTGACACTAAGCGTAATGTGTTAGATGAAATCAATAATAAGATAATTTACGAAACATTTCCAGAAGGTAAAGATAAAGGTACTTGTGCTTTAAGTAAAAAACAGCAAGAAGATCAACATAACACTGTCAAACAAGCTATTATGACTAAAAATAGTAAAGGTGGAACAAGTTTCTTCTCTGTCGCAGCAGGTACAAAATTAGATTCTATTGATATTGATTTAGATATTTTTGATTCTAAAAATGAATCAGACTTAAATAATAATATATCTTTAGATTTAGGTATTTGTGCATCATTAATCGGTGCAATGTCAACGGGTAATTTTGCATCTGGACAATCAAATTTGGAAATGATAACTGCGCAACTATATACATGGGTTTATGAATGGCAAACAGAATTAAATTATGTCATAAATAAAAATATCATTAAAGATGATAAAAATAAAGTGGAAATCTACTACTTCCCTACTTCTTTTGTAAATAGAAAAACATTCTTTGATCAAATGAAGACACTATATTCGGAAGCAAGCGGTTCATTAACTTTCTTGGTAGCAAGCGCAGGTATTGATCCTGATGTCTATTTTAATATTCTTGACCAAGAAATTGAAGATGGTATATACGAAAAATATAAACCACATCAAACATCATGGACTATGAGTGCAAAGGAAGAAGATTCTACAAATTTGGGTGGTAGACCTACAGTTGATAATCCAACTAATGAAAATACAATTATAAGCAAATCAAATAATGCAAATGATTTGCCAAGTCCTAGTGACAATAAATAATAAAGAACTATTTCGGTAGTTCTTTTTATTATACAACTTTTTAACAAGGAGCTTCCTGTATAATAAAAAGCGTGGATGTTGAAAATTGAAAATACCTCA